>Ga0210400_10000728_pt1 | contig 34898 bp, 31 predicted proteins | sample IncBWH26MmetaG_FD_155456 | JGI IMG/M metagenome (GOLD analysis project Ga0210400, IMG submission 155456) | Forest soil microbial communities from Barre Woods Harvard Forest LTER site, Petersham, Massachusetts, United States - Inc-BW-H-26-M | ecosystem: Environmental > Terrestrial > Soil >... | reverse complement strand
AACGCCACCAGGAATAGGTACGCGAACAGGACCGCAAAGCCGAGGATGATGGCGGTCTTCCCTTCCGCCCGCTTCTCCTGGAATGCGGTGTCGGTCCATTCGCCGGCATAGCCTTGGGGGAGCGTCCGCGCCGCAACCGCATCCATCGCCTGCAGCGCCTGGCCGGTTGAGACGCCCGGCGCCGGAACGCCCTGAATCGTCACCGCCTTCAGGTTGTTGTAGCGGATCTGCGCCGGCGGACCCACAACGACGCGCGGCTCCACCAGGCTGCGCAACGGGATCATCTTGCCATCTTCGCTGCGGACGTTGATGCGATAGATGTCGTCAATCCCAGAGCGATCTTGCGATTCCGCCTGAACCTGAACCTGCCAAGTCCGTCCGAATAGATTGACGTTATTGACGAAGTAGCCGCCAAGTGACGCCTGCAGCGCCTGGAACACGCTGTTGAGCGGCACGCCGAGCACCTGCGCTTTGTCACGATCGATATCGAGGTAGATCGATGGATTGGTCGCGGAATAGGTACTGAAAACACGGGACAGTTGCGGGTCCTGATTGGCCGCGACCGTCAGCCCGCGCACGACCTGCGCGAGCGCTTTCGGATCGCCGCCGCGCAAATCTTCCAATACATAAGTGAAGCCGCCACCCGTCCCGAGGCCGATGATCGGCGGCGGCGCGAGCGGCAGCACCAGGCTGCCCCGAACCTTTTGCCGGAACTCCGTGCCCAGCCGGGCGATCATTGCGCTTGCGCTATGCTCGGCGGCCTTGCGCTCTTCAAACGGCTTGAGGGTGACCACGATGAAGGCGGAATTCGATTGCGAGTAATTATCTATGAAATTCAATCCGATAACCGACGTGTAATCGGCCACCCCCTCTTCGTGCTTCAAAATATCCTCGGTCTGCCGAACCACCTCCACAGTGCGCGCAACCGAGGCGCCACCGGGCAATTGAACGACAACGAAAAATGCCCCCTGGTCGTCTTCGGGCAGGAATCCGGTCGGCGTAACCTTCAAGAGGCTGACTGTGCCGAACCCCGCCACGGCAACCATGACAATGCCGATCACCGACAGACGTACGATGCGCGCCACAGCCGCGCCGTAGGCATCCCGTACCCGATCGATCGACCGCATCACCACGCCGATCGGCCCTCGCCGAGGCCCGTGGCGCGGCCGCAGAAGGACGCCGCACAGCGCCGGCGACAGGGTCAACGCGTTGATTGCCGACAGGAACATCGAAACCGCGACAGTGATCGCGAATTGGCGAAACAATTCGCCTGAGATGCCGGGAATGAAGGCCACCGGCACAAAGACCGACAAGAGCACGAGCGTGATCGCGATGATCGGCGCGGTGATCTCGGCCATTGCGCGCTTGACGGCATCGCCCGGCGACAGCTCGGGGTGCCTTTCCATGATGTGTTCGACATTCTCGACGACGACGATCGCGTCATCGACAACGATGCCGATCGCGAGAACGACTGCCAGGAGTGAAACCGTGTTCGCCGAGTAGCCGATCGCGACGAGCACGATAAAGGTGCCAATCAGGCTAACCGGAACTGCCAGGGTCGGGATCAGCGTCGCGCGCAAACTGCCGAGGAACAAATAGACGACCAGAATCACCAGAACGAACGCTTCGATCAGGGTTTTCTGTACCTCGTGGATCGTGTCGGTGACAAACAATGTGGGGTCATACGTCACTTTCCAGGTCAGATCATCAGGAAAGCGCTTCTGCAACTCGCTGAGCCGCCCTTTGACGGCTTTCAACGTTGCGATCGCATTGGCGCCGGGCGTCTGGTAGATCGCGATTGCGCTCGCCGGCTTGGCGTTGAATCGCGTTTCGCGGTCCAGGTTTGCCGCGCCCAACTCCAACCGAGCGACATCGCCGAGGCGCAAGATCGAACCGTCCGGATTGGTTCGGATCACGATGTTAGAAAACTCCTCGACCGAGGTTAGACGGCCCTTCGTCTGGATATTGAGCTGCAGCTGCTGGTCGTCCGAAATCGGCCGCGCGCCGACGCGGCCAACAGCCGCTTGTACGTTTTGCGATTGGATCGCCTTGATGACGTCGCCTGTTGTCAGGTTGAGACCCGTCAGGCGGTCGGTCCGGACCCAGGCGCGCATCGCGTAATCCTGCGCGCCCCACAACACCGCATCGCCAACCCCCGGCGTGCTCTTGATCTGGTCGAGAAGGTTAATCGTGACGTAATTGGACAGAAACAACGGGTCATAGGTGCCGTTCGGCGAGTACACCGCGACGACCCCGAGCAAGGCGGATGACTTCTTCTTGACGGTGACGCCCTGTCGCTGCACCTCTTCGGGCAGGCTGGGCAGCGCGATTTGCACGCGGTTGTTGACGTTGACGGCATTGATATCGGGGTCGGTGCCCAGCTCGAACGAGCAGATCAGAGTGTAGCTGCCATCGTCACCGCTGACACTTTTCATGTAGATCATCTTGTCGACGCCGACCACCTGGGCCTCGATCGCCTGGGCCACCGTGGAATCGACAACTACGCCGTTCGCGCCCGGATACATAGTCGTGACCTGGACCTGCGGCGGAACGATGTCAGGATACTGCGCGAGCGGAATCACAAACAGCGACAGCAAGCCGGCAATCGTCGTCACCAGGGCAATGACGATGGCGAGCCGCGGCCGGTCGACAAAAACAGCGGACAGCATCGCTTCAACCTTGCTTCAGACTCGGTGGCATAGGACTCGCCTGCACAGCCATTCCGGCCCGGACCGTCTGCAAGCCTTCGACGATGACCTCTTCGCCGCCCGACAACCCTTCGGTCACGACGACATCTTCGCCGGTTGGGCCGCCCGTCTTGACGCGCCGGATCGCGACCTTGCCGTTCTCGACTACGAAGACGTACACGCCTTGCTGATCAGTAATGAGCGCCGCTTGTGGAACCACGACCTGGTCTTCAGGCTTGCCGGTCTCAAGATTGACCGCCAGCAATTGCCCGTCGATCAAAGTACCCGACGGGTTCGGGAAAACGGCGCGCACTTGTACGGTATCCGTGGCGCGATCCACGGTCACATCAACAAAGTCGATCTGCCCGACGTGACCATAGGTCGAGCCATCGGGAAAGCGCACCGTCACCTTTATGCCGGCGATGTCGTCCGCATGCCCCATCCGCCGCGCCTGCATGAGTTGGCGCTCGCTCACTGGAAACAGCACGTACATCGGATCTTGGCTGACGATCGTCGTCAGCGTACCGCTCTGCGGGCTGACGACATTTCCCTTAGTGATCGCCGTGCGCCCGATCTTTCCGGAAATGGGCGAGGTGATTTTGGTGTAACTTAGATTGGTTTTTGCGGTGTCCAGGTTTGCCTGGTCGATCAGGATCTGGGCGTCGGCGGCACGATCGGCCGTCAGCGCCTGATCCCGCGCGGTTACGGTGCCGGCACTTGTCTTCATCAACTGCTCGGCGCGGTCGTACTGAATTGCCGTCAGCAGCTTTTTGGACTGGCTCGCCGCCAGAGCGCCCAGCGCCTGATCGACGGCGGCCTGAAACAAATCTTTCTCGATCTGGTAAAGCGGCTGGCCTTCTTTGACGGTATCGCCCTCCTTAAACTGCACGTTCTCCAGATACCCGGTGACCCGAGCTTGCACCTCGACCCGCTCGATTGCCTGGATGCGCCCGACGAAATCAACCGCCTTCGCGATCGGCTTGCGCGCCGCCGCGACCGTTCCGACCGGTACCGCGGCAGGTGCGGGTTGTTGCGCCAAGCTCGGAGCGGCGAGCGCGCAAATCACGAGGGCAACGCCGATCCAAACACGCATCGCGGTTCCTCTCTTCTGCCAACCGGCTCGATCAGGCGGGGCGACGGCCCCGTTGCCGGCAGTCATTCGTCGCGGTGCATCTCCGCAACGAGCAAATGTAAAGCGGTCTAGTCCACAACCTCGACCTTCGCCCAACCGATGTCCGGATCGAATGCGTTCACTCCCGACGCGATCGCTGCGGTCTGCGGACCCAGATCCCTTTGGAAGACGATGCCGTCCTGATTGACGATGAAGGACATGATCCCCGAAGCGCCGTAGGAAACCGGCCAGGCAATCAAGGCAAAGCCCTCGGTCATGCGGCCGTTTTTGATGTAATTGCGCACCCCGTCAGGCGTGTCCGGCCCCTGGGCCATCAGGATGCGGAAGAGGTAACCGTGATAGGGACGCGGGCCAGCAGCGCCGCGATCGACCGGATAGCCTTCGTCGCGCGCCTGAGCCACCAGCGGCTCCAAGGGACTGTCCGGCTCACCTTCGCCGGGTGTCCAATACAAGCCGTCGTATTTTCCCGGCGAGCTGAGAAGATGCTGTGCGTATTCCGCCTGGCCGTTCTGGCCGGTGAAGGCAAAAAAGGCCTTTTGCGCGTCGACATAGGCCAGCGAGGTGCGGATCGCCGCGATCTCATTGCGGCCGATACGACGATCAATCAATTCCTGCGCGCCAGCCCGCGGATCAAATTGCCACCGCCCATTCGCCTCCGCCAATGGTATAGGCAGCGGCCACTTATCCTTTCCGACCTGCAGGATCTTGCGGTCAGGCGCAGCGTTGACGAGCTCGTGACGCTCGTCATACGCCGCAAGAAATTTCTGCTGTTCCGCGGCATCGGAGTATTTGTCGCCGGAACTGATCAGGCCGGCGCTGGCGGGGCCGAGAACCGATTGCAGCGCCTTCTGGTCTCCGGCCCGCAGCGCATCGACCAGCGCCGCCGCGGCCTCTTCGGCACTGCCGTAACTTTGGCCCGTTGTCGCGACGGCGGGCGCCTGGGGAGGGGCTGCCGAAACCGCGTTGCTCAGCAGCGTGGCGAACAGCAGGAAGGCCAGAGGCAACGCGACGCCGCGTGTGCTCATTGTCATTGGCGGCCTCTCGACATCAGCGTCTGCCACCGCCGCGGAAACCGCCGCCCCCGCCGCCCCGGAACCCGCCGCCGCCATAACCGCCGCGCTGGACGCCGCCGCCGAAGCCGCCGCCGCGAGCCATGGCATTTTGGTGAGATACTCGGCTCTGGGCGCCGCGAGTACCGAATTGGCTGGCCCGCGCGCCATCGCCGACGCCACCAAAAGCCGCTGGCCGCTGAGTGGCTCGCGGAGAGCTGCCCCGCATGACGTTGCGTCCTCCACCTCCGGTCGGCTGAGCTGGCCGCGCCGCGCCCGCCCGTTGTCCTGCGCCGGGCTGCTGACCGTCGCCCGGCCGCGCAATCTGAGCCGGCCGCGACAGCGTGCCTCCTGCGCGCTGCGGGCCGCCGGGCCGGTTCTGGCCGAGCCCGCCGCCGCTCCCCGGGATTGGTGCACGGTTCAGCGCGCCGGCGGGAACCTGGACATTCCCCCGGCCAATCGCATTCGTCGGCAGCCGGCCTGCGCGCCCGGGGGCGCCCACGGGTCCGCCCGGCGGGCGGTTCAGTCGGCCCCCGGCCCCGCCGGCCGCGGCCCGCCAGTTAGCCGACGAGATCTGGGCCCGGTTGACGTTGATGTTGTTGTAGCGCAGCGGATTGACGGACACGTTGCCGTAGCCCCATCCTGGCCGCGCCCATCCCCATAACCCCGCGACGACGGCCGCGCCGGCGGCGAAGGCGAGCCCGGTTCCCCACGCATAGCCGGGCGCGTAGGCAGCCGGGTAATAGGCTTCCGGAGGCGGCAGGTAGACGGGCGGGTTTTCCGCATAGGGCCACTCGCCGTAAACGTTCGCCGGCTGATAGACCGGCACATAGACCGTCTCCGGGCTGGCCGGCTCGATGATGATCGTTTCCTGCTGCTCGATGACCTTCTGCTGCTCCGAGGTCTTCAGGCTCCCGGCCTTCTGCGCCTGACGCCGCAGACGCTGAATCGCGTCCAGCACCGCCGCCTGCTGGTTTGCGACCGCATAGCCGAGTTGTTGCGTCCATTCGAGGTAGTCGTTCATCGTAGCGACAACCTGCGGGAACGGTACCAGCGATTTCACGCTCGGATCCCAGTTCTCCTTCTCGAGCGCCTTAATGAGCGCATCGCCCTTCAAGCGCTTGTTTTCATCCTTATCGAGCCAGCGCGCCGCGGCGACGACCTGCAGCGGGAAAGTCGAGGCCATCAATATTTGAGTGAGCAATTCGTCGGGGTAGAGTGCGATTGACGCGAGCAACGCATCAAGCTGCGCGGTGCTGAATTCGGTCACCTCCGCCTGCACAACCGCCACCAGCTTCGGCTGGGCGAATGCTTCCGGCGGCGGCAGTGCCAGGGCCATTGCCGACACGACCACGACGCCCCGAACAAGATGTATCGACATGCAAAGACCCGGCTTTGGACGATGTTCTTGACGCTGTCGCCTCGGGTGCGGCGCGGATCTCGATGCGCTCCTCAGCATGGGATCGGGTACCGCGCAGGAGCCAAATTCTTTCCTAGAGTTGGCAAATGCCGCTTTGATTCAAATCAACAGAGAAGAGCGGCGCGACGGCGGATTTATGCGCGTGCCGGCTGCAAGAGAGGCGGCGCCTTGTGCCAAACTGGCCCTCGCCTTCCTTTGTCGTAGCCATAGGCGAACAATGCGCGGAGATATTCCGGATCAAACTGTTCGTGCTTTATTTCCGGAAAGTCGGTTTCGATGTAAGCAAGGCTGTAATCGACGCCATCTCGTTTCGTCGTGTTGTAAATCCGCAGAATATCGTTGTAGCCGCTGTAATGGATCATCGTCGAAATGGCACGCCCGACGATCGTCATGAAACTGCGGTCCACCGATGCCCAGTCGGGGTCGAGCCGCCCGTTGCGGATGATGTACGCGTGACGCTCGCGCGCATATTCGGGGGATCGCAGATCTACTCGCAGACCGACACTGGGTGGGTAAAGGAAAGTCTGAACCACTGCGCCGCCATCGACATTCATTTCCTGGTAGCGCCGCCCGCCGGCCTCGACATCGATCATCACCGGCGGAAACGCCCCAGGAATCGCTGCGGAAGCCAATAAGATCTTGCGGACCAGCTCGAGCGATTCGGGATGGCCAGAGGCCGCGATGGCGCCGATATTCCAGATAATCGGCCGTTGCTGGTCGAGACTGGTCGTCCCGATCAACAACAGACGCCCCTTGCCGTATTCGCGCGCGATATCGCCGAGCATCTGTTGATCGGCATAACGCGAGATAAGCTGAAACAGCGGTGTCGTATCGGCCAGCGCTTCGCCGAATATCGCCCCGAACAGCCCGCGCTCCTTGGCAATGTCAGCGGGTGTTATGCTGGTGTACATCGTGCGCAAACGATCGCTGTAGGAGCGCCCGAGGAAAGCGAAAGGAGCGATCATCGCGCCGGTGCTGACGCCCGTCACCAATTTGAACGGCGGCATCCTGCCGCTATCGGACCAGCCACAGAGCAGTCCGGCGCCGAATGCGCCGTCATCGCCGCCGCCCGAGATTGCCAAAAAATACGCAGGGGGAAGGCCGCGATCTGTGCGGATGGCAGTGCCCGCCGCCGCTCGTTCGCGCTCGAGAGCCCGCATCGCTTCGCGTAGGAGCGCCTCGCCTTGCGTATCGGGCCAGAAGCGGGCGTTCGGTATTCCCAGAACGGTGGCGTTATCGGCCAGCGCTCGCGGCATGGGCGCACCTCGCTCCAGCGAAGAGCACCTCGTGAGCAGAACCGCGCCTGGTATCAAGGCCGCGAGCCGAACGATCGATCTGCGATGCAACTGCACGCGCTCGGTTGGAATGCCGCGACGGTTGGCGGTGGGTGGCATCGAGGTGCGGATGTTCATCTTCGGAGTTCCGAACGCGATGCCCGATCGGACATGTCGAACCGCGACGGGCAGGGCCTCGATAATCGGATTATCGAGATCCTGGTCCGTCGCGGCCTGACAGGCGCCCGTTACTGGACGACGATGACGACCGCGCGGTTGGTGCGAAGGCGGACGCTATCGGCAGTCCGCGCCAACTGCGGATCTTCACCCTTGGGCTGAGTGAAGACGCGCGTCGGAACGATACCGGCGCCAACCAGGTAATCGCGCACGGAATCCGCGCGCTTGCCTGAAAGCTCTAGGTTGGTATCTTCCTTGCCGACCGAGTCGGTATGGCCGAACAGCCAGATGTTGGCATAGCGGCATTTCCACGCCTTGACCAGCTGGTCGAGGGTGGCGCGGCTGTCCTGGTTCACCCAGGTCTTGTTGAAGCCGAACTCCACGATATAAGCCCGCGGCGCATTTTGCGGGGGTTCTTGGAATTTGATGGTCATGCCCTGGGCACCGAAACCCAGATCGAGACCCTGCGTCTCGGACTTCAGGTTCATCACCACATTGTTCTTGCGGTTCTTCATGGAGAGGCCGCCAGCTCCGGCAATCAGTGTCACGTTGCCTTCCGTGGCGCCGTAGTCCCCGGCCAGATCGCCAACTCTTGTCATGCCCTCGACCGGCCCGGTGGCGGTCGCCTTCGAGATACCGACTTTAATGCCAGCGCCAAAGCCGTCGACCTTGAATGGGTAAGCGCAGTTTGTCCCCAAGTTGGGAAGCCGCAGGACACCCTCGCCCGATTGACCGCCGATGCCCAAGGCGACCGACGTCGTCTCCAATTCCACCCAAGGCGAGTTCTGGGCAGTTTGCGCGAAGGCGGGAGAGCCAGCGGCGGCTACCAGCATCAATGCGGCTGAAGAGAGTGTGGCGAAACGCATGAGACAAATCTCCTTTGCTTCTGGGTCGGAGATTCGCCGGTGCCGGTCTCCGAAATACCTTCCCGATCGAGCCAGACCTGCGAAAATCTTGATCAAGATCCTGTCTGGCGGCCGGTGCAGCATTGATCTATCTCAACCCTTGATATCGAAAACGAGAGGGTAGTCAGCGCTTCACCCGAATTTCGGAAGCGACACCGGTGACAACGCTAACTCGATTTGGATCCCCTACCGAGGATGCCCGCGCCACTGTGCGCGTTGCTTCAGCGCCAGATTCATACCGGGGTTCAGCATATAGCGTAGGCACCTGGCTGCTGCGGCGCTCCGCGAAATTTTGTGTTGATACAGATCAATGCCGGGAAGAGCCGATCAACCAAGTTGGGTCTGATCCGCGCATCGATGCACTGGCTCGCTACTGGGCGTGAAGGATGAAGAGCAAAAAATATGAGGACGAGCTGCAGCGTCTGCAAACCGGGCTATGCAAGCTGCAGGATTGGGTCAAGTTCAAAGGTCTGCGCATCGTCGTGATATTCGAAGGCCGCGATGCCGCCGGCAAGGGCGGTACGATCAAAGCGATCACGGAACGGGTAAGCCCGCGCATATTTCGGGTCGTCGCTTTACCGGCGCCGTCCGACCGCGAAAAATCCCAGATGTACATTCAACGCTTCATGCCGCATTTCCCGGCGGCGGGCGAAATCACCATCTTCGATCGCAGCTATTACAACCGCGCCGGCGTCGAGCATGTCATGGGGTTCTGCACACCGGAGCAGCACCGCGGTTTTCTCGCCCTGGTGCCATATCTCGAGCGAGTCATGGTCGAAGGCGGCATGATCCTGATCAAATACTGGCTAGAGGTCGGAAAGGAAGAACAAGCACGGCGCTTCGCAGCGCGCGTCGATGACCCTCTGCGGCAGTGGAAGCTAAGTCCGATGGATGTCGAGGCTTGGCGCCGCTGGGACGACTACACGCGGGCGCGTGACGAGATGCTGCTCGCAACGGATACACCGCATGCGCCTTGGTACATCGTCCGCTCGGACGACAAGAAAAAGGCGCGGCTCAACTGCATCTCTCACTTGCTGAGCCTCGTCCCGATCGAAGATGTGCCGCGCGAGAAGATCAAGCTGCCGAAGCGGTCTGCTAAAGACAAGTACGACCCTGAGGCTGGCTTGCTCGATAGGAAATTTGTACCGGACGTGTACTGAGCAGGCGCCCCGCATGGGCTGCGATCGGGCCCGCCGTCTGCGGCCGCCAGACGACCCATCGTGATTGATTTGGATCACTGCGTCGCTGCACCGGATGCGGCAATGGACACGTTTATCGAGCGCCACTCAAAACAGGACAGGGAGTGGGAAAATGGATGAGGTGATCAGGCCGGCCGATCTGCACAAGGCTGCTCAAGAAAAGGAAATGGAAAGGGTCCGTCTGATCCTTGAAGCTGACCAGCGACGCGCCGACGAACGCCAGCAATTGCAAGAGGCGTTCATGAACCGGCAGATCCAAGCTGACGCCAAGGAGCGCCTGCACAAGGCATTGGTGATTGCCGCAGAGCGCGGCGACAGCCATCTTCAGGTCTTTACCTTTCCAAGCGAATTGTGCACCGACGGAGGGCGCGCCATTAACAATGGCGACCCGAATTGGCCTGGCACTCTGGTCGGCTACGCTAAGCGCGCCTACGAATTTTATAAGGAGGAGCTGCAACCGCACGGTTACCGCCTCCGTGCCGAGATCCTGAATTTCCCAGGTGGAAAACCGGGCGATGTCGGGGTCACGTTGGCCTGGTGACTGCCGGTGCCGCGTGCGGATGGCCTAGCAACCGTGAGCTGACGTTCGTGGATAGTGTGGATGTGCGTTGCGGCGAGCCGACCGAAAGAGTCCGAACCCGGTATCGAGTGGTGAGCCCGTGGTCGACGCGGCTCCCTATAACAGCACTTGCGACCGCCCTCGGTGTGTTTTTTTGTGATGCTGCGGATGGTGCGGATCGCGAGCGATCGGCCGTGCTCGGTGTTCACTCGATCCGGTTACCTAAGGAAGTCCGGCACAGCATTGACATGTCGTTGGTACGAGGTGAATTAGAAGTTCCAGGCGGGCCGAACGAGCCGGAGGGTATTAGCGAGGCCCGGCGACTTAACGATCTGGCGCTAAAATATCAGCACGAAGGCGGTTATGGAGATGCCGAGCCGCTCTACCGGCGCAGCCTAACGATGCTGGAAGCGAAGCTCGGAACACATCATCCCGCTGTCGCCGCTAGCCTCGGAAATCTGGCTGCACTTTACCAGGAAGAAGGTCGGTATGGGGAAGCCGAGCGACTCTGTCGCCGCAGCGTCGACATCTTGGAAAAGGCTCTTGGACCAGACCATCTCGCCGTTGCGGTGGGCCTGCACAACTTGGCCCTTCTGTACGAGCGCGAGGGTCGAGATCGCGATGCCGAAGGGTTGTATCAGCGCAGCCTCGGAATTCTCGAGAAGACGCTATCGCCGGAGCACTTTGGTATCGCCAGCATACTTAACAATCTGGCTCGGCTCTATTCCCGGGACGGTCGCTATGCTGACGCCGAGCGGCTATATCGCCGCAGCCTATCGATGCTGGAAAAGGTCCTTGGGCCAGAGCATCCAGCGGTCGCGGAGAGCCTGAACAATTTGGCGGATCTCTATCAAGCTCAGGGACGCCCTGCCGAGGCCGACCCGCTCTACCGGCGGAGTGAAGCAATTCGCCGAATAGCGCACGGCTCCGGAAAGGCCTGTAACGATTGTCGATGATGCGCGCATCAGCGACCCACCTGTATTCCTCCATTCTTAGGTGGTCGTCTGTTTTTTGCGACGCCTGGGTCTGGCCTGGATTCTTGGACCTTGGTTAGCGGGACCTTGAGAGGCCCATCGCATGTCGATCGCCTGTCCATCGTTGATCGGCGGCCCATATCCGGAGTTGTGCGCGGCGGTCGATCACTACTGCGAGCGAACCAGTTCGGCTTTTGATGCTGAACCCCTCAACGCGCTGACGAACGCGGCCTTTCTGGTTGCCGCGTGGGGCGCATGGCACTTTTTCTCCAAACACCCATCACGACGTGCGCCTGGGCTCGTCTTTGCGCTGATCGCGACGATGGCTCTCGTCGGCTTCGGCAGCTTTCTGTTCCATACAGTCGGGACGCGCTGGGCAGAATGGGGCGACGTACTGCCAATCCTGCTGTTCATGCTGCTTTATCTCTGGTTGGTCTTGACACTGTTCTTTGGTTGGCCGATTTGGCTCAAACTTGCCGGACTGGTCATGTATTTCGCGGTGACCTTTTACGCTGAGGCCGCGATCCCCGGAGACGTGCTGTGGGGTGGCGCACTCTACCTGCCAACCCTTTTTCTGATGCTGGTGATCGGCACGGTGTTGTACTGGCGTCGATTACCCGGAGCCGCTGCGTTCCTCGTCGCAATGATCGTCTTTCTGCTCTCGTTCGCCGCGCGAACCCTCGATGCCCAAGTGTGCACGACATTTCCGGTTGGCACGCATTTCCTATGGCATCTCCTGAACGCTGTGCTTCTCTATATCCTTATCAGAACCGCTATTGTGCATTCCGCGCAACACGCCGCGCGCAGGTAATATGCCGCAAAGGCCAGCTATCAGCCGCCCCTGCGCACCTGTTAAACTGCCAAGCGGGCAGTGTAAGATTGTGGCAACGTAAAGCGAAAGATTGTTCCGCCTTCGGGATTATCTTCGGCCTGCAGTCGTCCTCCATGCGCCTCGATGATCACGCGGCAAATCGAGAGACCGATGCCGAGACCACCCGCCTTCGTAGTGACAAACGGTTCGAACAGTTTTGCGCGGATGTCCAGCGGCAGTCCTGGTCCGGTATCGGCGATGCTGACCTCAACCATGTTGCCGGGGGCTGGTTTTGTCGCAATAGTAAGCGCCCGCCGGCCGGTGCTCTCCGTTGCCTCCATCGCCTCCATCGCGTTGCGGATTAGATTGTACACGACCTGTTCGATCTGTACCTTGTCGAAAAGCGCTGATGCGGCGGCAGGATCGGGCCGTATTTCAATGGCGGGAGCCGGAGCGCTTATTCCGACTAACGCAAGTCTGGCCGCGTGCTGCAGCAGGTCCTGAAGGTTTCCGACATCCTTTTCCGTTTCGTGCCGCGCGATGGAATTTCGCAAACTCCGAATGATCGCTGACGCGCGCTCCGCCTGCTCGGCTGATTGCTGCAGAACTCGTTCCAACCGCTCGATGTTCGATCCCTGGATGAACTGGAGACCTGCCGCAAGGTAGTTCGATATCGCGGTCAGCGGCTGGTTCACTTCGTGGATCAGGGAGGAAATATTCTGGCCCAACTCGCTGACTCGCGCGAGGTGGATCAGCACTGCCTCTATTTCCTTGATTCGACGCTCGCGATCCCGATGCTCGACCTCGGCGGCGCGCATCTGGCGCGCGTATAGCGAAACCGTCTCGGAAATCAGCATCAGCAGCACAAAAATTGACGTAAGCCAGTCAAACACGCTGGCCACATACCAGCCGATGTCGAAACGTCCCCTGCTCACAAAGGCGCCGAGAGTGATCGTGCACAACCACGCGAACATCACGACCATCAGCCAGAGAGCGAGAAGCGAGAGAGGACGCCTCCTGGCGAGCATCAGCAGCGCGACGAGCGGGAAGCAGAGATCCGCGCCAACGACGACACGCGATACGGACGTAAAGGAGGTCCCCTCCATTAGCGGTGGCAGCCAGCGATGGCCCAGTGTCACAATCATGCTCGCGGCCACGACGGCGCCCGCCACCACCAGGCAGGTGCCCGCTACCGAGAGAGCGGCGCGACCCCTGGGATCGTCCCTCCCAGAGCGGTCCTCTCGCCGCGCCGCGAACGCGATGATCGTTACTGGGAGCACGGCGTGTGCCACAATATATAGCCACGCGGCACTTTGCGGCCCGGCTCCCAGCAAACCGGTTTCCGACAGAACCTGCGGGAAGGTCAGCGCGTGAGGAACCACGATCAGCGCGGAGAACAGATACCCACCTGCCAGGATATTGAGGGCGCGCGTGCGCCCTATTGAGTACTGGCCGAACAGCAGCGCCGCTGTAATGAGTTCGCTGACGAGCATCAGCGTCTTTTGAATTAGGACGAAACCCGGGAAACTTACCGATCTGATCCGCGCAAACGGCAATGTCGCTAAAAACACAGCGAGCAAGAGGACGCAAACCGCAAGCGCCACACGGCGTTGAGTTGCAGTTGCTGGCAATAGAGAGGGCGCGACCGACAATGTTCGCGAGGTGTTAGACACCTGATCCCAATGTCCCTTCAATCAACGGAAATGGCCCGACGGGCGATTCTCGCCGACCGATCCAGCCCTTGCCATCCGCATTTCACCTGAGAAAGGTTTGCCTCAAGACGGAGATGGGCATCAACCGAGACCAATCCACCTGCTCCTCCCGTTGCTTCCCCCTTAAGAAAGCGGAGTTCGCGAGTTGATCCTCCACGGAAGCTCACGGTAGCGGCGGGATGATCGCGTGGCAGGCAGAAGCCCTCTGCATGCAACGTGGCTGGTGAGGTTGGCGGCAGCCTCACTCGATGTTTTGCGGCACCGCGGCCGCTTCACTTGACGGTCTACCGCGAGTCCGCCGCACGTCCACCTGAGCCGAAAGGCGGCTGCAGGCCCGCGGCAAGCCCCATTCGCACCAGTTCCGAAAGGCTGCGTACGCCCATTTTCTCCATGACCCGAGCGCGGTGAATTTCGACTGTGCGCGGGCTGATCCCCAGCTCAAAGGCGATGGATTTGTTTGAGAGTCCGGTGAGCAACCCGTCCAGCACCTCGCGTTCCCGGGGGGACAGCAGTCTGAGCCGAGCCGTTGCCGTTGCTGTCAACTCATCCACGTGACGCGGCGCGCCGGGCCAATTAAGCGCGCTTTTGGCCTTGTCCAGAATAGTCTCGGCAGCGAATGGTTTTTCAATGAAATCGAGAGCGCCGGCCTTCATCGCGCGCACCGCCAGCGACACATCGCCATGTCCCGTGATAACGATGAACGGAAAAGGCAGGCCACGTTCGATCAACCGCTGCTGCATTTCGAGGCCATCCATCCCCGGCATGCGAATATCGGCTATGAGGCAGCCCGAGTGCAGGCTTGGTGCGGCCGCGAGAAATTCCTGGGCTGAAGAAAAAATATGACTGGTGTAGCCATTGGCTTCGAACAACGCCAACAGCGACGCGCGTACGGCCCGGTCGTCGTCGACGATGTAGATGTAGCCGCCGAGCATCGCCGCCATCCAACTCAGCGCAATAGGCCAAGTCCTGTGCCGAGCACTCGCGGTCGAAAAGCCGTGGTGCCACACTAGACCTCTATCATGCACCTCGGAGATTACGTAGGACATCAGCTCTTTTGCGCAAATTGATCGGGGAAATTACCTAACTGGGGCTGGCAGCGGCTTTTTCAGGAACCCGAAAAGTTTGGAACGGGGCCGGCCGGTAACCCGCAATGGGCGCTCGGCGGCGGAACAGCCCCGGTGGCGCTCATGCCTCACAAAGAGCTTCAAGCGCCTTCCGGTCGCACAGTTCGATGCGATACGGGATCGGAATTGCGATGATGCCATTACGCCTGAAACCGGACAGTACGCGGCACACGGTCTCGATTGTCAGTCCTAGGTAATCCGCGATGTCGTTGCGCGACATCGGCAGATCGAGCGCGTGCCGGGCATCCTGTCGTTCGGAGATCTCTAGCAGGAAGCTCGCCACCCGCTCGGCAGCAGTCATTCGCCCCAGCAGCAGCATGTGCGTTTGTGCGTGGGTGAGCTCGCGAAGCGTCCGGTCGTACAGGCCACGTACCAGCCGTGGGTTCTCGTCTATTAGCTGGTCGGAGGCGCGTTGCGGGTAACGCATGACGATGACCTCACCAACCGCTTCCGCCGAAGCGATCCGGACGCCGGAAGCAGACAAACCGAACCAATCGCCAGGAAAGCAGAATTCGGCGATATGGCGGCGGCCATCGGCCAGCAATTTGCAGATCCGCACGGCACCTGAGATGACATTGTACCAGCAATCCGACAGGTCGCTGTCGGTGTAGATAGCCTCATCCCGGGTAAAGCTGCGGCGCGTTCCGATCTGTTCCAAAGGCGCAAGCGCATCAGGCCCACTGGCACGCGCGATGGCTGTGCGTGCGGCATCCGAGTGCGCAGGAATGCCATCAAAATCGTGGGAACGAAATTGCTGGTACATCGGCCCCTCCCTTCCGTGGGATGATCGGGACGATAGCGCTCGCAAGCAGTGACCGGAATCCGGATAGCTCCGTACATGAATTCATTTAGGGAGAGTCGCTTATCGCGATTTCCGTAGCTTCAACCGGTACGGCGCGGGTCAATCGAGCCACTGTACACTTATCTTACACCGGCGCCGAAGTACCCGCTCAGGTATTGCGGCGTAGCATTTTACGGAAATTACCTGATGCAGCAGGCCGCTCGCCGCTCGTACTCTAGGAGGCTGCATAACGACACACCGGCGTCTCAATAAGAGTTCTCCGACGACATAGATGCCGAGCGGTGTAAGCAGCCCATGCGAGCATCAAGGCTTGAGAGGGGCATCCGATGGGTATCGACATGGGACGGCGTGTTACAGCCGAGTTCTTTGGCACATTCTGGCTGGTGTTCGGCGGCTGCGGCGCGGCGGTTCTGGCTGCTGGTTTCCCGAACCTCGGCATCGCCTTCGTCGGCGTGTCCCTCGCCTTCGGCCTAACGGTGCTGACGATGGCCTATGCCGTCGGGCATATCTCCGGCGGTCATTTTAACCCGGCGGTCACAATAGGCTTATGGAGCGCAGGACGCTGCGCCATAACAGACGTCGTTCCCTACATCCTCGCGCAAGTGATCGGCGCCATCGCCGCCGCCGCTGTCTTGTGGCTCATTGCATCGAGTCAGCCCGCCTGGGTGCCGGGTGGCTTCGCCTCAAACGGCTACGGCGACCTCAGCCCCGGCAAATATGGCCTCGCCGGCTGCTTTCTGACCGAGGTGGTCATGACGTTCTTCTTTCTGTTCATCATCGTCGGCACGACCTCGAAGGGCGCGGCTGTGGGGTTCGCCGGCATTCCGATCGGCCTCGGGCTAACGCTCATCCATCTCGTGTCGATCCCGGTCACGAATACTTCGGTCAACCCGGCGCGCAGCACCGGCCCGGCCCTGTTCGCCGGGGGGGCGTATGTGGCCGAGCTCTGGCTGTTCTGGGTGGCCCCGATCATTGGGGCAGTCCTCGCCGGCCTGTTGGCGCGCTGGATGTACGAGCGCGAGGCGCTAATCCAAACAGTCGTCGTGGAGGAAAGCCGGGTTGCGTGAGATCTGCCTTGGCGCGATCGGGAACCAGAGCAAAGGGCGATGCTCGTCACCAGGAGCCGGAAAACACAGGTAATGCTCGGCTGGGGGACAAATTTACGTAAGGTCTCGGTCTCGCTCGTAAAGGATGCAATGTATCTCCCAACGTGCAGAGGATCTGTAAAGAGCCGGGTTACCGCCCTGCTGCCGTTTTGCGCGAGGGTTCGCCATGGTTCGCATCTTGTTGGCTGACGATCATGACGTTGTCCGGCGCGGCCTCAAGGCGCTGCTTCAGGAGCATGCGGGCTGGGAGATTTGCGGCGAGGCGTTGAGCGGGCGGGAAGCCGTCGATCTGGCGCGGCAAATGCAGCCCGATGTCGCAATCATCGATCTGATGATGCCCGATCTCAATGGGCTCGAGACGACACGCCAGATCCGCAACGCGTCACACGGAACCCAGGTGCTGATCTTTACGATGCACCACAGCGAGAGCCTTATTCACGACGTCCTCGAGGCCGGTGCGCGCGGATACTTGCTGAAAAGCGACGCGGAGCGGCGCATCGTCACGGCGGTCGAGACATTGCTGCGCCGGCAGCCCTACTTCAGCGCACAGGTCTCTGAGACGGTGTTGGAGGGGTTTTTACGCTCTGGACGGCAGGGGGCCCCCGACGGGCCGGCCGTACCGCGGCTGACACCGCGCGAGCGCGAAGTCCTTCAGCTGCTCGCGGAGGGACACCGCAACAAGAAGATCGCGCAAATGCTCGGGATCAGCACCAAGACAGTCGAGACGCACCGCGCGACCTTGATGCGCAAGATCGGCGTCAAATCGATTGTCGAGCTGGTGCGCTATGCAGTCCGCAACAATTTGACCGAGGCCTGAACTCACCTTGCTCGCCGGCGCACGGAAGCACCGAGAACCGCGTCTGCAGGACGCTCACCCAAGGAAAATGGGCTTACACAGGACTGACGCAGCTCTCCGACAACCGCTATCTGCCGGCCCCCCCCCAACGGTCAGGTTCGCGCGAACGGGACCACTTCTGCCACGGCCGCAGAGCCCTTCTCGATTGGCATTTCGTCCGAGGCCGGCAACGGCACCGTCACGTGCACGGTGGTGCCCAGCGAGCCTGAACCGACCTGCAGGCACCCACCGAACTGGCGCAGGCGCTCGCGCATGCCGGCAAGCCCAATGCCGATGGTCGGAACATCGACCAAATGTCTGCCCGACTCCGACCCTTCCGCAATGCCGATGGGCATTCCCTTGCCGTTGTCCTTGATCGTCAGCGCGATCGTCGATCCTCTATCGGAAGATACGTCAAGATCCAGGCCGAGGTGCACCTCGGTGGCCTCGGAATGTCGGTGGACATTGGCCAGCGCTTCCTGCGCAATGCGAAACAGAGCTGCCTCGATATCGCCCGGCAAACGGCCGATATCGGCCGCGACATTCAGATGAAGAGCGATCTCTGTTCGCTTGGAAAAGCCTTCGCAAAGCCAGCGCAATGCCGCTGGCAAGCCGGCCTCGTCGAGCATCGGAGGGTGCAGCAGATAGGACACGGTGCGGATCTCGCGCTGACTCTGCTCGATCAATGCGCGGCTCTCCTCGAGCGCTGCCCGGACCACTGGTTTCAGCTTGGGGCTCAGACGCAAGGCTTGTCCGATGCCGAGAGTCGCGCCGAGCAGGTTTTGTGCGGTCGCATCATGCAATTCGCGCGCGAGGAGCCGCCGCGCCTCGTCCTGCGACTTCAGGAGCTTGCCGGTAAGCCGGCGCAGACTGGCCTCGGTAGTCTTCACCTCGGTGATGTCTTCGCAGGCGACAACGAGGCGTAATTGCGGGCCGGAGCCGAAGCGCGTACAGCGCAGTTGGATCCAGGTTCCCTCGACGATATCGCTGGCGTATTCACAGCGAAACTCGCCGAGCTCCCCCTGAAGGACGCGACGAAGCCCGGACGCCACCCTCCGCTGATGTGCGCGGGAACGCTCGCATTCCTCGATGTAATTGGCGCCGATGAAATAGCATTCACCGATGCGAGCCAGCAATTCCGCCACTTTGTGCCAGCTGGCGTTCACGGCAATGATCTCGCCGGTGCTGTCGAGTATCGCGACTTGCGCAGTCAGTGCATCGAGAGAGGATTGCAGCAGACGCTGGGTACTGCGTGCGGCCCCCTCCGCCGCTCTCTGCTCCGTAATGTCGTGGCAGAAGATGCTCACCCCGTCCGCGGACGGATAGGCGCGGATTTCGCTCCACCGGCCATCCGGCAAAGAGAATTCGCCGCGAACGGCCGCCCCGCTCTGTATTGCGTGGCGGACCCATTCTGCGTCGGGAGCGCGTTGCGCGGGGATATCCCAATATTTTCGGCCGATCAACTCGCCGGGTGAATCATGGCCGCACCAAGCGGCTCCTTTTGTATTGATCGCGACGATCTCGCCGTCACGGTCGAGCATGTAGTAGCCGTCACTGACGCCATCTAGCACGGTGCTTAGGCGATCGTTCGTCCCCCGCAATTCCTCGACCAGTGCGGCCACGAGGATCGCCGGGACCGCAAGCACCGCGAGAAACAGCTGCACGGAAAGCACGTTGTGACCCGGCGGCATGCCGGCAAACGGCTCGGCCCCGTGCATCGCGCGGAACAGCACCATGACGGTGATGATCAGGATCGCCCCGCTTGCACCCCTTCCGCCAAATCTGACGCTTGCGGCAAGGAGCAGCGGAACAGGTAGATACAACAGGGCAGGGAAGAAATTTTCGGTTTCCTTGGTCAGCGGAATTCCAAAGGCGACGGTGCAGCTGATGACGAGGCCGGCCGCCAGAAGAGACGCCTCGATCAGCCGAGCACGGTTCGGCATGCGCCATGCCGGTCGAGACCCGTTCCAGAACCAGCTCAGGAAAACTGGAGTCAGCGTAAGATTGGCGAGGGCGTTGGCGAGATACCATCGCCACCAGAATTGCCGATAATCCCCAGGATCGCCGTCCCCCAGGGTCGGCTCGAACCCGGCGGCAAACGCCACCATTGCGGGATTTACGATAACCGCAGATAAAAGATACAGAGACGCGTTCCGCAGATTACAGAGCCGCCGGCCGCGCAGCAGACGAGTCACGGCCAGCGCGTTCAACAGCGCGACGGATACATTGCAGCCAAAGGCGGCGAGAAGCTGCGGCAGCGGCATTGCCACACCGCTCTCGGCCAACACATGCGCCGGGAATGCGGCTGCGATATAAAGCGGCCAATGCCGCTGGGGCGCGATAAGCAACGCGCAGAGCAAAACGACGTTGGGCGGCCAAAACGGTGCGAATTGCTGGGTCAGCGTCCCGATTGCGAAAGCCGCTTCGGCGCCAAGGTAATAAAAGATCGCGACAAGAAACGGCCCCAGCGCTAGCCAGAGCGGGCGGAACCGCCCCGAGGTCACCGGTTCCCAGATCGCGCTGATGGTCATTGTGCACCTCCCCCGAGGCGACTGCGTGGTAGCACCAACTTGCTGAGGGTCGGGCCCTCAACCTCCCGAGGCAATGCTCGCAGAAAATCGCGATAATTCCTAAAATTAGGTGTCGCTTTCATGTCACGATGCCGCTTTGGCAAAAGCGTATCGCGGAAAATGATTCGAGGAAACACCCCCGCGCCGCGATCCGCGTACGGGCTGGCGAAGGCGCTGATGTGGCTCCCGGCCATTAAACGGCTCCAGCCCATCTCAGCGAATCATACAGATCCGCGAGCAAGCCCCTGCCTTGGGTGCCCCACTCCGACGCGTACTCGCGTCCGAGCCCAGCGCCCGTATTACTTCCGGTAGAACGTACAGCATACTGCTCGGTTCTGCATCCGGTAAATCCCGTATAGAGATCAGCCGGCCTGGCGCTTCCCTCACGGCCTGAGTTAGTCGCCGCGCCGTGGGCGCCCAAGGTCGCTAGAAGCCAACCGAGTCGGCGTCCTCCGGATTTCGGATTGAAACAGATGAGCCCGGTGCCCGAAGTGCCCCTTGGCCAACCGCTGCCGACGGAGAGGGAAAGTCGAGCGCTGTCGCGTCTGCGCGGCTCTGCGGGCCGGCGCTTCAACGGCTTCGGCCACAGTCCGCCGCGCTTCCTGTCGCACTCCGTGTCGCAGCACCTGATCGCCCGAACGAGAAATCAGCCGGCGGCTTTCAGCACGATACGACCTCCGACCAATCCTCTGCCAGGCAATCCATCACGTTTGCCGGCCGAGATCGTCTGCGGGAGCGAGATTGAGATCCGGTTTCGCGCAAAGCGGGCCCCATCGCCGATGCGTCGAAAGGTTGCTCAGTTCGCGGCGAAACCGGCAGTTAGCGATCGACACGACTTAGATGGCGCGATCCATCATCTCAGGGTCCGCAGGTACGCTCGCCGAAAGGCGTTGGCAACCGATTGGTTGGGGGATGCCTCGCAGTAGCTGAGCGCCTGAACCTCAGCGTCGGGGATCCTGCCTACATTGATCGTTCTAGCGTTAAGGCGCGATGCTTGATAGCCGATATAAAACAGCGACGCCGCGGCGCGATCGTCTTCCGGCAATTCGAGCAGTCTGGCGCACCTCGCTCCCCTGATACTGACAAAGCGGCTAGCTGGCGGCGCCGCCGCTATCGGCGCAGGAGCAGGCGCCGCAACTGGAGGCGGCGGTGGTGCAGCGGCGGTGTTTGGCGGTGGTTGCTGCACGCAGGCGAACAACAGGCCCGATAACAGTACAACACCGATTTTCCCGTTCATCATGTTGCTCCTGGAAAGACGATTGCTTTCGCACCAGCCTTGTCGCCGGCGTAGAGTGACAACCATGTCTCCTTATACAAATACGAGAATGCCGACTGCTCTAATGACCTAAATCAATGGAGGTGGGCCGATTCTCGCCGAAAATTCACTCGGTTCCAGGTTCTGCGCGCGGGTTCCGGATGAGCTCACATGAGACCGATCACGCGGACACCTGTCCTCAGCAGTCGCAAGCTCGAAACAGAAATTCAGGCCAAATTCAACCAGTGAGGCCGCAGCAATGACGAAGTCTCTGCTTTACGTGGCGCCAATCGCCTTTATTGGGTTGATAGCAACGCAGGCTTCCGCCGCACCGGCTGCCTGGAGCGGTAGCATGGCTCGCGCGATCGCCGGCGCGACCGCCGAACAGACCGAGACGCCGCTGGTGCTCGTGCGCCGGGGCGGTGGTGGCGGCGGTCGAGGGGGCGGTGGTGGCGCTCGTGGTGGCGGCCGCGGCGGTGGCGGTTTCGCTGGCGGTGGCGGCCGCGGCGGTGGCGGTTTCGGTGGCGGTCGCGGCGGCGGCGGGGGTTCCTGGGCCGGCGCCGGTCGCGGCAACTTCGCCGGAGGCAACCGCGCCAATGTTGCGGGCGGCAACCGCGCCAATATCAGCGGAGGTAACCGTGGCGGCGGAAACTTCAGCGGCAACACGCGTAACGTCAACGTTAATGGCGGCTACGGTGGCTATGGCGGCGGCTACGGGTGGGGCGGCGTCGCCGCCGGCGTCGCGGCGGGCGCTGTCGTCGGCGCTGCCGCTGCCAGTACGGCGTATCCGGCGTACTATCCGGCGGCCCCGGCATACTGCCCATACCCGAATTACCCGAACTGCGGGCTTTAGCGGCGGCGCTGCGCCCCCAGCGTGCGCTCGGGATACCGGAGGCGGGCGGTATGCTTGTCCGCTTCGGCTGCCGTCGGCATGCCTGAACGAAATGAGGCCCGCTCCGCGGACGGCGAAACCAGATTGCGGGGTCCATGATGTCGATCTTGCTTCGGACGAAGAGGCCCGCGAATTTGCTGCGCTGATGCCGGACGAGCAAACCGACTACCCTTGCGCAAACCGAGCAGAGACCAATAATTTAGCAAAATCAGTATCTTGGTGTGGCGGAGGGGCCAGTCTCGAGCGAACCCGTCTCTGGGCTTCAAATTCCCTGTTCCTACGGGAAAATACAGGGAATTGCGCGATTTTGCCGCCTTTCGGGCTCGATCCGCAATGCTGAAACGCAGGGATTGCGCGGGTTTCGAGGTCAAATTCCCTACGCTCCCGAACAGGGAATTTTTGGACCATAGCAGGGAAAACTTTGGCGCTATCAGGCAATTTGGCCGGCGATCAGGGAAAACCTCCTCATCACACTGGCGTCCTATTATCGACCGCGGCACGGCGGTGCGAGCGAGGATCTCGGCGCGATTCGTTCATCCTAAGCCGCTGCTCTGGGTGGGAGCTCAGGTGGACATCCGTCGAACTGGGCGATTAGCGACGTCAACTCCTAGCGCAATGCCTTAAGTCTGAAGCATCTTCGAATCGCCGAGAGCATCACGGTGTCCACGGACGCTGGACCAACAGATCGAAGTCTCGTTATCACTGGCTCTCGAAACAGGCGCCGATTGACCGCTCTGGTTTCCGGTGTGCGGGTCAAAGTAAGGCAGGTCATTTATGTCGGAAGAGCGGACCCACACCTACGATTTTTCAAAGACCGAGGTATTCGAGGCCGGTGCAAGCCTTCTTACGCTTTTGGCGTATCCGGAAGCGAACCGCCAGGAAAAGCGTACTGAACTCCATACCAGCCTGTGCGCGCTTGCAGTCAGGGCGATTCACCCACTCGACACGGAGAGCGCCCTTCGGCCCCAAGCGATCAAGCCGATCTACGCCTTTCGGACCGAGCGCGAGATTCTGGCCGACCTGCGAACGGTCTACCGTCGGCACCGGGATCGCATGATAGCCGGCCGGATGGCGGTTGCCTTCTTAAAAAAGGCCCACGGGATCACGCCAAAGTTGCCCGGAACTACGGGGCGGTTATCAATCAACGCGGTATGCGAACTGGTTCTCGCCGACGCCGGTTACGCTGATACCGAAAACGTTGAAACGCGTATCTGGCGTCCCAGTCTTCCCATCATCCACGTCGCCGCGGCGGTGCAGGTTTTGCTACAGGCCTCTCCGACGCCGATCCGGATTGGCCACTTGATGAATAACCGCGCCTTGATCGAGCGGGTCGTACGCGAGGCAGAGGAGTATGAGCAAAGCTTCGCTCGCAGCCGCTTCCGGGGGATAGATGCCAGCAAGCTGATCAAGATCAGGCTGGGCGGCAGCTGACTTCAAAAACTTCTCTGTTTCGTGACCTCGAGGCAGGCCCCCCGGATGTGACATGACTGCCGTCCGACAAGGGGGAGGTCCAGATGGACACGATTTCTCTTTCGGGGCCACGCAAGCCCCACCCGAACAACCGTCTTGAAATCGTTTACCGGCGGATCGCGGAACTTAAGCCCGATTCGCGCAATCCGCGTCATCACAACCGAAGGCAGATCAAACAGCTTGCCCAATCGATCACGACCTTTGGCTTCACTGTTCCGGCCCTGGTCGATCGCGACGGCAACGTCATTGCCGGGCATGGTCGGATCCTCGCTTGTCGCGAACTCGGCTGGTCCGAGATCCCGACGATCCAGATCGATGATCTAAGCGAGGCGAAACGCCGGGCGCTGATGATTGCCGATAACCGGCTCGCCGAGAATGCGAGCTGGAACGAGCGGCTCCTCGCCGAGCAGCTCAAGGACCTATCGCTGGCCGAGCTCGACTTCAGCATCGAGGTCATCGGATTCGAGATGGGCGAGATCGATCTCAAGATCGCGGCGATCGAGGAGGAGCCCGCCGTCGAGGACCCAACCGATTGCGTTCCCGAACCGGCCTCCACCCCGCCCGTCAGTAAACCCGGAGATCTGTGGCTGCTCGGCGAGCACCGGGTCTTATGCGGGAGTGTCCTGGATCCTGAGGCCTTCCAGAGCCTTATGGGCGAGGAGCGGGCCGCGATGGTTTTTACCGATCCGCCCTACAATGTCCCGATCGACGGCCACGCGACCGGCCTTGGCCAGATCCACCATCGCTCGTTCGCGATGGCAACGGGCGAGATGAGTTCGCCCGCCTTCGCGATCTTTCTCGCGAGGAGTTTGCGTAATCAGGCCGCCTTTTGTGCCGCCGGCGCCCTTCTCTGCATCTGCATGGACTGGCGCCATATGGCGGAGCTGCTCGCCGCCGGCCGCGAGGCAGATGCCGAGCTCCAAAACCTCTGCATTTGGATCAAGGACAATGGCGGGATGGGCTCGCTCTACCGCAGCCAGCACGAGCTTGTCTTCGTCTTCAAGACCGGGGGTGGACCGCACCGCAACAACGTCCAGCTCGGGCGCTTTGGGAGAAACCGCAGCAATGTCTGGCGGTACCCCGGAGTCAACTCCTTCTCGCGCAAGACCGAGGAGGGGAACCTGCTGTCGCTTCATCCGACCGTGAAGCCCGTGGCGTTGGTGGCCGACGCGATCCTCGACTCGACCGCCCGGGGAGAGATCGTGCTCGACGGCTTCCTCGGGAGCGGCACCAGCCTGATGGCTGCCGAGCGCACCGGCAGGTGCTGCCGCGGCATCGAGCTCGACCCGGCCTATGTCGATACGATCATCCGGCGCTGGCAGAAACTGACCCTGGACACCGCCCAGCACGCGGAGAGCGGCCGCATCTTCGATGACCTCGCGCAAGAGGCGGAGGCGGCCGATGTCGCGTGAGCGCGATTACCCGGTTGGCTACGGCAAGCCGCCTGAGCACACCCGCTTCAAGAAGGGCCATACCGGCAATCCGCGAGGCCGGCCACGCCGAGCGAAGAACCTCGCGACCCTCCTCGGCGCGGCGCTTGATGGCAAGGTCACGGTCACCGAGCACGGACGCCGCCGCACGATCACCAAGCGCGAGGCGATGATCGCCCAGCTCGTCAACCGCTCGGCCCAGGCCGATCTCAAGGCGATGGCGATCGTGCTCGGGATGCTGCAGGAGATCGAACGCCGCACCGGTGCATCCACCGAACCGGCCTCGCTTACCGAGGCTGACCGGCAAGTGCTGCAATTTATTCGCGACCGTCGCTTGGCCCATCAGACAAGAGAGACCCATGAAGGACCTTGACCTCGTTCAGGAATATTACGCCGAGCTCCGCGCCGATTTCTGCACCTTCGTCGTGCGCTGCTTCGCCGAGCTGAATCCCGGCCAGCCGCTGGCAATGGGCGGCCACATCGAGGTGATGGTCAGCAAGTTAGCGGCCGTCCACAGTGGCCAGATCCGGCGTCTCATCATCAATGTCCCGCCCCGGCATCTGAAATCGTTGATCGGTTCGGTTGCCTACCCGGCCTGGCGCCTGGGGCATGAACCCTCGGCGACGATCATGTGCGTCAGCTATGGCCAGGATCTCTCGGACAAGCAAGCCCGCGACACTCGCACGATCATGATGAGCGACTGGTACCAGGACGCCTTCCCCGGAACGCGGCTGATCTCACAAAAGCCAGCCCTGCAGGAGCTCATCACCACAGCTGGAGGCTTCCGGTTCGCAACATCGGTTGGTGGAGTGCTGACCGGGCGGGGCGGCCGAACGATCATCATCGACGATCCGATGAAGCCGGCGGACGCGATGTCGGAGACCATGCGTGAGGCTACCAACGAATGGTACGACCACACGCTGTTGAGCCGGCTCGACGACAAGCAGCGCGGCGCGATTTTGCTGATCATGCAGCGCCTGCATGAGGATGATCTGACAGGCCACGTGCTCGAGCAGGAAGCGTGGGAGCAGGTGTGCTTCCCGGCGATCGCCGAACAAGACGAGGAGCATCGCTACATGACTCGTTCGGGGCCGAAGGTCTTCCGCCGGCTCAAGGGTGAGGTGCTGCAGCCCGAGCGCGAGCCGCGACAGATCCTGGACGCACTGAAGCGAGCGATGGGCACGTATGCCTTTGCCGGCCAGTACCAGCAGGCGCCAGCGCCCGTCGGCGGCGACCTCGTCAAGACGGATTGGTTCAAGCGCTACACCCCCCAGGACAAGCCGGAGAGTTTCGATCGGATCGTGCAGAGCTGGGATACTGCCAACAAGGTGACCGAGCTCAGCGACTACAGCGTCTGCACAACCTGGGGCATCAAAGGCAAGAACCTCTACCTGCTTCATGTACTCAGGAAACAGCTCGAATACCCCGACCTGAAGAGGGCGGTGCGTCAGCAGCAGCAGTGTCATTCGGCAAGTGTCGTTCTGATCGAGGACAAGGCCTCCGGCACTCAGCTGATCCAGGAGCTGATCATGGAGGGGTTCAGCGCAGTCACGCGCTATCAGCCGGATGGTGACAAGGTCATGCGAATGTACGCCCAGACCGCACTGATCGAGAATGGTCGGGTCCATCTGCCGACCGACGCGCACTGGCTCGACGATTACCTGCGCGAATTGGCTATGTTCCCGAACGGCCGATACGACGATCAGGTAGACTCTACAGCGCAGTTCCTCGACTGGTTCAAGACCCCGATGCCGCACTGGGGATTCTTTGAGTTCTATCGGAGGATGGCCGAAAAGCGTGAAAACCCCGAGGCGTTCTACGTCCGCCTGAAGGTGCCTCCGGGCATTGGCGCTGTGCAGACCTTCTCCGGCCGGCATCTGTACGTCGAGAACGATGGCACTGTCGCGATGTCCGAGGAGGACGCCAGTTTTTTGATCCGCACAGGCTGGGAGAAGGTTGACGACCCGCCCGCTGAGGGAGCGTGACATCCGGACGTAGTGGATCAGGCGGAATAAAACGGCTCGTGTTTAGTTATCTCGTGTTTAGTTATAAGGCAGGAGGGCCGACTGAGAATTGCGAACCGTTATACGGTTAATCCCGTATCGTGGGTTCGAATCCCAATCCCTCCGCCAGCTGGCCGTTCGCGTTCTGCCGCAAGCGCCGATCGTCCGGAAACGTCCGGTGGACCGCGCCTAACCCGTTTCGCGGTAGCCAGTTCGATAGGGCAGAGGGGAGCAGGCCGGCGTAAGCCGCCAAATGGCAGCCACCGCCGGCCGGTGTGCGGATGGTTTTATTCGTCACCCTCCGCTACCATCTCAGAAATCGACGAGATTGGAATACACCTCCGGCATCCATGTGCGGGTAGGGGACAGTGCCCATGCTTAGGATCGAGATCGAGCGCGAAGAAGACGGCCGGTGGATCGGTGAAGTTCCCGATCTGCCCGGCGTGCTGGCCTACGGCGCGACAGAAGCCGAGGCGCGTATCAAGACAACGGCGCTCGCGCTACACGTGATCGCCGATCGCATCGAGCATGGCGAGCCGGTACCCTTTGATCCCGGCGATTTCTTTGTCGCGGCATGAATGACTGGCCAGCCACCAGGGCGGGCCGGGTGTTGCGAGCGCTTCTTCGGATGGGGATGGACGATCAAGCGGCAGAGAGGCTCGCATCGCACGCTGTCGCGGCCAGGCTCTCAGGATTATGTGTTCGCGTTCCACGACAATGAAGAACTGGGGCCGCGGATGCTCGTGCGCATCGCGAAGCATACCGGTCTTCGGCCCGACGATCTTTAGCCTGCAACAGCGGTCGGCCCAGCCCTACGCGGATATTCGAAGGCGAGTTGAAAAGACGAGGGGATGTAGGAGCCTTACATAAGTTATAGCCGGAGATTTCCCAGTCCGGGATCGGCGGACCGATCGGTTTTCGCCTGTTCCGGGGGCCGCCGAGTCGCGCTGAACAGCGGGTGCGCGAGAACAGTCTCGACGAGTTCCTCGACCCGCGCTCTCGGCGCGGCAGGCGCTGGGAGTGCTTCGGTCCGCGCGGTGGTCGGCAAAACGGTGGGATGGTCCTCGGTGCTGCCGTTTTCACACACGGTGCGGAACCCGCTCTCCCGCCACAGCACCCGCGTCAGGAAGGACGACGGCAGCCGATAGGTCTCGGCTGCCCACATCGACCATCCGGCAAATCAGTTCACGCAAGGACGCCGATTGTTTGGTCTCAGCCCCGGCCAGAGCGAAACCGCCGAACGTGGCGATGATCGCCACTCCGGCAATAGCGACGGTGCGGGCCTTTCGAGCCGAAGCGACGGCGCGGCGGCAGGGTGCCGTCGCAGCATTATGAAACCTGGTTTGCCCTCGCCCCACTTTGGCCAGCGACCGCTACCATGACAAGGCCGAGGCGCTGGGAGGGGAACCGCCCCTCCCAGCGCTGGGCGGCTTACCCTCGACAGATTTTCCAGATTACGCCCGTGCCGGGGATCTGGACGAGAGGCCCGTTGCCGTCCCCGACGAACTTCGCGCGAGAGTCAGACTGCCCGAAATCCCGCACGGCGCCGTAATCCACGACGTAGGCGCAACCATCCGGGCCGAACTTGACGTTCGTCGGCCGGTTGAACCCGGCACTGCCGCTAACGAACGACTGTTCAAATTCGGCGTTGTGGGCAAACCGCTGGATCTTCAGGGTAAGCGGGCCCGGCCCTTGGTGGTCGGAATCATCCCCCTCCGCCGACTGCTGACCGAAGTTGATCAGCTTGACCTCGTGGCCCACTTCAGGCGCAGGGTCGGTGGCATTCGCCGCAGAGAACCCGAAATCCCCCTCGAGGCTGTACAGCGCGGCGCCACGCTTAACCGGCCCAGCGACAAAGGATTTGGGCGCGAAGTCGATCCCGGTGAACGACGAGTCCGCCGCTTCGATGGCCAAAGGTGCGGTGATCTGCTGCGGTGGGCCCGCCAGCACATCGGCGATCGGAACATCTGCACTTAGAATTTTCGTAAGGCTCGCCAGCGTGCACATGCTAGGTGGATTTGCGGCGTCAGAGACGCAGAGATCATCACCGGGCCCGCCAACCGGATTGAACACCGCCTGGCTCGTCGGCAGAAACCCATACCGATCCGGCCATCCGTGATAATCCGGAGTGCCATCGGGGTTCTGACGGGCCAGCTGCAGCGGGTCCGGGGCATTGTTGGAGGGTCGCGCTCCCCGCTCGTCCGCGCCGTCCTCGCCGACAAGCAGCCCTCCGGCCAAGGGATGATCGTCAGGCGGGAAGCGAATGGCATAGCCGTTTCGATAGCCCCACGAGAAGGGCTCGATCGTGTTCTCTGGATGCATCGCATTAAGTTGGGCACGTAAGATCGCACCATCGCAGACACCGGGGTGCATCGCGCTCTCGAAGGCCTTTACGGTTGCACCGGGGCGCTGCGTGCCGAAAGGGGAGTAGCCGCTGGTCATTTTCCCACCGCCCGAGTCAAAGACGTGTTGGCTCAGGACGATGTCCTGGCAAGGGATATCCTGCTGATTCGCGCCGCCGCCATTGTCGCGACCGACAACGCCGCTGTTGGTCGTGGACCCCTGCGACCAGTAGATCCACCCGTCTTTGAACGCCAGCTGTTCCGTTGGGTGGTCGCCTGTCGGCAGTCCCGTGATGAATGAAGTGACCTTTCCCGTCTTTGGGTCCACGGTCACGATGCGTGAGCTGTTGTTTTGCCCCGCGGCGTGAGTCGCTTGATTGGAGTCCGTCGCGAAGAGCCGCCCGCCCCGCAAGCCATTTTCGAACGCGATGTCGACCGCCGGCCCTGCGGGCTGGAAGCCGACGCCGGGCGCGGTGGGCTTGCCCAAGGGGCCGCCGATTCGTTTTCCAGCCTGGTCGAACACCAGGATGTCGGGGGTGAACGGGTTCTTCGGATCAAAATCACCGGTCCCGAAGCTCCCTTGTTCATTGCACACGCTGGGCAGGCCATGGCCAGACTCGAGAACGTACACTTGGAATCTCTGCGAATTGCCAAGAAACGCGATCCCGGTCGGAGCATTCAGACCCGAGGCGAAGACCGACACCGTGAACCCCGCGGGGAGAATGATGTCTTTGCCGCTATCCGGATTGAATAATGCGGTGTTGTCCGGACAGATCGGGTTCGCTACGGTCGCCGCCTCAGCTACGGCCGGCAGCGCCAGGAACGGCGCGAGTGCGAACGCGACGGTTAGGGTGTGTGATCGCCCGAAACGCATGGTTAAGACCAGGCTCGATAAACGTCGATGAGAGCTTGCCATGGCAGAAGTCCTCCCCGCGCCTGAAGCGGCGCGCCTGTGGAGTGAAGTCAAACGAGAGGATTTGTTCGCCGTAGTCTGCCGATCGGCGGCGCACGGATTGAAGATGCGGATAGGCACAGAGATGGCTGTGGCATCTCGTCCTCCCCTGATTATTCCAGTGTGACGCTGGCTTATTACGTCGAGCGTGCGCTCAATTTCCGGTTAGGTCAAATCCCGAACCGTGGCATTTTTTGGAATGCGGCCGGTCAAGGAAGTCGCAGCACGAAGCAGATGATGTGTAGATAGACGACGCCGTCGTCAGGGGCGCCAAGTGACGCGACCAGCCCCTGCATTTCGATTGCCTCCGTTAGTCTGATCGTGCCTACCACCAAGTTATTCGGATATCGGCGTGATCGTCCCGAACAAGCCGTCGGTCTCCCCATTGGGGCCAGCTGTGAAATAGAGGGTGTCAGGGCTCGATTTAGCACCACCGCCCAGTGTCAGAGTCCACAACCCATCGATGATCAATGGTTTCCCGTGGGGATCATCGAGCTCATCGATGAACTGCCCGTGCGAATCGAATACATTGATCCGGCCATCGCCAAAATTGCCGATCAGAACGCGGCCGCTGAAACGGCCGAAGGCAAAGGAGGCTCGCGCGATGCCCCAAGGTGAATTGAGGTGACCGCGACTCGCGAAGCGGCGCAGCAAATGGCCGTCTGTATCGAATACGTTGACAAAGCCGTTGCCCGGTCCGGCAACATCGTCGTGCTTTTGCGAGTTCTGCTTGGCGTAGGTGACGAACAGGTCGCCATCGAGGATTTTGATGCTGAAAGGCGCGAACCCCACCGGGATATTCGGATCGACGAAGCCCCCTTTAGTGGTCGCCGGCTTGTAGTTGTGGTCGAAAACATCGATCGTGCCGGCCCGGAAATTGGCGGCGTAGATGAAGTCACCATCGACATTGACCCCGAAGGCGAGGCTTTTGTAAACGGCGCCAGCAGTAGGGCTCGGCGTTTTTGAATTATCGACCGCGAGGACCGCGTTGGTTGCAGGGGTAAGGCCGCTGGCCCAGGCAGAAACCGTCCCGTCTTCGGTCGCGAAGATGAAGGAAGCAGGCAGGTTCGTTCCCGGAACGAGAAATGCCGTAGCGGGGTTGGTCGTCGGATTCCAGATGATGCCGGTCGGCGCTGCGGGTGTCGGCTTCGGCGGGGTGTTCGGATTGACGGTTTTGCAATCGGTAGCAGGAACGACGTTCCCCGGCAGCGGGATCGATACCTGCAGCGCAACCGTGGTGCCGTCGCCGTTGTAAAGAGTCGCGCAGCCGGTTGCGTTATCCGCGATCCAGAAAGGACTGCCGGCCGGCGTAAATGCCACGCCCCAAGCGTTCTGCAAAACCGGGTCTTGTACGGCGGCAACGCCTTTCAGATCGGAGACGAGCGAGGTCACCGCGTAGGCATTCCGCTGCTTTTCTCGTTCATCAGCGCGACCGGCCCCCATGCCAAGCGCCAAGACACAGATCATTGCGACAGGCGCGATATAGCTGATTTTGGTTTTCATGCTGCCCTCCTCCCATGGAATGGATGAGTGCGCCGCTAGGACACCAACAGCTCGGGTCAAGCAGAAATGAAGCGGCGCACCGGTCGCCGGCTGATTGGAAGCTGAATCTTGAAGGTGCGCGGCGAGCGCCGTCCTGGCGGGGCTCGTCGATAAAGAGCTCGAAGACCGCCATACGTAGCACGCAAATTATAACACTCGTCGAGGTGGGCGGGCGATCACATTGCGTTGATCCAAAGGTTGAGAGTGGTTCCGATTGCAGATTCGCCGCCCGCCGCCTTTGTCCTGCTCGCAATCTCTGCCGGAGCCTCCACGAGCGATTACGCTCGCTGCGGAGGTGGCCTGCTTGTGCGGCGTTCAATCGCTCACCAGTCACGCCCCGCTACATCGACACACCACACTTTCGGCCCCGTCCCACCATTCCCGGCTTCTCCCTCTCGCGGTCCCGGTCTCTGCCCCCCGCCCCGTGGGGCCGCGCGTCGATTGAGCCACGTGGTCGCGCTGACCCAGACCGATCCGCCCGGCGACACGACCCACTGGACGGCCGGCATGATGGACGATGCAGTCGCGACACGTTCCGCTTCGAGGATAAGAATTTGACAACCGCGTCTATGATAGAATTTGCGACTTGGCCGGGCTGGTGCGCGAGGCCAGAAGGCCGAGAACCTTCGGGCCGTCGCGTCGTTGCACCTTGCACATTACGGTAAACAACGGTGGGAGGGGCGATCCATGCGCCTCGATCTAGAATTCCATGAGGGCTCGCCCTTAACGAACGCGACCGCGTACGTTGTAGTAAGCGACTTCGACCCCAGCCCGAGTGGCTTTCCTTGCCTTGCCGAGGATTGTGTCAGCATGGCTGAGCTGGAGGGGGAGCTACAGCGTCTGGAAGGTGATATCGCTAAGATCCGCGCAGAAGCGAAGCGACGGTTCCTGAAAGCCGAGATCTCAAATTAGAGAACGCCGTCCGTTCCGGGCCTGAAAGCCCGTTCTGGCGCAACGGGCGGCGGTGTGAGCCTTATCGGAACGCATCACCGATCAATGCCGATATCAGCGCAAGCACGGCCAGCCAGGAGGCGATTGCAATAGCCATTTGTAGCCGGCGTGTGTCTCTTGCTCCCCGTCCGAAACTGCCTGTGGTCCGCCAAGCGCTCACGGCATGGACGCCCTCAAATTGGTGGCGCCGGGGGCAAAGATAGGCGGGATGAATGAGTTCCGTTCACCCACCCGGCCTAGTCCTTCGCGGTAGCCCCACGGTTACGGTCAGCACCGTGGGTGCAGGGGAACAGAGGCGCGGGCGATTGGTTCCACGGTCCGCAGAGTTATGGCCTACCGAGGCGGCTCGATGAGAACCGATACGCGGCAGATGTTGCAGGCTAGATGCCAGGCAAACGCGCCCTATTTGCGGGGTGGTCGAGACATGACCAGCACCATCACGACGACGGCGGCTGCCGCGATCCCGAGTTCGAGAACGGTGTACCAATCAAACGGGACGAGCATGGCGTCCTGCTCAAGTGGCGCCCCCCTCGCGCGGTCAGCCCCACAACGCGAGGTGGTGGGGTTGGAAGAGCCGTTTGCCGAGGGTGCCGTGCGGGATGGTAGGACGGGCGGCAGCAGCGACCTAACCCGAACTGATGCGGGCCGACCCTGGCCGCAAAATCCTGGAATGGGGTCGGTGAGGTAGTGCAGACCGGGATCGTGGACCGGCTCGATACCGACCGTGCGAGCCCGGGCGCTAGGGGCGTGGGATTGCTGGCGTTCGGGCTGGGCGGCGTGCGGGAGGGGATCGGCATAGGGGCTAACCCCGATTGGGGGCGCCGCAGGCATAAAAGCGCGTAGGTGGGGCAGATGGCTACGGGCCAAAAACCACCCGCGGGGTGCCAAGTGCGATCGGCGCGGGCGCCGCAGGGGTGCACCGTGTTCCGCTAGGGGGTTGGCGGCCCCACAGTGAGGATGCCGCGACCTTCGGCTCTCGCTATCAGGCAGAGGCCAAGCGCGCCGATCGCGATGGCGAGCACGCCAGCGAGGCAGGCACCGAGCGTCCAACCGAGCATGTCTCCGGGTATTTCAAGCATCGCGGCAGGATAGGCGGCCGGCGGCAGCGCGCTATTTTATTCATGGTTAAGTGGGAATTTAGAGACTTCAGTGTGATCGGCGCGCCACAAACAAGTTGGCATCCTCCCGCACCTCAGAGCAGACGGAAATGACGGGACACACGCCGCGCGCAGCGGCCAGCAATTCATGGTTAAGCCGCGAGAGTACACCGTAATACAGGCCAAATGCCGCTAAGCTCGGCACGCGGCCAAACGGCGTCAGCCCGTTTCTCGCGCAGAGGCCACGCTGATGCTCTTTCGGGGTCTGTCGAGACGAGCGGCAAGCACGGTGGGTAGTGCTGGTTGAGGACCGGCTCTACGGCGAATACCTGGACAAAGAAAGGGCCGTTTTGGATGCTATAGATGCAGCTACAGAGACCCGGGAAGGCAGCAACGAAGTAGAAGTTTGGGAGCAATCGCTTCGTCTGTACTGATCCTCAGTGCGCGAAAGATACTCCACCGTCATAGCTTGGCCCCTCAGAACCTCAGCATGCCGAACTTGTCTGCATCCCGGGCGCCTTATCGACCAGAATGCCGGCGCCGACGGGTGGGCGATGACCCCGAACGGCATGCGCGGCGTCGTCAACGACGCAATCGCGGTCTACCTGGCCGATGCGTAAGCGCTCGG
>Ga0210400_10000727_pt1 | contig 34949 bp, 34 predicted proteins | sample IncBWH26MmetaG_FD_155456 | JGI IMG/M metagenome (GOLD analysis project Ga0210400, IMG submission 155456) | Forest soil microbial communities from Barre Woods Harvard Forest LTER site, Petersham, Massachusetts, United States - Inc-BW-H-26-M | ecosystem: Environmental > Terrestrial > Soil >... | reverse complement strand
GACCGCACACACAGGCCGGACACATGACCGCAATCGACCAGACCCGTTCAAGCTGCCAAACCTTGCAAACCGGGGGCCGTCCACACATGGATTCCGGGCTCTCGGCTTCGCCGAGCCCCGGAATGACCGGCTGGGAACGCGGAAAGTGGGTGGAGCCGCCTCGGCCGTCGGCGTTGCAAACCCACCGTGGCCCTGCACTGCAGGTGGGCGCCATGTATCGAAGCCACGACTTCGACAGGGACAGCTCCCGAACGGTAGATATCGGCCCCGGGGTTAAGCGTCCTGACGCACCGCGCAGCCCCACCCATCACCTTAGCTAGGTGGTCTCGATGCGCGCCGCAATGGACTCGATGCGCTCGGCGATCTCGCGGATGCCCGACGCGACCGCGCCGGCATCCGCGATTACCGGCGCCGGCGGTCGGTTGCGCTCCTGCTGCAAGGCCTCGCCGGCATCCGATAATTCATCGGCGATGACGAGCGCCGCCAGCAGCAGCAGACGGGCTTCGCCGATCTGGCCGAGGCTCTTGCTGAACTCGGCGATCTTGCCATCGACGTACTGCGCCAGCCGACGCGTGCGCGGCTCCTGGCCGTCGGCGCAGGTCAGCGGAAAGTCGCGGCCGTTGATCTTGACGACGACCTCGCCCATCTCAGCCGTCTTCCTTTTCAAGCAGCTGGCTGAGCTTGGCGAGCGCCGCGTCGATCCGCCCGGCTATCGCGGCGGCCGCGACCGCAACCTGCCCGTCGCCACTATCGTGCGGCTCGCGGGCCGCGGCCGCTTCGAGCCGCGCCACGGCGCGTTCGAGGCGCGCGACCGCGTCGGCGAGCTCGCTCAATGGCGCCGCCTCTACTGCACCTTCTCGTATTTCTGCAACGAGCGGATATGGGCCGGCCGGGGCGTGTCGAAGAATTGCGGCCATTGCGTCCACGACACCTCGCCGACATAGAGATCGCCGCGCGAGTCGACGGTCAGCCCGTGCGGTCCGAGAAACGCGGTCGGGGCGGTGCCGGCATGCGCGTCGCCGAAGCGCGACAGCAGCTTGCCCTGATGATCGACGATGCTGACCCGCGGCCCGAGATTGGGGCTGTTGCGGTTGACGCCCATCACCGGACCCAATTCACCGATGTAGCAGACCGGGTTGCGGGTGTTGTGCATGTAGAGCCCGCAGGGCCGGTGCAGATTGTTCCACTGCGCCTCGTACTTGCCGTTGGCGTCGAACACCTGCACGCGGTGGTTCTCGCGGTCGGCGACATAGACCCAGCCGTCGGCATCGGTGCAGATGTTGTGGACGATGTTGAACTGGCCCGGGTCGGTGCCGGGTTCGCCCCACGACATCAGCAATTTGCCGTCGGGCGAATATTTGTGGACGCGGGCGTTGCCGTAGCCGTCCGATACGTAGATCTCGCCCTTTGGCGACAACGCGGTGTGGGTGCAGCGGTGGAACGGCTCGCCGCTCATGTAGGGCGCCGGCTTGCTGGGAACGCCGAGCTCGAGCAGCACCTTGCCGTTGTCCAGCCGGCATTTGCGGACAAAATGCCCGCCGTCGTCGGTCAGGTAGATCGACTCGTCCGGACCCATGTGAACGCCATGCGCCCGCGGGTACTCGCCCTCGCCCCAGGAGCGCAGGAAGTTGCCGTCACGGTCGAACACCATCATCGGGTGGTCGCCGCGATTGAACACATAGACATTGTCGTTGCTGTCGACGCCGACCGCGCCAACTTCCTTGAACGACCAGCCGTCGGGCAATTTCGCCCAATCCTCGACGATGCGGTATTTGTAATCGCCCGTTCCGACGATGGTCGCCATTGCGAATCTCCCCGATTTTGGCTTCGGCCTGTGAGACGTTATCGGAGGCGTCGGCGCGAGGCAATTGCGGTCGGGCGCGGCGTCGGTGTCAAATTTCCGAAACTGGTAGCGAGGGCTGACAGCCCTGTAGTTTCCTTCCGGAGCGAAGGGAGGATGCCATGGCGTTCATCGCATCGAATGGCCTCACGGAGGCAGGCACCGGCAAGACCATCGCGGTGGGCGGCATGCCGGGGGGCATGCCGGGGCGCATGAACGTGCATTACCACGATGTCGGCGTCGGCGAGCCCGTGCTGTTCCTCCACTCCTACGGCCCCGGCACGACCGCGTGGATCACATTCCACAAAACGGTCGGCGCGCTGTCGCAGCATTTCCGCTGCATCCTGATGGACCTGCCGAATTTTTCGAAGACGGGCCCAATCGTCTACCGCGAGGGGGTGCACGCATTGCAGGCGCGCACCGCGGTTGCCCTGTTGGATGCGCTCGGCATCGCCGAGGCGCACTGGGTCGGCAACTCCCAGGGCGGCCAGTCGGCGATGGTGGCGGCGATCTCGTACCCCGAGCGCGTGCGGAAATTTGTCATGGGCGGCTCGCATATCGGCACCGGCGGCGACCGCTATCTGTTGGCGAACCGTCCCTCCGAGGGCAGCCGCGCCACCCGCCAGGCCCTCGATGACCCTAGCCGCGACAACATCCGGCGCTATCTGCGCGTGCACATCGACGACGAGAGCCGCGTGACCGACGAGTTGGTGGACTACATCCACCGGGCGCACACCTGGTCGCCCGAATTCACTGAGGCGCGCCGGCAGTCGGAGAGCCTGCCGCACGACTACACACCCGACCTTGCCGGCATCAAATCGCCCGTCCTGTTGATCCACGGGCGCTACGACCGGATGGTGCCCTTTGAGGTTTCGATCGCGATCCTCAATCACATTTCGGATTCGCGGCTCGTGCTGCTCAACAATTGCGGCCACTGGCCGCCCTTCGAGAAGCCAGAGGAATGGACCGCCCACGTCCTCGCGTTTCTGCGCGGCTACTGAGAGCGACGGCTATGCGGGCGAGATCGCCGCGGATTTCGGCGGATTGCGCTGCGCTTATTCGCCCTACGGGCCGAAACCGCAGCAGTGCCCGCTTTAAAGGAAGACGCTGAGGTTTTTGTCGAGGAGGACGTTAGCGTCGAGCACGATCGTGCGCCGCGCCACCTTCCACGCGCCGTTCACGTTGCGCAGCACATCGTCGCGGCAGCCGGAGAGGAGCTGCGCATCCGTTTCGAGATGCGAGCGGTAGACGAGGAACGCGGTCTTGGCCTCGACCTCGCCGTTCTCCCGCGGCGCCGCTTCGAGATTGCCGATCAGGTGCCGGGTGCGCGACGGCGGATCCTCGGCCCACGCCATGCCGGTGTCGAGCCGCGCCACGCGCATCTCGAGATTGCGCTTGTCCTCTTCGAGGATTGCGAGATCGCCGAGCGGCGTCAGCTCGCGGTGCAATTCGCGGCGCGGCACGTTCTTGCGGCGCGGCATGAAATAAAGGACATCGTCGGCGAAGAGATCGAGCCACTCCTTGTACCGGCGCTCGTCGAGCAGCCACGCCTCGCGGATGTAGAACTGCATCAGCTCGAACCACAGCGCCTGCTGCCCCTTCATGATTGCGACGTCTCCGAGCGCGAAAACCCTCCTCCTTCAAGGGGGAGGGTTTGGGTGGGGGTGATGCCCGCACCCTGCTTCGCGGTCCGTAGCGAGGCGGAGGACGCACCCCCACCCCGACCCTCCCCCATCAAGGGGGAGGGCTCCAAAAGCAGAGCAACCCACCCCCCCATCGAGGGGGAGTTCAACGAGAGGAACTGCGAGCGAATCATCGCACGACCGTCAACCGCGCATTGTCGCGGTACCATCGAAGCGGGCCGTGATCGGGGCGAGCGGGATCTCCGCCCAGCTTGCCGCATTCATGAACTGCTCCCAGCGTTCATAGAACAGGCGCTGGTTGTTCTCCGAGATGTACCGTTCGGAGACGAGCCCGGGATAATCCGGGTGCGGCCCCGCATGCCCCAGGCCCATCGACAGCTCCTGGGGATGCCGGCGCCCGACGCGGCTCCTACTCGCGGCGGTGACCTGACGCCAGTTGTCGACATCGTCCTGCTCGAACATGCCGGCGGCACCGTTGTTGGCCTGGCTGCCGATCCGGAGAGCCCGCTTGATCTCCTCCGGCGCATCCTGCTCAACGAGCACGAAATGCCAGAATTCGGTCTTCAACGGGCCGCGGGGCAAGGCCAGCCGCAACCCCAGGATCCCGTTGGGGAAGATCGAGTGGTTCCCGAGCTGCACCCGGCGCGCGCGCAGTACCCCGAGCCGCCGCTCGACTTCGGACATCGTCGCGTTGTGATACTCCTGGAATAGCCGGAGGTTGTCCTTAGACATGCCGTGCACGTAGCGCGGGGTGTCGTCCTCGGCGACCCGGAAGGTAATCGAGTGCCCGTTGACGAAGGCGTGCTTCTGGGGGCTCGCGAACTGGTCCTCGTGGGACAGGCGCGGGCGTCCGATGTAGCGGCTTTGGACCTGGGCGCTGGAGAGATGGCTGGTCGGGACGTGATAATTGTCGGAGCAGTTGTCGACCAGCGTCTTCCAGTTGACGGGCTCCAGCCACTTCATCGGACCCAGCGCCTGCATATCGCCGTCGCGCCGATTGAACACGGTGTCGAGATACCAGCGCGCGTCGCCGAGATAGGCTTCAAGGCTCGGAGCGTCCTTGGCCCAGGTCGCGAAGACGATACCCGCATAAGTGTCCACGCGGGCCTCGACGAGACCGAGCGACGCCTTATCGAGCGCGTCGTAATACGCCTCGGACTCACCGGGGGCATGCTCGAGCGTGCCGTCGTTGCGGTAGGTCCAGCCGTGATAGGTGCACATGAAGCGCTTGGCGTTGCCGTCGTCGCAGCGCACGACACGGTTGCCGCGGTGCCGGCACATGTTCAGCAGCGCGTGCAGTCGGCCCTGTCCGTCGCGGGTCAGGATGACCGGGTCTTCGCCCATATAGGTGTGGAAGAAATCGTCGGCCGCAGGCACCAGGCTCTCATGCCCGATCATCAGCCAGGCGCGCCCGAAGATCTGCTCCATCTCCTGGTCGTAGATCGCCTGCTCGCTGAAGATGCGGCGGTCGAGCTTGCCGGTGGCGGGATCGAGGACGGCGTATTTCCCCACGGCGCTCATACCAGATCCTTCCTCTCACGGTTATCCTAGCAGGAGCGCGGCAGATCATCACGGGCCTGCTCGCGGTCGCCGTAAGCATTCTCTTTACCGTGGCCTGCTATGCCTCGCGGAGGGGCGAGCGCGCCAGAATTTTACCGAGGGGAGAGGGTAGACATGGCCGCGGAAAATTTTCACGAAGAGCGGCTGATCCTCGCCGGCTATGACGACCGGATCAAAGAGCTGTTCAGGGTGTTCGCCGAAGGCCTCGCCCAGGGCGAGCCGGAACGGCCAAGCCAGGATCGCCTCCGCCGCGCGCTGCGTTTTGCCAAACGGGCCAGAAACCTCGCGCTGCAGGCGGTCGAAATGGAAAAATCGGCGGACGCCGCGGCGGCAACCTCGGAAGCGGCGAGCTGAGCTGGGCTGCCAACTGAGCTGAATCGACGCGGGGCGCGGGCGCTCGACGCAAATAGCGGGACGCAACACCGCATCGGCCGTTTGCGCACGATACGATGCGCGATAGATTGGCGTCATGAACGATTCAGCCGCGCCGCTCCCCCCTTCCGCTAACCCAAAATTGCGCCGCATGGCCAACGCGCTGCGGGCGCTCGCCATGGACGCTGTCGAGCAGGCCAAATCCGGTCATCCCGGCATGCCGATGGGCATGGCGGACATCGCGACCGTGCTGTTCACGCAGTTCCTGCGCTTCGATCCGCAGGCGCCCGACTGGCCCGACCGCGACCGCTTCATCCTGTCGAACGGGCACGGCTCGATGCTGCTTTACGGGCTGCTGCATCTGACCGGCTACCCCGACATGACGATGGACGAGATCCGCCATTTTCGTCAGGTCGGCAGCCGCACCGCCGGCCACCCCGAGCGCGGCCTCGCCAGCGGCATCGAGGTCACGACCGGGCCGCTCGGCCAGGGGATCGGCAATTCGGCCGGCATGGCGCTCGCCGAGAGGCTGCTCGCGGCGCAGTTCGGCGACGAGCTGGTCGACCACCACACCTATGTCTTCTGCGGCGATGGCTGCCTGATGGAGGGCATCAGCCACGAAGCGCTGTCGATCGCCGGCCATCTGCGGCTCAACAAGCTGATCGTGTTCTGGGACGACAATTCGATCTCGATCGACGGGCCGACCAGCCTTGCCGTCTCGGATGACCAGATCATGCGATTCAAGGCGCATAACTGGAACGCCGAGCGGATCGACGGGCTGGACCACAATCAGATCGCGGCCGCGATCCGCCGCGCCCAGGCGAGCGACCGGCCCAGCCTGATCGCCTGCCGCACGATCATCGCGTTCGGCGCGCCGACCAAGGCCGGCACCGCTGCCGCCCACGGCAACCCCCTCGGCGCCGAGGAAATCAAGGGCGCGCGCGAGCGGCTCGGCTGGGAATACCCACCCTTTGTCATACCGGACGATGTCCGCCAGGAGTGGCGCGAGGCAGGCGGGCGCGGTGCCGCCGTGCGGCAGGCCTGGGAACAGCGGCTCGCCGCCGCCCCGGCCGGGCGGCGCAGCGAATTCCTGCGCCGCCAGAAAGGTGAGCTGCCGGCCGAGTTCGACGCGGTCATCGCCAAGGTGTGCGACGAGTTCCGCGCCAAGAACGCCAAGATCGCGACCCGACAGGCCTCCGGCACCGTGCTCGACGCTCTCGTTCCGGCCGTCCCCGAACTGCTCGGTGGCTCGGCCGACCTGACCCCGTCGAACAACACCAGGGCCAAGGGGATGGAGGATGTGAAGCCGGGAGATTACACCGGCCGCTACGTCCGCTACGGCGTGCGGGAACACGGCATGGCGACGGCAATGAACGGCATCGCCGCGCATGGCGGACTGATTCCCTATGGCGGCACGTTCCTGACTTTCACCGATTATTGCCGGCCGTCGATCCGATTGTCGGCGCTGAGTCATTTGGGCGTCATCTATGTGATGACGCATGATTCGATCGGGCTCGGCGAAGACGGGCCGACGCACCAGCCGATCGAGCATTACGCGGCGTTGCGGGCGATCCCGCGGCTGCGCTTCTTCCGGCCGGCCGACCCGGTCGAAACCGCCGAATGCTGGGCCCTGGCGATGAAGGAGCGGCACGCGCCGTCGATCCTGGCGCTGACCCGGCAATCCGTGCCGTTGCTGCGGACCGAGGCGGGCGGCGAGAACCGCTCGGCGCGCGGCGCCTATGTTCTGGCCGAAGCCGATGGCGCGCGCCGGGTGACGTTCCTGGCGACCGGCTCCGAAGTCGGGCTGGCGATGACGGCGCGCGAGGCGCTGGCGAAGGACGGCATCGCCGCCGCGGTGGTGTCGATGCCGTGCTGGGAATTGTTCGAGCGCCAGCCCGAGGATTACCGCAGCGCGGTGCTCGGCACGGCGCCGCGGGTCGGGGTCGAGGCCGCCGTCCGCTTCGGCTGGGACCGCTGGCTCGGACCGCGCTCGGCCTTTATCGGCATGAGCGATTTCGGCGCCTCCGGCCCGGGCGAAGCCGTCTACCAGCATTTCGGCATCACCGCAGAAAAAGTTGCGGAGGCGGCCCGCTCGCTTCTATAGCTGTTTGCCTAATTTACGGGCGGCGGCGCGCCGCGAGGTTCGGAGGAGCGACAATGGCGGTACGGGTTGCCATCAACGGGTTCGGCCGCATCGGGCGCCTGGTATTGCGCGCGGCCTACGAGCACAAGCACAGCGAGATCGAAATCGTCGGCGTCAACGATCTCGGCCCGGTCGCGACCAACGCGCATCTGCTGCAATACGACAGCATCCACGGCCGCTTCCCGGGCGAGGTCACGAGCGGCGACAATTGGATGGATATCGGCCGCGGCAAGATCCGCGTCACCGCCGAGCGCGACCCGGCCAAATTGCCGTGGCGCGAGCTCGGGGTCGATGTCGCGCTCGAATGCACCGGCATCTTCACCAAGCGCGAGGCGGCGGCGAAGCACCTCGAAGCCGGCGCCAAGAAGGTCATCATCTCGGCTCCGGCCGAGGGCGCCGACCTGACCGTGGTGCTGGGCGTCAACACAGACGAATTGAAACCCGCACATCAGGTCATCTCGAACGCCTCGTGCACGACCAACTGCCTGGCCCCCGTCGCCTATGTCCTGCACCAGGGGATCGGTATCGAGCGCGGCTACATGACGACGATCCACTCCTATACCGGCGACCAGAGCCTGCAGGACACATTGCACAGCGATTTGCGCCGGGCCCGCGCCGCGGCCCTGTCGCTGATCCCGACCTCGACCGGCGCCGCGCGCGCGGTCGGCCTCGTCCTGCCGGCCCTCAAGGGCAAGCTCGACGGCACCGCGATCCGGGTCCCGACGCCGAACGTCTCGCTGATCGACTTCAAGTTCGACGCGGCGCGCGAGACCACGGCGGACGAGGTCAATGCGTTGATGGAACAGGCGGCGAAGTCGAACCGGTTTCGCGGCATTGTCGGCATCAACAAGGCGCCGACCGTCTCGATCGACTTCAATCATGACTCGCACAGCTCAACCTTCGACGTGACGCAGACCCAGGTGCTCGACAAGACGTTTGTCCGCGTCATGTCCTGGTACGACAACGAATGGGGCTTCTCGAACCGCATGGTCGAGGTCGCCGCCCTGTTCGGTGCGATGGCGTAGGCGGTTTTATCTGAGGGAGATTGCTTCGCCTTGCTCGCAATGACACTACATAGGCTGTCATTGCGAGGAGCGGAGCGACGAAGCCATCTCGTGGAGCCGTATTGTCTCCCCCACCGCGCCGCGAGTCGGCGGTCATCGTCATCCATTCGTTGGCGCAGGCCGTCGCGGCGTTGAGTGCGGCGGCGGAGGCGGGCCGGCCGATTGTCATCGCCAGCGCCGCAGATGCCGGGATCTATGCCGGACCTGGCTGGTTCCGTGAGGCGCTGCACGGTGCGCATGAGGCCGTGCCGATGGCACAGTTCAGCTCGCTATTCGATTGCGGCGACGATGCCGGCGCGGCGATGGCGGCGCTCCGCGCCGGGCTGGAGGCAATCGTCTTCACCGGCCCTGCCGAAGTGGCCGCGCGGCTTAACGATATTTTGGCACCGGCGGGCGCTAGACTGATCACGGAGCGGCCGGCCGCGGTCCTGGATCTCGGCGTATGGTTCTTTGCCGATAACGAGAGCTTGCGCCGCCGCTGTGCCGACGCCCTCGCCTCAATCGCAGCGTTTTGCTAAAACGATCGATAACCCCCGGCCTGCCAGGAGGAGCGCGGTTATGAAGATCAACGGTCAGGTCCAGAAGATCCTCGCGAATTACGAGAGCGACAATCCCGGCACCAAGGCGAACCTCGCCCGCATCCTGATGCACGGCAAGCTCGGCGGCACCGGCAAGCTGCTGATCCTGCCGGTCGACCAGGGGGTCGAGCATGGCCCGGCCCGCAGTTTCGCGCCGAACCCGCCGGCCTACGACCCGCATTATCATTGGCAATTGGCGATCGAGGCGGGGCTTTCGGCTTTCGCCGCGCCGCTCGGTTTTATCGAGGGCGGCGCCTCGACCTATGCCGGGCAGGTGCCGACAATCCTCAAGGTCAACGGCGCCAACAGCCTGTCGCGCCAGAAGGAAGGTGCCGACCAGGCGGTGACCGCCAGCGTCAAGGACGCATTGCGGCTTGGCTGCTCGGCAATCGGCTTCACGATCTATCCCGGTTCGGACGCCGCCTACCCGCAGATGAACGACATCGCCGAAATGGGTCGCGAGGCCAAGGCGAACGGTTTGGCGGTGGTGATCTGGTCCTATCCGCGCGGCGGCAACCTGACGCGCGAGGGCGAGACCGCGATCGATATCGTGGCCTATGCGGCGCAGCTGGCCGCGCAACTCGGCGCCCACATCATCAAGGTCAAGCCGCCGACCGACCACCTTGAGCTGGCCGCCGCCAAATCGGTCTATGAGAAGCAGAAGATCGATATCTCGACGCCGGCGGCGCGCATCCAGCATGTCGTGCAATCGGCCTTCAACGGACGCCGCATCGTCGTGTTCTCGGGAGGCGAGGCGAAGGACCTCGACGGCGTCTTGAACGAGGTGCGCGCGGTCTACGCCGGTGGCGCCAACGGCTCGATCATCGGCCGCAACACCTTCCAGCGGCCGAAAGCCGAGGCGCTCGACATGCTCGGCCGCATCATCAAGATCTATCAGGGGAAAGACTGAACATTCGCAGCAGCGACGAAACGCGGGAGACGACCCGGCTTTATCTGATCACGCCGCCGGCGTTCGACCCGGACCAGTTTGCCAAGGACCTTGAAGAGGCGCTCGCCGGCGGCGATGTCGCGTGTCTGCAACTGCGCCTGAAGGACGTCGACGATTCAGCGATCCGCCGCACCACCCGGATCCTGCTGCCGATCGCACAGGAGTACGGCGTCGCTTTCATCATGAACGACCGGCCGGATCTTGCCGCCGAGCTCGATTGCGACGGGGTGCATGTCGGCGAGGAGGACGCGCCCTATGCCGAGGCGCGCCGGCTGCTGGGGCCCGACCGGATCGTCGGGGTGACGTGCGGCGACAGCCGGCACCGCGCCCTGGTTGCGGCCGAGGCCGGGGCGGATTATATCGCGTTCGGGGCTTTCTTCCCGAGCGGCACCAAGGCGGCGAAGCACCGCGCGCAGCCCGGATTGCTGCGCGACTGGTCCGACACGACGGTGGTGCCCTGCGTTGCGATCGGCGGCATTACCCAGGAAAATTGCGGTCCGCTGGTCAAGGCCGGGGCGGATTTTCTTGCGGTCATCGGCGCAATCTGGTCTTACCCGCGTGGTCCGCGGGCAGCAGTGAGTGAGTTCAATGATGTCTTCGCACGTTATGGACGCGCCGCGGCCTGAGATGGCAGCGGCGCCGGAGCAGCCGACAGTGGTCGTGATCGACGACGATGCGTCGATCCGCAAGGCGCTGGACAACCTGCTGCGCTCGGTCGGCCTCGATGTCGAGCTGTTCAAGTCGCCGCAGGAATTTTTGCAAAGCAACCGTCCGGATCGGCCGGGCTGCATCGTGCTCGATGTGCGCTTCCCGGGCCGCAGCGGTCTCGACATGCAGCGCGAAATCTCCGCTGCGAACACGTCGCTGCCGATCATCTTCATCACCGGTTACGGCGACATCCCGATGTCGGTGCGGGCGATGAAGGCGGGCGCCGTCGAGTTTCTGACCAAGCCGTTCCGCGACCAGGATCTGCTCGACGCGGTCGGGGTCGCGCTGGAAAAAGACCGCACCCGCCGCGCCAACGAGATCCGGATCGCTGAATTGCGCGGCCGCTTCTCGACCCTGACCGCCCGCGAGCGGCAGGTACTGACGCTGGTGATTGCGGGACGCTTGAACAAGCAGATCGCCGGCGAGCTCGGCGTCAGCGAGATGACCGTCAAGATGCACCGCCGCCAGGTGATGCGGAAGATGCAGGCCGCGGGTCTCGCGCAGCTCGTGCGCCTCGCCGATCAGCTGGGCCTGAGCAGCCCGCCAGCGCCCTGAGGCAATTGGTTTCCGTCATTTAGAATTGGGCGCGCCGGTTGCCGGCGCGGCCCGCGCCGCGCTATGCCATCTTGCGGTTGATGGGCGCACCGCACCAGAAGGGATATAGAGGCATGCCACAGGCTGGGCCGCTTTCCGGCATCACGATCGTCGATCTGTCGCGGATTCTCGCCGGGCCGTATTGCACATTGCTATTGGCCGAGCTCGGCGCCCGGGTGATCAAGGTCGAGGTGCCCGGTGCTGGCGACGACGCGCGGCAATACGGCCCGTTCAAGGAGGGCAAATCGACCTATTTCGCCTCGGTCAACCGCGGCAAGGAATCGATCGCCCTCGACCTCAAGACGCCGGCCGACCGCAACATCTTCGAGCGCCTGTTGGACAAGGCCGATGCGGTGGTCGAGAACTTCCGGCCCGGCACGATGGAAAAGCTCGGCTATGGCTGGGAGACGCTGCACCCGCGCTACCCCCGGCTCGTCTACGCCGCCGCCTCGGGCTTTGGCCACACCGGGCCTTATTCGCACTACCCGTCCTACGACATGGTCGTGCAGGGGCTCGGTGGCATCATGAGCATCACCGGCGCGCCGGGCATGCCGCTCGTGCGCGTCGGGACCTCGATCGGCGACCTCGCCGGCGGGCTCTACACAGCCATCGCACTGAACGCGGCGTTGCTGCACCGGGAGCGCACCGGCGAGGCCAGCAAGGTGGATGTCGCGCTGTTCGACTGCCAGCTGGCGCTGCTGGAAAACGCGATCATGCGCTACACGACGACCGGCGAGATCCCGGGGCCGATGGGGGCACGCCACCCCTCGATCACGCCGTTCGAGGCGTTCCCGACGGCGGACGGCAACATGATCATCGCGGCCGGTAATGACGGGCTGTTCGTCAAGCTGGCCCAGGCGCTCGGCCGGCCCGATCTGGCGCAAAACCCGCTGTTCAAGACCAACCCGCTGCGCAACCAGCACCAGCAGGCGCTGAAGGCCGAGATCGACGGTGTGTTGCGCGATGGCACGACCGAGCACTGGATCGCCGTGCTGGAAAAGGCTGGCATCCCGTGCGGCCCGGTCAACGATGTCGCGCAGGCGCTGGCGCATCCGCAGACCGAGGCGCGCAACATGCTGGTCGAAGTCGACGATCCCGTTACCGGGCCGTTGCAGCTTGCGGGCAACCCGATGAAATTCTCGTCCTTCGCCGATCCATCGACCCGCGATCCGGCTCCCGACCTCGACGCCGACCGGCAGAAGATCCTGCGCGAATTGGGGATCTGACCGATAAGTGCGCTCACAGCAGTTCTGGGATCGGTATGCGTCTAAACCGCCGTCCCGGCGAAAGCCGGGACCCACCAGCTGAAAAGTGGGTCCCGGCTTTCGCCGGGACGACGGTTCTATTCAACGTAACTGAGGCCCGCTCCAGAGCAAAAATGGCCCCGATGCTTCCCCGAATCAGATGATTTCACGCTCCCGGAAGCCCGCAATCTGAGCCGGGCTATAGCCGAGTTCGGCTAGGATCTCGTCATTGTCCGCGCCGAGTTCGGGGGCCATGCCGATCTTGGCGGGCGTTTCGGAGAATTGCCACGGCGAGCCGTGGACTTTCAGCGTCTTGCCGTATTTCGGGTATTCGATCTCGGCGACGTAGCCGTTGGCGACGACGTCGGGATCGTTGGAGGCTTCGAGCAGCGTGTTGATCGGCGCCGAGACGATGTCGGCGGCGCGCAGCCGCGCCACCCAATCGTCGCGCGAGCCGGTCGCGAACAGCTCGTCGAGCATCCGCAACAGGCTGGCGCGCTTCTCCTCGGATTCGATGACCACGCCTAGATCGCCGAACCCCGCCCTTTCGAGGCTTTCGTAAAAGCCGAGCGCGGTCATCGCGGTGCGCCAGGGACGCGCGCCATTCAGCTGGAACACCAGCGGCTTGCCGTGCCGGTCGTTGAAGCTGGCGCTGATGCCGGGGCGCTCGGAGGTGCCGGTGATGCGCGCCTGGCCGGTGACCGGATCGCGGTCGCGCCACATCGCCGTCGTCAGGGTCCAGCCCATCAGCCGAATCTGCCCGCCGAGCAATGAGCAATCGACCTTCTGGCCGATGCCGGTCGCCCGTGCGTGAGTCAGCGCGGCGAGCGCGCCTCCGAAGGCGAGGATCGCGCACGTCTCATCGGCAACCGAGACGATGCCGGTCTTTAACAGCTGGCCCGGCGTCGCATAGGCCTGCGCGATGCCGCCCAGCGCCTGGGCCATCGAATCGGTGCCCGGCAACGCGGCGTTCGGTCCTTTCGGGCCGTAACCCGAGACCGACACGTAAACGAGCCGTGGGTTCACCAGCTTCAGCTCGTCATAGCCGAAGCCGTTTTTCTCGGCCGCGCCGGGCCGGAAATTCTGGCCGAAGATGTCGGCACGGGCGACCAGCTTACGCAGGATGTCCCGGCCTTCCTCGGTCTTCAGGTTCAACGTGACGCTCTTTACGCCGCGATTGTTGGTCTCGAAATAGGTGCTCGGGAAACCCGGCATCACGGTCGAGCCGCGCGAATTGTCGCCGATCCCGGGCACCTCGACCTTGATAACCTCGGCGCCGAGATCGGCCATCAGCATGTAGGGCACCGTGCCGGCCTGGGCCGTCGAGCAGGCGACCACCTTGACGCCCTGCAGCGGGCCGTGCGGCTCAGTCATGCGAAGGATCTCCTGTGGTTTGCCGGTTGATGAAATCCCGGAAAGCGGCCCGACACAAGCGCGGCTGAACTGCCGCGAGTGCATAAGACAAGGTCCCGGCGTAAGGCCGGGACCCATCGTTCAACTGCTGAGATGCGGATAGATGGATCCCGGCCTTCGCCGGGAACTCAATTTAGAGACAGCGGCCTAGCCCGAGCCGGAGGATCGGCAAGCTATGCAAAAAACCAGCGCCGGCAGTCGGCCCTTCTCGGGCTATTCCTCGGTCTCGATTTCCGTCGTGGAATGGCGGCGCGCAACGCGCCCCATCTCGTCGAGCAGCTCGTGCAACGCCTGGTCCGCCGTGTAGGACATCTTGGCGAAGGCGCGCAGGAAGCTGTCGGTGCGCGGCAGCTGGAACAGCGTCTCCTCGCCGTCTTTCGGCGTTGTCGCGGTGACCAGGACGACGTTGTCGAAAGGCTGTAGCACCAGCTCCTTCAGCGGCTTACCGGGGCCGGTCACATATTCGACGACGCGGCAGCGTTCGTTCTCGGGCACGTCGTTGAGGATCGTCATGCGATAAGCGGCGCGGGTCGTCGAGGCCTCGACCAGCGCGCGGGCAAACGGCCGCAAAAAGGTCTCGTCGAAACCGAGAATCGCGGTCGGCCGGTCGTTGTTGACCGAGGAGCGCATTTCCAGCGTCGTCCACAAGGACGCGCGGCCCTGGAAATAATCGGCCGAGGCAAGATCGAGATTAATCGAGTCAATCGGCATCGGCGGCGCTACCGAACGCGCCGATAGAAAAGCAAAGCAGGCCGGTTCGCGTTTAAGTGAAATGTTGGTCGTCGCCTCAAGATTGCGGTCGGTGATCGCAGGAGATTCAGCCATGGCGAGGCCTATGATGAGTGGCGACGGGCAACTCGGAGCAAACGCTCTTACCGTATGTTACAGTAAATGACGATTCCGTAACACTTGATAAATGGAGTGCGCGTTTCTGTCAAACGAGCCTCGCGCATCGTTGCTGCGGCCTTTGGCCGCGCGAAAAGCGGGTGCCGATTAACGCGTTTCCGGCAGCCGAATCGTGCAACTGTTTCGCGCTTTTCAGGCCTGTGCGAGGCGTTCCAATTCGGCTTGCGCCTCGTACCATTCGCTCTCTGCCGCGGCGATCATCCGTGCCAGCTCGGCGCGCCGCTTGAGCGCGTCGGATAGAGCGGCGCCCTGGCCACCAAAGGCGCCCGGTTCAAGCAGGCTGCGGTCGAGCGCCTGCTGCTCGGCGGCGAGCCGCGCCGCCGCGGATTCCGCGAGCCGCGCCTTGCGGCGCAACGGTTCCAAGGCGAGGCGGCGCTCTGCCGCCTCGCGCCGGCCGGCACGGCGCGGATTACTGGCCGGCGCCACGGAGGCGGCCCGGCTTTCGGCGGGCTCGTCACGTTCCAGCAGGCGGCGGCGATAGGCGTCGAGATCGTCCTCAAACGGCCGCACCGTCCCGCCTTCGACCAGCCACAAGCGGTCGGCGACCAGTTCGACGAGGTGCCAGTCATGGCTTACCAGCACGACTGCGCCCGAATACTCGGCCAGCGCCGCGACCAAGGCCTCGCGGGTTTCCATGTCGAGGTGATTGGTCGGCTCGTCGAGGATCAACAAACCGGGCGCGTCGTGGGTAACAATGGCAAGATTAAGGCGGGCGCGCTCGCCCCCGGACAACTCTCCGACCGGCACGAACGCCTTGTCCTGGCTGAAGCCGAACGCGCCGAGCCGGGCCCGCACCGCCTCGGGCGGGCTGTCGGGCATCAGCGCGGCGAGATGATCGAACGCCGATTCGGCGGGCCGCATCTCCTCGATCTGATGCTGGGCGAAGAAGCCGCAGGTCAGCTTGGGCGCGCGCGTCACACGGCCCGAAAATGGCTCAAAACGGCCCGCCAGCAGCCGGGCGAAAGTCGTCTTGCCGTTGCCGTTAGCACCCAACAGGGCGATGCGGTCGTCGGGGTCGAGCCGCAGATCGAGCCGTGACAGCACCGGCGCGTCCGCCACATAGCCAGCGCTGACCCGATCGAGCGAGATCAATGGCGGGCGCAGCTCTATTGGCTGCGGCAGCTGCAATGTGACCGGCGCAGAATCGGCGATCAGCGCCACGGGCTCGAGCCGGGCCAGCGCCTTGACGCGGCTCTGCGCCTGGCGCGCCTTCGACGCCTTGTAGCGGAAACGGTCGATGAAGCCCTGCAGCCGGTCGCGCTCGCGCTGCTGCCGCTGGGCCAGCGCGGCCTGGCGCGTCGCGGCCTCGCGGCGGGCGCGCAGGAACGCATCGAAGCCGCCGGAATAGAGCGCCAGCTTGCCGTTATCGAGGTGCAGTGTCGTGGCCGTCGCGGCGTTGAGCAGCTGCCGGTCATGGCTGACCAGGATGAAACTGTGCCGGTAGCGGCGCAGAAAGCGTTCGAGCCATAGCGCCGCTTCGAGGTCGAGATGATTGGTCGGCTCGTCGAGCAGCAACAGATCGGGCTCGGCGAACAGCACCGCCGCCAAGGCTACCCGCATGCGCCAGCCGCCGGACAGCTCGGAGAGCGGCCGCTCCTGCATCGCGGCATCCAAGCCCAGGCCGGCGAGTATGCGCGCGGCGCGCGCCGGTGCGGCGCGGGCATCGATCTCGTCAAACCGGGCCTCGATCTCGGCAATCCGCAGGGGGGAGGGATCGCGCTCCAGTTCGCGCAACAACGCCGCGCGCTCCTTGTCGGCGGCGAGCACCGTGTCGAGCGCGGTTCCATTGCCGCCGGGCGCCTCTTGCGCGAGAAAGGCGATACGCCAAGTCTTGGGCACGAAAATGTCGCCGCTATCCGGCAGCAGGCGGCCGCGGATCAGGTCGAGCAATGTCGACTTACCGGCGCCGTTACGTCCCACAAGGCCGAGCTTGCACCTGGCCGGGATCTGGGCGTTAGCATCGTTGAACAGGGCGCGTCCGTGTCGCCCGCCAATGCGGTAGGTCAGGCCGGAAATCGTCAGCATGCCGCCCTTTTACCATGGCGCGGCGACGCAATGCGATGAGCCGCCGCGCCGCAACCCGCGCGAGGCGCGTCCGGATCGGCATCTCCGGCTGGCGTTATGCCGGCTGGCGCGGCAGCTTCTACCCGAAAGGGCTGCGCCAGCGCGACGAGCTCGCCTATGCCAGCCGGCATTTCGATACGATCGAGATCAACGGCACGCATTATTCGCTGCAACGGCCGGACTCCTTCGCGCGCTGGCATGACGAAACGCCCGAGGATTTTGTCTTCGCGGTCAAGGGCAGCCGCTTCATCACCCATATGAAGCAGCTGCGCGATGTCGAAACCCCGCTCGCCAATTTCTTCGCCTCCGGGGTACTGCGCCTCGAAGAGAAACTCGGGCCGTTTCTATGGCAGTTCTCGCCGCGATTCCGCTTCAATGCCGAGCGGTTCGACCGGTTCCTCGGATTGCTGCCGCGTGACAGCGCAGCCGCGGCGGCATTGGCCGAGCATCACGATCATCGATTGAAGGGCCGGGCATGGACCAAGACCGCACGCCGCCGCCGGTTGCGCCATGCGGTCGAGATCCGCCATCCGAGCTTTCTAGATCCGGCTTTTGTGCGGCTGCTGCGCAGGCACAACATCGCGCTGGTCTTTGCCGATGCGGTCGACTGGCCCTATGCCGAGGACGTCACCGCGGATTTTCTGTATCTGCGGCTGCATGGGTCGGAGGAGCTTTATGCCAGCGGCTATGATGACGCCGCGCTCGACCGCTGGGCGGCCCGCATTCGCTGCTGGAGCCAAGGCGCCCAGCCGGAGGATGCAAAACTGATCGACGGCGCAGCACGGCCCCGGCGGCGCGCCCGTGACGTCTATGTCTATTTCGACAATGACGCGAAAGTGCGCGCACCGATCGATGCGCAGGCGCTGCGCAAGCGGCTGACGGACTAACACCATCCGCCGGCAACCAGTGATTGCCATTGCGGGAAGCGCAGCGGCGACGCAATCTCCCTGAGCCCCGCGCCTCACGCGGGTCGCAATGACACCGCCTGAGAGCGGGACGCGATGCTCACCAAGGACCTTCTGTTCGGCATGAACGCGCTGAGCCTGATCGGCTTCGCGGTCATGTTCGTCGCGCTCAACACGGCGCGGCGGCCGGATGTCGCGAAAGTCTGGAGCATCGCCTTGATGACCGCCGGGACGGCCCTGCTGCTCGTCGGGCTGTACCTGCGCACGCCGACCGGCTGAGGAGGAATTGATGCTGAGAAGAACCTTGGTGGCCGCGCTGGCCGCCTTCTGTTTTGGCCTCTGCGGCCGCGCGCAGGCCGCGGATTCGTTGGTGTTGCAATTGAAGTGGCTGGCGGATGCGCAATCGGCCGGGTTCTACGTCGCGCAGGCGAAGGGCTTTTACCGCCAGGCCGGGCTCGAGGTGACGATCCTGCCGGGCGGGCCGGACATCACCCCGTCCGAGGTGCTTGCCGCCGGCAAGGCCGATGTCGCGGTCGATTGGATGCCGTCGGCGCTCGCCGCGCGCGACAAGGGCGCGCCGATCGTCAATATCGCGCAGATCTTTCAGCATTCCGGGCTGCAGCTGGCGTGCCGGCGCGACAGCGGCATCCGCCGGCCGGCCGATTTCAAGGGCAAGAAGATCGGCGTCTGGTTCGCCGGCAACGAATATCCGTTCCTCGCCTGGATGGCGAAGCTCGGCTTCCACACCGATGGACCCAACCCCGACATCACCGTGTTGCGGCAAGGCGGCGGGGTCAAATTGCTGACCAAGAAGCAGGCCGATTGCATCTCGACGATGACCTATAACGAATACGGTCAGCTGCTCGATGCGGGCATGAAGCCCTCCGAGCTCGTCGTATTCCGCTACGACGACCAGGGTGTCGCGGTATTGGAAGATGGGTTTTATGTCTTGCAGCCGGCGCTTACCGATCCGGACAAGGTTGACCCGCTTGCCCGTTTCCTGCGCGCCTCGGTCGAGGGTTGGCGCTACGCGATGGTGCCGGAGCATCAGGCCGAAACCGTCGCGATCGTGTTGCGCAATGCCTCGCCCGGCATGACCGACGCGCCGCATCAGCAGCGCATGTTGCGCGAAGTCGCGCGACTGATCCCCGGAACCGACCGCGGCATCGGCTATCTCGATCCGGCGACCTACCAGCGCACCGTCGATGTGTTGCTGTCCGCCACGCCGAACCCGGTGCTCCGGCAGAAACCGGACGGCGCCTGGACACACGCGGTATGGGACAAGGCATTCGCGCGGTAAGACGCCGGCCTTTGGATCAGGTCAGGAGCGCAACACCGGCAACTCAATAAAAGAAGGCGTCGCCGCGCCGTGATGGACGGCGTTGCGGGCAACGCGGATGTCGGGCTCGCTGTCGCGCGCCAACAGCGGATGGCCGCTGTTGGTGTTGCGGGCGCGGCGCGGAAAATTGCTGCTGGTGACATCCACCTCGATGCGGCTGCCGGCATGCACAGTGTGGTGGATGTCGCCGAGACCGATCGTCACCCGATAGACCCGATCCGGCTCAAGATGCTGCGGTTCGGCGGTGCCCTCGCGATACATCGCGCGCACGATTCCATCCATCAGCAGCATCGCCTGTCCATCCGGCAACAGCTCGATCAGCTTGACGACAAAATCGGTGTCCGGACAATCCGATTGCACATGCAACGTGACGCGCACATTGCCGGCGATCGTCAGTTCCTCGGCAAGCGGCTCGCCGCGGTAGACGAGACCATAATCGGGCAGCGCCTGGGCCGGGCGCTGGTCGCGCGGGCCGGCGTCGATCAGCATGTTGCGGCCGCCGAAGGTCGGGACCGGACGGCGCGGATCGTAGCGGTACTCGCGCGGATCGCCGCCTGGGCCCTCCGCCGCGAGACTGCCGTCGCCATGCAGGTGAAGCCGCTGCGGCTCCGTGCCGGGCGGCGGCCAGCGCTCGGCATGGCGCCAGTCGTCCGACTTATAGCCAGCGCGGTCCTCGATCCAGGCGCGCGGCGAGTAGAACACCGCCGGCTCGTCGATCAGCGATGTCGCCTCGTCCTTCAGCCAGTAGCCGAACCATTCGAAATAGGGGTCGCGCGGCCAGAAATTCTCGGCGTAGACGAAGTAGTGCTCGTTCGGGCCGACCCACAATTTCTGGGTGCCAGTGCGCGCCTGGATGTCTTGGAACGCGGCGATGACGCTGGTCTGGAAAATGTCGAACCAGCTGGTGACGTGAAAGCCGGGGATGTCGATCGTGCGGCGGAAATTGTGACGGGCGCGGAACGCGTCCGGGGCTGGATGGCTGACGATCTCGTCGAGAAAGGGCTGCCAGGTCGCGAAATCCGGATAGCCGGTCAATGGCAGGCGCAGCCAATCCTCCGACCCGATGAACGGCGGCTCGGCGAGGCGCGCCGCGTCGAGTTTGGCGTAACGCGCCGCCGCCCGCTCTGCGGCGGCGTCGAGCTCGGCCGTGCTGATGCCGGAGCGCTGCAATACCGCCTCGCGATGCGCCGCCGACAGGCCAGGGATGTTTTTCGCGACCCACAGCCACAGCCGCTCCATCTCGATCGAGCCGCCCTCGTGGACGACATCGTCATAGATGCTGGAGCCGCCCGCCTGCGCGAAGAAGGCGCGCAGATTCGGGTGACGGGTCGAGGCGGCGGCAAAGGTCGTGGTCGCGCCGGCCGACGATCCGGACATACCGACTCGCTGATTGCTCCACGGCTGGTGCGCGATCCAGTCGAGCGTGTCGTAGCCGTCCGCCGCATCGTCGGCGTAGACCCGGTCCTCGCCTTCGGAGCCGTGCCGGCCGCGGCAATCCTGGTACACGGCGACATAGCCATGCGCGACGATCGCCTTCCAGCCGCGCAGGATCGAGCCGCGCATCGGCTCGGCCGGGTTCGGCAACCAGGCCTTCGTGCAGTCGAATTTGTCGCGCGCATCGGCGGCGGCGATGCCGTAGGGCGTGCGATGCAGGATGACCGGGAAACGCGGGCCGCCTTCCCGAGGCAGGAACACAAACGTGTTAAGCCGGGCGCCGTCGCGCATCGGCACCATCGTCTGGAAGCAGCGCGCGCCAGTGGCGGGGTCGGTAATCGCGTCCATCATTCGATCCTCCGGGCTCACTCCAGCGGCAACAGGCGCCCATAGCCCGGGATCGACTGGCGCACGCCGGCGCTGCGCAAGGCATGCCACATCATCGCCGAGGCGCTCGAAATGACCGGCTTGCCGAGATCCTGTTCGAGCGCCTCCAGGACCGGCAGCGTCGGCATGCCGGTGCCGGTCAGAAAGATTGCCTGCGCTTCTTCGCAATCGATGCTGCGCGCCAGGCGGTAGGCGTCCTCCGCCGTCGTGACATAGATGTTCGTGACATCGGGCAGATTGGCGAAATTAACGACCTCCAGCCCATGCGCTTCGAGATGCGCCTTGCCCTGAAGTGTCACCTCCGCCGAATACGGCGCGCCGAGCGCCAGCCGTTTGACCCCAAGGCGCCGCAATGCCTGCAATACCGAGCCGAACGCGGTGACGATAGGGATGCCGCTGGCCTCCTGCAGCTTGGCCAGCAGCGCCGCTTCGGCCTCGCGGCCGAGATGATAGCTCGTGGCGGTGTGGGCAATGACGATCACGTTCGGCTCGACCATCGCCAGCAATTCGACGCTCTCGCCCAGATGATCGATCATCATCTGGTTGCGCTCGCTCTGCCCGTCGAGCGAACCGCCGACGCCGCGCGCCACCATCCGCTGGAAGTGCAATGACACGCCCCGCGGCGCCAATTCGATCATCTCGGTCTCGACCGTCGGATTGCCGGGCGGCACCAGAAAGCCGAGCCTCGCGCGCCAGCCGATCATCGCAATTCCTCCCAATTCGGGACTTTCCAAACCCGCTTTGCCCGGGCTTGTCCCGGGCATCCACGTCTTCGTTTTACAAACTCACGAGGGCCTCAAGTCGTGGATGGCCGGGCCAAGCCCGGCCAAGGCGTTGGAGTTACAACGACGCGATCTCTCGTTATCCCGCCGATGGCATCTGCGAGCTCGGCGTCGAGCGGGAGACGGCGAGTTCCTCGGCGGTCATGTCCGCCGGAATGTCGGCGAACAGCGGCGTCGAAAGATAGCGCTCGCCGGTATCGGGCAGCATGCATAGGACGGTCGAGCCCTTCGGCGCCTCGGCGCAGATCTTCAGCGCGCCGGCGAAGGTCGCGCCGGAGGTGATGCCGACAAAGATCCCTTCCTTCTTCGCGAGGTCCTGGCTGCAGCGCATCGCCTCGGCGCCCGGGATGCGCAGGATTTTGTGAATGACGCCGAGATCGACCGCATCGGCGGTCAGCTTCGGAATGAAATCGGGGCTCCAGCCCTGCATCGGGTGCGGCTTCCAGGCGGGGTGAGCCGCGACGGCCGAACCATCCGGCCGGCGATCCTGCGGCGCGCCGCTCGTCAGCATCGGCGCGTCGTCCGGCTCGCACACCACGATCTTGGTGTCGGGGCGTTCCTTCGCGAGGACCCGCGCCACCCCTTTCAGCGTGCCGCCGGTGCCGAAGCCGGTGACCCAGTAATCGAGCCTCGCGCCGGCGAAATCGTCGACGATCTCGCGCGCGGTCGTGCGCGAATGCATGTCGGGGTTGGCTTCGTTCTCGAACTGGCGGGTCAGGAACCAGCCATGCGTCTCGGCCAGCTCCACCGCCTTCTTGACCATGCCCATGCCGCGCTCGGCGGCGGGGGTGATCACAACCTTGGCGCCGAGAAAGCGCATCAGCTTGCGCCGCTCGACGCTGAATGTTTCGGCCATCGTCACGACCAGCGGATAGCCTTTCTGGGCGCAGACCATCGCGAGGCCGATCCCGGTATTGCCGCTGGTCGCCTCGATGACGGTCTGGCCGGGCTTCAACTCGCCGCTTTTCTCCGCCGCCTCGATCACGCCGAGCGCCAGGCGGTCCTTGACCGAGCCGAGCGGGTTGAACGCCTCGATCTTGACGTAGAGGTCGATCCCCGGCGGCGCCAGATTGTTGATCCGGACCGCCGGCGTGTTGCCGATGGTCTCGAGAATGCTCGCGTAGCGGTGTCCCATGCTTCTCCCCTGCTGGCTGATCGTCGGCTGGGACCGGCATTTACGCCTCGATGACGCGTGAGGTAAAGCCGCCCTCGGGAATTCCTTGCCGCTGTGGCGCCGGTTCGCCGGCGTCAGCCGCTCTTGCCAGTTATTCCGAGACACGATCTAGTGCGCCGCCTCACCAATTCCCTCACGGATCCGGAGGACGCCGATGAACCAGGACGCCAAGAAAACCGCGCTGCGCATGATCCCCTACGGCATCTATGTGCTGACCGCCGATGACGGCAAGGGCAACGTCGCCGGCGCGACGGTCAATTGGGTGACGCAGACCGCCTTCAACCCACCGCTCGTCGTGGCCGGGGTCAAGACCGACAGCGGCGCCTATTCGATCATCAAGAACACCAAGAATTTTACCCTCAACATGCTCGGCAAGGAGCACAAGGGCCTCGCCTTCACCTTCTTCAAGCCGGCGCAATTGGCCGACGGCAAGCTCAGCGGCCAGGCGATCCACAAGGGGTCCAACGGCGCGCCGATCCTCGATGCGGCGCTGGCCGCGGTCGAGTGCAAGGTCACCAGCATCGTCGAGCAGGGCGACCATCACATCGTCGTCGGCGAAGTCACCGAGGCGCATCTGCCCAAAGCGATCGACGGGCGGCCCGATGTTGCGATCCTCGAGATGAAGGATCTCGGCGACAACGTGTTCTACGGCGGCTGAACCGCGCCCCTCGCGGCGGACGGCATCACCGCGGAAAGGCATCTGGCTCGACCCGGCTAATCGTCGAGCCAGATCGCGTTCTCCGGCGGAGGCAGATCGCCGGCGGCGGTGCGTCTTCAACGCGGATGTGATCGGTCACGGCCCGCCGATCGTCATTTGGCATTGCGCGCAGAGTAGGCCTGCTGCGACGCGGCGATACCCCGTAAACTCGGCCCCCGATCCAGCACCAGCCCGCATCCTGTCCGATGCATTGGGGAAGCCGCCGGCATGACCGCGACCATTCAAACGCTGATATTGCTGCTCATCGTCATCGCATCGGTGGAGCTTGCCGAGACGCGACTGAGGGTTCCGAGCGCCATCCTCTTGATGCTCACCGGGGTCATCCTGGCTTTGATTCCCGGACTGCCGACGGTGGAGCTTGCGCCGGAACTGGTGCTGCTGCTGGTGCTGCCGCCCATCGTCTACTCATCCGCCGTGGCGATGAGCTGGCGGGAGTTTCGGTTTAATCTGCGGCCCATCTCGCTGCTCGCTCTCGGATGCGTGGCGTTCACGACCGTTGCCACCGCAGCGGCGGCGCATTGGGTGCTGGGTCTCGCCTGGCCGGTCGGATTCGTATTGGGCGCGATCGTCTCGCCCCCCGACGCCGTCGCGCCGCTTTCGGTCGCGCGCCGGATGCAACTGCCCCGGCGCATCCTCGTCGTGCTCGAAGGCGAGGGCCTGGCGAACGATGCCACCGCGCTGGTGCTTTACCGCTTCGCCGTGGCCGCGGTCAGCGCCGGCATGTTTTCCTTCGGCCAGGCGGCGACGGCGTTCGCCGCGATTGTCGCCGGTGAAATCATCTGGGGCCTGGCCGTCGGCTGGCTGATGCTGCGCCTGCGCCGTTGGGTCGCTGATCCGCGCATCGAGATTACGCTGTCGATCCTGACCCCATTTCTCGCCTATTGGCCGCCGGAGCATCTCGGGGGCTCGGGCGTCCTCGCGACGGTCACCGCCGGGCTTTACATCAGCTGGAATGGGCTCGAACTGATCAGCGCAGCGACGCGGTTGCAGGGAATCTTCTTCTGGGATTTTCTGATCTACCTCGTCGAAGGCATGGTCTTTCTGACCACGGGGTTGCAGGCGCGCACGCTGATCGCCCGCATCGGTCAATACCCGCTGTCCGAACTCGCGATTTCCGCCGCGGTGATCAGCGCGGTCGTCATCGTCGCGCGTTTCATCTGGGTCTTCCCGGCGATCTACCTTCCCCGCTGGTTGTCCCGCCGGCTCCGGAGACGGGATCCCGCGCCGCCCTGGCAACATGCGTTCGTGCTGTCGTTTACGGGCGTCCGCGGCATCGTTTCGCTCGCCGCGGCGCTGGCGATCCCGTTTGCCACGGCAGCGGACGCTCCCTTCCCGCACCGCGATCTGATCCTGTTCCTGACCTTCTCGGTGATCCTGGTAACGCTGGTCGGTCAAGGATTGATGCTGCCCTCGGTGATCCGGGCGCTCGGGCTCGCTCACGCCGGCCGCCGCGAGCACGAGGCCGACAAGGCGGAGGAATGCGACGCCCGGCGACAGGCGGCGATCGCGGCGATAAACCGGCTCGACGAGCTCACCGCCGCGGGCAATTTCTCGGAAGAAATCCTGCAGCCGATACGGATCCGTCAGCGCCATCGGCTGGAGCACATCGAGCATAGCGACGATCTTGACGACCGCGATAGAAACTTCCGCGATCTGCACGACGAGATCGAGTTTCTGCTGATCGGCACCGAGCGCCGGCACATCAATGAGCAATATCGGGCCGGCGCATTGACCGATGTTTCGCGGCGCCGCATCGAGCGGGAACTCGATTTGCGCGAGGCGGAACTGCTCAATCAGCGGGTCGAGGAGTAAAGGCGCGGATGACGAGGGATACATGAGGGGTTACGCCCGCAGAAGACCATCCGCTGGTGAGCGGGTGCGCAGCACACGACCGACCGACGCAACGGCGCCCTCGCCACGCCTGATCGCACGCGGCCGGCACGACGAGGTCCTGGCAATCGGCCTCCCCCGGCCGTGGTTCCACGATCTCTATCATTTCGCGCTGCGGATATCTTGGTCGCGCTTTCTGATCCTCGGCATCGCTCTCTTCGCCGCCGCGAATGCGCTGTTCGCGCTGGTTTACCTGATCCCCGGCGACGCCATTACCAATGCACGGCCCGGCTCTTTCGCCGATGCGTTCTTTTTCAGCATCCAGACGATGGCGACGATCGGCTATGGCGTGATGGCGCCGGCGACCTTCTACGCCAACCTGATCGTCACGCTCGAAACCGGGTTCGGGCTGATATTTCTCGCGGTCGCCACCGGGCTGGTGTTCGCCCGTTTTTCGCGGCCGACGGCCCGCGTACTGTTCAGCCGGGTCGCGGTCATCGCGCCGCATAATGGCGTCCCGACCCTGTCATTCCGCGCCGCCAACCTCCGTCACAACCAGATCCTGCAGGCCGAGGTCGGAGTCGTGCTGTTGCGCGACGAGGAGACGCAAGAGGGCGAGACGATCCGCCGGTTCTACGATCTGAAACTGGCGCGCCATCGCTCGCCGGTGTTCGCAATGACCTTCACCGTCATGCACGCGATCGATGATGACAGCCCGCTCCACGGCGCGACAGCGGCCACGCTGCAGGCGGAGAACGCCGAGCTCATCGTGACGGCGACCGGGATCGACGAGACGATGGCGCAACCCGTTCACGTGCGAACCTCGTATCTGCCGCACGAAATCATGTGGGCCCATCGCTTCGTCGATCTGTTCGGCTGGACCGAGGATGGCCGCCGCGTCATCGATTATCGGCGGTTTCATGATACTGTTCCGGTATCGGCCGCGCGGTAGGCGCAGGCATCGCCGCCGGCCCAAGCACGGAGGTCAGCATGCCCCAAGCGCTGCAATCGCCGCTCGAATGGCCGAAAGAGGGCAATGCGCGGGTGCCGTACCGGGTGTTTTCCGACCCGGAGATCTACCGTACCGAACGCGACCGCGTGTTTCTCGGGCGGACCTGGCAATACCTCGCGCTGGCCGACGAGCTCCCCGAGCCCGGCGACTACAAGACGACGTTCCTCGGCGAAACGCCGGTCATCGTGACCCGCGGCGAGGACGGCCAGATCCATGCGATGGTCAACCGCTGCGCCCATCGCGGCAATCTGGTCTGCCTGAAGCAACGCGGGCATAGCAAGGACGGGCTGACCTGCGTCTATCACGCCTGGCGCTACGACCTCGCCGGCAATCTGACGAGCGTCGCGTTCCGCCGCGGCGTCGGCGGCAAGGGCGGCATGCCGGACAGCTTCCGGCTCGAGGAGCACGGGCTCAAAACGCTGCGCACCGATACCTTCGCCGGGCTCGTGTTCGGCACGCTGTCACCGGATGCCCCGCCCCTCTCGGATTATATCGGCAACGACATCGGCGGGCGGATCGGACGGGTCATGCGCGGCAAGCCGAAGATCCTCGGCACGACCTCGCAGATCCTGCACAACAACTGGAAGCTCTATGTCGAGAACGTCAAGGACACCTACCACGCCAGCCTATTGCACACTTTCTTCACGACGTTCCGGATCAGCCGCCTGACGACGGCGGGCGGCGTCGCGATCGCCGAATCGGGCGCCCACCATGCGAGCTACACCTATGGCGAGCAGCGCGGCGACAACACCACATCGGACCGGGCTTATAGCGAGATCCACTCCCTGCACGAGGACTACCAGCTCAAAGACCCGCGCTTTCTCGAATCGGTCGACGAGATCGGTGACGGGATCACGTTGCAGATCCTCAGCGTCTTTCCGAATTTCGTGCTGCAGCAGATCCATAATTCGATCGCCGTGCGGCTGGTCCTGCCGAAGGGGCCGGACGAGACCGAATTGCAATGGACCTATATCGGCTTCGAAGACGACGACGCCGTGATGACCGAGCGCCGGCTGCAGCAGGCCAATCTGGTCGGCCCGGCTGGCTACGTCTCGATGGAGGACGGCGCGGTCGGCGGCTTCATCCAACGCGCGCTCCCGGGCGCCGAGGACGAATGCTCGGTGATCGAGATGGGCGGGCGCGAGCATGCGCCGCAACCGACGCGGGCGACCGAAGCTTCGGTGCGCGGCTTCTGGAACGCCTGGCGGCCATTGATGGGGCTATAGCGGCGATGGACCTCGCCGAGGTCGCGCGTCGGCTGGAGCTCGAAACTCTCTACACCGACTACGCCGCTTGCCTCGATTCCGACGCGCTGGAGCGCTGGCCGGAGTTCTTTACCGAGGATTGCCGTTACCGGGTGACCTCGGCCGAGAATTACGAGGCCGGTTTGCCGTTGGGGCTGATCTACGCGACCTCGCAGAACATGCTGCGCGACCGGATCAGTGCGTTGCGCGAGGCCAACATCTACGAGCCGCAGCGCTATCGGCATCTGATCTCCGGCATCCGCATCGAGCGCGAGGAGGCCGGCATGCTCGATGTCACCGCCAATTTCCTGGTGGTGCGCACGATGCAGGATGGCGGGATGATCCTGTTTGCGGCCGGGCGCTATGTCGACCAGGTGGAACGCGCCGAAGGCGGCTGGAGATTTGCCCGGAAGGACGTCGTCCTCGACAGCCGCCAGATCGACACGCTGCTCGCCATCCCGCTCTGAACCCGTGCTTTCTGTCGAGATAATCGAACTGCTTCAACCGGTGTCCCGGCGAAAGCCGGGACCCACCTTTCAACTATCTCGGGCGCAGCGAGGTGGATCCCGGCTTTCGCCGGGACGCCTGGCTTGGGTAGGCGTTGCCGCAGTCATCATTGCGGTAGTAGCCGCGATCGCCTCACTTAACACGGCGATGGCGGCCGGGGCGGTGGTGGTGGCGTCGAAAATCGATACCGAGGGCGCGCTGCTCGGCAACATGATCGCGGAGATGATCGCGGCCCGGGGCGTCGCGGTCGAGCGTCGCATCCAGCTCGGCCCGACCAACATCGTGCGGGCGGCGCTCCTCGCCGGCCAGATCGACCTCTACCCGGAATACACCGGCAATGGCGCAATCTTTTTCCATCGCGAAAGCGATCCGGTGTGGAAGAACGCGGCGCAGGGTTATGCCGAGGTGAAGCGGCTCGACGCCGCCGAGAACCGCCTCGCCTGGCTGAGCCCGGCGCCGGCCAACAACACCTGGGTCATCGCGATCCGCGGCGATCTCGCCGGCTTTGCCGAGCGCAAATGCCTCGACGACCTTGCCGCGTATCTGGCCGAGGGCGGCCGTTTCAAGCTCGCCGCCTCGGCCGAGTTCGTCGAGAGCCCATCGGCGCTCCCGGCCTTCGAGAAGACCTACGGGTTTCACCTGAAGGCGCAGCAGCTGCTGACGCTGTCCGGCGGCAACACGGCAGCGACGTTGCGGGCCGCGGCCGAGGGGATCTCCGGCGTCAACGCGGCGATGGCCTACGGCACCGACGGCGAGCTGGCGGCGCTCGGCCTCAGCGCGCTGTGCGACGACAAGGGCGCGCAAATCGTTTACGCGCCGGCTCCGGTGGCGCGGCAGGCGGTGCTCGACCAGCATCCCGAGATCGCGGCGGTGCTCGAACCGGTCTTTGCGTCGTTGTCGCTCGAAACCTTGCAGGCGCTGAACGCCCGGATCGCTGTCGCCGGCGAAGATGCCGGCGCCGTCGCGGCCGATTATCTCAAATCGAAGCGTCTTCTGCCGTGAGCATGTCCGGCCCGGCCATGCCGGCCATCGGCGCCGGCACGCGGTTTCCCGCGATCCAGGTCCACAATCATGTTTTGTCGGTGCTTGTCGTCGTTGCGGCGGTAGCGGTCGCAACCCTCGGCTTTGTCACGGTGGCGCCGAACCGGCTTATATCTGGGCGGCCGGTCGCCCTATGGCTCGCGGCGGACCCGCGCTTCGGCGTCGCCATCGCGCTTTTCGGCGCGTTGCTGCTCGCCACCGCGTTCGTGCCGCCTCGCCGGGAATTGCATTTCGCAGCGGCGGCAATCGCGGCAGTTCTGTTCCTGCTGGTCCTGGCTGCGGCAGGACAGTCAGCCGGGGCGCTGATGACATCGGCGTCTCCGGCCAGGCGGGTGTCGCTCGGCGCCGGCTTCTGGGTGCTGCTCGGCGCTAGCGGACTGGCGGTGCTCGACGGGCTACAGCGCGCCCGGGCCGGGATTGTTTCCCAACTGGCCGTTGCTGTCGCGATCACTGTCGGCTTCGCGGCGATGGCGGAGGCCGGCCTGTTCGACGCGCTGTCATTGGCGCGCGAGTACCATACGCGGCAGGACCTGTTCGCCGGCGCGCTGATCCGCCACACCGTGCTGGTCGCCGCCGCGATCGGCCCGGCGGTGCTGATCGGGTTTCCGCTCGGCGTCGCGGCGGTGCGGCGGCCGGGCTGGCAGGGCTCGGTCTTCGCCGTGCTGAACCTGTTGCAGACGGTCCCGTCGATCGCGCTGTTCGGGCTCTTGATCGTGCCATTGGCGGCGGTCGCGACATCCGTGCCGAGCCTTGCCCGGCTTGGGGTCGGCGGCATCGGCATGGCGCCGGCGCTGATCGCGCTGGTGCTTTACGCGCTGCTGCCGGTGGTGCGCAGCACCGTCGCCGGGATCGGCGGGGTCGATAGCGCGGTCGTCGATGCGGCGCGCGGCATGGGCATGACGCGGCGGCAGCGGTTCTGGCGGGTCGAATTGCCGTTGGCGGCGCCGGTGTTGCTGGCGGGGCTGCGCATCGTCACGGTGCAGGCGATCGGGCTCGCGGTCGTCGCGGCGCTGATCGGCGCCGGCGGGCTCGGCACCTTTGTGTTCGAGGGCCTCGGGCAATATGCCGCCGATCTCGTGCTGCTCGGCGCCCTGCCGGCGATCGGGCTGGCGCTCGCGGCCGATTTCCTGCTGCAGAACACAACCGCGCTATTGTGCCGCCGGACCGCGCGATGATCGAGCTCGACCATGTCGGCAAGCGTTACGACGGCCGCACGATCGTCGACGATCTGTCGCTGAATGTGCCGGATGGCGCGTTCTGCGTGCTGCTCGGTCCCTCGGGCTGCGGCAAATCGACGACATTGCGCATGATCAACCGGCTGGTACCGTTCGACTGCGGCATGATCCGCATTGCCGGCGAGGATGTGCGGGCGGTGCCGCCCGAGGTGTTGCGGCGCCGGATCGGCTACGCGATCCAGTCGAGCGGGCTGTTCCCGCACTGGCCGGTCGAGGACAACATCGCCACGGTGCCTCGGCTGTTGAACTGGCCGCGGACGCGGATCCGCGACCGGGTCACCGAGTTGCTGGAACTGCTGCGGCTCGACCCGGAGAGCTACCGCCGTAAATACCCGCACCAGCTCTCGGGCGGCGAGCAGCAGCGCGTCGGCGTCGCGCGGGCATTAGCCGCCGACCCCGAGCTGCTGCTGATGGACGAGCCCTTCGGCGCGGTCGATCCCATCACCCGCGACGCTCTGCAGGGCGAGATCGCGCGGATCCATGCCGCGACAAAGAAGACGATCCTGTTCGTCACGCACGACATCGAGGAGGCGCTGCGCCTCGCGACGGTTATCGCGATCCTCGAACGGGGCCGGCTCGCGCAATGGGGCACGCCGCTCGACATCGTCGAGCGGCCCGCCAGCGGCTTTGTGCGCGAGTTCGTCGGCGGCGCGGGCAGCGGCCTCCAATTGCTCGGGCTGCGCAAGATCGCCGAGCGCTTGCGGCCGGGAGAGACCGCCGCGGGCGAGCCGTTGCCGGCCGAGGCGTCGTTGCGCGACGCGCTCGCCGCGATGACCGAACGCCACACCGACCGGCTGCCGGTCGCCGACGCCAGCGGCAAGGCAGTCGGCATCATCACCCTCGCCGATCTGGTGCGGTGAGATGCGCTTGGCGAGCTTTATCGCCAGCCCGGCGCTGTGGGTCGGGGTGTTGTTTGCCGCGCTGCTGTTCGGCATGCCGCTTCTGGCGCCGGCCTTCGAGTGGAGCTTCCCTGGGGTCAGCCCGCCGGTGTTCGAGCGCGCCAGTTTTTTTGCGCTGTGGCTGTCACATGCCGGGCTGGTGCTGGCGGCCAGCGGCGCGGCGACAATTCTCGGCATCGCGCTGGCGATCTTCGTGACCCGCCCGATCGGAAATGATTTCCGCGCCCTCGTCAGCACGCTCGCCGCGATCGGCCAGACCTTTCCGCCGGCAGCGGTGCTGGCGCTCGCGGTGCCGGCGCTCGGCTTCGGGCCGCGCCCGACGATTGTCGCGCTGTTTCTGTACGGGCTGTTGCCGGTCATCGACAACGCGATCGCCGGGCTAGAGGGGGTACCGGCCGCGACCCGCGAGGCGGCCCGCGGCATGGGGCTGTCGGCGTGGCAATTATTGCGCGAGGTCGATTTGCCGCTCGCCGCCCCAGTGATCCTCGCCGGGGTGCGGGTGTCGGTGACGATCGCGATCGGCACCGCGACGATCGGCTCGACGGTCGGCGCGCTGACCCTCGGCACGCCGATCTTCGACGGGCTCGCCGGCAACAAATTACCGTTCGTGATCCAGGGCGCGGTACTGGTCGCGCTGTTCGCGATCCTCACCGATATGCTGTTTGCCCGGCTGGAGCATTGGCTGCGGTCTCCGGGGGCGCAGCCGGTCCTTTGACCCGCGCGAGGAACGCGGCGATCTGCTGCGCCTCGTCCGAGCTCATGACGAGGCCGAGCTTGCTGCGGCGCCACAGCACATCCTCGGCGGTGCAAGCCCATTCCCGTTCGATCAGCCAGCGCAACTCAGCTTCGCGGAACCCGTGACCGAAATCATGTCCCGGCGGCCCGCCCAGGATCTGCCGCGCCTCGTCGCCGTAGCTTTGCGCGAGCCGCTCGGCGGTGGCTGTGTCGATTGTGGGGTGATCGCGGACGAGTTCGACAGCGAGAGCGGCGATGCCACCCAGCGGGAGATCCACACCGCCTGGCAACAGCGAATCCGCGGTCCAGGCGGGCGCGGCCTTGGGCAGATGGGGCGTGAGCCGCGCCAGCGCATGCTCGGCCAGGCGGCGATGCGTCGTCAGCTTGCCGCCGAAGATCGACAAGGCCGGCGCTCCGGCCGTGTCGAGATCGAACACGTAATCGCGGGTCACCGCCGAAGCCGAGCGCGCCCGGTCCTCGTAAAGCGGCCGCACCCCGGCATAACGCCACACCACATCGCTGGCAACCGGCGGCGTGTCGAACCAGCGCGCGACGGCATGGCAGAGATACGCGACCTCCGCTTCGCTGACCGCGACGGAGGTTGGGTCGCCGGAGAATGGCAATTCGGTGGTGCCGATCAGCGAGAAGTCGCGCTCGATCGGGATCACGAAAACGATGCGCCGGTCATCGTTCTGCAGCAGGTAGGCGTGGTCGCCCTCGTAGAGCTGCGGCACCACGATATGGCTGCCCTTGACGAGGCGAAGCGTGGCGGCGGAAGACAGACCGGCGAGGCGCTGCACGTCGAGCACCCAGGGGCCGGCGGCGTTGACCAGAACGCGCGCCGCGACCTCGCGCGCCGCGCCGCCCTCGGTCTGCAATGTCGCGTGCCAGCCATCCGGTTCGCGGCGCGCCGAGACGAGGGCGGTGCGGATCAGGATCGTGGCACCGCGCTCCGCGGCGTCACGCGCCGTCGTTACCGTCAACCGGGCGTCATCAACTCGGCAATCGGCATAGACAAAACCGGCGCCCGGCACCCGCAACGGCCTGCCGAGCGGGTCATGCCGCAAATCGAGCGCGCGCGCCCCGGGCAGGCTGCGGGCGCCGCCGAGCCGGTCGTAGAGAAACAGACCGGCGCGCACCAGCCAGCGCGGCCGCGACCCCGGCCCTTGCGGCAGCACGAAGCGCATCGGCCGTACCAGATATGGCGCCATGCGCAGCAAGACCTCGCGCTCGGCCAGGGATTCTCGCACCAGCCGAAAATCGCCGTGCTCGAGATAGCGCAGCCCGCCATGCACCAGCTTGCTCGAGGCGGATGAGGTCGCCGCCGCGAGATCGCCCTTCTCGCACAGCAGCACCTTGAGGCCGCGTCCGGCGGCGTCCCGCGCGATCGCCACCCCGTTGATGCCTCCGCCGACCACCAGCAGGTCGCAAGTCTCGCTCACGACAGCAGCATCGCCGCGAATTCGACAAAGCCGTCGCCAGCTTCCGCCTTGGTGACATAGGCCGGCGGCGACTTCAGACGCGGCAGATATGGCCGCACGTTGGCGACCGCGATGCTGAGGGGAAAGTAGGCGAACATCGGCTCGTCATTCGGCGAGTCGCCGATAAAGGCGACCACGTCGCGTTGCCGGTCGAGATCGATGCCGTAGATTTCGCGGAACAGCCGCTGGGTCATCGCCAGCTTATCCCAATCGCCGAACCAGCCATTGACGTGGATCGAGCTGATCTTGGCCATGGCGCCGGCGGCGTGCATCAGCGCGACGATGCGGTCGATTTCGGCCGGCGGCAGCGGGCCGGTGTCCTCGGCAAAATCGATCGCCAAATCGGCGACGCGGTAGGGCTGGTCGGCGGCGATCCGCGCGCCGGGAACCGCGGCGAGGATTTCTTCGGCGAGCCGGTCGAGCCGCCGGCGCGCCAGGTTGCGCTCATCGGCCGACAGCCAGAAATGGCGCGTCATTGCCCGCGTCTCGTGGTCGTAGCGGAAATAGAAGGCGCCGTTCTCGCCGATCACCGCATCGACCGGCCAGAAGCGGGCGATCAGATCGCACCAACCGGCCGGACGGCCGGTGACCGGGATGACGCGCAAGCCGCGCTGCGATAGATCTTCGAGCGCGCCGTATGCCGCGGCGGTCAAGCGGCCATCGGTCGTCAGCGTGTCATCAATATCGAGCAGCACGAAGCGGATCGCTTTGCGAGCTGAACCCGGGAATTCAGAAAGGGAGCGCATCGCGACCACCCTATAGACCAGCGTTCTCGCTTGCCCAAACGATGTCAATTTGGCCCTGCTGGGTTCCACAATCGATGAACCTGCGTTGCCATACGTGTTCGCCGAGCGCTTTTAGCATAGGAGAGAGGGGTGCGGATTCTGCGGCGCTCTCGAGCAATATTGTCGGTGGGTCTGGCGCTCGTGCTGGCGTGCCTTGCCCTCATTTCACCGGCCGCGGCGCAATCGGTGCTGACCTATCACGGCCGGGCCGACCGCAGCGGCAATTACACGATGCCGGCGCTGAGCTGGGACCAGGCCCGCTCTTTGCGTCTCGATACCGCATTCGCTGGACGTTTCGAGGGGCATCTCTATGCCCAGCCACTCTATTGGCGTCCGCCGGGAGCCGCCGCGGGCCTGCTGATC
>Ga0210400_10000726_pt1 | contig 34977 bp, 31 predicted proteins | sample IncBWH26MmetaG_FD_155456 | JGI IMG/M metagenome (GOLD analysis project Ga0210400, IMG submission 155456) | Forest soil microbial communities from Barre Woods Harvard Forest LTER site, Petersham, Massachusetts, United States - Inc-BW-H-26-M | ecosystem: Environmental > Terrestrial > Soil >... | reverse complement strand
TCTGCGCCCTCTGTTACGGCCGCAACCTGGCCTCTGGCCGCATGGTCGAGCTCGGCGAGGCCGTAGGCGTTATCGCCGCGCAGTCCATCGGCGAGCCCGGCACGCAGCTCACCATGCGCACGTTCCACATCGGCGGTACCGCCACCCGCGTGTCCGAGCGTTCCCGCCTCGAAGCGCGCAACAACGGCGTCGTCAAATTCGTGGACCTCAAGTACGTTCACGGCCGCGCCAACGCTATCATCGCCATGAACCGTTCCGGCCTCATCGCCATCGTCGATGAAAAGGGCCGCGAGAAGGAGCGCTACCACGTCGTTTACGGCGCACGCCTCCGCGTCAGCGAGGGCGATGCCGTCACTCACGGCCAGCTCCTCGCCGAGTGGGATCCCTTCACCTTCTCGATCCTGACGGAAACCTCCGGCTCGGTGAAATTTGACGATTTGCGCCCCGGCCTTACCATCGATGAGCAAGTGGACGACGTCACCGGCCTTTCCCAGCTGGTTGTCACTTTGCCTCCGGGTGACGAAAAGCATCAGCCTGCCATCCTCGTCCGCGACTCCTCCGGCAAGGTTCGCAAGAAGTACCTCATGCCTTCCCGCGCCCACTTGATGGTGCAGGACGGGGATGAAGTCCAGGCTGGAGACGTGCTCGCGAAAATTCCTCGCGAGACCACCAAGACCAAGGACATCACCGGCGGCCTCCCCCGCGTCGTCGAACTTTTCGAAACCCGCAAGCCTAAGGATCCCGCTGTCATTAGCGAAATCGATGGCGTCGTCAAGTACGGCGACATCGCCAAGGGCATGCGCAAGATTCTCGTCGAAAGCGAAGACGGCAAGACCGCCAAGGAATACTCCATTCCTCGCGGCGTCCACATCAACGTTCAGGAAGGCGACCACGTAAAAGCCGGTGAGGCTTTGATCGACGGCCCGCTCAACCTCCACGACTTGCTGGCCGTCCTCGGCGAGAAATTCACGCAGGCCTACCTCGTCAACGCCATTCAAGAGGTGTACCGCCTCCAGGGCGTCAACATCAACGACAAGCACATCGAGGTCATCTCTCGCCAGATGATGCGCTGGGTCAAGGTCGAGGACGTCGGCGACACCACGTTCATCCTGGAAGAGCAGGTGGACAAGTTCCGCTTCCGCGAGGAAAACGATCAGATCATCAAGGACGGTGGCCGCCCCGCGACGGGCCGCCCGCTTCTTCTTGGTATCACCAAGGCGTCGTTGTCTACCGACTCGTTCATCTCTGCCGCCAGCTTCCAGGAGACCACTCGCGTTCTCACCGAAGCCGCCGTTGCAGGCAAGGTGGACTACCTCCGTGGCCTCAAGGAAAACGTCATCATGGGTCGGCTCATTCCGGCCGGCACGGGACTCGAGCATTACCGCAGCATTCAGTTGCTTACAGAAATGCCGGCTCCCGCTCCGATCGAGGAAATTCCTGAAGCTGCCGAGCTCACCGCCGAGGAAGCCGCAGCCCTCGACTTCCTCCAGAAGGACACCGAAGCTGACGCTGCAACCGAGGGCTAGGAACAGTTGGCGACCCGGCGAGGGGTGTCTGACACTTCTCGCTGGGTCCCCGCCAAGCCTGAATCTCTTATTCAATCTTCCGGCGTCCCTTTCATTCGGGGACGCCGTTTTGTTTCGTGTCACTCCGAACAGGTACGGGTCTGGAACCTTCCGGGCTATCCCGCCTTGCTGGTGAGCATCTTCGGTTCTTACAATGGTATGTAGGCAAGGCACGCATTTTCCCCACAGTTGGGCTGCGTGCGCGGAACCTCATGACCGACTTCAAAAAAGGACTGTCAGAATCCGCTTCCTCGAACAGCCCTACGCCGGGCGAGGGAACTAGCGGTGTCTCTTCTCGTTTCAAACAGTTCGAAAAGCGCCAAAAGGAACTGTGGAACCTGACCTTTCTGGTTCTGATCGTCCTCGCGGTTGTTTTCGCCGCCGTCTCCTGGGATACCATCCGCACTTTTGCCAAACAGTACCAAGCGGCACCCATCGGTTTGGTTGTCCTCGTTGCTCTTTTCACCTCTTATATATGGAAAAAGTCTCAGGAAACCTCCGAACTCCGCGGGCTCATTCGCGGCATCGAGGAACGCGCCGCTGCTCCGCCCAGCGAAAAGCAGTTCGACCAGCTCTTTCAGGTAATTTCTCGCTCCCAACAGGGCTTCCGCGATCTAATCGATTCGTTCGACGATGTTCTTATTGCCTTCACACTTGACGGCGAAATTCGCGCCGTCAATCGCAGCTTCGCCGACTTGGTCGAATCTTCGTTCCAGCAAATTATCGGCAAGCAGCTCGGCGATTTCGTGGAAGAGAGCAGCGGTGAGGGCCTCGAGATGTTCCGCCGCGCTCTGCCCCGTTTTCTCGAGCGCCGCGATTGGGCTGGCATCGTTCAGATTCGCATCAAGAATCAAAAACCCGTTTACTACTTCGATTGCGCCGCCCAGGCGATGCTCCGCGACGACAAAGTAATCGGCATCACCGTTCTTGCCCGCGATGTGACCGCCCAGCGCAAGAACGAGGCCCGCTTCACGGAACTCTTCGAAAACCTACAGGAAGGCATCTATATCACCAATCCCGAAGGCGATATCCTCGATGCCAACCCGGCCATGGTGCGAATGTTTGGCTACGACAGCCGCGCCGACTTGTTGAGCGTTAACGCCAAGGATTTATATTTCAATCCAGCCGAACGTGCCGCAAACGCGCGACTTTTCGACTCTCAGAACGCTGTGGTCCAGCAGGAAATCGTTCTGCGCCGCAAGGACGGCTCTCCCATCACTTGCTTCAACTCCGCGACTGCCATTCGCGACGCCGGCGGCCGCGTTCTTCGCTACCAGGGCGCTCTCATGGATATCACCGCCCGCCGCGAAATGGAGCGCCAGCTTCACCGCCAGCAGGAATTTGCTCGCCGTCTCATCGATAGTTTCCCCGATCTCATCCTGGTTCTCGACACCTCCCGGCATTTCACCTTTGTTAGTCCTCGCGTCAAGGACGTCCTTGGCTTGGAGCCGGCTGAAAATCCCAGCCAGGACTTCGGGGAGCACACTCACCCCGAAGACCGCCCCGCTATGCTTTCCATGTTCGATGAAATTTTTTCCGGCCGTAAGACTCTGACTTCCCTCGAGGTGCGTGTCCGCAGCAAGCATGCCGAATGGCGCCGCATTCGCTTCAATTTCAGCCCTCTCTTTGATGAAGCCGGCAAGATTGACGGTGTTGTTCTTTCCGGCCGCGACGTCACCGACCTCAAGCGTCTGGAAGAGCAGCTGATTCAAGCGGAAAAGCTGGCTGCCATGGGCCAGATGCTCGCCGGCGTCGCCCACGAGCTGAACAATCCCCTCACTGCCATTCTCGGCGTCACCGAGCTCCTCTGCGACCGGGAAGGCCTCGAAGAGCCCGTCAAGCGCCAGCTCGATCTAACCAATCGCCAGGCCCGCCGTGCCGCCCGCATTGTTCAGAACCTCCTCGATTTTTCACGCCCCGCCGCACCCCTGAAAAAATTGCTCGATGTAAACGGCATCGTCGAACGTACGCTCCAGCTTCACGAACACTCCCTCCGCCGCAACAACATCGAAGTTGATCTTACCCCCCTCCCCAATCCTCCCAGCGTCGTCGGAGACGCCAATCAACTCATGCAGGTTTTTCTCAACTTGCTAACCAATGCCGAATATGCCATCCACGAAGTCCGCGATTCCGGCCGCGTGCAGATCCGGCTCGCCGCACTCGGTTCCCGCATCTCCATCACCTTTCAGGATGACGGTGTGGGCATTCGTCCCGAAGCCCTTCCCCGGATTTTCGATCCCTTCTACACCACCAAGCGTCCGGGCGGAGGCACGGGTCTCGGCCTCAGTATCTGCATGTCGATTGTTCGTGAGCATGGTGGCGTCATCGAAGCGGAATCTCTCCCCGCGGGTGGCTCTGCCTTTACTGTCTATTTGCCCGTTGTTCCAGAGTCCCTCCCCACGCAGTTTGATCAGCAGGCGCTCTTGCCTTCTTCCGCCCCCCTTCCTCTCTCGCGGGCCAGCATTAGGCCGCGGGTAATACTCGTTTTGGATGACGAAGAGAGTGTCCGCTCGCTTCTTGAAGAAGGCCTTTCCCTCCATGGCCTTCGTGTCGACTGTGCTTCAACCACCGACGAGGCCCTCCATCTCCTCAACCAGCGTTCCTATGATGTGCTGCTATGTGATCTGAATTTGTCTCCGGGCGAATCTTCTTCGAGCGGGCAATCCGCCGCTCAACGCATTCTCGCTGCTGCCGGTGATCGCAAGCCCGCGGTCGTCTACATGACCGGCGATTTGGTGGAACACGGCGATGGCGCACCCAGGCCCGGTGAACCGCGCACTCTCCAGAAGCCCTTCCGCATCGCTGACGTCCTTGCCACTGTAGAGGATGTCCTTAGTCCCCTGAACCTGCAAAACATTCAGGATTGAACGAACTTTCTCAATGTTATGAATCACTGGTTGCCGTAGGTATTGCTGGGTTCACTGTATCCGCGCCTCCCATATTTGCTCTTAGCGCCAGAGGTGCGTCAGGAGTTAGCCCACAGCGAAAGCGTTGGGTACATCTCTCAGTGTTTCCCAGGGTTGACGGTTGGGGGAACATCCACTCCAAAATCCCAGACGTATAAGTTCATTCCGTCCGGCAATATCTCCGCCAGTGCGTACTCCCCGGGCGGCAGAGTCTCGCTCAACGTGAATCGGAAGACCGTCGCCGCCACCTCCCACCTTTGCAGCGAGATCGTACTTCTCTCCTGAGAAATCTGCTCGCCCATCAGGCTGCGAATCGTTTCCAACTGTCGATTGCCCCCCTTGATCGTCGCTCGCACCAGCTCCACTTCTGGTCCCGATTCCCCCGGCCGGCTGCTTTTCTGGATGGGTGTCGTACGATCCGGGTCCGGAGGAGCTTCCCGCAGATAAAACTCCGCCTGCCCGTTCGTGATCCTCATCTTCGCTCTTGCTCCGGGAATTTCGACGTGATGCTTACTGGGGATGATCGGTATCGGCGAAAGAGTCTGTTGAATGAGCCTCTTCTTATCCCTCTTGATCTGCGAGCCCACCTGCTCCAGGGCGGTAACGGTTTTCCCATCAATGACGAACATTCCCTCACCCGGCGGCAAGAACACCCCCGGCGCCACTTGCATGCTGGCGTCGATATCCATTGCGATCTCCGCCTTGGTCTCCACTTCCTGCTTGTGGATCTTATTGGCAAGTTCCGTTTCGGCTTTTCCCTCTTCCGCCTCGGCCTTTGCCGTAGCCTCCCAATCCACCATCGCGGCTGGGATTTCTTCCCAGTCGCCTCGCTCGGCGCTGAAGTACTTTACCCGGTCTCCATTTCGCTCATAGCTCCTCACCAGCTGGAAGTTGCCATCTTTCAGAATCAGCTTCTTGCCTCGGGCGAGCCGCGCCGCTGTTTGGATGGGACTTCCCGGCTCTTGCTGGGTTGCCGGCTGGCTTTGGGAGGGGGATTGGTCGGGTGCCGCCTGGCCCCGCCCATGCGCTGTCAATCCGCCGAAAACGGCCAAGCTTCCAAGGAGGATGGATTTGCCTAGGTTGGACATGAGGCGCTTACGGTTGCGATGCGATTTGAGGCTGCCTGTTTGCCTCTTTTGCGAGAATACCGCCGGCCTAGCATCCTCGCAACATTTCATTATGGGCCGGAATTCGTCCCTTGAAAACAGTTAGGGCTCTCGCCGGCTAATCCGGCGAGAGCCCTGGCAATCCCGAAGTTTTGTTCCCTGGCTTAGTGCGAGCAGCGCGGAAACAGTGTAACCAGCACCATCAAGTCCGACAGCGTAAACAGCCACTGATCAGCCTGAATTCCCGCGGCTTCTGCCGCCCGGGCGATGAATCCCAAGTGGCGGCTCTTCGCGAAATTGCGCAGATGGTCGACGCAAATCCCCGTCAGGGTTGCGACTTCCGCATCCGTAAAAATCTTTTGACTCGCTTTAACGGTAACCATGGCCTTGCTCCTGTACCTTACTGCCCCTATTGGTCCCTTACCGCTTTCCAACTTCAGCCCTCACTTCTTGGATGCTGTAAGCATCGTAAACGCTGCTACAATCCAAGAGCAATAGTCGTTCCGTTTCTCTGGGCCAGAACGAACCAGCTAGTACCTTTCCACGAAATCCCAACAAAAAGTGGATTTTTCTTCAATCTTTTTGCGGTATCACGACCAGTACTAAAGGACAGGTTGTCCTAATGGACAGGAAAAAATGTGCTATTTTTGGAACATCCTACGCTCAGCCATATGGTGGCGGTTTCCTGCGATTTCCTGCATTTGTTTCGTGTGGCGTATCTCGTGCGATCCCACGAACGCAAACCATTCGTAAAAATTGAGTCTCCCCAGAAACGGGTGTCGCCAGCCATAGGCACTCAGATCCCGGCTTTTTGTCTCGTCCAGAAAAGCCAATGTGCGGCCTCTTACCTCTCGCAGTTCGCCAAGCATCGCTTCCTTTTCGCGCACCAGTTGAGGATTGACGGGAATCGGCGTTTTCCTGCGGATTAACCGCGCTTCCACCAGTGCCAACGGTAAATGCATCCTCTTGTAGAACGGCGCCGGATCTGCCGGTTTCTGCGTCATTCTGTCTGCAGTCCCAAGTATGAACCGCTCCGCCCCGATCAAATGTGCCACGAGCTCGGCGGCTGACCAGGCTTCGTTTCCGGGGCTGGCTTTCCATTCGTCAGCAGGAATGGCATCCGCTGCGCGCAGCAAACCTTGCTGCGCTTGGGCCAGCTTTCCAATAATCGCCTCGACTGGTGGCATAGGGGAACTCACGAATTCTCCCGGAGAAAGATCAGAGATCGGTTCCCCCCGCTTCCTCAAAAGCGCGGGCAAGCTGCAAAACCCGTGACTCGCCGAAGGCCGGCCCGAAGACTTGCAGGCCGACTGGGAGCTTCCCGCAGATTTTCCCGCAGGGCACGGATATTCCCGGAATGCCCGCCAGGGATCCCGTAACTGTATAAATATCAGCAAGATACATCTGAAGCGGATCCTCGGTTCGTTCCCCCAGGCGGAATGCCGACACCGGAGAAGTCGGTGTAACAATCGCATCGACTTTCGCGAAAGCGTCACGAAAATCCTGCGCGATCAGCGTCCGCACTTTCTGCCCTTTTAGGTAGTAGGCATCGTAGTAGCCCGCCGAAAGCACATACGTCCCCAGCACAATCCGCCGCTTAACCTCCGCGCCAAAGCCCCTTCCTCGTGTTTTCCGGTACATGGAAAGCAGCGTGTCGCCTTCTACGCGCAACCCGTACCGCACTCCGTCATACCGTGCCAGGTTCGAGCTGGCTTCCGCAGTCGCGATAATATAATACGTCGCGATCGCGTAGTCCGTGTGCGGCATGCGGATTTCCCGCAGCTCGCAGCCCAGCCGCTTAAAGAGTTCGATGCCTGCTTCGATCTTCTTCCGGACTTCCGCATCCATTCCCGCGCCAAAATATTCCTTGGGAATTCCGATGCGCAGCCCTTTCACCGGTTTCTCGATTTCGGCCCAGTAATCAGGCACCGCCGCGGTCGCCGAAGTCGAGTCATTGGGGTCACGCCCAGAAATAATTTGCATCACCGTGGCAATGTCCTTCACATTTTTGGCAAACGGCCCGATGCGGTCGAGCGAGGACGCGAAGGCAATCAACCCGTAGCGCGACACTCTTCCGTAGCTGCCCATCATTGCCGGGACGCCGCACAACGCTCCGGGTTGCCGGATCGATCCTCCCGTGTCCGTCCCGAGTGCCGCTACCGCGAGCCCCGCCGCCACTGCCGCAGCCGAGCCTCCGCTCGATCCGCCCGGCACGCGGTCCGTCGCCTCGGGATTTCGCACCGGCCCATACGCGGAGTTCTCGTTCGAGCTCCCCATGGCGAACTCGTCGCAGTTTGTTTTTCCCAGAATGACCGCACCGGCCTTTTCCAGCCGCTCTACCGCCGTGGCGTCATAGGGCGGAACGTAATTTTCAAGGATCTTCGACCCGCACGTCGTCTTCACGCCGCGGGTACTGATGACGTCCTTGATCGCCATCGGCACCCCCGCGAGGGGAGGCAATGCCTTCCCGCTGGCGACCATTTCGTCCACCCTTTGGGCTTGCGCGTACGCGCGCTTGTTCGAGAGAGTAAGATAGGCGTTTAGCTCGGGATTGCGCGCTTCGATCCGCCTGTAATACTCGTCCGCCAGTTCCCGCGCCGATATCTTCTTCGCCGCCAGCGCGCCCTTCACGCCATCAATCGTCCAATTCGCTTCCATTTCTTATCTCGCCACTCGCTACTCGTCACTCGCCACTATCTTTCGATAACTTTTGGCACCCGGAAATACGGTGGTTCGGGGTCCGGCGCCTGGCTCAAGACGTCCTCCGCCACCCCGCAGGGCACGACGAGGTCTTCTCGCAGGGTTGCATCCGCGGTCTGGTCATCGGTCAAAACCTGCGCCATCGGCTCCACATTCGAGGTGTCCAGTTCGTCCAGCTTCCCGATGTATTCGAGGATGGCGTCCAATTGATTCCGGTAATTCTCCAACTCCGCCTCGCTCAGATCGAGGTACGCCAGCTCCGCCACCCGTATCACGTCTTCCCGGCTGATCTTCACGAAAGCCTCATTTATTGGTGCTGTCTGTGAACACTGACTTCGGCAGGTTTGCGGGGATACCTCGTCGCCACATAGTTGTCTACCAGCGCCTGGAACGCGGCGGCAAGTTCGTCGTACGTGCCTTCGAGCGTCACATCTTTTTTGCCGTCGATGTACACGGGGCAGCGCGGTGCTTCGCCGGTGCCGGGCAGGCTGATCCCGATGTTTGCGGCCTTCGATTCGCCGGGGCCATTCACGATGCAGCCCATGACCGCCAGGGTCATCTCTTCCACGCCGTCGTACTGCGTTTTCCAAACGGGCATCATTTCGCGGATGTATTCCTGAATCCGCTCCGCCAATTCCTGGAACGTGCTGCTCGTCGTTCGGCCACAGCCCGGGCAAGCCGTCACGCTCGGCGAAAACGCCCGCAGCCCGAGCGCCTGGAGCAACTCGCAGGCAGCGTAGACTTCCTCGCGCCGGTCGCCTCCGGGTTTAGGCGTGAGCGAAATGCGTATCGTGTCCCCGATGCCCTCGTACAGCAGCACGCCCAGCGATGCGGCCGACCAGATTTGCCCCTTCATCCCCATCCCGGCTTCTGTTAGCCCCAGATGTAGCGGCTGCTCGGTTTTTGCGGAAAGGTCGCGGTACACCGTGATGAGATCGCGCGGCCGCGAAGTCTTGCACGAAATAATAATTTGATCATGACGCAGCCCGCACTCCAGCGCCAGTTCTGTCGATTGCAGCGCGGACAGCACCATGCACTCGTTGATGATCTCTTCGGAATCCTTGCCTAGATTCTTGTCCGTATTCTCCTGCATCTTGTGCATGACCAGCTCTTGATTCAGCGAGCCGCCGTTTACGCCGATGCGCACGGGCTTGCCGTTGTCGCGCGCAACCTTGCAGATGGTCGAAAATTGCTCGTCGCGTCGCTGCCCCGCGCCCACGTTTCCGGGATTAATCCGGTACTTGTCGAGCGATTTCGCGCATTCGGGATACTTGGTCAGAAGAACGTGCCCGTTGTAGTGAAAATCGCCGATGATGGGTGCGTTGCACCCCGCATCAATCAGCCGCTTCTTGATTTCCGGCACCGCCGCCGCCGCTTCCGGCACGTTCACCGTCCAGCGCACGATTTCCGATCCCGCCTCCGCTAGCTCCACCGTCTGCTGGAACGTACCTGCCACGTCCGCCGTGTCCGTATTGGTCATGGACTGCACGACGATAGGCGCGCCGCCGCCCACGCGCACGTGTCCCACTTGCACGCCGAAGGTCTTGCGCCGGGGGTGCCGCGACGCGGTAGCGTCAAAGCCTGCGATCTGGGTAAGCATTACTATTTCATTTTAGCCTGAGCGCGCCTCTCGACGATAGCGCGTCGCAGTTCACGGCTTGGCGTCCGGGTATTCCAACCGGTACAGCGGCTCCAGGCCAGTCCGCTTCAACAACTCCAAGACTTCCGCGTGGGAAAGTCTCGGGCCGGCTCGCTTGTTTGCGTTCGCAAACTGATAGCCGATCACGGCCATCACGGCTGTGTGCATCCCCAGCATGGCCGGATCGATTCTTTCAAAAGTGTCCACGATAGTGTGATGCCGCACGTCGTAGTCTCCGTGCTCGACTTTCAGCTCGTACGCCGGCACACCAACCACCATGAAGGATTCATGATCGGAGTCGAAGTCGGCGTCCATGAAAGTTCGCTCCGCTCCGAACGGCACAAGCGGCTTTAGCAATTCTTTCGTGACCGCTTCAAGGTCTTGACGGCCGTTGAGCTGCAGGCCGAGCGGCGCCTGCGCGCCCGAATCGGTATTTATCATCGCGCGAATCTTGTCGAGCTCTCCCTTGTGCTGTTCGACGTAGGCTCGCGAGCCGTTCGCCAACTGTTCCTCACCCGAGAAAAACACAAATCGAATTGTGTGCTTGGGCTGAATCTTCAGGGTCTTAAACACGCGCGCTGCTTCGAGTACCGTAGCCACACCTGCGCCGTTATCATTCGCTCCCTGCGCCGGATCCCACGAGTCGAAATGCGCTGTCAGCAGCACCATTTCGCTGGGATCGGAGCCTGCAATTTCCGCGACCACATTGCGCTCGCGTCCCGGGTTCGCGGCAAACGAATTCCGCACATCAAGCCGCACTTTTACCGCTCCTTTCGCAAGCAGCCGCCGGAGAAATGCGGCATCTTCGCTGGCGATCGAAAGCACCGGCAGCGGCCCGCGCGGGTAGAACCCGAACGCCGAGGTATACACCATGCGGTCGGGCTTATCCGAAACGATGAACATCGCCGCGGCGCCCGCCTCTCCCAGTTGCCGGGCCAGTATCTCGCGTGTCCCCGCATACGACGACGAGACACCGCTACTTCGCAGGTCGACAATGACCGCGGCCCCGCGCACTTCGTCGGGCTTGGGAATGTGGCCCTCGCCGGGCGCGCCAAAATCCACCACCGGCGCCTCGATGGGGCCGGGCGTCCCTGGAACCCAGCCGTAAGAGCCGATATAGAGCGCGCGCCGCACCGGGCTGATCACCTCGCCCGTCGCTGTGCCATGCTGCCAGATCGAGCCGAGTTCGTACTCCTCGAAGTGCGCATCGGCAAATCCCGCTTCCTTGAGCGTCTTCAGGATAAGTTCCGCTGTCGCGCGAGATTCGGGGCTACCGGTGATCCGCCCTCCGATGGTATCGGTGAGCGTCTCGAGGAAGTTCGAAGCGCCGCCGTGTGTCATCGCGTAACCCACGATGCGCGCGATGTCTTCGTCCGCTGTTGCAGTAGCTTTTCCGGTTGTAGTCGAAGCGGATTGCGCGGATGCGGTTGCAACGCCCAACAGAATTCCGATGGCTAGGTAGAAAGACTTGCGCATTTTGTCCTCGCTCAGGAAGAAGCCGCTTGCGTGCTGAAATTGCCGCGGAGCCCCAGGGCGTCGGCGTTCTCACGCAGCGCGCCGATGCAAAACCCAATGTGCTCTTCGAGCGGGATGCCTAGCTCCTCGGCGCCCTTGATCACGTCTTCGCGGCTCACCCCGCGCGCGAACGCTTTGTCCTTCATGCGCTTCTTCACCGAGCTGACCTCCAGATCGAGGACGCTCTTCGAGGGACGCACATAAGTGCAGGCGGTAAGAAAACCGGCCAGTTCATCGCAGGCGAAAAGAGTGTGCTCGAGCGCGGACTGCCGCGCGACGCCGGAATAATCGGCGTGAGAGAGAATCGCGCGAACGATCTCCTCGGAATAACCCTGCTCGCGAAGAATCTTGGCGCCTTCGGCGGGATGCTCTTTGTCCGCCGCGTGGTCAGCGTTGGGCCAGCGTTCGTAATCAAAATCGTGGAGAAGCGCCGCGAGTCCCCAAACTTCCTCGTCAGCTCCGGACTTTCGGGCGTACGCGCGGACGCACGCCTCGACCGCCAGCATGTGTTTGCGCAAACTCTCCGATTCCGTGTATTCGCACACAAGCTTCCAAGCATCGTCCCGAGTCGGCATAACTCTCTCCCAATAAAATAGGTAGTGTAGCGTGGCCCGCTCCCCAAGGCGAGCAGGCGGATCTTTGTAGCGCCGGGCGGAGTTTATCCCGGCCCGGCCGGGACCCCGGTTTGCGGGGACTCCCCGCGTTCTTTGCGTCGGAGAGCCCGGCATATTCACGTTGCATAGCGCCGGCTTGCCCCGACCTTGTCGGGGAGGCGCGTCACAATTTAGCCTAGTGCGCAAGCGCTGGGAACCTGGCACACGACAAAGCCCAGCGCCGTAGGTGCGGCACGTATCAGTTGAACGCCCAACGTAGGGGCACGATACACCTGTCCCGACGTTGTCAGGATCGCACCCCTTGCCAGGGTCTGCGTACCTGCGGGCCAGAACTTATCCCGCTCGCCCCGGACCTCTCGGGGACCTTCGCGGGCACTCTTGCCTTCGCATTCTCACTCGACACCCTTGTCTTTAGGAGGTGGGAGCTTTAGCTCCCACGTAAGTCACTCCGTCCACCCACTGTCATTCCGAGCGGAGCGACCCGGCTTCTTCCTGCGCCCGGTCTACAGGGAGCCGGGTTGCGCAGTCGAGGAATCCCTCTTCGTACCAACGAACGGGCAGCCAATTTGCGCGCTTGGCACAAATCTTTTAATTAGGGCAAATGTAGAGGCTGCGGCCTGCCCCGATCCTATCGGGGACCTTCGCGGGCACCTCTTGCCTGTACGTTTGTAGTGGCCGGTTTTCAAACCGGTGCTTTGCTCTCGCCCATGTAGCGCCGGGCTTTGCCCCGGTTTGTGGGGACTCCCCGCGCTATTTGTGGGGAGAGCCCGGCATCACTCAAACGCGGCACCCTCTGAAAAGCCAAACCCCAAACCGTGCGCCACCTAATTCAAAAGCCGGCCCCACCGGTGTGGCTGTAATGTAAACTCTCTGAGTGAAGCTCCTGCAAAACCTCCGGTCGGCCAGCATCGCATTGGCGTTTGGGCTCTTTGCAACTCTACCCACCAGTGTCTCGCCTCATGCGGCGGCACAGAAGGTGGATCACACGCCAGCGGTCCTGCACCCCAGGGACTCTTTAAGCGTTTATCTCCTTCTGTGTTTGTCGTGGAGGTTCTCGACGAGAGTGGTTTCCTGGTTGCCTTCGGTAGCGGCGTGGCTGTGGCGTCCGACCAGGTCATTACAAACAAGCATGTCATCGATGCCGGTGTGGCTTTTAGGATCAAGCAAGGGAGCCGGACCTGGCCCGCCGCCGTCGCCTACGTAGATCCAGACCATGATCTGGGCCGCCTCACAGCTGAAGGACTAAAAGCGCCGTCCATTCCGGTGCGCCTTTCCTCGGTACTCACAGTTGGCGAGCGTGTGTACTCTATCGGCGCTCCAGAGGGTTTGGAATTGACGATTTCTGAAGGACTTATCTCTGGACTTCGCGAATTTGAGCAGGTCCGCCTCATTCAGACATCGGCTGCTATATCCCATGGGTCAAGTGGTGGCGGGCTTTTTGACGCCCAGGGGCAATTGGTTGGGATCACGACTATCTCCTTTAAGGAAGGTCAGAATCTCAACTTTGCTTTGCCTGGCGAGTGGGTGCGGGCACTCGCGTCGCGGCGAGTTTCATCGGCAGAAAAAAACAAGGTCACAACTCCAGCCTCCGATGTGTTGTCTTGGTACCAGTTGGGCATTCAGATGTTAGACGCCGGCAACTATGAAGTGGCGGAGCGCGCATTCCGCTGGGTAACAAGTCTAGCGCCGGGCCTAAGTGAGGCTTGGGTTGATCTCGGCTTAACCTACGACCACTTGCAACAATATGAGAAAGCGATTCCAGCGTTCCAGGAAGCCATTCGCCTGAGGCCGAGCCTAAGCGAAGCCTGGAACGGTCTCGGCTTTACGTACATGCAGTTGCACCAATACGAGAAGGCACTCCCTGCCTACCAAGAGGCCATCCGACTGAAGCCGGACGATAACGATGCGTGGAGACATCTCGGCTTTGCCTACGAGCGCTTGCAACAATACGACAAAGCGGTCTCCGCCCTGCAGGAAGCCATTCGGCTGGAGCCGGGTGATAACCGGGCGTGGTACGGCCTCGGCGAGGTCTACGACGACTTGCACCAGTATGACAAAGCGATTCCATCGTTCCTGGAAGCCGTTCGTCTGAAGCCCGACTACGCCACAGCCTGGTATAAATTGGGCATCGCCTACAGCATTCAAGGTGACCGCTCAAGAGTGATGACGGTGTACGAAAAACTCAAAACACTCGATACGAATCTGGCCGACGACTTTTTCCGCAAAACGGCCCCACCATAAACCCTGGACCGAATGGTACGCAGCGGGTGACCCGACGTCAACATAGCCAAAGGTATTTCCGGAAGACTTCCCTGCATCAACAGCCGTCTGACCGGGCCAACGCACCGCGTAGGTCCGCACCGGAATATACGTTAAATTAAGTTGGGGGGGCGCGTATGGGAAAGAACACTCCGGGTTTGGATCACAAGCGTAAGGAGGAGTACATCAAGCTCCATTTGTTCAACGAGCTCCGTTGGTTGTTGAGTGCCACAACCGAATGGTCAATTCAAGATCAGTTGAATCTAGCAATAGTTGGTTACGACGTGCAGGTGTACGCGATGGATTCAGCCTTCCTACACGCCCGCGCGCTCTTTGAATTCTTTGTGCAACCGACTAATGACAATCACTATGGCTCCAACGAGTTTCTTGGTCGAGGTGCTGTCCTGATTTCCAGCAGCTATGTGGACGACTGGAAAGGGCCCCTTCACAGATATCTTATGCATGCTCAGGATCGATCATGCCCGGCACCGCTGAAGAGCTCGGGCGTGGAAAAGGACCTGAATAAGATGCCCGTTGACTTTGCCCACGAAATTCTCAAACTCTGGAAGGAATTCGAAGAGAGATTGGGCGGAAGCAGCGACGCGGGGGATCAAAAGCTCCAGGAGCTCGGTCGCGAGAAGAGAAAGGAAGCGATTAGAGGAGCCAACTGTGTGGTAAATTCCACCGTAGCCCAGCAACATGCCAAAGAGAGAGGTCAGCAGTTGAAGCCTGTCTTCGTCTTCGAAGGCTGACGCCATCTCCTGCCAACTTAGACCACCAAGACTGGTAATCGTGGCGGGCGGGCCGACCTCATATAGCCAAAGGTATTCCCGAAAGACTTTCCCACCGGCGAGTGGCGCACGCCCCGAGGAAATCGGGGCGCGGCGATTTCGGTGATTGTTCCCAACGCCCTTCAAACAATCCGCACCCTCTTAGCCCGCTTGCTCTACCCCTCTGTGAACTCTACCCCTTTCTTTTCTTGTCTTTACGCAATTTGCGTTCGAAAGCGCCGCTTTTATCGTTCGATACTAGTACTATACAAATAGATATTGACAGAGTATCGCCTTCATGCTATCATCTCCCATGCATCCTCGATCCCTGTTCCAGACGAGTCCTGACTCGTCTGTCCCGAGCGGAGTCGAGGGGCGACCGCTTCTTCCAAATTCCCTTAACTCCCTTGCTTTGTTATTCTTCCACACTCTTTTGCGCTCCGGTTTTCTGCAACTGCTTTCGTTTCAACTGCTTCCGAACTCTTTCGCAAAAACCACCGGGGGTGGGTACACCCCAAAGAATCTGCCCCTTGTTTTCAATCACTTCCGCACTCTTCAAAATTCAGCTTTCCCCAAGCTTGCCCGCCGTAGCAGCCTTGCCCGGAGTTGTACAAGGCAAGCTGCGGAGGCGGGTCGTCCCGTCGTCGTCCCGTTGGAGCCCCGTTGGAGCTCCGTTGTTTTCCCACGGAAAACGCTCTCTATCTCTTTTCCCTTCATGCCGTTGCCGGACTTTTTCCTTCACAACGAGGGGGGGTACACCCCCCACCCTTCCCATGAGGACTAAAATGAGTCAGCGTGACCGAGATGAGGGAGGGAAGCGTGGAGCAATACGTTTTTGTGCGGCTGCATGCGCGCGAGGGGGAAGAGACCGCCGTGGAGGAAGCATTGCGCGAGGTGACCGGACCCTCGAGGGAGGAGGACGGCTGTCTGAGTTTTCACACCTTCCGATCGATGCGGGACCGGCGGCTGTTTTTCATTCATTCGCGATGGCTGAACGAAGCGGCATTCCAGAAGCACGCGGCATTGCCGCACACGGCGCGATTCCTCACACGCGTGGATGCGCTGCTCGATCAACCGCGCGACGTGACGAGAACGGAGATGATTGAGTGAATCCTCCGTCAGACAACTGTCCTTTTTTGCACAGTCGACTGCCGAACGAGCTTGTTAGGCTGCCACTGATCTTGACCACTCGGAAATTTGAGCCTAAGTTGCACGATAGGGCTAAGGGAAGCACGACGGTGAAATGAATCTTCTTGGAACCACAAACCATGTTTGCTCATCCTACTTATATAAGAGACCTCAAGCAATGGACGTGCAGAGGAGGTTCAAGAAAATGGAAATTTTGCGACGTGCTTACTGGTTGTCAAGATCTCGATTGAGCGAACAGATCTTGGTCTCCCTGTTGTCCTTTGCTCTGTTGTTCGCGACTTGGACCCCAAGCGTGTCGGCCTACCAAGATGCGCAAAACTCGCAAGCTCCCCCTCAAGATGCGCAAGCCCCAGAGCAATCCGCGCAGGCGCCGCCATACGCGCAACAGACTCCCGAGCAGATCCAGCAGTTGGTAGCGCCGATTGCGCTGTATCCGGATTCGCTTGTCGCGCAGATCCTGGCGGCAGCCACGTTTCCCGAGCAAGTCGTCGAGGCCGACAGATGGGTGCAAGCGCATCCTGATTTGAAAGACGAGGCTTTGGGTCAAGCTGTGGACCAGCAACCTTGGGACCCCAGCGTCAAGGCGCTGACTGCATTTCCATCCGTGCTCGGAAATATGGACAAGAACCTCTCCTGGACGTCATCCCTGGGCGACGCCTACTACAATCAACAACAGGATGTGATGGACGCCGTACAAGTGATGCGCCAGCGGGCGCAAGAAGCCGGCAATCTCAAGAACACCCCGCAGCAAACGGTGACGGCACAAGGCTCGACAATTGTGATTGAGCCTGCCAGCCCGGAAGTGGTTTACGTACCTGCCTATGATCCCTGGATGGTTTATGGAGGTCCCATCGAGGCGTGGCCGGGATGGTATCCGTATCCCGGAATCTGGTATGGCGGCCCGTATCTCTCGTTCGGAGTCGGCTTCGGAATCGGCGTCTTCGGAGGTTATGGCTGGGGCTGGCATCATTGGGGCTCCGATTGGCACAACCACGTCGTAATTTATAACCACAACAGGTACTACTCCCGGAGCAACACGTTTTATAACCGTAATAACTACTATCGAGGCGGAGACGCACGCGGCGGAGTTAACCGCGACCGCGGCGGATTCAACGGCAATCGTGGCGGATTTAATGGCGACCGGGGAGGAGATCGTGCTCGCGGCAATGAAGGGAACAGGCCCAGCGCGAACATCGGCGATCGCGGCGGAGTTTACAACCGTCCGGGTGCAACTGCCAGGCCTTTCAACGGAGACCGGCAGGCTGCTCGGGGATACGCCCAACCGCGAGGCCAGAGTGGGACCCGCTCGGGCGCATTCAGCGGCTACGACCATGGCGGACAGGAGAGAACCTTTTCTTCACGCGGAAGCGCCAGCATGGGTGGCGGAGGGGCGCGTGGCGGAGGGGCGCGTGGCGGCGGTGGCAGGCATTGATCATCAATTTCCCGTCCGGTTCCTGGTAGTTGGTAAAACCTAGAGTTGGAGAGAAGTGCTATGCGGCAGAAAAAACGGAAAAACAGCAGATTCGATCGGGGCACTTTCTTGAGACTGGCCGTGGTCACTGTCCTTTTAACGGGCGGCTTTACTGCACGTTCCATGGCCCAGCAACCGGGGCAGAAAACATTTTCATCACCGGATGAGGCCACGAGCGCCGTCGTCACGGCGATGAAGAACAATGACGAAAAACTGATGCTCGAAATCCTTGGACCGGATGGGAAACATATTGTCTACTCCGGCGACGAGGTCGAGGATGCTCAGAATCGGGCGAATTTCGTTGAGCGCTATCAGGAAATGCACCGCCTGGTGAAAGAACCGGACGGATCGGTGGTCTTATATATCGGCGCGAAGAATTGGCCCACGCCCATACCCATCGTGAAAAAAGGCAATGCGTGGTTCTTGGACACGGACGCGGGGAAAAAGGAAATCTTGTACCGGCGCGTCGGCCGGAACGAAATATCGACAATTAAGGTTTGCCAGGAGTTGGTGGCGGCGCAAAAGGAATACTACGCCGCACAGCACAACGAGTACGCCAAGCAAATCTTTAGTGATGAAGGGCGGCACAATGGCCTTTATTGGAAAGCCGCCGATGGCGAGCCTCAGAGCCCCATCGGGCCGCTGGTAGCGTCGGCGGTTGCCGAAGGCTATGTCAAAGGGAAGAACGGTCCTCCGACTCCTTACCGCGGCTACTACTACCATACTCTGACGCGCCAGGGAAAAGGCGCTCCCGGCGGCGCCAAGAGTTACATCGTAAACGGCAAAATGACCGGGGGTTTCGCTTTCCTGGCCTATCCCGCGGAATACCGGTCATCCGGCGTGGTGACCTTCATCGTGGGCCCAGACGGAGTCGTGTATCAAAAGGATCTCGGAAAGAAAACCGCGATTCTCGGAAAGGCGATGCAGGAATACAACCCCGATTCCAGTTGGCAAAAGGCTGGCGAAAATCAAGAAGAGACTGCCGACGAGCAGAAAAACCCGTAAAAGAAATACTGTCGCTGCACTAATTGCGCCTTTCCAATCGCAAGCTCCTCACGCGCGGATGTTCATGTGGGCTGCTTATCTCTTGTGTGCGCCGGTTGACTTTTCCTGAAAACAGCAAACGTTTACTTACTTTTTGTTGCGTGGATCATCAGCGGGGTTGACGAATGTCGTTCCCGTTGGGCCGACGGCGGTGCATTCCACCATGGCCTCCTGCTCCCTGGTGCCGGCGAAATGGATGACGCCAGCCGGCTCAGTGTAGTTGCTGCCCGGCGGGAGGGCCTTAAGGTCCGTCTCGCTGCGCACGGTGCCGTAACCGAAATACCAGAGACCAGAGAGAACAAAACAAGATCGATCGTCGGGATGCGAATGCGGCGGAATCGCCGTGTTTGGCGGCACTTTGAACACCAGCGAGTACAGTTCGTTCTGCTTTCCGTCACCCGCCACGATGACGGTCTCAAGCCCCGGCCGCATGGCTGATCCCGCCTGATTGCTCGCCGACTTGGACCAAGGAATCTCGGCTGGAGTGAGGCGTTGGGGAATCAATTTCTCTTTTTGCGCGACAACGCTAAGGGGAATGATCGTTAGTAGCAGACCCGCAGCTAAATAGATGCGAAGCTTTCTCTTCATGCTTTCCTCCTTGGATTAGCTGAAACGCCGGCTGCTTCGGCCGGGTGGGCTTGGCGGCGCCGCCGGCCAAACTGGCGAAAGAGGGACCGAGCAATGTTGCTATGGTTTGGGATTTTTGCACAACTTGTCAGCAGATCGCTATAGCTGAAGAGGGGTCAAGAGAGTTAGATTGTGGCTCCGGCGCGTCCGCGGAAATAAGAGCCCAGCCTAAGAGGAAACCCGCGCTGTCCTAGTCGGGGGCGCAGCTTCCAAAATCGGTGCGGGATACTTAGGGAGCATCGCCGAAGGGCAGCGTGGCATCCAAGGAGTTATGTCCATCGCCAAACCAAGTCCAAGTTTGAGACCGCGCGAAATCCTGAGCGCCTGGGGAAGAATTCTGATCGGGCGTTCGCCCATGCTCTCAATCGAAATAACGCGCGAGTGTCCGCTGAGTTGTCCCGGGTGCTATGCCTACGGCGATGCGCACCTGGGAGATGGGAAGCTGCTCCGGGAGCTGAACGATTTGCGCGGAGACGCACTGATCAACGGCGTGTTGGAATTGGTCCGCAGGCACCGCCCGATGCACGTTTCCCTGGTGGGCGGCGAACCCATGGTGCGGCATCGTGAACTGAGCGCGATTCTTCCGGCGCTCAGCGCGATGAACATCTTCACGCTGGTGGTGACCAGCGGTGTTATTCCCATCCCCATGGAATGGATGAAGCTGCCGCGGGTGAGGATAGCGGTTTCCGTCGACGGCCTTCCGGAACATCACGACGTTCGCCGAAAGCCGGCGACCTATGAAAAAATCTTGAAAAATATAGCAGGGCGCACAGTAAACGTTCACTGGGTCATTACCGGGCCGATGCTCGAACGAGAAGACTATGTGGAGGAATATTTGGCGTTTTGGAATGCCCGGCCCGAGACGGAGCGCATTTGGGTGAGTCTCTACACACCGCAGAAGGGGGAAGAGAGCGCGGAGAAACTGACTCTGGACCAGCGTAGAATGGCCGCAACCCAGTTGGCGCGATTAGCGAAGAAATTTCCGAAACTTTTGCTGAATGAGGGCGTCGCCCACGCCTTCGTTGAGCCGCCGAATAGTCCGAAGGAATGTCTTTTCTCGAAGATGTCAGTAAACTATTCGGCTGACCTGCAGTCGCGAGTGGAGCCATGCGTCTTCGGCGGGACGCCCGATTGCGCGGAGTGCGGCTGCGCGGCGAGCAGCGGGTTGCACTGGATCCGAACGGTACGCATTGCCGGACCGCTCAAAGTTGGACATATGGTCGGAGGATCCGTGGGCATCGGCCGGCTGGTGAATTGGCTGCGGCGCCGCTCGGATCAATCCGCTCGATGGAGCTCGCCTCCTCCTGGGATCGAGAGCAATCCTCAATTGGTGCAGATCAAGCCTTAATTTGTTTCGCCAGCCTCGCGCCGACTGGCTAGAAATCTGTTGAGAAATCCAATCGCGGCGACCCAGACGGCGCCCGCGCAGTATCCGGCAATGACATCGCTGGGATAATGCACTCCTAAATAAATACGCGAAAGTCCAATCATCCCAACCAAAAGCGCGGCGGCAATCCAGAGGAAGAATTTAACAACCGGCCGGCGCGCGCGCGCAGCGAGAATCGCAGCGAGCACTCCATAAAAACAGAGTGAACCAAAGGCGTGGCCACTCGGGAAACTATATGTGGTTGGCGTCGGGCCGAAAAAGGCAACGGGCCGGGGGCGATGGAAGGCATATTTCAGTGCGACATCGAGCGCAGCGACGCCAAGCATGGTGATCGCGACCAATGTAGCTGTTCGGGCGCGATGAAAGTAAAGAGACACGCAAATCGCCACCAAGGACATTGCGCTCACTGCTGCGACTGACCCAAGAAATGAGAAAGCCAGCATCAAACGAGTGAGCCCGGGCGTGGCGAGCTGGTGGACGGCAGTTCGCACGAATGTATCGAATTGCTGCGTGTCGCCTTCGAGCATCTCCTCGGCCAGCCACCCGAAAACGAACAGGGCTGCCGCGGCGAGCAGAAGGGCGACGAGGAGGAAGAATCCGCCTTTTATGTTTTTTTGTTGGCTCATGTTGTTGGATTTCGGAAGATGCAGAATCTTACCTGTTCCAAATCGATTGGTCGACTCCTGCCAGATTCCCACCGCGAGGCTTGACGGCGGGCGACGGCGAGTCCAGAATCCGCGGCTGGGAGGGAAGCATATGAAGCACACCGTCGCTTTGCTACTGCTGGCCGGTGCGGTTTTTGCGCCTGCGCGGGCGCAAGAGAAACGACCAAAAGAGGGAACCGAGGCCACCATTCGGTCGCTTATCGAAATCGAGAATAAATGGGTGAGCGCTCTAACGAAGTCCGACACGGTGACGCTGGACGCGATTTTTGCCGATGCGTACGTGGAGACCGAAGAGCACGGCCAGCGAAGTGACAAGCAGAGCGTGCTTTCCGTTCTGAAATCCGGCGATTTGAAGATGGAGTCGATAAAGCTATCCGATCTGAAGGTATACGATTACGGTGACGCGGCAGTAGTGACCGGAAGCTCCGCGCAAGTAGGGAACTTCAAGGGCCAGTCGGTTGCTCCCAAAATCATTTTCACGGATACGTTCATCAAGCGGAAAGGAAAGTGGCTGGCGGTGGCGTCGCACCGGTCGGAGGTTCAGTAAGAGATGCCGAATAAATGAGGTAAAGAGGCAAGGAAGCAACGAAGAAAAGAAGCGCAAAGTGCGGATGACGAAAGCAGCTGTACCGCGGTACAGGCGAAGGGATGGCGTAGAAGGTGAGTTTGTACTATGCACGGATAAAAAAACTCTAAAAATACTCTTGACAGGAAACGGTACTTAGCACGATACTCCACGACGCGCCAGTTTCTGCCTTCCCCCGAAGCACGTTCCGACGTTCCTCTCCTATCCGCACGCCGGACTTAGAGTCAGCGAGGAGCACCGGTGTCGGCACAACAAGAGAAAGAAACAATGAATTCGTTAGAGTTGGATAGGGAAGTCATTCGCTGTAAGACATGTGGTCTAGTCCAGTACCGGACGCGCACGGGGAATTGCCGTAGATGCGTGCGCGCCTTGCCTCAGCGTTTGGAGTTCCTAATTCCTCCCCCGGCACCACCGGAGGAAGCCGCCGCTGAGTCCACGTCGGAACGGTTCGCCAACCAGACGACGGTCGAGAATATCGGCCAGCGAATCCGCCAGCTGCGGGAATCGCGCGCAATGACGCAGAGCCAACTGCAATCGCGCTCGAAGGTGTCGCGCTCCTATTTGTCGCGCATCGAGAGCGGCCAGATGACGCCGAGCCTCGGCACGCTGGAGAAAATCTCCGAAGCGCTGAATGTAGGCCTGAACCGATTTTTTATTCCGGAATCCGACGGCGAAGCGCTGCTCGAGGATCCGTTCATCCAGGGGTTGCGGCCGTTCCTAAGGCAGTTGGATTGGGAACAGTGGCAATCCATCCTGAAGAGGCTGCAAGCGATCAGCGATCACGTTCACGGAGCGCCGACTAATCTCCGCCCTATCGGTAATCCGGCGCGACTGCCGCAGCCCGCGTCGGGGAATGGCAACGGAACCGGACACCTGGGAACCGGCCATTCGAATGGGCATGTGTTGACGCACGCCCATGGTCAGCCGCAAGGGTATGCGCTGCGGCGCCCCGGCGTGTCATTCGGAGCTCAAGGCAAGCCGGCGTATCAGCGGCCGTTCGCGCGGTAGATTTTTTCTCTGCAGGCGCATTTGCCTGCTTTCTTTCAAATTGTGGGGTTTGAAAAGCGGGACAGACAGAAATGTCTGTCCCGCTTTTTTTGTGCTGAATTCCGAAACCGAAGAGAAATTTCTCCGCGCGAGAACCGCGCGGAGAGAAGCGGTCTCCGCTCGGGGACGGCAAAAACTCCGTTCCCCCCCTGTCGAAATGACAGATTTGTTGAGGGCACTTGGAGGCCGAAGCTGGCCCTACTGGCGGACGACGGAGACTTTGGCGGTGGGAACTTCGAGGCGCATGAGGCGGTGTTTTGCGTCGAGCACGAGTTGCACTTCGAGATCGGAGGTGTTCACGCGGAGGCCTTCGTAAGACTTGCCATCGGAGGTGGCGGAACCCGTGGCTTCGACGGTGATGGAACCGGGCGTGAGTTCCTGCGGGATGAGCACGGGAAAGGTCTGTGCGCCGCGCTTGGACCAGTCATAGATGCGCGCGAGGATGGCGTATTGGTGGTAAAGATTGTCGTCGAGCACGGCGACGAGCGGGGAGCCAAAACTAAGCTCCTGTTCGAAGGGGCGAGCGCCCTGCATTTCCAGGGTAATTTTGGCGATGCCGTTAGCAAAGAGAACTTGGGCGCCGTTGGTCTTGTCGGCCTCGGATTTCCAGTCATAACGGATAGGCGCGCCGTCGGGTTGGAGAACCAAAGTGCCGGTCACACGAGTTGTGCCGGGAGTACCCGGCATTTTCAGCTCCGTGTTTCCCTTGGCAGTCCAGCCACCCTCGGAAGGGGAAATTTCAAAATCCTCATGACCCACAGGCTGGCCATCGAGGGTGATGGAAAATTTTCCTTTGTCGGCAGCGAGAATGGAAGGGGCGCTGCCTAATGGAGTTTTCTTTTGCGCGGGAAGAACAACGGCCGATGCGAGGAGAATGGCCAGTGAGACGGCGGCAAGCAAGAGTCCCCCAGCTTTCGAATTGCCGGCAAAGTTCTCCATCGAATCTCCCCCTCAGGATTGCGGTTTTTCGACGACCAAGTGCGTCTCGGCGGCACCGGTAGAGACAATTCCCCGGCGCAGAATTTCCCCGACAACCTCGGAAGGCTCGCCGGAGCTGTCCACGCGGTAATCGGCTTGCTGGTAAGAAGGCAAGCGCTGGGCGTGGAGGGCGCGGAAACTCGCTTCGTCCCGGAAGAGCGGACGGCTGATCATGGTCATGCAGCGGGCGAGCAGGATCTCGATTGGAGAATCGAGCCAGATGACAGGAATGCCGGAGGCGCGCAGAAATTCGGGCGCGCCGGGTTGCGCGTAGGTGCCTCCACCAAGAGCGAGAACGAGCGATTCCTTCTGTTCGGCGGCGCGGCCCAGTGCGGCACGCAACTGGCCGGCTTCCATTTGCCGGAAAGCGGGCTCGCCGAAGCGCGCGAAGATTTCGGGGATGCGCAGCCCGGCATCCTCTTCGATGCGGTCATCCAGATCGACAAAGCGCCAAGCGAGCTGCCGGGCGAGCAGAGTGCCGACGGTGGTCTTGCCGGAGCCCATGAAGCCGGCGAGGCAGGCCACTTGAAAACGGGCCTGAGGCCCGCGCAAAGGAGGCGATTGGGTCACGATTCCTGGGCGGCCGCGTCGCGGCCGAGCACCTTGCCGCGCGAATTGCTCAATCGCGCTTCAAGATGCGAATTGTACCACTGTAGGAGGAGAGTTCGACTTTGGCGAGGCCCTGGCCGACAGTGCCGAAGAGGCCCTTGGTAAATTTCGAAGCCAGATGCTTCACACCATGGGAATCGGGCTTCAAGAAAGCGGCGGCTTGATTGTCGACGGTGCCGGTGGCGGTCTGGGCGTTGAGATCGAAAGAATCGTTTCCGGAGAAACGGACTTCCACGAGGCCCTTGCCGCTCTTCATAGAGTAAAGACCAGTTCTTACGAAATCGCCGTCGAAGAGGATGTTTCCCGTGGTGGTGTGCAGATTGACGTTGGTTAGCCCGGGCTGAAGAATTTGCGCGCTGCCGCTGACGGACTCGAATTTGAGCTTGCCGGCGCACTGAGTGCAGACGAGCGAGCCGCCGGTGGTGGTGACGATGATGTAACCGGAAACTTCCTTGAGATGAATGTCGCCGGCGATGCTCTCGAGGGTCATGTCGCCGGTGACCTGCTCGACGTAAATGAGACCCGTCTGGGTTTTGAGCTGGAGCTCGGTTTCCTCGGGAACGGTCAATTGGAGATTGGCCTGCATTTCCGGGGGTTGTGCGCTGGGGTCGACCACAGTGGTGTTGACGTCGATGCGGTCGCCGGCCTGCTCCATATCGATACTGATCTTGTTCGAGGCGCGCGTGCCGCTAACGACGACTTCCGCGTTTTTCGAGGATTTCACTTCGATGCGGCCGTCGCCCATATTCTGGATTACGACCACGGGCCGCCCCTGCACAGCAAAATGGCGTTCGATGCGTTCGTTGGAGGCGCGTGCGGGCGCCGATGCCCACAGCACAATCCCCGCGCCGAGCACTGTCAGGATGATGTGTTTTTTCCCTTGCACGTTCATGTTAGTTTCCGCTCCCCCCGCGTTCCATCATTGCGGACAACAACACTGCCTTTTGCCGGTACGCACCTGTAAGGTATTCGCGCGTCAATTCATCCTGAGGCTCGGCTTGCACGCGGCGTTCGCAGTCGGCAATAAAATCGTCTACAGCGGTCAGATTCTGGCGCAGCGAGGTATCCACAACAGAGTTGCTGGCGAGCTGCATATTGGCCAGGCCGTTTTCCTGCTCGGCCAGTGTCCGCGCCGTCTCCGCAAAAGGATTTGGACTCGGATTTGAGCGGGTGGCGGGAAGCTCCATCTGCAAGATAGCCCCGGCAACAATGAGCAAGCCGACGGTTGCAGTGGCCAAGGCCCGGCTTCGAAAGAGATCCGCGAAACCATGCCACCAAGAAGCGCGCCCAGGTTCCGCGACAGAAGGCAATTTAATAATGCCCTCACTCTCGAGCTGCGCCCGGAGAGATACCCACACACGAGCAGGCGGTTCGAGTTCGGCGGGAAGTTCGCGCGCGGCGGCAACGATACTGCCCAGGTCCGCGACAAGGCTCCTACAAGCGAGGCAAGAGACGACGTGCGCGCGAGCGGCTGCGGGCAGAGGTGAAAAACCTTCTTGTTCGAGGACTGCTTCTACTTCTTTGCACTGCATGGCCAAGCACTCCGCCAGGAAAGATGCTGGATGACTCTCCCGGCCAAACTTCCGAAAATCGCACGGCGCGAATTCGCTTGCGGCACCCCGATGGGGCTACATTGTAGCTCAACCGCCGGGCCCCGTTTGCGTTTTCGCCGCGTGGCGTTCTTGCCGCGCGTGCTCGCGAACTTCCTCTTGGAGGAGTTCGCGCAACCTGGTACGCGCCTTGTGCAGCTGCGACTTGGAATTTCCCACCGAACATCCCATGATGTCGGCGATCTCGTTGTGTTCGTACCCTTGCACGTCGTGAAGCACAAAAACCGTCCGATACCCAGGAGGCAGCCTCTCGATGGAACGCTCGAGATTGACCCGGTCGATCGCCCCGCTCAGCCGCAAGTCAGGTCCCCCGATGTCTTTTCTCGGGCCACCGTTTTCTTCATCAGGCTCAGTGGTCTCTTCGAGAGAGGCCGCGGGGAGCGACTTCTTACGCAACCGCATAAGCACCACGTTGACCGTCATCCGGTGCAACCAAGTTGAAAACGCCGACTCACCGCGGAATGTTCCGATCTTGCGGAAAAGCTGCAGAAATGCTTCCTGCATCAAGTCTTCCGCGTCGGAAGGGTTGTTTACCATCCGAAGGCATAGGGCATAAACGCGACGTCCATGTAGCTGGTAAAGAAACTCGAACGCCGCAGGATCCCCTGCCTGGGCCAAACGGATGGCTTCCGCTTCAGTCACCTTTTTGGGGGTCTGCAGGGCAGACCCGCCATCGGGAGACCGTAGAGGACTCGACGCGCTCGAATCGGCTGGTCGGTTTCGGGCCAACGCTCGAATAGCGGCGCATCCAGTCGTTGGGATGCGCCGAGTACCCCCTGAGTTGTCCTGGCAGCGCCTGTGGATTGCCAAACAGACACGACGGGACGAACCGAATCCCGGGGCAGCCCCGGGGACACTGCCGAAGAAAGGCAGGCGAGGCTATTGTCCCGCGATTGCGGGCATTCGTCTATGGCGGATAGCAGTTTGGTAGTGTGCGGGGGAAAGGGAAAGGAGCCGCATCTGGACTCTAACCGAAGTCTGGAAGTCGGCCAGTTGATCGTCAGGGACGGCCACGAGGAAGGATTTCAATAGAACGACGGATTCCCGGAGGCAAGTGTTGAGGTCGTAGTGGGCCACATCGAGCGCCTCCCAGCCGGAGGGAGGATCAGTGGAGAGGCCACTGGCAATTTCGTCCGCGGTATTCCGGAACTCACTGCCCAGGTCTTCCACCAACTCCTGCAAAGTGCTGGTCTTGTGAAGGAATTGGGATCGCTGGCTCAACAGGACCCGGCTCAGCAGCCCACTCATGCGGGCCGCGCGTTGATTCCTGATACTCTGAAAATTGGCGGCGTCCAACGGAGCGCTGTTGGGTATGGTGCCGTAGTGTTTGGCATGTTCGCCGAGCGCGCGGAGGGTGGCGGCCAGAGATTGCGCGAGGCGCCCACAGAGTGAGGAAGTTATGCAAACGACCTGATAACTTTGTGCAAACCAGCCAGCCTGCCAAAACTCGATGGCTTCGTTAAGCGAAATGCTGAAGATGGAATAGGAGGTTTCAAACTCCTGCACGTAGGCTTCAAAAACTTCATTTTTTTCCTGGGGCAATCCTGCGCGCCAGTCCGCCTTGACGGACGCGCCACGGGAGTGGGGGGCGTGGACGCAGTCTTTCACGGTAGGTCTCCTGGGACAGAAGCGAAGTATAACAAAAAGCAATGGCGGTGGTAAGAATTTCTTCGCAGTTTCGTGCCGTCGGACGGGGAAGATGTCGTAAATTCTAAACAGTTGCCTGGACTCCCGACTTATCGAGTCGATCAGACATTTTGCTCAAGGAAATCACTGGAGCACGCTATTCTCGACGGTTGCCCCCGACCGCCGCGGGCCGCTATACTCGCCTGCGTTCGTCACGGAAAGGATTTCTGCCCTTGCAATTTGAGCCGCGCGACCAGTTCGACCAGCGACAGAAAAAACTTGAGCAGATCCGTGCGCTGGGGATTGACGCGTTTCCGCGCGAGTTTCGCTGGACGGATACTCCTGCCGCATTGACGGGGAAGTATGCCGAGACTCCGGCAGCCGAACTGGAGTCGGAAAGGCGAGAAGTCCGTGTTGCCGGGCGTCTTGTTTCCCTGCGACTAATGGGAAAAGCAGGTTTTGCGCACCTACAAGGCTCCGGCAAGCGCATCCAGATTTACGTGAAAAAGGATGTCGTCGGAGACTTGAGGTTCCAGCTATTTCATTTGTTGGATCTGGGCGACTCGATCGGAGTGCGCGGGCATCTGTTCCGCACCAAGACCAATGAGCTATCCATCTGGGTGGAAGAGCTGACGTTTTTATCGAAGGCGCTGCTGCCGCTGCCGGAAAAATGGCACGGCCTGGCGGACATCGAGACGCGCTACCGCCAGCGCTACCTGGACTTGATTGCCAATGAAAAATCGCGGCAGGTTTTCGTGACGCGCGCGCGCATTGTTCAAGAGTTGCGGCGGTTTTTCGACGCGCGAGGCTACATCGAGGTCGAGACGCCGATGATGCACCCCATTGCGGGAGGCGCCACGGCACGGCCATTTATCACGCACCACAATACTCTGGATATCGATCTGTACTTGCGGATCGCGCCGGAGCTCTATCTGAAGAGGCTGACGGTCGGGGGATTCGACCGCGTCTATGAGATCAACAGAAACTTCCGGAACGAAGGAATTTCGACGCAGCACAATCCGGAATTCACGATGCTGGAATTCTACGAGGCTTACAGCAATTACCGCGACTTGATGGAGATGAACGAGGAGCTTTTCGCCGCGCTGGCGAAAACGATCACGGGATCGACCCTGGTCAAGTTCGGCGAGCATGAGTTGGATTTCTCGAAGATGCAACGCTTGACGATGCGCGAGGCAATTGTGAAGTACTGGCCGCCAGAAGCGAAAGAGGCTCTTACGCTTGAAGGTTCGGGCCAACTAATTGAGCCACCGCCGCCTCCTACGCTTGAACTGCTGGCTTCTGCCGGAGGCGCACGAGAGGCGACAAGCCAATACAACGATTGGGCCAAACAAGCGGGAGAGCCCTATGCGGCAGCTAAAGGCGCTCTGAGCGATGGCGAATGGACGGGTCTGCTCTTCGAGACCATAGCGGAAGACAAGCTCATTCAGCCGACGATCATTTTCGAGTTTCCGACGGACATTTCTCCTTTGTCGAAGCAGAAACCCGGCGATCCATCGGTCACCGAACGCTTCGAGATTTTCGTCGTGGGCATGGAAATCGCAAACGGCTTCTCCGAGCTGAATGATCCGGCCGAGCAGGAGCGCAGGTTTCTGGCCCAAATTGCGCGCGGCGGAGAGGAAGCGCCGAAGCAACTGGACCTCGATTATGTTCGCGCGCTGTGTCACGGCTTACCGCCCACGGCTGGCGAGGGAATCGGTATCGACCGGCTGACTATGCTCCTCACGGACTCGCCTTCGATCCGCGACGTCATCCTCTTTCCGCTTCTACGGCCGGAAGCGCGGGAAGAGTCTGCTTCCGAAGCACACGGGGCGTAACGTATCCTTCTTCTGGATGCCAAGAGAACATCCATCCCGCTATGCGATTTGAACGCTTCGTGGCGTGGCGATATCTGAGATCGCCTTATCGCCCGGCAGTGCTGCGTCTGGTGACTTTGTTTTCGGTGATAGGAGTGGCGGCGGGCGTGGCGACACTGGTCATCGCTCTGGCGATGAATACCGGCTTCCGCGAAACTCTGCAGGACCGGCTCATAGGGGTGACCGCGCATGTGTCTCTGACCCGCCCAGGCTCCGGGGGCATCCACGGCTACGACGAGCTGGCGGCAAAGCTCGCGAAAATACCTGGCGTACGGTTCGTGACGCCCGCGGCGTATCAAACCGTGCTGCTTTCGTTTGGCGGGCAGGCACGCGGGGTAGTGACCAAGGGAATCGATGCTCAGCGGGAACAGCGAAGTGATGAAGCGCTACAGAGCATTGTGGCGGGGCGTCTTGATTTTTCGCCGGACGCCGATGGGATCGAGGGGCTGCTGATCGGCAAACAACTGGCGGCGGAATGGAAAGTTTCGCCCGGCGATTATGTGACATTGACGAGTCCGCAAGGGAGGCTCACACCTTTTGGATTGATTCCCCGCACGCGGCGATTCCGTGTTGCCGGAGTATTCGATTCCGGGTTCTACGATTACGACGAAAATTGGAGCTTCTTGACGTTGGCCGCAGCGCAGGCGCTGGCGGGGACGGGCGACGTTGTAAACGTATTGGAATTTCGCATCGAGAAACCCGAGCGCGCTGGTGAGCTCGCACAGGAAGCGGAGAGAGAGGCAGGACCAGGTTTCACAGCCACCACATGGATGGAAGAGAACCGACCGCTGTTTCGCGCGCTGCGCCTCGAGAAACTCGTCACCGCGATTTTTATCGGGCTCATCACGTTTGTGGCCGGGCTCAACATTCTCGTGGTGTTGTCGATGACCGTCACCGATAAAGGGCGAGACATCGCGGTGCTGCGCTCGATGGGAGCGCGCCGGGAACAGATTCGCTCCATTTTTTTGTGGCAAGGCGTCACTATCGGCGCCACCGGAACTTTTCTGGGTCTCGCCTTCGGTTATCCCTTCGCATGGATTGCGGGAACTTATCATCTGATTCCACTCGATCCGCAGGTGTACGCGGTGCCGTATGTGCCGTTTCATCCGGGGATAACGGACGGGATGTGGATCGCACTTGTTGCCATGAGTATCTCAATCATGGCGACAATTCTGCCGGCGCGCGCGGCAGCCAAACTGCTGCCAGTAGAGATTTTGCGATATGAGTGACTTGGGGTGAGTAACAGGGGCTTACCGGAGAAAACGTCGTTTTTGGTGCCTCGTTTGCTCCTATATGGGTTAGAGGCTGGTGGGCGGAACCTGGGCGCTACCCTCTCGTTTAGGCCCGGAATTAGACCGCCGCAAGCTGTTGAAACAGAAATGATTACAACTGCGCGCCGGAGGGCGAGGTAGTGCCTATCCGCAGGCAGGCAAGATGAGGGAGTAAATAGGAAACTGTTTGGCAAAATGGACGGTAAATGACAAGCGGGAGTTCACCACGGTAATTGGTTGTTTAGCATCTAAGAAGACAGTGCTCTGAGACTCCAATTACGGAGAAAGACAAGACTCGCAAACAAGGACCAATGCAGGACGTCCCCCATCCCGAAAAGGCACTAAAAAACGCGCCGGCGATAAGTAGCGGTGCGCGGCCCGTGAGGCTTGAAGGGCGCAGTTTGAGGAAGATTTACGGCAGCGGTGAACGGGCGGTGAACGTACTGACGGACGCGAATCTGAGTTTGCGCGAAGGCGAGATGGTTGCGATCGTGGCGCCATCCGGAGCGGGGAAAAGCACGTTGCTTCATCTGCTGGCCGCGCTAGACACGCCAACGAGCGGTACAGTATACTTCGATTTGAAAGCACTCGAGCACGGTGAAGACGCAGCGTTGGCGGAATTTCGAAACCGCGGAGTAGGATTTTTGTGGCAGCGACACCATTTGCTCCCGGATTTTACGGCCGCGGAGAATATCGCCATGCCATTGTTGTTGCGAGGCGAATCTTTTGCGAAGGCGCTAGCAACAGCAAAGAAGTGGCTTGCGGAGGTCGGGCTGGAAAATCGGGCAGATCATAGGGCAGGGGAACTTTCCGGCGGGGAACAGCAGCGTGTCGCGATGGCCAGGGCGCTCGTCACTGAGCCTGCAGTGCTGCTGGCGGATGAACCGACGGGAGATCTGGACGAGCAGAATGCTTGGGCCGTGTTTGAGTTGCTGGAACGGCTGCACCGCGCGCACCGGTTGACGTCGCTGATCGCGACGCACAACCTGGCGCTCGCAGCGCGTTGCGACCGGATTCTGGGACTGGAGCACGGGGTTCTGCAAACGCGCAAGGCTTCGGCTCTTGCGGGTATCGCAGGGGGAGAAGCGAGCTAACCGTGTTCGAACGCTATACAGAGAAAGCACGCCGCGTAATCTTTTTCGCCCGATATGAAGCCAGCCAGTATGGCAGCCCCTATATCGAGACCGAGCACCTTCTGCTCGGCTTGATCCGCGAAGACAAAGCGCTCGCCAATCGATTCCTGCGGCAGCAAGGCTCCATCGAGTCCATCCGCAAGGAGATCGAAGCGCGCATCACCATTCGCGAGCGCATTTCGACATCGGTCGAAGTGCCACTGAGCGCGGAGTGCAAGCGCATCCTGAACATGGCGGCGGAAGAAGCGGAGCGCCTGGGCCATAAGCACGTCGGCACGGAGCACCTGCTGCTCGGAATTTTGCGCGAAGAAAAGTGTTTTGGTTCGGAAATCCTGATGGAGCGCGGGCTGCGGCTGTCCTCCCTGCGCGAAGAGCTGGCGCGCACTTCGGGAGAAAAAACGCCCGCGGCGCGGCCGAAGGAAACCTCGCTTCTCGCAGAGTTCAGCCGCGACCTTACGCAAGCCGCCGGAGAAGGCACGCTCGATCCACTGGTCGGCCGCGAAAACGAAGTCGAACGCGTCATTCAAATTCTGTGCCGGCGCACCAAGAACAATCCGGTACTAATCGGGGAACCCGGCGTCGGCAAAACCGCCATCGTGGAAGGTCTCGCGCAGCGCATTGCCGACGGGGATGTGCCGCCATTTCTCGCCGACAAGCGGATACTCTCTCTGGACCTCTCGCTAATCGTCGCAGGGACGAAATACCGCGGACAATTCGAAGAGCGGCTCAAGACCATCATGAAAGAACTGATGGAAAGCCAGAACTCCATCGTCTTCATCGACGAACTGCACACGCTCGTTGGCGCAGGCTCCGCCGAAGGTTCGCTGGACGCCGCCAACATCCTGAAGCCGGCGCTCTCTCGCGGCGAAATTCAGTGCATCGGCGCGACTACGCCGGGCGAATACCGCAAGTCAGTCGAGAAAGACCGTTCGCTCGAGCGGCGCTTCCAGGCCGTGAAAGTACCGGCGCCCAACGAGGAAGAAGCTATCCTGGTCATCCAGGGCGTCCGCGAACGATACGAAAAGTTTCACGCGGTCAGTTACACGGATGAAGCCCTCCGGTATTCCGTCTATCTTTCGAATCGCTACATCCCCGATCGCTTTCTCCCCGACAAGGCCATCGATTTGATCGATGAGGCGGGTGCCCGCGTGAAGCTGCGCCAGGCCACCGTTCCGGAAGAAGTGGGCGAAGTGCAGAAGCGCGTGAAATTCATCACACATCGGATGGAAACGGCTATCGCGCAGCACGAATTCGAAAAAGCGCGCTTCTACTCCGAAGAGGAACGCAAGGAAAAAGAAAATCTGCGCGGTCTGCGCGAACGCTACAAACTGGACGACGCTTCGACGGGGATCGTTACGCGCGAGGACATCGAAGAAGTCGTTTCGCGCTGGACCGGCATCGGTGTCACCTCGATTAAAGAAGACGAACAGCAGAAACTGCTGCGCATCGAACCGGAACTGCACAAGCGGGTCATCAGCCAGGACAAGGCGATTACCGCGCTGGCCCGGGCCATCCGCCGGAGCCGGGCGGGCCTCAAATCGCCTTTGCGTCCGGTGGGCTGCTTCTTCTTCCTGGGGCCAACGGGCGTCGGCAAGACCGAAGTGGCGCGGCGCCTCGCCGAATTTCTGTTTGGATCGGAGAAGTCCCTGGTGCGTTTCGATATGTCGGAGTTCATGGAAAAACACTCCGTCTCGAAACTGATCGGCGCGCCTCCTGGATATGTGGGCTACGAAGAGGGCGGCCAGTTGACGGAACGCGTGCGCCGCACGCCCTACTCGGTCATTCTCCTCGACGAAATCGAGAAAGCTCACCCGGACGTCTTCAATATATTGTTACAAGTGTTTGAAGACGGCCAGCTAACGGACGGGCTCGGCAACACCGTGGATTTCCGGAATACCATCATCATCATGACTTCCAACCTCGGCGCGCGGCATTTGCAGAAACGCACATCGATCGGATTTCAATCCGGCGCGGACGAAGCGAGTCTCAAGAGCATGGACGACATGGTGATGAACGAAGTGAAGAGGGTGTTCAACCCGGAATTTCTCAACCGGCTGGACGAAGTCATCATCTTTAATCCGCTCGGCGATGACGATTTGCTCCGCATCATTGACTTGCTTGTGGGCCAGTTGAACGATACCCTTATCCACCGGCAAGTGCAGGTTGTGCTCGCACCGGAAGCACGACAGTGGATCCTCGAAAAAACGTGCGCCGACCGAAGTTATGGCGCGCGGCCGCTGCGGCGAGCTTTACAGAAGTACGTGGAAGACCCGCTCTCCGAGGCGCTCATCCAGGGTGGAATACAGAGACCGGCGACGCTTCAGATTTACGTTGCCGGGGAAGGTTTGTCCTTCCGTCCTGTCGGTGAGGCAACCCCGGTTATCCACTAGCGAATCTGACACAACGCACGACGGGGGCCCAGGCTTGGCCTGGGTCAACGCACGGCCGGCCCACACCGGGTCCGGCGGGAGAAAAACAATTTGCGTTTGGGGGCGCGGCTTTGAGGGTCTCTTCGGCCGCACATAGCAAAGTTTGTTTGCCGTTTGGGGTCTCGCTCGGCCGGGTTTCCTGGTTTGCGGCGGTGTTGTTGTCGCTCGCCGCCACGCTTCCCGCCACGGGCCATGACGGTCAGCGAACTGCAACTTCTTCTTCCCCATCTCGTGGCGACGCTTCCTCCCCTGATTCTTCGTCTGCCCTTCCCGGCACGTCCCCCCCGCGCGCCGCAAACGAGGCGGCGCAGCAGCCGTCTCCCGACAAGCCACAAGCGGTGATTGTCCGCATCGATTTCATCGGGAACCGCCGGATTCGGAGCGACACACTGAAAGC
>Ga0210400_10000725_pt1 | contig 34980 bp, 26 predicted proteins | sample IncBWH26MmetaG_FD_155456 | JGI IMG/M metagenome (GOLD analysis project Ga0210400, IMG submission 155456) | Forest soil microbial communities from Barre Woods Harvard Forest LTER site, Petersham, Massachusetts, United States - Inc-BW-H-26-M | ecosystem: Environmental > Terrestrial > Soil >... | reverse complement strand
GGCTATTAAAATCCCCCCGAGAAGAATCAGAAAATTTAACCCCCTAAGCATAAAATTTTGATATAAGTTTCCCCAACTCATTACACAAAAATAAAGTATAAGGCAGGTAAATACCAAAATCCCCACTCCGTAACATAAATCAGAAACGGACACATTCCTGTCATTTGTTTCACGGTGCTCAAGAACTTCTCTTGTACTGTTAATTGTTTCCATGACTTCCGGGTTTTACATGAGAGTATACGTTGGATGTTAATCTCTGTTTGCAATTCATTGTTAATTGCAAAAGAAAAAGGGCAGAATGAAAAAAACAGGCGGTAAATTTTAGCAGGCTAAATTACCACATGCCTCCTAAACTGTCGGTAGGAAAGTTTTCCGAATGTTCTTCGGGAGGGATGCAGATCACGGGTACTTTTGATTCATTTATTAACTGATGCGCATAGGTTCCCAATACGATGCTCGAAAATTCCGAGTGCTGATCAGTCATTACTATAATCAAACTGGCCTGAATTTTATTTCCGTAAGTTAATGTTGTTTCTGCACGGTTTACGGATGTTTGAATTTTTGTTATGCAGGTTACGCCTTTATCCTTTGCCAGTTTTTTTATTTGCCCCAGGATAACTTCCATTTTGTATTTGTAACCTGTTTCTCCTTTTCCGATGAGGCCGATAACGTGAAGTTGAGAACCGAATTTTTCCGCGAGGTAAATGGCCGAATCCACTTTTTGCCTTGTGTGATACGAAGTATCAATCGGGATTAAGATTTTATCGTACCAGCTTTTCTGCATTTTTGAATGAACTGTCATTATCGGGATACTGGATTTAGTAAGGGTACGGTATGAATTACTTCCCATAAACAAATCGTTGGTAGAATCCTTCCCGCGTGTCCCCATAATTATTAACCCGACTTTATTTTTTTCAGCGGCTTTAACAATTTCAGATGTCACATTCCCTGAAACAACTAACGGGATAACTTTAATCTCGTACGTTTTCCTTATTTGCGCGGCCAGTTTTTCCAGCTTCTTCATTAAAAATTCGGTAACCATTTTAAGGCTTCCTTTATTAAGCGCGGGAAAAATAATATCAACGAGTTCTTTCTTTTTTTGTACATGTAAAAAGATAAGCTCTCCTTTACTTAATTTTGCAATAAACCCGGCATGCAGAATTGCCTTAAACGAGGTATCCGAAAAATCAATCGGTACCAGGATTTTATTTGTTGTTACTTTGTTCATGATTTCAATTTTTTTGGAATTAATATTTATTTTTCTCTGAAAAACTGCATGGCAATAAAAGTTACAACTAAACCTGATAACAAACCTTCCATACAGGTTATTCCCGCGGCGGTAGCAGGAATTATATATTCCTCGGGTAATATCGTTGATTTGCCGGTAGAAAATTTGGTTTTTAAAAAAGTCATAAAGCCATCATCAGTAAGAAGGTAGTAATACACAAATAAAGTAAACGGAATTACGGAGGTTAATGTAATTCGTATACCTATTTTTAATCCGGTTGAATACCTGATTTTCCCTTTACTTTTTTTACCATAAAAAAACAACGCCAATAAAATCCCGCCTGATAAAAACACAATGTTAAAATTCCTGAGGGCGATTACTTCGTGTAAGCCGACGGCCCGCATAATGATAAAGTAAAGCATCAGATAAAGAAAAACGAGCGTGCTGACAATATTACACAGGCCGGAAATTTCAGACTTCGGGATTGTTATTCTTTTTTTTGTGTCAAAAAATTTCGAAGTTTCCATAAAATTCTGCTTTTATCTAATTATTCTACGGTGATTTCAAATTTTTGCGTAAATAATAAAGCAAAGAGTGAATTATAAGGGGTGAGCTGGGCTTTTTAAATGGTGAAAAACAGCCTGTGTTGATTGCAAATTATTTACTTGTATTACCCGGCAATTCGCCCGTCAGGCGGTTTGATTCCCGTGAAAGGGAGGAAAGAATATTCACTACTCACTACCTTTGTTGCAGATTAAAACGAATTAGAATTAATTTCTTATCAAAAATCAATGCACACGTTTCTTAATGAAGGTATTTTTACCCGATGGCGGACTATATAAAGACTGGTGTTATACAAAGTTAGCGGAAATTCTGTAGAGACAATGGCCTGTGGATGATAGAAGGAAATTAACCGAAACAATTGTATGATTGATAAAGAGACGATAGAGTTAATACTAGCTAAAACTACTAGTAAGAGCATTGGCAAAGGGGATATTTTGTTGCGAAAGGGAGAGCCTTCAAATCATTTATATGTAGTTATTAAAGGCTGCTTGCGCAGTTACTTCATTGATAAAAAAGGCAAAGAGCACATTGTTCAATTTGCGCAGGAAGGATGCACCATCGGGGATTACGAGAGTTTAATAAAAGACACCCCCGCTGTACTTAATATTGCGGCTCTTGAAAGTAGCGTGGTTAATGTTTTTAATAAAAAAGACGCCGAAACGATTTTGGGCTCAAAAATAGAATTACTAAGGATTGGAAATAAATTATATCACGACCAGATTATTTCATTGCAAAAAAGAGTAATTCAGCTATTAAGCGGAACGGCGGATGAACGTTATATTGAATTTGTAAAAGTGTATCCCAATCTTTTGAACAGAGTATCTCAAAAAATGATAGCTTCCTATTTGGGAATTACACCCGAAAGCCTGAGCAGAGTGAGAAATGAGATTCTAAAACGCAAATAGCCATTTCTTACCAAATGTCAAGACACTACCTCGCCAAAAAATTTAGTTTTGTGTTAAGTGGAAAACACGACTACATTTATTATTGTCGACGACAATGTAATAGATATTTTAATTCATAAGAAAATACTTAAGGCCGGAGTAAACAATCCGAATATCATCGATTTTATTTGCGCTGAAAGAGCATTGAGTTATATCCGGTCAACTTATTCTAAAAAATCAAACGACTCTGCAATCCTTCTGTTGGACCTGAATATGCCGGGGATGAGTGGTTGGGAATTCCTTGAGTATTTTGATAAATTGGATGAAAAAATTAAAAGCCGGATAAAAATTTTTATCATATCATTCTGTATTGACCCGCAAAGCAAAGTGCAGGCAAACTTAAATCCCAATGTTGAATTATTTATTTCAAAACCTCTGAACAAAGAGAAAATTTCTGAAATAATTAAGTTCCGCAACCCGGTTAAATAAGCGCACTGGGTTTATTTCTAAAAATTGACGGTAACATCCCGATTTATTTTACCCTTTAAATTCGGTAATTCACCAAGTAAAGCTTTTAATCCCCCTATTAATTATAAAAAAATGCTTTGGATGTAATTAACTTTATAACAAACAAATAAAGTATGCAAAGGAGCTCTGAGATTTATATTACTGAAAAAAACTTAATGTTCAATGGTAATTCCGATTCCATTTAATATCGGGAGAAAAACCCTAAAACGAAAAAAAATGAAAACCGTAAAAGAAATCATGGTTCATGAACCCAAACATTGCGGCAAACATGAAAATTTACAAAACGTAATTGCAGAAATGTTGAAATCAAACATTGGTTCGTTGCCCGTTGTGGATAAAGAAAAGAAGGTGATAGGAATTATTACCGACCGTGATATATGCGGGGCATTGGCCAGAACAAATAAACATCTGGTCGAACTTAGAGTGCATGAAGCAATGACCGGGCATGTACATACCTGTTTAGTGGAGGACAGCACAAATACGGCATTAAAAATTATGCGTACGAAAAAAGTTGGTCGCCTGCCTGTGGTTGACAAAAAGGGTTGCCTTAAAGGGATTCTTAGCCTGAACACCATTATTCGCCAATTGCATGGCAGTAATGATGGTGCTGAGGCGGTGTTTGCCGGAGAAGAAAATGTTGTAAATACACTTCATTCAATTGCTGAACGGAATAACCATCTCAGTTTTGAGCATGAAAGTTTTGAAGAATAAGTAAAAGTAAAGTCAGGGACGCACCGCTTTACATTAAACTTCCCGCATCCCGTAAGATGCGGGATTTTACCAATAGAAAAGGATTTTTTATGAAAAACTTCAGTTAAACTGATAAAACATTGAGCTATGGAAACGATTTTAATTCCCACCGATTTTTCTTCCGCCGCAAGTAATGCCACAGATTACGCGGCGGAGCTTGCTAAATATTTTGGTGCGCGGCTTGTCCTTGTACACGCGTATTCTATCCCACCCACAAGTGCTGACGCCGGTTTTTCTTTAAATATAATTACAGCCTGGCAAGAGGAAGCAAAAAACAAATTGAAGGATGTAAAAAAGGAATTACTTCAAAAAAATGGTCCGGCACTTACCATTGAATACCTTACGGAAGTAGGCCCGGTATATGATGTTGTAAAAGCAGCTTCCGAAAAATACCAGGCCGACCTGATTGTGATGGGTATTGTAGGTGAGGCCGGAAAAATAAAAGAACACATAATAGGCAGTTCGGCCGTTAAAGTTGCGCGTTATATGGATATACCAACGTTTATAATTCCGGAAAACGTAAAGTATTCACCTATACATAAAATTTCTTTTGCCTGCGATATGGAACATACGGAAGAAACAACGCTGGTATTGGTTGCTAAAACTTTTACAAATATGTTTGATGCAGAACTTGAAATTGTGAATGTTGAAAAACCGGAAGAAGAAGTAACAAACCAAAAAGCCGGTACAAATTTATTTATTGAAAGGCAGCTCGGCACAACAAATCATAAAACGGTTTTTATTACCGGAAATAAAGTGGCAAAAGGCCTTGCGAACTACTTCAATACGCATCACACGGATGTAATTATGCTTAATCCCAAAAAACACAGTATCTTTCATACATTGTTTAAAGAAAATGTAACGAACGAACTTGCTTTTCATGTGCATTCACCTTTGCTGGCCATTCATTAATTTCAGAAACGTAATTTTATTCTTCAGGATTCTTTATAAACCGGGTTCCTGCCAAAATATGTTTGGGTTATGTTACCAAATGAAAATTAAAATATTGAAATACAATATTTTAAGCTATTGTTTTATTCAAATAATGTACTTGGGATTAGCATGTTTTTGAAATTTTTGTTGGCCGAAAACGAATAAAAAAAGGTAAATTTGTTTTAAACTAAAAACTAAATGAAGAAGATTACTTTTCTGATTGCATTGTTTCTGAGTTTGCAAAACGCATTTGCACAATACAGTTGGAAAAATGTGGGGCAGGGAACAAACTTAACGGTAAATGCTTTAGCTGCTGATACAACAAACAAAATTTTGTATGTGGGTGGAATTTTTACGCAGGCGGGATCCGTTCCTACAATCGGCATTGCAAAATGGAATGGCGTTAATTATTCAAGCCTCGGTTCGGGAATTATAATCGGTACCGGAATATATTCTTTATTGGTAATGCCTAACGGAGATTTAATTGCCGGTGGAACATATACAAATATAGATGGTGTTGTATCAAAAAATATTGCACGTTGGAACGGTACTAATTGGTCGCCTTTGGGTTTGGGTTTGGATAGTACAGGTGCCGTTGTAATAAGAGCGCTTGCTATTTATAAAAATCAACTTTATGCCGGAGGGACTTTTAATAACACCGGAGGAAACCCCGTTAATTTTATAGCCAAATGGGATGGTGTTAATTGGTTGCCCCTTACCAGCGGGACAAACGGAAATGTTTTATCGCTGGCGGTATATAATAATGATCTTTATGTAGGGGGAACTTTTACAAATGCGGGCGGAGTTCCTGTAAAAAATATTGCAAAGTGGGATGGTACAAACTGGAGTGATGTGGGCGGCGGAGTTAGTTATACCGGCGCGATTTCGGTAAGTGCCTTGCAGGTTTATTCAGGTAATTTATATGCGGGCGGAACTTTTGACACAGCAGGTAGCACGCCTGTCAGGCATATTGCAAAATGGAACGGACTTAATTGGGGCGACGTAGGCGGTGGAGCGAGTTACACAGGAGCTATTTCAGTTAGTGCTTTTCAGATATTCCACGGAAATCTTGTTGCCGGCGGAACATTTGATTCGTTGGGCACAAGTGCTTCAAATTTTATTGGCCAATGGAATGGAACTACCTGGTCGAACCTTGGAGCAGGAATGAATAATTCGGTTTATGCACTCGCTACAATGGGGGATACCTTATATGCCGGTGGATTATTTACAACTGCAGGAGGACTTAACACTACATTTATTGCAGAGTGGATACCATCTTTTACGACAACGGCTGCCATAAATAATCAATCACAGTCAACAAAAGGTTTTGATGTTTTTCCGAACCCGGCCAATCAAATTGTACGGATACTGAACAGGAATACAGGGATTGAAAACAGCACTTTCAACTTTATATTGCTCGATGCGCTTGGAAGAGAAATATCCAAAAGAGAAAATGTAACCGGGGAAATATATTTTGAAAGAAAAAATATTTCTGCAGGGTTGTATTTTTACAGAATTACCGGTCGTGCTAATACATTACTTCAGGAAGGCAAGATTTTATTTACGGAATAAAGCATTTTATAAATCCTGTAACCGGTGTGGCTTAATTCTTCTTTTGCCCGAATTTTCTCTTTACTATTTCTTCAAAAGGTTTATTCTCTATTTTAGAATCGGCCCAGGATATATAGTCAAAATACTCGAACGCTTTCTTTTCAAAGGGATGGTCGGCAAGTTCGGAAAACTCTTTTCTTAATTGAGTAAACGCTTCCAATTGATCCTGTTTGGTAAAGATATCCGGCATTTTTTTCCGGATGAAATTCAGTATCACAGTTTCCAATTCATAAAGCCTTTTGCTTTTTCCCAAAAAACGATTAGTAGAAACTGCGTTGTATTCCAATACGGATGTATTCCTTAATTCGTAATGCAGTATTAAGTTCAGGATCCTTACAGCACTTTGTATATCCTGCCTTAACTCTTTCTGATATTCATTTATAAGCTGATTAATAATACTCAACGCTTTTGAAAATTCTCCCGTGCCGAAATACGAGTAAAATAAATTATATAAAAGGGTGGTTTCTTCTATGGGGTTTATTTTGTCCTTATATTTTTTCAATCCCTCAATAATATCATTCCGGATATCGATACTTTTTTGAAATTCGCCCGTATCTAAGTATTTAACCATCTCAAAAATATAAGAGCTTACAAACTGGTTCACTTCCGTATTCAGTGATTTTGCCGGGAACGACCTTAGTTTCGTTAAAATTTCATCAAAGTTATTGTAATCGTGTAATTGTATCCGGCACAGTAAAACATTATGCAAAGCCGAAATATATGTTTTTGGTTTTTCCTTTATCTTATCCGGAAAAGCCTCCATGAGCGTAAGCTGATCCTGCGCAACGTAAAGGCTTGCTTTATAGTCGCCCTTGGCGTGATTATAGATAAGGTGCGTTAAATAGAAATAATGTTTCGAATCGTAACAAAGCGCCTTATCCTGTGATTGAAGCAAGGGATGATTTATGATTTGTTCAAATTGTTTCAACTCCTCTTCGGTACGGGCTTCCTTAATCCGTTTATTAATAAGAATAATCCGGTTGTAAAAATTCCTGAACAAGGCAATATTTTTCTGTAGATCCAGAAGGTGTATTTCCTCTTCTGCCGAGGTAGAAAGTAGTTCTTCAAATTTATTGAGGTTTAAAATTTCAATCAGTATTTTTTCGCGCCATATATTTATCTCTATCAGCTGAAGTACCAGTTCGTTTTTTGAGGCCAGTTCTTTGGTCCTTTCCAATATCTTAAAGCATTGTTTATACAATCTTTTTTCGTACAAAATCGCCACGTCGTCAATCAGTCCCTTTACCTGCGATTCAATTGTTTCGCCGGAATAAATAACACGTAAGCTCTTTAATATATGGCTGTATAAATAATTTTTTACTGCCGGAAGCCGTTTAATGAAATCTTCCCCGGCAAGCAATTTTTTTAATTTTTCATCATCGCAATCTCCCAGCTTTTCAATCGCGTCAAAAAGTTTCAGATAACTTTTTTCGCCACCCTGCAAGGCAGTAAACATCCTGAAATATCTTTTTTCAGATTTTGTAAGAGAAGTTACCAATCTGGCCAATTCATCCATGGAATTCGAAATTATTCATTTTTTTGTTTATATAAAGTTAATTACCAAATAACTGAACCTGAAGATACGCAAATATCCAGTAAGTAAAAAAATTGTAAAAAATTATACCTTTCAAACCATAGACTATGCACAGTTGTCTTTTAAGAAATGATCTCGATAAAAATTACCTGAATTTTTAAACGCAGAATTTTAAATAAAGCACTTATACCCGCGATCTGTAAAAATATGATTATCAATTAAAAATTTTGGTTTTTTAATTTTTCCCTCCTTTTTGAGATTGGAATAACATAAAAATTATGCTTTTCCGGTGCAATATCAAAGCGGTAATTTTATTCCGGAAACATTCTTTAAGATTATTTTAAATTAATTAAAATGAACGGAATAACAGAAGAGGATGGAGTGCCGCATGTTTGGGGAGTACCTTGTATCCGCGATAAAAATTACCGGTTTTCCTTAGCGGAATATTTACATCTTACGGTTTGGCTCTGTCCTTATTGTTATTCGCACCTGATTCAGAAGGAAGATTCAAAAATCTGCATAAACGATTGTCATAAAAGCCGGAATGATAAACAAAAAAAATAAACTAAATATAAACCCTAAAAAAACAGAAATCATGAAAAAAATGTACTTTTTAATTTCGCTTTCGCTGGCAACAGTATTGGCCAAAGCACAATGTGTTGTACAGGTAAGCGGTACAAACATACAATGCCACGGTATGGCTAACGGTTCGGCTACCGCCACACCGGTTGGTGTTCCTAATTACAGTTATATGTGGACACCCGGTGGTATGACTACGGCAACTGTTTCCGGTTTATCTCCCGGAACTTATACAGTAACTGTTGTGGATGGCGCTTCATGTACATCAACCGGAACGATTACTATTACAGAACCCGCAGTGGTTAGTGCCACTTCAACGCAAACAAATGTTGCCTGTCCCGGAACATGCACTGGTGTTGCAACCGCATTTGTAAGCGGAGGGACGCCCTCTTATACACATAAGTGGACAACCACGCCTGTTCAAACAACTGCTACGGCAACAAATCTTTGTGCAGGAACTTACAGGGATTCAATTACAGATTCCAAAGGTTGCAAAACTATTCTTGCTGTTACCATAACGCAACCCGGTCCGTTTACTGCTTCTGTTATTTGTGGTGGAATAAGTTGTTTTGGAGCAGCCAACGGAACAGCAACAGCTTCTCAAAGCGGAGGAACACCGGGTTATTCATATTTATGGAATACTTCGCAAACCACTAAAACCATTAGCGGTCTTTCGCCCGGAACTTATACCTGTACTGTAAAAGATACTAACGGATGTACTTCTTCGGCAAGTTGTACAGTTAATCAACCCTCTGCTGCATTAAGCGTTAGTGCAACAGGTACGAATGCTTCCTGTTCCAGCTGTTGTAACGGTTCAGCTTCTGCCACACCAAGCGGTGGAACAAGCGCGTATACTTATTCGTGGTCGCCGGGCGGACAAACAACTCAAACGATTAATGGTGTATGCCCCGGTAATTATACGGTTTGTGTAACAGATGCTCATGGTTGCAATACCTGCGGCCAGGTGTCGGTTAATTTTAATTCGGGGATAAATCAATTGCCCGACTATGCGATGAAATTTTATCCGAATCCTACATCGGGCGATTTTGATATTGAGATTACGCCCTCTTTTACCGATGATGTAAAATTAATTCTTATGGATATAATCGGCAACGAAATTTATTCTGAAACAATAAATGTGGGCGGAGCAAACAAAAGTAAAGTATCTGTTCAAACACAACCTTCCGGTATTTACTTTTTGAAAATGAAAATCAAGGATACCTGGATAACACAAAAATTAATTAAGTATTAAAAAATAGTTTGACCCTTGCCAGTCAAAAAACCCGCGCTCATTTATGGGGCGGGTTTTTTTGCTTGATGCTTTTTATGATACGACACAAACAGTAAAAGATAAAATCAGTTTAGACTTCCATATATCCTATGCTTTGGTTTTCGTAACTATTTGATAATTAAATAATAACAACTTAAATAATCGATTTAGGAGCTTCTTGGGATGAGTAGAGTTTTCAGATTTTGGTTTTCATACAGGTTAGGAAGAAACTAATTTTATTTTCAGAAAAATAACAAACAAGAAACTAATTTAATTAAAACCGGATAAAATGAAAAACAACTACAACCTAAAAACTGAAACAAAACAAAGCACCGTTTTAGTAAAAACAGTATTTATTGCTTTGCTGCTTTCCCTGTTTTCTTTACAACAGGTAAAGGCACAATTAACCGGGTGGAAATACCGCGATGGAATTAACGTGCATGAAAATGCAGGCGCTCAAAAACTCAATTACCAGGTATTGCTTACTATTAATACCTCTGCGTTAGTCGGCGCAAACAAAATGAATTTAAAAGGTAATGATATTCGTTTTTCGAAAGACTGTGGCGGAAGTGTTTTGCTGAATTATTTTATTGATACTTTAACAATGAATACTCCGGCTACGCAAATATGGGTAGAGCTTGATACATTAAAATCAAGCGGAAATTACTTGATGTATATGTGGTACGGAAATGCAGCGGCAGCAGCGGCTTCAAATTTTAATAATACGTTCCCGCTTTCAACGCAGCTAATTGTTCCCACAGGTTCTGTTACTTTAAGTGGTACAAATAATTACAGTTGGTTTGAAATTGCGGCAGGAGCTACTGTGGTTGTTGGCCCGAATTCTCCCTTTGTAATTAATGCAAGAATGATCCGTATTACAGGTACACTTAATGGAAGTGGCGCCGGATTTATAGGAGGAACTCCCGGCACAAACGGAAGTGGCCCCGGAGCAGGAAAAGTTTCATCAGGTAACCTGGGGTCATTTGGTGCAGGTGGTGCAAGTTACGGCGGCGTTGGCGGACAAGGTGGCGGAGCAAGCGCAGGAGTTGGTCAACCGGGTGCAACTTACGGTACACTCAATACAGATTCGATTGATATGGGTTCAGGTGGTGGCGGAGCTGCTTCAGGTGGTGCAGGTGGTGCAGGTGGTGGTGGTATAACATTAATCGGTGATGTTATTGACATTTCGGGTATCGTTAATGCTGATGGTTCTAACGGAGTTCAATCCGTATTGGACGGTGCCGGTGGAGCGGGATCAGGCGGTGGAATAAAAATAAAAGGAAATAAAATAAATTTTAGCGGAATACTCAGTGCAAATGGCGGTAACGGACAACCCGGCGGATACGGAAGTGGCGGTGGTGGTGGCGGAAGAATTAAAATTTTCCATGACGCATCTATTTCTAACTCGGGCAGTATGACTGTTAACGGTGGAGTTGCAGGCGCAGCAAATGGAGAAGCTGTACCACAAGCACCCGGAATGCCCGGAACTACTTTTGCTACCGGAACCTGGTTATCTAAAGTGCCAACATATTCTTTTGTACCTCATGTGGTATTAACTTCTTCTGCATTTCCGATTTGCCAGGGAAGTAATGCAACATTTATTGCTGCAACTGGATTTAATCCTTACCAGTTTTATGTGAACGGAACTTCAAAGCAAAACAGCGCGTCAAATACTTATTCAACTACAACAATTAATAATAATGATAAGGTAAGGGTTCTGGCCGGTGATGCCAAAGGTTGTCTGGATACAAGTAATACAATTACTGCAACTGTAAATCCTTTGCCAACGATTACTTTATCTCCCGCTACTTCTATTTGTGTAGGCGGTTCAACTCCTCTTACAGCGAGTGGCGGCACAAATTATAACTGGTCTCCTCCTGCTGGTTTAAGTTCAACTACAGGTTCTTCTGTCACAGCGAGTCCTACCGTTACAACAACGTATACTGTTTTAGTTACAGGTGGAAACGGTTGCCAGAAATCGGATACAGTAACTGTTACGGTAAATGTTTGTACGGGTATTCAGCAAGGTTTGTCTTTCACGGAAATTCATGCTTATCCTAATCCCAATCACGGAGCATTTACTCTTGCAGGAAATTTCGGAGATAGTAGAGAAGTGTTTATTTCATTAAATAATATGCTTGGAGAGACCGTAAAGGTTATTGAAAACACGGAGTTATCCGGCAATTATAAAAAGGAAATAAATATAGCAGACCTCCCCGAGGGAATTTATTTCTTGCTTCTGAAAACAAAAGAAGGCTCTCAGATAAAAAAAATAACTAAAAACTAATCTCATTTTTTATTGCACCTCAGGCGGTTTAGTGTTTAGCCCGGCCGCCCGAGGGTGTTTTTAAAAATAAAATACATCATTTCATATGAAAAAAATTATTTGCCTGCTATTTGTTGTTTTGCTTTTTGCAGGGGAGAAACCTTTCTGATACTTGAAAATAGAAATTTGTCAGGAAATTATGAAAGGGGAATAAATGTTACTGACCTGAACGAAGGAATTTATTTTTTAATACTTAAAACCAAAGCAGGAGCCCAAATCAAAAGAATTATTAAAAATTAAATAAGTAAAAGAGAGCTATAAATTCTTTTACAATTAAAATTTTAAAAATGAAAAAAATTGCTTTTTGGATTCTCGTCTGTTTTTTATGTAACGCGATGCATTCGCAAACTGAAAAAAAGCAAAATGGGAATATTGTTGATATTCCCGGGGCCTTTCATTTTAACTCTCCGTCAAAAAACGAATCGCCGCTTAACGGTAATGCCGCAATAGCAACAAGTTACACTGTAACCGCTTGCGGATTAAATTATGTGCAAGGCAGTGTGGTTCTCATACAAAGATCAGGACCGGCGGGAGCTAACTTATCTCCGCCTCCCCCCGGTGCTGCGCAACCTGCACCGATAACTATATCCGGTATTCCCGGTTGTGCCACGATAACAAAAGCTTTTTTGTATACAGATGCTTCAGGTAATGGCGCGGCTATGACAGCTACTCTGCAAAACCCATTGGGGACTTCAGCTAATTTTCCAATGACAATAATTGGTACTGACATCGATAAATGCTGGAGTTACCTGGGAACATATTCATACAGAGCCGACGTTACTTCTATTATTTCCGGTAACGGAACCTACAATCTTTCAGGTTTATTAACAGACCCTACCAATAATACCAGTGGCAATGATGTTGATGGGGCTACACTGATTATAATTTATTCGGACATAAATGCAGGTTATACAGGAAGTATTGTGATTGCCGATGGCGCTCATGTCGGAACTAATCCTGGAGGTAATATAATAACGGATAACATAACCGGTTTTACAGCATGCGGACCTTCTACCAGTGCAAAGGCCTTTATGATTGTTGCCGATTTGCAACAAGGTATCAGCGGAATTGCATCCGATGCAACTTTAAAACTTAATGGCACAAGTGCTACAATTCTTTCAGCATCACAAGACTGGTGGAATTATGCATCCGTTGCAACTACTGTTACTTCGGGACAAAACACCTCCATGTTTCAACTTACCGATTTACAGGACTGCGAAAATATAATTGTAGAAGGTCTGTATTTTCAAACTACTTGCTCTACCTGTCCGCTTCCATTTACAGTGAGTGCAACATTTACCAATACAACTTGCGGACTGAATAATGGTTCGGCAACGGCAAACGCATCAACCGGGATTTATGCCCCTTATACTTATTCATGGAGTCCCGGTGGACAAACAACACAAACTGCTACGGGTTTATCTCCCGGCACATATACTTGTACTATCAGTGATGCTTTGGGTTGTAAAACTGCAACTACTACAGTTACAATTGCAACTTCCTCAGGTATTACTGTTTTTGCGAATGCAGCCTCGCCGACAATTTGTTCGGGACAAAATACTATTCTTACAGGAGGCGGTGCAACAAGTTATACATGGAGTGCAAACGCAGGAAGTGTTACAACCAATACAGCCTCTGTAACACCACCGGTGGGCACAACAATTTATACGGTTACAGGTACAACAGCCGGATGCATAAATACAAGTACAGTTTCGGTAACAGTAAACGCAGTGCCTAATGTAACGTCGTCGGCATCTTCGCCAACTTTATGCGCGGGACAAAGCACAACTTTAACGGGAGGTGGAGCAACAACGTATACATGGAGTGCTAACGCAGGAAGTGCAACAACAAGTACTGTTTCAGTAACACCACCTGTTGGAACGACGATTTATACAGTTACAGGAACTTCTTCGGGATGTACCAATGCAAGTACAGTTTCTGTTACCGCAAATGTATCGCCCAACGTTACTGCAACAACTGCATCGCCAACCTTGTGTGCAGGGCAAAGTACAATACTTACCGGGGGCGGAGCAACAACTTATACGTGGAGTGCAAATGCAGGAAGTGTTACTACTAATACAACTTCTGTAACACCACCTGCAGGAACAACAGTTTATACGGTAACAGGAACAACTGCGGGATGCACAAATACCGGTACAGTTTTAGTTAATGTCGGAGCTTTACCAAATGCCTCAGCGAGTACAGCAGGAACAATAGGTTGTGGCGGAGGTACTGCAACAGTAAACGGAAATTCAACAACACCGGGTGCAACATTCAGTTGGAGCGGGCCGGGAATTGTTTCGGGAGGAAGTACAAATACCGCCACTGTAAATTTGCAGGGAATTTATACCGTAACAGTAACAAACCCATCAACCGGATGTACTAATACCGCGACAACGAGTGTAACAACAAGCACAGCCGTTCCTAATGCGACGGCATCAACAACAGGAACATTAACCTGCACAAATCATAGTGTTACAATAACCGGAAATTCTACAACGGGCGGAGTTACTGTTCAGTGGAACGGGCCCGGCGGATTTTCTTCAACAACATTAAGTAACACAGTTACAGTTCCCGGTACTTATACATTTACAGTTACTGATCCCGGAAGCGGATGTACAAATGTTGTACTGACTTCGGTAATTACCAATACAACATTACCTGGTGCGAGTGCGTCCACAACAGGAACATTAACTTGCATTACAAATACTGTTTCTGTAAACGGAAGTTCATCAACTTCAGGTGCAACATACAGTTGGACCGGACCTGGCGGGTTTACTTCTTCTGCACAAAATAATTCAGTAAGTGTTTCAGGAATTTATACGGTAACTGTTACCGACCCTAATAACGGATGTACAAATACAACCACAACTTCAGTTACTACAAATACAACCGCACCAAATGCATCGGCCACAACAACCGGAGCAATCAGTTGCGGCGGCGGAACAGCAACTGTAAACGGAAATTCAACAACACCGGGAGTTACTTATAACTGGAGTGGCGCGGGAATTATTTCCGGAGCAAATACGGCAACCGCAACAGTAAACGCCGGCGGAACTTATACGGTTACTGTAACCAACCCGGGTAATGGTTGTATGAATACTGCAACGACCGTAGTAACAACAAGCACTGCTGTACCGAATGCAAGCGCGTCGACAACAGGGACAATAACCTGTGCAAATAACAGTGTGACAATAAGCGGCAATTCAACAACCGGAGGTGTTACTTATCAGTGGAACGGGCCTGGCGGATTTACTTCTTCAACTCCCAATGCAACGGTTACTGTTTCCGGAACATATACATTAACAATAACGAATCCGGGCAACGGTTGCACGAATACAGTAACAACAACTGTAAGTACAAATACAACTTTACCAAATGCATCGGCAAGCACAACCGGAACAATAACTTGTGGTGGAGGAACAGCGACTGTAAACGGAAATTCAACTACTCCCGGTGTTACTTATTCATGGGCAGGCCCGAGTATTGTTTCGGGAGCAAATACGGCAACCGCAACTGTAAACGCTGCGGGAACATATACTTTAACGGTTGCTAATCCGAATAATGGTTGTATTAATACAGCTACCACAATTGTAAGCAACAGTTCAGGTATCCCGAATGCAAGTGCATCAACAACCGGAACACTTACTTGTATTACAAATACAGTTACAATAAACGGAAATTCAACTACAACAGGTGTAAATTACCAGTGGAATGGCCCGGGCGGATTCAGCTCAACCAATCAAAACCCGAATGTAAATACTCCGGGCTCTTATACATTGACAGTTACAGATCCCGGTAACGGATGCAGTAATATTGTTGTTACAACAGTTACCACAAATACAACAGTGCCGAACGCAGGCGCAACTACAAGCGGGACATTAACATGTACAAATAATTCTACTATAGTAAACGGAACTTCAACTACGGGCGGAGTAAGTTACAGTTGGAGTGGGACAGGAATTGTTTCAGGAGGAAATACCGCGAATGCAACTGTAAACACTGCGGGAACATTTACCGTAACAGTAACTGATCCCGCTAACGGTTGTAAAAATACTTCTACAACCTCGGTAACAACAAATACAACTTTACCTAACGCGTCTGCCGTTTCAAGCGGAACGATCGGATGCAGTGGAGGAAGCGCAACTGTAACAGGAAATTCTACCACAAACGGAGCAACTTATAATTGGAGCGGCCCGGGAATAGTTTCGGGTGGAAATACATCGACATCGACAGTTAATGCTGCAGGAACATATACTGTAACGGTAACTGACCCTGCAAATGGTTGTACGAACACCGCTACAGCAAGTGTTTCAGTAAGTGCCGGAGTTCCGAATGCAAGTGCATCAGGTACGGGAACAATTACCTGCGTAAATACCACAGCCACAGTAAACGGAAATTCAACAACGCCCGGCGTAACGTATAGTTGGAGCGGGCCCGGAGGATTTACTTCTTCAAGTCAGAATGCAACTGTGAATGCAGCAGGAACTTATACTGTAACAGTTACTGACCCAAGTAATGGTTGTGTAAATGTTACGACAACAACAATACCTGTAAATATTTTTCCGCCCAATGCGAATGCATCAAGTACCGGAACAATTACCTGCACAAATAATACTGTAACCATAAATGGAAATTCAACTACAGCGGGAGTAAGTTATAGTTGGAACGGCCCCGGCGGATTTACTTCAACAAACCAAAATGCAACCGCAAGTACTTTGGGTAATTACACTTTAACCGTAACAAACCCTAACAACGGTTGCACAAATACAAGCACAACTACAGTATCATCAAATATTGTTCTTCCGAATGCAGGCGCGGGTTCTGACGTATCAATTCCGTTCGGCGGAAGTACTGCTTTAAATGCAAGCGGCGGAGCAAGTTATACATGGAGCCCTTCAACAGGATTAAGTTGTATTAATTGTGTTAACCCGACTGCTAATCCAAGTGTAACAACAACGTATTGTGTAAAGGTTACCGATTCAAACGGATGTTCCGACAGCGCTTGTGTTAAAGTTACAGTGGAAGACCATTGTGGTGAAATATTTGTCCCGAATGCATTTTCTCCTAATGGTGACAAAGAAAATGATTGGGTATGCGTTTATGGAAATTGCATGACGAATTTTGAATTTGTAATTTATGATCGTTGGGGAGAAAAAGTTTTTGAATCTACCGATCCGAAAAAATGCTGGGATGGCACTTTCCGCGGAGAGCATTTAAATACAGCTGTGTTTGCATATTACCTGCATGCAGTACAAAGCAACGGGAAAACCATAACTAAAAAAGGCAACATCAGTTTAATACGGTAATTGAAAAATAAAAATGCAGAAAAAACTACCATGAAAAAACTACTTACATATTTTGTTTGCGCCTTGTTGCTTACTTATTCGATAAAAGCGCAGGACATCCATTTTTCTCAATTTTATATGACATCATTGGCGCAAAACCCCGCTCTCGCAGGTTATAATCACGATGTACAGGCTATTTTAAATTATAAAACGCAGTGGCAAAGTATTACCACACCTTATAAAACAGCAGCAGGTTCATTTGACATGAAACTAAACAAACGAAAAGTTAGTAAAGGATTTTGGGCGGCCGGCGCTAACTTTTTCAGTGATAAGGCCGGAGATTCTCAAATGGCAACAGTACAGGCAAATCTCTCTCTGGCTTATCATGTACGCCTTGCAAGATTTGCAACACTTGGTGGCGGTTTGCAGGGAGGTTTTGTTCAAAGAAGTATTAGCACATCAGCTCTTCAGTGGGGAAATCAGTATGATGGTTCTGCTTATAATCCAACACTTGCAACCGGTGAATCTATGGCTATGATTTCAAAGTCATATGCAGATTTTGGCGGAGGAATATTATATAATTACAATAACACTTCGGGCGAAAGAAACGTAACCGATAATCATGATTTGAAATTTCATTTCGGAGCTTCTGCTTTTCACATTAACCGTCCAAATTATTCTTTTTACCAGGGTGGAACTGAAAAATTAAACATAAAATATGTTATTCATGGCGGGGCATTAGTAAGTTTAAAAAACTCGAACATGGCTCTTGCGCCCGGGTTTTTTTATTATCGCCAGGGAGCCATGCAGGAAATTTATGCCGGAGGAATGATTCGCTACAAATTAAAGCAGGATTCTAAATATACGGGACTTCAAAAAGGTGCGGCCATTTCGGTGGGTGGATTTCTTCGGGCACACGATGCAATGGTTGCCACAATGCTTTTTGAATATTCGCAATATGCCATTGGTTTAAGCTATGATGTAAATACTTCTCTTCTCCGTACGGCAAGTAACGGCAGGGGAGGTTTTGAAATTTCATTGCGATTTGTAAACCCGAACCCTTTCCTGTATAAAGGACGAGGAAGACTGTAATAAAAATATTTTATGAGGAACCTGTTTATCATCTGCAGTATTGTTGTTGCCTGTTCTCTTTCAGCACAGCAAAAAGATTCTATGATTATTGACATAAAAAATATCGGAAAGGAAGTCAATTCATCTTTTGCTGATTTTGCGCCTGTAATTTCTGCGGATGGATCAATTCTGATATTTACTTCCAAAAGGCCGGTAAGCGAAAAGGAAATCAGAAAAAATTCACCTTCCAGCGAGCATATTTATCTTTCCGAGTATAATAAATCGACTAAATCAAGGACGGATGCAAAAATGCTTTCTTCAGAGGTAAATATTAAAATCAGAAATAATTCTGCAATTGCTCTTTCAAACGACGGGCAACGCATGCTCGTTTATCATGATAATTTTGATGGTAACGGAGATATTTACGAATCAATTCTTAAAGGTACGCAATGGACGGAGCCTGTAAATTTAGGAGAACCGATTAACAGTAAGTACCACGAGTCTTCAGCCTGTATTTCACCCGACGGGAAAACAATTTATTTTGTAAGCGACAGACCCGGGGGAGAGGGAGGGCGTGATATTTGGTATTGCACAAAGGCCAGCGACAATAAGTGGGGAAAAGCAGAAAATATGGGCTATCCCATCAACACAGATAGAGATGAAGAAGGAATTTTTATTCATCCTGACGGAAAAACAATTTATTTCAGTTCAAACGGGAGCAAGGACGAAGGGCTGGGAGGTTATGATATTTATAAATCAGAAAACAAAGGGTCTCAATGGAGTGTGCCTGTAAATATGGGTGCTCCCCTGAATACGCAGGAAGACGATGTTTTTTTTGTCATGCAGGCTGATGGAAAAACCGGATACTATTCATCTTCTATGCCCGGAGGTTTCGGCGATAAAGATATTTACGAAGTTACATTTACACCGGTTAAAAAAGAAGTAAAACCCGCAGGGCCGAAACTGACTTTATTTAAAGGTGTGGTGTTGGATGAAGAAAAACAAACCCCTATTGAAGCCTTTATAGAAATAGTAGATAATGCAAAGAAGGAGGTTATCTCCACTTTTAATTCGAACAGCAGCACAGGAAAATTTTTAATTTCATTACCGGCCGGAAAAAATTACGGGATAGCTGTTAAAGCGGAGAATTACTTATTCTACTCGGATAACTTTAATATACCTGATACAGCATTTTACCAGGAGATTGAAAAGAATGTTTTATTAAAAAGGCTTGTAGTCGGAAAAAAAATTATTCTTAAAAATGTTTTTTATGAGTTTAACAAAGCAGCGCTTGGTTCAGAATCCATTTCTGAGTTGAACAGAATGGTTGCATTGATGAAAGAAAACCCTTCGTTAAAAATAGAAATATCAAGCCATACTGACAGTAAAGGCTCGGATTTATACAACGCTAAATTATCACAGGAACGTGCCCAGTCGGTGGTGGATTATTTAATTGGCAGCGGCATTAGTAAGAACAGATTGATTGCTAAGGGATACGGTGAATCGCAACCAATAGAAAAAAACGATACAGAAGAAGGCAGGCAGATGAACAGAAGAACGGAATTTAAAATCTTAAGTAATTAAATATTTTTCGTCTTTTAATAATTATGTACCACTTATTTATTAAAACCGACCAGATATAAAATAAGTTTTGCCACTTAATGTTTCCCTATGGTATCAGGGCTTATAAAATTGTAGTTTCAATAAAAATGCTATGAAAAAAATTACTTTTTTTTTGAATGTACTTTTCACAGTACTTAATGCAGAGGCTCAAAACACGTGGATTCAAAAATTACCATTTGCGGGAACGGGCAGATACCAGGCATTTGGTTTCTCTATAGGGTCAAAGGGATATGTCGGGCAAGGTTATAGTAACGATTCTGCAACGTTCATTAATAGTTTTTGGGAATACGACACACTTACATCCCATTGGACAAAGAAAGCTGATTTTCCACCCCGCAACAGAACAGGCGCTGTGGCTTTTTCTATCGGCAACAAGGGTTATGTTGGTACAGGTTATGATGGCAGCAGCGAAAAAAATGATCTTTGGGAATATGATCCGATTCTGAATTCCTGGTTGCAAAAAGCAAATTTACCTGCAGCTATCCGTTCCGGAGCAGTCGGATTTTCTATTGGTAATAAGGGATATATTGGCACTGGAGTTAAGGGAACGGCATACCTGAATGATTTTTGGGAATATAATCCGATTCTTAATTCATGGATACAGAGAGATAGTTTTCCCGGGCTCAGAAGATCTTCTGCAATTGGTTTTTCAATCGGGGCAAAAGGATATATCGGAATTGGCGGGGACTATAATAACGAATACAATGACTTTTGGGAATATGATACCACAACTAAGGCCTGGACGCAAAAGGCGATTTTTCCAGGTAACAACAGGTTGTGGGCGGGAGCTTTTACTATCGGAAATAACGGTTATGTAGTTGGTGGTGAAGGCGCATCAAATTATTTTTTAAATGAAAACTGGGAGTATAATTCTATAACTGACGCCTGGGTTTCAAAAGATACGACCCCAAGAGGTATAATGAATCCTGCAACTTTCACCATTGGAAACAACGCGTATTTGATTACGGGTTATAAAGGTACAGCGCCTCATTTTCCTATTTCGGGCGGATCAACTTTATTCTGGGAGTATAAAGCAGATTCTTTAAATCTTAATCCTGTTCAATACCGGCAATTAAACAGCAATGTAAAAATTTACCCGAACCCTGCCAATGAATTTTTTTTTCTTGAAACTTCTTCAATGGAAAAGCAATCTGTGGAAATAGTTGATATGAACGCGAAACTTATGCTAAATCAAAATTTAACCTGGGAAGCGGAAATTAATGTGAGTAATTTAAATCCAGGTGTTTATAATGTAATGCTTAAAAACAAGGCGGGCTTCATAAATAAAAAATTGATCATCATGAGGTGAGAAGCAGTTCTTCCGAAAAGTACAATAAAAACAGAAGAGTAATTTATAGGTCGAATACGGGCACTTATTTTTCCGAAAAACGTAATAGAAAAAAGAAGAATCAGTGGCAGCGAAGTTTTACAGGATAGAGTGGTTTCATTGGTTACATAAAACCGAAATTACTTTCAATATGCAACATAAAGTAATTTTTAGCTGATATTCCGATATACAGGAGCAGTGTATGATGTAAGAACGCAGGATGTTGTAATAAGTTCAGATCATTTTGATGAGGTGCAAAATTCTATTCTGAAATCGTCCACAAAAAATTCTTCTTTACCCTCGTTCCACGGATAGATGCTGATGAAGTTATCCGGGCTCCAGACATTATTTTGCGGGATGTCAAACTCGCCCTTTAACTCAACCCACTTTTCAGCTTCTGAAGTAAGTTCCTTTATTTTTTTTGCATTCCAAAAAACATTTTTACCGAATTTTGTTTCCACACTAATGACAATTTTTCCTTTTGAGCTATTTGTTTTCAAATAACATTGCATACTGAATTTAACGCGTTTAACAGGCCCCCGATAAATTTCTTTGAAACGCAGCTTAAAAGTCAGTCCGTATACGAATTCGGAATCTAACCTATTTGAGAAAATACCTGAATAAACAGGGCTTTTTGTTAATCTCAGATTCGGAACCCATCCTTTGGAAGTTTCTAAATCATTGAAATAAACGAGCCCTTTTTGCTTATCCTCTTTAATATGACAACCCATAGTTATGCACAACAAAAAAGGTACGTAAAATTTGCTGAGTTTTATTTTTTTCATAGGTTCAATATAGAGATTTTTAACAACACATTTAAATTAGTGCAACTAGGTATACAACCAGCCATTTGACAAAAAGATATTGAATAAATAAGTTTGCCAAATAATGCACGGAATTATCATCAAGAAAAGTATAATTAATTTTACTTTTCGAGAAAGATTTGCCTCAAAAATCACAAACGGAAGAAAAGCAATAAATAAATATAATCCCATATATTGAAACCTGAATCTGTTTCCTCCGTAATCAACAAACGCAAGAAACATAAATAACGCAGATAAACACAGGAGCAGCAGAATTATTTTGTTTTTCAACTTTTGACTTTGTAGTTTTTTCGGCAAGGAAAAAAGAATAATGAAAAAAAACGGCACCGACATTGTATACCTGGAAAAGCCATTAATTTCATCTCCGGAAATAAAAATCGCGTGAAATACATTTCCTACTATAAAAAATAAAGATGCCTTATACAGGTATTCTTTTTTCCATTCGGTATTATCACCGTATAAAGAAACGGGGACGTCTTTTTTAAAAGATATTAAACTCCTGATCCCAAAAATGATTACATAAACAAATGCCGGTAAACCTACGCAACATATCGCAAATGAATTCATTCCGAAACCTTCAACCGACCAATCTTTGATCGGATTAAAAAGTCCTGTTTCAACCGGCCAGAGTTCCAATGCGTCAAAATACGCTGTTAATGAATGTGTATAATAAAATTGAATACCCGTTATAACGATAAACCCCGTTATGTAAGGAAATAACGTTTTGGATAACTCTTTTATAAAATGTTTAAAATGGCCATGTCTTATATAGTAAACAAAATCAACAGATAACAGAGCCACCATAAAAATTAAAGAAGAAGGTCGGGTTAAACTAAACATAAACGCCCCGATAAAATAAATCCAGTACTTTTGTTTAAATAATCCCCAAATTGCTACAGCCATTGTCAGCACAAATAATGATTCGGCGTACGGCAAATAGAAAACAATGGCTGAAGGTAGAATAAGTGCCAGTAAAAAAAATGTCAAACGGGAAGGTGATGATCCCATGAATAAGGTTGATAAGATAATCAGACCTGCAATGAAAAGAAAATAATTAAAAAAAACAATGTACTTTGAGTCAATGAGAGAGAACCTCCATACAACAGGAAACATAGGATAAAATGCCAGGTTCTCTTCAGAATCCAGGTTAATTTGTTTATAAAGATGATCTCTGATGTTTTTGTATTGCGCCGCGTCCCAATTGATAACATTTTTATAGGTAAAATTTGTAAATGGTTTATTTTCTGCATTAGGTTTGATTTTTTTTGAAACCACTTCATATTCATATTTCGGAATCATATTACCAATTGTGAGGTTATAAATTTCCGGAATTTGCAAGAGAAAAAAAGAAGTTATAAATGTAGCTAAAACTAAAACTGAAGCCAGAATTTCCTGTTTAACTATTTTATACATAAACAATTGTTTGTCTTTTTTTATTCTTCAGAATTCAGTAACCAATCCTTTTTAACTATATAAAGCTTCCCGCTCAACTGATTTTGTCTAATCAAAATTAGTTTTCTTAATAACCTGATCAATCGTAAATTGAGGTTTTTTATTTATAGATAAGAAAATTCTTCCTATATACTCTCCGATCAATCCCAAGCTCATTAAAATCATTCCTCCGAAAAATATAACTAAAATGACCAATGTTATCCACCCTTCTATTTTTCTTGAGCTGAAAAAATATTCTAACAGGTATACAAGCCCTAAAATAAATGAGGATAAAGCTATACCAAAACCAAGTACAGAAACGACCCGCAGCGGATAAATAGAATAATTTGTTGCATGTTTTATAAAAACCAAAGCGGATTTCACAAAATTGAAATTCCCTTTTCCTTTATGCCTGGGATAGTGATTAATTTCTATTTGAGTAATATTAGATGTAATTGTAAGAAGTGTTGCCTCTATATAAGGAAAAGGTCCCGTATACTTTATTACTTCATTTGCAATGCCCTTTGTAATTACCTTAAAAGGCGAAAGGTAAATGTGTTCAGGCTTTTGCAATAATTTCTCAGAAAGTTTGCCATTTATGTAACTTCCGATATTTTTCCATTTCTTTTGATTTTTCTTTTTAAAATAGCCGTAACATATATCGTATCCTTCCCTGCACTTAGAATAAAGATGAACAATATCAGATGGTGAATGCTGTAAATCGTCATCCATAATTACTATATAGGATCCTTTGGCCACCTGCAGTCCGGCCATAATGGCATTATCCTGTCCGAAGTTTTTTCGAAAGTTTATTCCGGTTACAAATTTATTTACTGAACAGATTTGAATAATTTTTTCCCAACTGCCATCCGTACTTCTATCATTGACTAATATTATTTCATAGGTATCAAACGCAGTCATTGCTTTCTCAAGTTCATCATTCAACTGTAAAAGACAATCTTCCGAGTTATAAACGGGGATTACAATGCTAATTTTAATTGATTCCATTTTTTTCAATTAATATGATCAGGTCTTTTTTAATAAATCCGACAGTTTTATAATTAAAATGGTATTGACTTCCTAATTCGTCCAATGCCGATTTTAAACTTAGTTCATTAAACCGGAAACTCTCCCTGCCTTTCCCGGCATTTGCCGATCTTCTTGCTATGAAGCCAATAAAGCCTTTTCTTTCAGACAGGTTAATTACAGGTTCCGAAATCAACACTTTTGTTGCAGAAGACAATATTTTTCTGAATAAAATTATTCTTTGTTGCGGATTAAAATGATACAATGAACCGCTTATAATGCAAAGGTCTGTTTTTATGAAGGAATTAGTCCCGGAAACATCCTGACAATGAACGTTATAACCTTTTTGTTTTGCGTATTTCACAAAATTTTCATTTATATCTATACCTTCCCAAAAAATAGCTCTCTTTTTGCAATAATCCGCAATTATGATGTCTCCGAAACAAAGTTCCAGAATAGATTTTGGAGCTATCCTGTCAATAACCTCTATAATTTTCGTAAATCTTTTTTTATAACTCCCTCCATATATTAAATTCATTAAAAATCTATAGAAATAAATATTTTTATAGACTAAACTAGTTTCTAATGCCATATTCGTTGTTAAATACCGGTCGGGTATCTTTTAAAGAAGTGTTAAATTTATCAAAAAATTGTATAAGAATACTTCTTTTATAAATTTTAGTACCTGGTAATAGGGTTTTAGCTTTCACTTTTTTTATTAATGGTTGAAACCATGTATAAAAGGTATGAACAAATAAAGCTTCCCGAACTCCCCGGAGTCTTGTTTAGTATGGTTGGAGCAAACTAACGTTACCGAACTTAACGGCGATTATTGATGATTCAGGGAATATTATTAAGTGTTTTGTATTGATATAAATCTGGTCACAGATTTATCATTTTAAAACAGAAACCCCGTTAGCGTCTGTAGTAAGCACGTCGCTCATATAATCGAAAAAGGGGCGTAGTTTTTTAAATGTATCGTTTACTTTAAGCATGAAATCAGGACTGACTACTTCTTTATCCGTGAACTCATGCTTGAATATAAATTGTTTGTAGCGTAACAAATCAATTGCGGGATTATTTTTAGCGTATCCTCTTGGTGCAGAACCAACTTGTTCTCCACGCATTTTTCCGAATGTTTTGACTAATGTTTTCTTTGCAAGAAGTTTTTTCCAGTCATCATAGTTTAAACCGATGTCCTGCCTGATTCTTTTCAAATCGTCGGGGTTAGGTCCCCAGAAACCACCGGCGACAAATGATTCTCCCGGCTTGATTTTAAAATAGTAACCTCCTCTTAATTTTTTGGTTGCTCTTCTGAAATCCCCGCTCCAATGTGTGTTGTAAGGTGTTTTTTCTTTGGAGAAACGAACGTCCTTATAAATTCTGTATAAACTTTTTTTGCCTGTCGGAGTTTCGATATTATCGTGCTTGTTCATTTCAATAAGCAATGCATCTGCAAACGCGATGATATTTTCATGTGCTTCGTTGTATTTTTCTTTATTCTTCGAAAACCATTCGCGTTCATTATTCTTTGCAAGTTTTTTCAGGAATTCAATGGAATTCTTTTCTATTACAATTTTTCCCATACACATATTTTACTTATTCCGGAACAAGAGAGTAAACTCTTAAACAAAGATATTCTAAAATGGTATTAAAAATGGAAGAACCGCCAAATAACTGTAATTAATACTCGCAGAGTATTTAACAGAGTTTTTAAACACCTCTTTCCATGCCGTCAGTTATTTTGCAGAAGGAAATAATATTCTAAATTAGAATAAACAAAGTTGATTGAAGTATTGGCGGATAGAATCCCGGGATCAATTCGATTTTCTTCCATTTATTTGTTAAAACCTGACGCATAAATAGAAAAAGTAAAACAATATAAAACCTATATCAGGCAAAAACATTAAATTTGCGCAAGATGAGGGTTAAACACGCGATATTTCTACCTGTTTTTTTATGCCTCACATTTCTATTCAGAATGTGCTTTTTGAGTTTTGGGCCGGTAAGCATTCCCTTTGTCTCTTATCATCGAAACCTAAGTTTTAAAAGAAAATTATTAAGTACAGACGGATCAAGAAAACGTGATTTAAAAGAACAATCTATCCCGTTTGAAGTTAATTCTGTTTTGATTTTACAAGCCTTAAAGAGTAAAAAAGCGGTACGGAATAAAAAATTGAAATTTTCTTTACTATTTCTTTTTGCCGGTACAATTACGTTTTTTTCTAAACGTACCTGCAGCATAAAAATTAACCCGAATAATTTTATTACAAGCCATTTCCTTTCTTCAAAAGGTCATGCGATTCTGTCTGTGCTGAGGATTTGATTTTACCCCCAAAAAAAATTCTTTTATAAAGCCGCATTTTAATAATTGATTTAATTCAGGGAGTTTATCTCAATCTCCAGATTAATTTCTTATTTGTGGTTTTTCCTGATCAATAATTTCCCCCGATATGGGTTTAATAACAATATGAGCATCAAATGAAAATGATTGTTTTATCACCGGTACAGTATAAATATGATAATGAGACTGAAATAGTAGTACAGCTATTTGAGAAAGGGTTGCGCACTTATCACTTACGCAAACCATTTTACAAGTTTTCAAATATGATTGATTACTTAAAAAATATCCCGCAAAAATACCATAACAGAATAGTACTTCATTCACATCATTCACTGATTCGAAAATTTAATCTTGAGGGGGTGCACTATACCAGGATCCATCTGGAGCCAACATTTAAAAATTGGTGGAATAATAAACGACTTGCCTCTTACGTGAAACATAAGACTCAAACCGCTTCCTGCAAAAAGTTAGCAGAATTGAATGAGCTTGGCGACAGACATTATAGTTATGTTTTTTTAAAACCAATTTTTGATTCGATTACAGGGAAATATCAAAGCGGTTATTACGAAGATTCTATAAAAAAAGGTTTACAAAAAACTGCTACAAGAGTGATTGCAATGGGGGGTATTAATATAGATAAGATAGAAAAAGTAAATGAACTGGGTTTCTACGGAATGGCTTTGCATAATTATATATGGGAAAGCGAAAATGCAATTGAGCGATTTGGATTGATTGTTAAACGTTGTGAAAAACTTGGTATAGTTGTGGAATAATTTAGCGATCAGAATATTATGAAAAATATACTTATTTGTTTGGAGGATAATTCACGTTCCGTTAAAGTTGCAGAAAAGGGTATCCTGCTTGCCCGGGAATTAAATGCAAGTATTTCTTTGCTTCACATAATTGATGAATCGTCCTTCTCGGATGATGATGAACTGGTCAGAGATTTTGTCACCTTTAGAAAACGAAAAATTAAAAATTTCGTACAAAAATTGATAAAAAAATTTGATGTTGCAGTATTTGTTCATATAGAGGAAGGGAATTCTAAAAAAATAATAATTGATAAAGCAAACAGCATTAACCCTGAAGTCATTGTTTTCGGAACTTATCACCGAAACGAATCAAAAAAATTGCTCAGGGAATACCTTGTTCAGGAATTAATTAATTACTCAGAATTTCCTGTTTTGATAATTTCAAATTAATTATGCCGGATTAATTCCATCCGCCACCCAATGCACGGTAAATATTAACCATGGCATTCATTTGTTTCATTTTGGTTTCAACAAGTTCAAATTTTGATTCCAGCGCATCGCGTTGAGTCAACAGTACCTCCATATAATCTGCCCGGGCAGATTTAAAAAGAACAGTTGAGATCTCAATAGATTGAGTAAGCGTTAACACTTGTTGCGCTTTCAAATCATAACTTTTTTTAAGGTTGTTAATCATTGATAATTGATTAACCACCTCAATGTGAGCGTTTAAAATAGTTTGTTCATAATTATAAACAGCCTGTATCTGCCTCGAATTCGCAGAATAGTAATTTGCTTTTATCGCATTTCTGTTGATTAATGGTGCAACTACCCCTCCTGCCAACGAGTATAGGAGCGATTGAGGCGTTGTTATTAAATATTGCGGATTAAATGCGCCGTAGCCTGCTCCGGCCGTAATCAGTAAAGAAGGATAAAATTCAGCTTTAGCTGCCTTTACATTCAACTTAGTTGCTGCCAGTTCTTGTTCGGCTTGCCTGATATCAGGGCGGTTTTCTAAAAGTTGTGATGGGATACCTGCATGAATTGTGTCGGGCTTCAGATCATTAAAAATTTGAGAATTCCTTGAAACAGGCTGCGGAAACCTTCCTACCAGAAAATTAATTCTGTTTTCAGTTTCCGTTATTCCCTGCATAATGTAGAATTGCCGACTTTGGTTTTTGAGTACTTCTGCTTCAAACCTGCGCACTGCCAACTCGGTAACCCTGGCAGACTGCTTCTCCAACTTTACTATTTCAAGTGAGTTCTGATAAATTTTAATATTTTGTTTTAATATTTCCAACTGATTATCCAGCGCCATCAATTCATAATAAGAAGTAGCAATTTCTGAAATCAAATTAGTAACCATAAAATTTTTTCCTTCAATGGTAGACAAATACCTACGTATCGCGGAGTTTTTAGCGTTACGTAGTTTTTTCCATATATCTACTTCCCACGAAGCATTAACTCCTAACATATAATTTGGTAAAGGATCAGGAAATTTTTTGCCGGGCATGATGTTGTTAGTAGCATCGCTTGCTCCCTGGCTGGTATACAATCCAACTTTTTCAATTCCTGCACCAACTCCCGCACCAACAAAAGGTAAGTATGCCCCCTTTCTGGCTCTTATTTCATTTTTAGCGATGTTGATTTCCTGCAAAATGATATTTAATTCCTGATTGTTTTTAAGTGCGGTATCAATTAGTGCAGTTAAGTTCGGATCAGTAAAAAATTGTTTCCATTTTACTTTTGCTGTATTGATGGAATCCTTTGAATTGTTATAGCTCGTCGGTACTGCTTTATTTTCAGTCTTCCGGCCAAAGTTTGGCAAGCTGCAAGAAGCGTACAAGAGCGAAATACCTATCCCTACGTATATAAATATTTTATTTCTGTACATTTTCTTCAGTTTCTACGTGTTGGGGAAAATCGTCTATTGTATTTACAAATCCTTCCGTTAAAGAACTATCTTCTTCATCTCGGATAAGTTTTCTGCCTTCAGCTATTTTTCCGAAAATGTAGTATAATCCGGGCACGATAATAACTCCGAAAATTGTTCCGAAAAGCATCCCTCCAAGAGCAGAAGAACCAATGGTACGGTTACCGATAGCACCGGCGCCATGAGCAAGAACAAGCGGAATTAAACCCGCGATAAAAGCGAAGGAAGTCATTAATATCGGACGGAAACGTACTTTAGCTCCTTCAATGGCTGCTTCGAGTACCGTTGCCCCCTCGTGTTGCTTCTGCCTGGCGAACTCCACAATCAATACAGCATTCTTACCAAGTAAACCAACCAACATCACCAATCCCACCTGGGCATAAATATCGTTTGCTAATCCTACACTTTTGATCAGGAGAAATGATCCGAACACACCGGCAGGTAAAGAAAAAATAACTGCCAATGGTATGATGAAGCTTTCGTACTGCGCCGCAAGAACGAAATACACAAACACCAATACGATAATGAAAATATAGATGGCTTCGTTTCCGCGTCTTGTTTCATCGTATGAAAGCGCGGCCCAGTCTATGTCAAACCCATGAGGCAAGGTTTTTGCAGCAACTTCCTGAACAGCTTTAATAGCTTCACCACTACTATACCCTTTTGCAGGTCCGCCCCTGATTGCAGCGGTGTTGTACATATTGTACCGGTTAATTTCATTCGCTCCCTGTTTCTTTTTAATTTTCATAAATGCCGAAAAAGGAACCATCTCATCACGATTATTTTTTACATACAGGTTCATAATGTCTGAAGGAAGCCTTCTGTATTCAGGTGCAGCCTGAACAAACACTTTGAAGAAACGCTGATATTTGATAAAACCAAGCTCATAAGTACTTCCCACAAAAATAGAAAGCGTGTTCATGGCGTTTCCGATTGAAACTCCTTTTTGCATCGCTGCCTGGTTATCAATTTCAATTTCGTATTGCGGATAGTTGGCGCTGAAAAAAGTAAATAAACCCGTTAGTTCTTTGCGTTCTCTCATTTCATTCATGAAATCGTTGGTCACCTTTTCAAGTTGCTTGTAATCGCCACTATTAGTTTTGTCCAGCAATTGTAAAGCAAAACCGCCCGCTGCTCCGAATCCGGGCACAGCCGGTGGATCGAAGAACTCAATCGTAGCACCGGGAATCTCCTTTGCTTTCACTTCCAATTCAGCAATGATTTCACTCACGGTGTGTTTGCGTTCCGACCAGGGTTTTAAATTGATCAAACAAGTACCGGCGTTAGATCCGCGTCCTTCAGTTAATACCTCGTAACCTGCAATCGAAGAAACAGATTTTACTCCTTCCACTTTATTAATAACTTCTACTAATTTATTAGATAAGTCGTTCGTTCTTTCTAATGTTGAACCGGGTGGTGTTTGAATAATGGCGTAAAGCATTCCCTGATCCTCGCTTGGAATAAAGCCCGAAGGCAGGTTGTTGGCTATTCCGAATATGCCAAGGCCAAATAGTACAAACAGGGCTATAGTGATTATTCTTCGGTGTGCAATCAGTCTTAAAAGCCCGACGTATTTTCCGGTAAGCTTTTCAAACCCTCTGTTAAAACTATCGAGGAATCTGTTCATCCAGGTTTTCTTTCTCGGCTTGCCATGTGTATTCTTCAAAATCATAGCGCAAAGAACAGGTGTTACTGTAAGTGCCACGATACCTGAAAGAACTATGGAGGATGCCATCGTAATGGAAAATTGCCTGTAAAATGTACCAACGGGACCCGACATAAATGACACAGGAACAAATACAGATACCATTAACAGAGTGATAGCGATAACAGCGCCACTTATTTCTTTAATAACTTTTTTTACCGCGGCATAAGGTGAAATATGCTCCTCTGCCATCTTTGCGTGTACGGCCTCAACGACGACAATCGCATCATCTACCACAATACCGATAGCCAACACGAGAGCAAACAACGTAATCATATTAATGGTAAGCCCGAAAATCTGCATGAAGAAAAATGCTCCGACCAATGATATTGGTACAGCCAGCGTCGGGATCAGGGTAGAACGCCAGTCGCCAAGAAATATAAATACTACGATTGCCACCAGAATAAATGCATCTCTCAAAGTATGAATCACATTTTCTATTGAAGCGTCAAGGAAATTAGAAACGTCATAACTGATTTCATAATCCATACCCGGCGGGAAAGTTTTCTTCAGGTCTTCCAGTTTAGCTTTTACTTTTTCAATAACCTCGCTGGCATTACTTCCGTACGTTTGCTTTAACACCAGGGCAGCTGAAGGAAGTCCGTTCATATTAGAATAAATATCATAGTATTCACTTCCCAAAGCAACGGTTGCCACATCTTTAAGGCGAAGCATTTCGCCATCAGGGTTTGCCCTGATAATAATATTTTCATATTGCTTCGGGTCACTGAATCTATCGGTGTATGCCAAAACATATTCAAGTGCTTCTGCTTGCTTGCTGTCACCTCTTCCTATTCGGCCGGGTTTACCAATAATACTTTGGTCACTCACCGATTGCATCACTTCGTCAGGAGAGATGTTGTATGCGCGCATCCTGTCGGGGTTTAACCAGATACGCATGGCATATTGCCGGCTACCTAATATCCTCACTTGCCCGATACCATTTATGCGTTGCAATTCCGGCACCATGTTTACGCCTGCGTAGTTGAACAGGAATTTCATGTTTGCATCTTTATCCTTACTGTAAAGATTAACATACATGAGCATACTGGGAATTACAGGAGTGATAATTACTCCTTCGCGTTGTACCAGTGTCGGCAATCTGTTCGTCACCTGTTGAACACGATTGGAAACCTGCACTAATGCCTGGTTGATATCTGTGCCGGGATTGAATATTACCTGAATATTTGCCTCTCCTGCACTGGTGGCATCTGAGGTCATGTATCTCATACCCCATGCGCCGTTAATTGACTGTTCTAATGGAATGATAACTGATTCGGCAAGTGATTTAGCACTTGCTCCCGGATAAGACGCACTAACCATCACTACAGGAGGTGCAACCTCAGGGAATTGTGATGTGGGCAGTGTTTTAATAGCCAACGCGCCCATAAATAAAATAACAAGCGATATAACTATGGCAAGTACCGGCCTATGAATGAATTTATTGAACATTTTCTTTTTTTAAATAATTAAATTACTCAACGTATACTTTTAATTTTGGCAGCACCGTTTTTGGATCTTCGTATTCGTAGGTTATCTTATCATTGTCTTTCACTTTACGTATTCCTTCAAGAAGTATCCTTTCATTTTCATTTAAACCTCCTGTAATAACATACAAATCGGGCATCTCAGATCCTATTTTAATTTCTCTTGAATGAACCATATTGTTTTTATCAACTACATAAACATATTTCTTTTCCAGAATTTCGAAAGTAGATTTCTGTGGAATAATAATGGCATCTTTGAGCGGAATAGTCATTTGTATATTACCTGTTTCGCCATGCCTTAGCAGTGCTTTCGGATTAGGAAATGTTGCTCTGAAAGCAATGTTCCCTGTTTCGTTGTTAAAGTCAGCTTCAATTGTTTTAACTACTCCGGGAAATTCAAACAGTTGATTATTTGCCATCAGTAGATTTACTTTAATCAGGTTCTCTTGTGTTGAACTGGTCTTGTAATTTAAATATTCAGCTTCAGGAACATTAAAATAAACCCACATCTCGCTGTTGTCTGAGAGAGTAGTAAGCAAATCTCCTTCATCTAAAAGGCTTCCCAACCGTACATGGAAGTGGTCCATGATGCCATCAAAAGGAGCCCTGATCTCTGTAAATCCCAAATGAATTTGGGCTAATGATAATTCAGCTTTTGCTTTGTCAAGTTTTGCCTTGGCAAGAGCCAGTTCGTTCGGAGACACAACGTTGCTGTCTGCAAGTTTCTTTGTGTTCAGGTATTCGATTTCAACAAAATTGACTTCAGCTTGTGCTTTTTGAAGTTCGGCATTGTATATCAGGGGCATGATTTGAAACATGAGTTGTCCTTTTTTTACAAACTGCCCTTCGTCAACAAAAATTTCCTGTAAGTAGCCTCTTTCCCGGGATCTCAGTTCAATGTGACTTATTGCACGTATCTGACAGACATAATTCCTGATAATTGTAGTGTCCTTTTTCAACGGACTTGTAACCGAGAATTTGGTTTCTTCTTCTTTTTCTTCTTTTCCTGAATTGCAACTTGTATGAAACATCATTACATATAAGCCTGCGAGTATGAGAATTCTCCTCATAATAATTTTTTTTAAATAATAAGTTTTGTTAATAGATGTGTCCCACATAATCCGCAAATAATCCGGATAATAAAAATCAGTGAAAGCAGATTGGGCATTTCCCTTGATTAAATCCTTAAATTTGAGAGCGAGAGGTATTTTCTGGGATATAAGTCGCATTTAATTAAATCAAACGGACGAATCGATTTAAGAATGAAGGTTACGCGCTTAAGAAAAGAATAGAGAATAGATAAAATAACAGGTGAACCGGCCCTTTTCAGTTCTTCTTCATTATCCGAAACTTCCTCACAAATTTCTACTGCTGTATAATCTATGACATTAGCCTGAATATGGCGTCTCCTTTTCTGGATGGTGCGGAAATGTTTAGCTAACAGGCTTTTTGTTTGTGGAGTATCAGATGATGAAAGGAGGCTGATATTCACAAATAAAACCCTGAAAACAAACATGGTACAGAGTAATAAAGCAATGTTTATTTTCAAATTTTTACACATAGTAATTTTTAAAAGCGATGCAAAATTACTTTAGTATTATTAAAGATGCATCTTTTTTATAAAAAATTAACATCTTTAACAATTACTCAGCTGATAAAACCAATATTAAAACTCAAATGGTTGTTAAAAAGGTATAATTGAATTTAAGATTGTGAAAAATTTCTTAATTCTGTACGTCAATAGAAAACAAGAAATATTATGGTAAGAAAAGATTAATTTTAAATTCAGAGTTGAGCAAAAAGGTTTAGCCGATGCAACAAAATAACGAACTATTTGATTAATGATACGGTACCTTTTAATTGATGGGGTTCACCTTTAAAGTTTTTGAGTTCAATTTTCCAGACGAAAATGTCTTCCTGAAGGATATCATTTCCTTTGCCCATAAACCTTCCGTCCCATCCTTT
>Ga0210400_10000724_pt1 | contig 35015 bp, 43 predicted proteins | sample IncBWH26MmetaG_FD_155456 | JGI IMG/M metagenome (GOLD analysis project Ga0210400, IMG submission 155456) | Forest soil microbial communities from Barre Woods Harvard Forest LTER site, Petersham, Massachusetts, United States - Inc-BW-H-26-M | ecosystem: Environmental > Terrestrial > Soil >... | reverse complement strand
CGGATATCTTAAGACGTGGCGAAGAAACCACATACGAAGATATCTTGCGTGAAGTTGAAGAGCGAGACAAAAGGGATGCCGAACGGATAGCGAATCCCTTGATCGTTCCCGACAAAGCTGTGGTGCTTGAAACCGACAATCAGACAGTCGAAGAAAGCATCCGCTTTTTATGGGAAACCATTACAAAGCCGTAACATATCGGGCGTACAGTCACACTGGCGCCCTTTTTTATTTCTCAAATTTTGATACCATTAACTTAAGTTTTTAAATCAAATGCAGAAAAATATTATCATTACCGGAGAACCAAAAAGCGGTAAGTCAACGCTTTTGGTCAATATCATAAAAGACATTCCTAATACTGTCGGTATTGTCACCAAAGAGATCCGAAAAGACGACACAAGGGTCGGTTTTGAAATAGAATCCCACGCTAATCACAAGGCGATTCTTGCACATGTTGAAACTGAAACCAAACACAAAGTGTCCAAATACTTCGTAAATGTTGAAAATCTGGAGTCAATGCTTCCTGAAATTTCCATCTTCAAAAAGGAAGATGTGCTTTACCTTGATGAAATAGGTCAAATGCAGCTTTTTTCCAAAGAATTTAAAAAAATAACTTTGCAGTTTTTGGATACTCCTAATACCTGCATCGCCACGCTGACTTCTGTGTACAGCGATGAGTTTACCCAAAGCATTAAAAACCGTAACGATATCATCCTCATTGAGTTAACGAAAGAAAATCGAGAACAAAAAGAAACATTTGTCCGAGCGCTTCTTAAAAAGATCGAAAAGGCGAGAAGATATTTATCAGAACCAGAGCGATTTACTATTAAGGGTTCTAAAGCTGAGCTGAAATCCGAACATGGTTTAAGAAAACTTACATTACAAGATGGAGAATGGAAGTGTGATTGTGAGTTCTTTAATCAATATGCTATCTGCAGCCATGTTATTGCTGTGAAAGAGTTTGCAAAGTCTTAGATAGGTATTGTATTTCTTATCGCGCCTGCTACAATAAAACCAACAACTCAATACGTCTTATCAAGAGTGATGGTAGAGCCCTGGCTCAATGACCATCCAGCAACCCTTAAAGCTGACTGCTTTACAAAGGTGCTAATTCCAGCCCATTAGGGAAAGATGAATGTCGTTTTTTTATTTCAAAAAAACAAACACCTTTCCCTCGTTGGGAGAGGTGTTTGTTTTTACAGTTCTTTTACAACCATTTCTCTTGAAAGGAGAAACTGTCATGGCCTTTGAACCGATTCTGCTCAATGAATTTGGGGAATATTTGGTTGCCTTCTTCGACGAAGAAGAGGAAGACAGCAAACTGCTTGGCGGCACAGGGAGGCATGAGTTTTGTGAATGCTGGCTCAGTCTTCACGAAATCTCAAAAACCCATAATGCGGTTTGCTGTGAGATGTGCAACTTGCGGATTGTCATTCCGAAAGAGGTCAACACCTACAGAAAATTTCGACAGTGGTGTCTTGATAGGATGCCCAAAGACAGTCGGAATGAATCAGTTTCGCAAGAGTGAAAAACAGACCCCAGTTCAACCGAATTGGGGCTTTTTATACAAGTAATTTAATTTTTATTCCTAGTGCGGTATATTTTTCTTCCTGCTCTTTGGTATAGAAAGTATAAATTGATTTGAGCAGATTTTCTTTATCTGAGTGGCCAAAATAGCTGGCAGGGAAGTCATTGACCAAATCGGTAAACGTTTTGTAATTTAATAATCCCATCACTTCAGCTTTGACAGTTTCAATCTGCTCCGGCTCTCGCCTAAACTCAATAACATCGCCGATTTTTATATCCCGGCGCTTTTCGTCGTATAACCTGACCTCTATAATTTTCTTTCCCTCTTTGATTCTCTCAAAAGGGAAAGATTGTAGTTTCATCGCGTGAACCATATGTTTTAATGTATCATAAAAACGATTATTTTTTCCATTTTATTTTCTTAATTTTAGAAAAAACAGCTTTATTGTAGAGCTGTTTTAGTTGTGAATTTCTTGTGAATTTCGTGGGGAGAATAAAAGGTTGATTTTCTTGACGAGTTGGTTTTTAATAAAAGTAAAATTTATCAACTCGTGTTCAAGCTTTAACAAAAAGCCCACCACGAGTAGAGGCCGAAGCCTCTCATGCGAGTTTCCTCGCATAGCCAGTAACGACAACCCCGTGATGGGTTCTTTATTCGTTACTGGTCTTTTTTTTGCCATGCCCTAAAAATAAATTCTAGAGGTTAGGCATCCTTATTAAGTTGTGTTTTTATTCTAAGCTTTTTCCTTAGTTTTTTCAATGAGCTTTCCGATCCCTTGATCGCTCGGCTTCCAGCATTCTCTCAATTCCTTCAATGTTTTCGTGCAGCTGCCTGAATAGCTTTTCGTCAATCTCTTCGTTCTTGAATTCCACCTTTGCGTTTCTTTCATCAACTGACAAAAAGAGGCGATATTTTTTGTCCCCAAGCGAATACAAAACAAGGACGCTGAACGAATCATCCAGCCTCTCGTTGTAAGAAATAATTGATTTTTGGCCGCGCCACACGTGCGCATTTTTCCTCAGGTTTTCGAACGGATTGATATGCATAGCAGGTCGCAGGTTACCATACAAGGGAAAAAATGCGTAGGCCGATCGTGTGGGTAGAGAGTGGGTAATATTAGCTTGACTTGGGCACCGCATTTTGCAAGGATGTCGGTACCCTGATACATCCATGATAAATTTTAATGTTTAATTCAGGTAAAACGTAGTATTAAAAATTTAATTACCGTTGCCCCGAAAGGGGTCTGGTCTGCTAGTCACAGACTTGAGGCAAACGGCGGGAAATGTTATAGTGGCGGAACGACAGACCTTGACCGGTTTGTCGCGCCGTCATTATGGCGGTAATGCGTGTCATATCTTCGATATGGGCGCGAACACGAACCCCCGATTTGCCTCGGCGGGTTTTGTGTTTTTATGAAGCTAAAAGAATACTTTGAATCCTTTATCTCCCATAAGAAGGGCGACGGACTCACAGATCATACCATCAGGGAACACAGAAGATTTCTAACATGCCTGGAACCCATCGGAGAAAAGGAACTTTATGAGCTAAAGAAAACAGATAGTGTCCTGGTAAAAATAGAAGGTCGAAAACATGGGAGGTTTGGCGAACAACGGGCAATCTGCCTGCTTAGGATTTTCCTGCAATACATGGAAGACGAGGGTCATCAGCTGCCCTTCAAGTGGGAGCGCCTTGAGGTGCCATACGTCAGAGAAAATGATCAATATCATTTAAAGCCGGCAGAGTTTGAAGATTTTGTGGCAAAAATGCCAGATACCTTTTACGGATTACGTGACAGATTACTATATGAACTTTTGTGGAGCACTGGCCTAAGAATTGGCGAGGCATTGGCAATTGAAATGAAAGATATCAATTTTGAAGACAGAGAAATTTTTGTCCACACTGAAAAGGGAGGGGAGGGTGATACTGTATATATATCCGACCGGCTGGAACAATGGATGAGAAAGTATTTAGAAAAGAAAAAAGCCCAAGAGGCAATATATAATCCATGCTCTCATTTGTTTGTTAATTTTTGGCTAGGCGACATTAAAAAGTTAGACAAGATCAATGCACGAAAAAACCTGCTAAATTATCGGAAGCAATTCGGTATTATTAAAAAGTTAGACCACCCGTCATTTCGTCGAGGCTTCGCCACCAATATTATAGAACAAGGCGCACACATTAAAGAAGTTCAATACCTTTGCAGACATGTGAGTGAACGCACCACGCTACGCGCCTATGTAAAATACGACAAGTTCAAAGTGCGCAATGTCCACAACAGAATTTATAGCCAGGAACCAAAGAATTATGTGCTGGAAACCCTGCTGAAGAGCGTGGGAAACCATAGCCAGGACGAGTAACTGCCGTTGACTCCGTTCAGGGTTCGGCTATAATGAAGGTAACATGATGAAACCGAAGCTGAACAGAAATAAGGAGCTTGTTTCAAAGAAGAAAGCCGGCTGGTCTTTCAGACAATTAGCCACGCATTTTAATATTACGGTTTCAAGGGCTTTTGAAATATACGAAGAAAACAGAAAGAAACTCAAAAAATAATTCATGGAAGAAAAAGCAAAAACTTTACTTGAAGTTCAATACCGCGCAGCCTTTGATATTTACAATAAAAAGGAAAAGGAATTTTTTAGTGCCTTTAATTCTGAAAGAGGGGATTGGATCCAATCGCAAAAGGAAATGATGAAGGCGTGGAAAGAGGTGAGTGGCATTATCCAAAAAATGATAGAAGCCAAGAACGGCGTTCAGGGTAGGAAAAAGAAGGCTTGACAGGACGTTCGGGTTTGATAGAATGAAAACACAGAAGGAAGTATTTTTACATTTTAATAAAGTAAATATAGTTTTGTTATCATTATATGTTTGGACTAAAGAGAGTCGTTAAACTTCCACAGTGGGCGAAGAGGTAAGACGGCACTCCTCAGAGATAAGGCTAAAACGCCAGAAAATCTGAGCAAAAATACAAAAACCGACAGTTTACAGACTGTCGGTTTTTGTTTTGGGCGGACAACTGTGTGGAGCGACACGCACAGTTACCTGCCCGAAACCTAAAAGTCGGAACTGACTGTAACCTAAATAAAAAAAATACCATGATTCCAGAGTTAAAGGAGAAAATCAACAGCCTCAACAAGATCGTTGAAGGCTATCAAAAGGGCAAATATTCTGAAGATCGATTTAAAAAAGTTTTAGACCGAAGAATGAGAGAAACTTTTTTGGAGGAAGTCTTTGAGGAAAGCTCTTGCGGCAATCCACACAACAACGGGGACGAAAGTTGTATGGAGTGCGCAATATTAAAAATGAATATATAAACTCTTACGCTCTACTACTCCACCCCAATGCTCCAATTTTCGTAAGAGGTTGGAGTGGGGTAATAGAGAACAATCTCATGTTAAAAGAAATCAAAGTTGTAGACGAGAAGAAAGGGATCGCCCGAGTGACAACGGTTGATGAGCGATGGTATTTCAAAACCATCATGAATCCGGAAACCGGGCTTCCTGAAACAAAGTTTTTTCCCTCATCGACGTGGATCATTTCCTGTTATCCAAAAGGAAAATGGCTGGCAGAGTGGCGAGAAGAAGTCGGCAAAGAGGAAGCTGACCGGGTAAAAAAGGCAGCCGGATCCCGGGGATCAAAAGTCCACTATGCCTGCGAGGATATAGACCGGGGAAGGCTGTTTCTTTATTTACAGTAAAAGGCCTTGACTTAGGCCATTTGTGCAGTAAAATAGGTGTAGTGCACAAGATATGCTGTTTTTGTGCAGTAGAAGTAAAGTAATATACAAAAATATGCTAAAAGACATAGTTTTAAAGCAAAAATCAAAGAAAGAGACCTCTTTGAAGTTGCCCTACGTGGAGAGAACCCAGGAGCCATTTGCTAAAAAATGGTTGGCTTCGGATCTGATAAAAGTGGTCCTCGGACCACGCCGGGCTGGAAAATCGGTGTTTTCGTTGATGCTTCTGAAGGATCGTGATTTTATGTACTTTGATTTTGACGATGAATTACTAGCCAGCGAAGGGGGAGTAAATACGGATGATTTAATGAAAGAACTGCATGCTGCCTATGGAGATGTAAAAACCATTTTATTTGACGAAATTCAGAATCTACCTGCATGGGAGTTATTTGTAAATCGGCTTCACCGGGAAGGATACAATTTAGTATTAACCGGTTCAAATGCACGACTTCTTTCTATGGAACTTGCCACGCATCTGACTGGCCGGCATATGCCCATAGAATTGCTCCCGTTTAATTTCAAGGAATTTCTCCGCGGTAAACAATTTGTCATAGACCCAAAATATGGATCTCTTCCCGAAAAACGAGGCCAGCTTTTGAACCTAATGGATCAATATTTGGTCAACGGTGGTTTCCCAGAAGTGGTCGTGAGCAATCTTGACCCAGCAGATTACTTGGATGTTCTTTTTGATTCACTCTTATTTAAAGATGTGGTAAAGCGTCATAGAGTTAAATTTTCAACCCAGATAGGCAGTCTCAGTTCGCATCTGGTCAACAACTTTGCTTCGCTCTACACGTTAAACAAGCTCAAAGATGTCCTTAATCTTAAGAGCGTGCATACGGTCAATAAATATACCAACTACCTTGAAGAAGCTTACCTCATTTTTTCCCTCTCGCGCTACTCCTTTCAATCAAGACTGCGCATAAACTCTCCCAAGAAAGTGTACGTGGTTGATAACGGATTCGTTACTGCCAAAGCCATTCAACATTCACCAGATAAGGGAAAACTCATGGAGAATTTGGTATTGACCGAATTGGTCAAACGTGGATGGGATCCAAATCGTGAGCTGTTTTACTATCAAACTAAAAATCAACGAGAGGTGGATTTTATAGTTAAAAAAGGCCATGTAGTTTTAGAGCTCATGCAAGTTTGTTACCAGAGCTTAAGTTCTGAAGTTGAGCAGCGAGAAACTAAATCACTCGTAGAAGCGAGCCAGGAGTTGAGCGTAAAAAATCTTACCATATTAACCTGGGACGAGGAGAGGGAAATAACCAAGGATGGTGTAACGATTCAGGTAAGGCCGCTGTGGAAATGGCTACTTGAAAACGGAAATATTCATGAAGAAAATAAATAGTGTCATTATTGGTAAAGGTAATTTAGCCGGCAAAGGTGTTTATGCAAATCGAAACTTTAAAAAAGGCCAAGTAGTTATCCATTACAATCTTAAACCCTTAACAGAAAAAGAGTATGACGGCTTGCCTCAAAAAGAGAGGATGTTTGTCCATAAACACAAGGGGCAAATCTATCTTTATTCTGAGCCGGAAAGGTATGTAAACCATTCAAATAATCCGAATACTTACCAGGACCTAGATAAGAAACAGGATATTGCTTTGAAGGAAATAAAAAAAGGGGAACTGCTGACTACCAATGCTAAAAAAGACGACATTTAAAAATGGCAGAAGTTATTAAAAACCTTATCTTCGTTGATTGTGAAGCATATGGTAAATCTCCAAGCACCGGGGTGCTTACTGAATTCGGAGCAGTTGCTTATCCATCGAGAGATAAGTTCCATGGGATCCTGGCAGAACGAAGCCCAGCAGAAGGAAGTTCCTCAACTATGCCAAAGAGACTAGCTAACGAAAAAGAAGTCTTTGAGAAATTCGAGCAGTGGCTATTAAAAGTTACCAATAACGAACACCCGATATTCGTAAGCGATAACCCAGCTTTCGATTGGCAATGGATCAATGATGGCTTTTGGAAAAACCTTGGCAGGAATCCGTTTGGACATTCGGCTAGAAGAATAGGTGATTTCTATGCGGGGCTCATGGGGGATTTTACCAATAGCTCTTCCTGGAAGAAATTACGGGTCACGGTGCACGACCACAATCCTGTTCACGATGCTTTGGGGAACCTTGAGGCGTTTGAAAGAATACTAAAGGGAGAACGGTAATTTAAAAATATGTTATCAGACGAAGCACGAGAAGAATTTAAAAAACTGTATCTGGAAGAATTTGGCGAAGAGATTTCTGATGCAAAAGCCACTGATCTCGCCATCAATCTCCTTACTTTATTTGATCATATCTATCGGCCTGTAAAAAAGAGTTGGCTTACTGAACAAGAACTCAAGGAAATTGAGGAAGAAAATCAAAGATTAAAAAATGACAAAAAATAAACAAGAAGCTTATTACAAATGCATTCACTGCCAAGATGAGATCTATTGGAATACCCATAAAAAGTTAACGTACTGCAAGTGTGGAAAAATTTCTGTGGATGGGTGCGAGGGTTATATTCGGGTGAATGGAAACAAAAAGGATTACAAGTTAATTTATAAATAAAATGGCCTATAGAAATAAAATATATACTGCGTTTGATGCGGATAGCGATATTCATTATTACAGATTAATGCAGGCATGGAAGCAAAACGATAACACGAATTTTGACTTTAATAATGCTCACGATATAAATACTATTCGTCCATGGAGTAGTGAAGATTCAATAAAAGCAGGGCTAAGAGAAAGGATGAAAAACTCAAGTGTTTTTATTTTACTGGTAGGAGAAAAAACAAAGTTTCAAAACACTTACGTTAGATGGGAAATTGAATTGGCATTAAAGCAAGGGTTACCAATTATTGCGGTAAACCTTGGCGGTAGGAGATCCATGGATGAAAGTCGATGTCCACTCATATTACGGGACAAGCTTGCAGTTCACGTATCTTTTAATGCCGCCATGATTGGTTATGCTTTAGAACATTGGCCTCTATCCCATCAAACATATACGACCCAAAGATTATCTGGTCCTTATTATTACCAAGAATCTGTTTACCAAAATTTAGGCTTATGATCAGCGGAAGATGGTTTAAATGGAATAGGTTATGGTTAATTATCAGGGACGCGGCAAGCGTTCTTGGTTTTTTTGCTGTTATCGTTGAGGTCCTTAATTTTTTTCCTGCGTTAATAAATCTTTCAAACTTTCTGAAACAAGAAAGTATCCTTTTCTTACTACTAATTTTTGCGCTCCTGTATGGATTGTTTAAAAATCGACCCAAGAATAAATTCGTCTTTAATGTAAATAATCGGGATATAGAGTTATCTCTTCAAATTGGTAATATGGAAGGGATAAATTCTGCTTACATAGTTCCAGTTAACTCAGAATTTGATATGAAGTTGAATGGTAGCGTAAAGGAGGCAAAGAGCATAAAGTCTATGGTTATTCAAAATTATTTCGGAGGCGATGCTGAGATGTTGCAAAAGAGAATCTCAATAGAGCTTAAATCAAAATTGTATACAGGACAAAAAGACGGGAAAAGATATAAATTAGGAACAACGGTAAGGTTAAAAACAGATGATGGGAAAAAGTCTTTTTATTTTGTTGCGAATTCTCACAAGTTAAACAATGAACGCGTTGAAGTGGGGGAGGAAGGGTTATCGACTACATTGAGTGCTCTCTGGGCTTTTATCGATCAAAATGGAGCCAAAGAACCTATAGCGGTTCCACTTTTAGGCACTGGTATGGGAAGGATAAATATGCAAAGGGAAGAAGTATTTAAAGAAATTATAAGATCGTTCATACCCTCATGTACTGACAAAATTTATTGCGAAAGGATGACTATTGTTATCCAAGATGAAGATGTGACTAAATATAAGATTGATGTTGAAAAATTAGTTGATTTTATGAGGCTTCAGGCGCAGTATGCCGACTTTAATACTAATAGGGGTTCTCTTGTGGGGAAACCCGTGAAACTTGACAATAACTAAGTAAATATGCTATAGTTAGAGCATAGTAAGGATAGCACTTTTACAGCTAAATAAGGTAAATTTACTGCAATGAGGCGGGTACTTAGAGGGCTAGAACAGCCCCTTAAGTACTCGTCTCATTCAGAGACGATCTCCCATCCAGCGGAGGATTTAGCTGGTACGCTTTCTCAAAGAAAGGAGATGATGACGATGTCTACGACATTGATCACGTCTCGGGATCCCAAGGGTCTGCAGATCGCCAACCTCTTTGACACCACGCTGAACAAGGCAAAGCTCGACCACGAGCGCGCCCAGCGGCTCATCGAGAACGGCGGCGAATTCCAGGATGGCTTGAACGCGCTCATTGAGCGCCTCTCGGCCACCAATCAGTACGCGGACGAGGAAGTCGAGTCCAACTACGGCTACCTCTCCGGCTACCGGCAGCCCAAGACGCTCGACCAGCAGGTCAAGCTGCTGCAGGGTTTCTTTCCCAACATCAGCGGTGTCTACAAGAAGGAGGTGGCCGAACAGTCGCTTCCGCCCAACGCCGAAGGGTGGTTCGCCATCCCGAGGTGGGAGGTCATTGCCCGATGGCAGCGGTCTCCGGAACGCCGTGACGAAGCCCCTCTCTACGAGGAGGCTCTCGTCAAGATGTTCCAGCAGCTCAGCAGTAGCCGTGGCGGCAAGTTCTACAACTACCGCGAAGGCGCCATGGGTTCCGACCGGCTCCGGCTGGTCACCAAGACCCAGAGCGCCTTGGCCAAATTCGCCGAGCAGCAAGAAGGTTACCCGATTCTCGTGGTGCCGTGCCAGTTTGGTCTCCGTCACCGCGGTCGCAGTGTCCGTCGCGCTCGGGAAGTCATGCCCGTCCATGAGTTCGGACTCGATCCGTTCTCCGTGGCCTGCATGCTCCTGACGCATCCCGAACGCCTCAAGCACTACGACGATCTGTGGATCGACTGTGCTGGTACGGACTACGATCATCCCGGTGGTGCTGCTCCGTTCGCCCACGCTCCGTACTTCTTCTTCTGCGTTGGCAAGGTCAAGTTCGACACCTTCTTTTCCGACTATGCTCACGAGCTCTACGGTGCCGCCTCGGGGTTCGTCCCGCAGTAAATTGTGCTTCGGGTTTTGGTCGCTTGGATCTTTTGAACACTTGTTCTTTGGACTCCGGCGCCAAAATCAAAGGGTTATGCTCAATGTTGAAAAACACTGAGAGCATAGCCCTTTTTTGATTGTAAAAAACAGCATTTTGTGTAGGATAGCTTATAAGGGTAAGGTCCAGGGTAAAGTAAGAATCATTCTTGACGCTACTAAACCGACTGTGTCCGCCATTGGAGTACAGTGGAGGTATATGATGAAGGCGAAGGTTGATAGAAATAGCGAACTTATTTTAAAAAAGAAAGCTGGCTGGTCGTTCAGACAACTGGCGGCGCATTTTAATATTACTGTTTCACGAGCTTTTGAAATCTGGGAAAGTTGCGCTACTATCAAAGAGAAAGAAGATGTTTTAAAAAATAAAAGAGCGAACATTAATAAAAAAATTGAAGTAAAAGAGAAAAAAGAAATTATAAATAGTTTATTAAAAAAGAATTATTCCTACGCAAAAATTGGTAGAATAATAGGGCTATCAAGGCAAAGGATTCATCAAATTTTAGTTGAGGCAAACAAGTAAATTGACAAAAGACAGTGAAAGGGGATTGTGCACAAGTGGGTATTGACTTGATGTTCAGGTCTGGTAAAATGGAGGTAGTTAAGGAATAGGAGTGAATAACTTTGAAAACTTAACAGAAGTAAATTTATCTGTGAATTTTCGGAAAATTGTATCAAAGAGAGTCATCGAACCGCCCCAGTGGGCGAAACGATAATGTAACAAAAAACTGCCGAGAGGCAGTTTTTTGGTTGAAATAATTACGGTATCAGTCTTTCAGAACTCAAAAGTGTATTTCCGGTCAAGATATATAATTTTTTGTCTTGTTGGTTAAAGAATATTTTTTCTTGATTAACCGTGATATTCCCTCCGGTTGGTAATGGTATTTCTTGAGGTAGGTTGACCATGTTAATATTGCCTCGCACATCAATTTCAGAAATGGTCATTGCGTTTCCTGTTTGAAAGATGACGTAGTCGTCATTGAGCCAGGAGCAATTACTAATAGTATCGGAAAATCGGTTTAAAAATATGGTATTTGGAACAGCAGTTGTCCCATCAGAATATAATATTTCATGGTCGTTATAATACAGAATTTTTTGGCCATTGGGTGAAGAAATCACCTGTTGTATCGGATCATAGAAATGCTCAAAACTTTGTGAATTTAGGTCAAGCCAATATAGGGTATCGTCTTCTTTTAAAAATGTGGTACCCGAAAGAGCAAATATTTCATAATTACTGGTTTCTTTTACATTAAATGGCAGCAATGTAAGTTTGTTGGAGACGCTCCCTAATAAGTTTGAATTATACAAAAATCCATCAGCAGAAAGCCAAGTAATGCTTTGGCTGAAAACATGGTAGGCCAGGGCGTTTTTAATAATAGGGAGCGCAAGGACAGTTGAGTAGATGGCATTATTTCTCATAAAAAATATTTCATTTGGATTTTGCAAGTTAAAATTAATTTGGCCGGCACCCTGTAATAACGGCAAAGGGGTTATTTTTATCTGGGGCAGGGCCGCATTGAGCAAAAAGTAATTTCCTGAAATGTTCATAACAATGTTGCTTGAATCATTAGACCACGTAACATCAGATATGGTTCCAGCAGTTGTTGGCAGAGGGATTATTTTTTTCTGCTGATTTTGTAAATTTATTACTTCAATGTCAGTACCAGTGTCAGTTATTTTTTCTGCCAATACCATCGTTCCGTTTGGCGATGAGGATACATAATCAATGCTGTTGTCTATCATATTAAACGTAATATTTTTCTTGATTAATACCACGTGTTCTAATTTGGTAACTTGGTTTTCTTGCACGAGCAAATTTTTTTGGTAGGTGTTGTAGCCATCTTTTTTTATGATAATGGTATGTTCCTTTGGCAAAAGGTTTTGCACAAAAACTGAATTGGTAAAAAATCCTGCCGTGCTACCGGTAGCTGAATCGATGGCAACATCGGCACCTGGAGGCAGTACCCTCACATAAATTCCACCAGTGGGCAATATTTTCATTTTTGCAAAATCCACCCGATATCCAAGCGAGTAGAGCAATATATAGGGAGTTATTATTAAAAATAACAGTGCGCAAACAAAAAGTATGATAAAGCGAATTTTTTTGGTCATTGAAGCATTGTATCAGAAAATACAACTATTTACAATATCTATAAATTATGATATGCTAAACTTAGTTCCCAAGTAACCTAATCCTGTTTCCAGAGCGCCTTTATTGGCAAGGAGGTAGCCATGCAATGCTGGTCAGATGAGATTCTTGACCGCGAAGACCCAACAAGGCCTCGACCTGGACCCTGTATTGTGCCTGCGCTCAGCAAGCAAGAAGCAGAAAAGAAACTGAAACAAGACGAGGCAAGGTGGAGTTTCCACAAGTTGGCGGGTAAATTAACTGGTCCCCATGAGGATAGGAGAGCAGCGTTGGAGGCTTATCGTTGCTGTCATTGTTAATTGTTAAGAGGAGTTACGCCACAAAAAGTTCGACCACATGGCCGGACTTCTTTTTTTACATTAATTTAGTATTTTTTCTAGATATTTCTTGTTTCATTAGATGAATATATTTTAAAATTTTTGTAAAAAAAGAGGCTGACAACTTGTGGAAGTTTGTCAGCCATTGTTTGAGAGAGGCGACTGATTCTACGAAAATAATTCGGATTTGTCGCGGTTTTTCTCAAAGAAGTCCAGGGCTGCGGTCATCATGCGGCCTGTTCTTCCCGCAAGACCGAGGCCGGAAACAGGGCGATATCGGTCGGCTGTTTCCAATTCTTTTCGGGAGACCCAAGGATGGTCTTTTGCTTCGTTGGAAGGTTTTATTTCACCGACGAAACGGACAGGTTTCCACGAAGCGAGGTCGTAGGGCTCGGGTCGGTCTCCCATGAGTTCCAGAGGTTGACTGAATTCTCCGATGGAAACAAATGAGCAGCCGAGCTCTTCGAGGATTTCCCTTTCCAGCGCTTCCTGCCGAGACTTGTCGCCATGCTTGATCGTGCCACCTGGGCAATCTACCAACAGAACAGCGGATTCGGGAGGCAGTTTGGCAAATTCCTTTTGCCTTGCTTGGTCTGTCCTGACATTGACCAGGATCTTGACATCTCCGTCAATAATTCTGGCACCTATGCCGAACACTCCAACATGAAAAATAACTTTCCCTTCGGCCATGACTAAATCCTCCAAAAGGGCGAACTGTTAACGAACGGGGGCACTCCAGACTGTCTGGAACTGAAATTAGTTTACCATCTTTGTTTTTATATGTCAAATATTTGACATACCACTTAAAAAGGAATAATATAACAAATCAAACCAATTCTTATGGATGCGTTTATCATTAACGGAAATAAAGAATTAGCAGGGGAAATTGAAGTGAGAGGATCAAAAAACGCGGCAGGGCCATGCCTTGCTGCTTCTTTGCTTACCCAAGAAGATTGTATCATTGATAACCTGCCGTTGGTTGAAGATATTCACATTACCATAGATATTTTAAAAGATATGGGGGCCACCGTAGAATTTTTATCAGAACGGAAAATTAAAATAAACACCAAAGATATTACCATTGAACACATGGATTTTAGCAAGTTTTCCAAATCAAGAATTTCGGTATTATTTGTGGGTCCTCTGTTAACGAGATTTACTTACTTTGCTTTTCCTCCTCCAGGCGGAGATAAAATTGGATTACGGCCTATTTCTGTACAACTTAAAGCTTTAGAAAAGTTGGGCGCCAGAATTAAAAAAGCAGGAGATTGGTATGAAGTGCAGCGAGAAACACTGGTGGGCAAAGATATTGTTTTAGAAGAATTCAGTCCTACGGCTACCGAAGCCCTCATGATGGCGGCTGCGTTGGCAAAAGGAAAAACAGTTATCAAAGGAGCGGCGGCCGAACTGTCGGTGCAGGATTTGGGAGCCATGCTTGTAAGCATGGGAGCAGACATTAAAGGGTTGGGCACTCACACCATTGAAATTACCGGAGTGGCAACATTGCACGGCTGTGAACACACCATAACCTCTGAACATTTGGAAGCAGGAACTTTTATTGTTATGGGAGCCTTAACTCCCGGAAAAGTGGTGGTAAAAAATATAAATCTACAATACTTGGATTTATTTTTAGAAAAATTAAAAGAAATTGGCGTGAATTTAGATGTGGGAGAAAACGAAGTGACCGTATTTTATTCTCCATTTCTTAACGCTATTAAAGTGCAGGCGTTACCTCATCCTGGTTTTCCCACCGATTTGTTGCCCATTATTGTGCCGCTGTTAACCCGGGCGCAAGGCAAAAGCTTAATTCACGACCCGTTATATGAAAACCGGTTTAGTTATGTGCACGAGTTGCGAAAAATGGGCGGAGATATTGAAATTGTTGATCCTCACCGCGCCTTTGTGTTTGGTCCTAAAAAGTTAAGCGGTTTGCATATTGAATCTTCAGATATCAGAGCGGGAGCCGGGTTAATTGTGGCAGCATTAATGGCTGATGGAAAAACCACGATTAATAATGTCTTTCAAATTGACCGAGGATATGAGAGAATAGAAGAAAGGCTGCAAAAGTTAGGAGCGGACATTAAGCGAATTTCGAATTAAGAATTAGAAATTTTCGTATATGTTTAACAATAAAATTGCCATTGATCTTGGCACGTGCAACTCGTTAGTGTATGTGAGAGGAAAAGGCGTGGTGTTAAACGAACCTTCGGTGGTGGCGGTTTCTTTGTCTGACAATAAAATTTTGGCGGTGGGGGAGGCCGCAAAAGAAATGATTGGCAGAACTCCTGCCGATATTAAAGTGTACCGGCCGCTTAAAGATGGTGTAATTGCCGACTACAAAGTAACTCAGGCCATGATGCGCCACTTCATTAAAAAATCCACCACTCATTTTAAATTATTCAAGCCAGAGCTTGTCATTTCAGTTCCCGCGGGCATTACCAGCACCGAACGGAGAGCGGTGATTGAAGCGGCATTGTCGGCAGGAGCCAGACAGGCGTTTGTGGCCAAAGAGCCCATTTTAGCGGCCATTGGAGCTGGTATTCCCATTAATTCTACGTCCGGCCACATGATTATTGACATTGGCGGAGGAACCTCTGAAGTGGCGGTTATTTCGCTGGGCGGTATTGTGACGGCGCACTCGGTGAGGGTGGCGGGCGATAAAATAGATATGGCCATTACCGAATACATCAAGAAAAAATATAATTTGGCGATTGGCACGCAGTCTGCTGAAGAAATAAAAATAAAAGTGGGTACGGCGTTAATGCAAAAAGAGCTGCGGTTTATAGAAATTCAGGGGCGCGATTTGATTTTGGGTTTGCCAAGAAACATTAAAATATCAAATAATGAAGTGTGCGAAGCCATTTCTGATGTGCTGGGTGAAATTATTCAAGCGGCAAAACATGTGTTGTCGGAAACGCCTCCGGAGTTATCAGCCGATATTATGAATAAAGGTATTATTATGGCGGGAGGTGGGGCATTATTGCCAAAAATAAATGAGTTCATTGCCCAACACACGGGAGTACCCTGCTTTGTGGCTGACGAGCCGTTGTTTTGCGTGATCAAAGGCACGGGCACCGTTTTAGAACATTTGGAGGAGTACAAGAAGGTGGTGATGTCAAAAAAGTAGAATCTTGAATTTGGCCACCGTCATTGCGAACCGCAGTGAAGCAGTCTATTTTTTGAGATTGCTTCGTCGTTGCGACTCCTCGCAATGACGAATTAAAAAAATGAGGCCACGAACGCGCGCGTTCGTGGCCTTTTAGTTCTCCGTGTGGAACTAATTCGCCTTGATTAGTTTTATGAGATCCTTGACACAGAGAATCTCCGGCATCTCATAGACGAACACCCATTTTTCACCCTTTACTCTTGGGAGATTCAAGAGGAAAGATTGGCCATCGTTATCGTAGGTAAGCTTTTCGATGCCGGATTTCTTGAGCGCTTCATCAAGTGATTTGGCCTCTACGTACCCGATAGGAATAGTGTCGTCAGGTACATCACTCCCATTTTCCTCCCTACGAATACTAACAACCAATTCAATCACATAAAGCTTCATGTTTTCCCCTTTGCGAAAGAAAATAGAAGTCATTACCTAATGAAATGATAGCATTCATACGCTTATCTGTCAACTCTTTTATTGTTTTCATGATTTTGTTAATATGAATTGAACAAAATTTATATGGAGCACGAAAAACAGTGGCAATTTTTGAAAAATAAATTTGAGGCGGGGCAGCTTTCCCATGCCTATTTATTTTCAGGGCAAAATGGCATCGGCAAAAAAACATTTGCCAAAGAATTTGTAGCATTAATTAATGGCAAGAGTGTTCCGGGGTCAGACCTTACAATAAATAAAGAGCAATACCCTGATTTGCTGGTGGTAGCATCTGGCAATAGCGATTCGTCAATTAACAACGAAAAAGATATGATGGAAATTGACGTGGCGCAAATCCGCCAAGTAAATAATTTTTTAAGCTACAAATCTTATTATGGCGGCTATAAAACGGTTATTATAGAACATGCCGATAGAATGAACCAGGAAGCTCAAAATAGTTTTTTAAAAACGTTAGAAGAACCCAAAGGAAAAACATTGCTGATATTGCTTTCTTCAAAACCAAGCACGTTATTGCCTACGATGATCTCACGGTGCCAGCAAATTACTTTTTTTCCTTTTAAAAAACACGCTCCATCAAAGCAGCACCAGCAAATATTGCAAGAACTCTTGCCTATTTTACAAGCCGACCTTGCCACAAAATTTCAGTATACCAAAAAAATAACTGCGCAAGAGCAACAGGTTGGCGCTATTTTAGAAGTGTTGCAGCGGCATTTAAGAAGTATTATTCTGGCAAAAATAGGAGTTACCAATATGCCGATTCAGCCGCCGTTTGCAAATTACTCTCTTTCTAAGATGAAACACATTATTCAGCTTATAGAAACATTGCACACGCAAATAACCGTAACCAATGCAAGTCCAAAGTTGGCATTGGAAATAGTGCTAATGGAAATTTAAATCACATAAAACACAACATAGAACACATAACAAAAAAACGTCCGTCGTAGTTTTGTTCCATGTTCCATGTTTCATGTTCCATGAGTTATAAAGAATTCATTGATAAGGTGCGCCCAGAATTTGAGAAAGCTTTCAAATTTTTAGGGGGCGAAATAGACAAAATCAGAACCTCGCGGGCTTCGCCAAGCTTAGTGGAAGACATGGAGGTGAATTGCTTTGGCCAAAAATTTACCTTAAAGCAACTGGCGGCTATTTCAACTCCCGAACCCAACCAAATTGTTATTCAGCCGTGGGACGCCTCTTATATAGAGCCCATAGAAAAAGCGGTGGCTGGTTCTGGATTGGGCATGTCGTCAGCGGTTGATAAAAATCTCATCCGCTTGAGTTTGCCGTTGCTTACCGAAGAATACCGCCATACCTTGGTAAAAATTCTCAATGAAAAAGCCGAACAGGCGCGCCAAACACTGCGTCATTGGAGGGAAGATGCGTGGAATAAAATTCAAGCGGCCGAAAAAGATAAAAAACTTTCAGAGGACGATAAATTCCGAGGAAAAGACGAATTGCAAAAATTAATTGACGAATATCAGAAAAAAATTAAAGAATTAATTGAAAGGAAAGAAAAAGAGCTTCTTTAGAAGTTAGAATAATTTGTTTATGCTACTTACCTTATTAATTGCATTTTTTAGTCTCATTGCCCTCATGATTATCCATGAGTTTGGGCATTTTATCATCGCCAAAAAATTTGGTGTGAAGGTGGAAGAATTCGGCATCGGGTATCCACCAAGAATTATTGGCAAACAATTTGGCGAAACGTTTTATTCTATTAACCTTATCCCTCTTGGTGCATTTGTGAAAATCATGGGAGAAGAAACCGGCATCGACGACTACCGTAGTTTTTCAAATTTGCCCATTTGGAAAAGGATACTTATTGTGTTGGGAGGGGTGATTGCGTTTTGGGTGGCCGCCATTATTATTTTTTCGGTACTGTTTTCTATTGGGGCAAATGTTCCAGTGGGAGATCAAAATATCAGTGGTGTAACTTCGGTTCATGTGCAGGTAATGCAGGTTGAGAAAAATTCGCCGGCCCAAATTTCGGGTATAAAAACCGGAGACACACTGGTTAGCATTAAAAATTCAGCGGTTCAAATAACGATACGTAACATAAGTGATTTCCAAAATTTTATCCAAGCAAATAAAGGCACGCCGGTAACGATTGCCTTGCAGCGGCAAGGAAAAAGTGTGAGTGTTGATTTAGTGCCGAGAATTTTGTATCCTGCCAATGAAGGGTCGGTTGGGGTGGAGCTTGAACGAATGGCAACCATTATTCAAAAATATCCTTGGTATCAGGCGCCAGTCCAAGGGCTTATTTTTACCTGGAAAGTCACGTTAACATCATTGCAGGGCGTGGGAGGGTTATTTGTCAACCTCTTTAGAGGAAAAGGGGTTCCTGCGGGTGCTGAATTGGCTGGTCCCATTGGCATTACCATATTTTTAGCCAATGCCGCCAGCTATGGCCCGGGATTTTTCTTGTATTTTATCGGGTCAATTGCGGTGCTGGTTGCTATATTTAATTTATTTCCCATTCCGGCGTTAGATGGCGGAAAGCTCGTATTTTTAATCATAGAAAAAGTGATGAAAAAACCGGTTCCGGTAAAATGGGAACAGATTATCACGGTAGTGTGCTTTGCGATATTGATTATCATATCCATTTTTGTCACCATAAGATTTGACATTCCGCGCCTGATAAATTTTTGGAAAGCAGGATTGTAATTACATAACACATAACATGGAACACATAACAATTGCGCGTAGTTTTGTTCCATGTTCCATGTTTTATGTTTCATGAAGTATGTTGCAGTCAAAATTATTTTACAAAGCCAATAAAAATAAAAATGCCAATGCCGATTCGGTCTCGCATGATTTACTCACGCGGGCGGGATATATTGACCAGTTAATGGCCGGGGTGTATAGTTTTTTACCATTGGGTTTTAGAGTTTTAAAAAATATTGAAAATATTATCCGAAAAAATATGGAGGCAGTTGGCGGCCAAGAATTATTGCTGCCAGTGCTTCAACCAAAAGAACATTGGCAAAAAACAGGAAGGTGGGATTCACTAGATATTTTGTTTAAGGTAAAGGGTTCGGGAGATAAGGAATACGCCATGGGTCCAACCCACGAAGAGGTGATTACTCCCTTAGCAAAAAAAATGGTATTTTCATATCGCGATTTGCCATTTTCTGTGTTTCAAATACAAACAAAATTTAGGGATGAACTGCGCGCCAAATCAGGAATTTTACGGACGCGAGAATTTTTAATGAAGGATTTATATTCTTTTCACGCAACGCAGGCAGATTTTGATGCCTACTACGAAAAGTTAGCCAAAGTATATCGGAATATTTTTAAAGAAGCTGGTATTGGTAAAATAACGTATCGCACGCTGGCAAGCGGCGGTAGTTTTTCAAAATATTCTGATGAGTTCCAAACGGTAACTTCCGCCGGAGAAGATACTATTTATGTTTGTAAAAAATGCGGTGTAGCAATTAACAAAGAAATAAAAGCAGAATATTCGGCGTGTCCTAAGTGCAAATCAAGTGAATTTGAGGAGAAAAAATCAATTGAGGTTGGTAATATTTTCCCTCTTGGCACAGGATTTTCAAAACCATTCGACTTAAAATTTACCGATAAAGACGCTCACGAAAAACCCGTACTCATGGGATGTTATGGCATTGGGCTAGGCAGGCTCATGGGAGCCATTGTGGAAGCCAGCCATGATGATAAAGGTATTGTATGGCCAAAAAGCGTAGCGCCATTTTTGGTGCATCTTATTTCCATTGAACATAATCCAAAAGTTAAGAAAGCAGTTGAAAAATTATATCAAGAGTTGCAAAAAGAAAATATTGAAGTATTATATGATGATAGGCAACAGAAAAATCCCGGAGAAAAATTTGCCGAAGCTGATTTACTGGGAATCCCTTATCGGATTGTCGTGAGCGAAACAACATTGCAACAAAATGCTGTTGAGATAAAAGAGAGGAGTAAAAATAGTACAAAGTTAATAAAAGTTAAAGACGTAATACAATATGTTGGGTAGATTAAAAAATGTATTTTCTTTTTTATCAATAGACATGGCCATTGATTTGGGAACCGCTAATTCTTTGGTGTATGTCAAAGACCGGGGGATTATCATTAACGAGCCGTCAGTGGTTGCGGTCAACAACAAAACCGGCCAGATTTTAGCCATTGGCGAGGAGGCCAAAAAAATGGTGGGGCGCACGCCTTCATACATTACTGCTACCAGGCCGTTGGTTAACGGAGTTATTTCCGATTTTGAAGTAACCGAGCAAATGTTAAAATATTTTATTGAAAAGGCGGTTTCAGGCTCAAAAAAAATGTTTGGGTTTGGATATTCACCACGGGTAATCATTGGAATTCCTTGCGGAGTTACCGAAGTGGAAAGAAAAGCCGTAAGGGATGCGGCAAAGAACGCGGGCGCCAGAACCGTATTTTTAATTGAAGAACCTTTGGCTTCAGCCATTGGCGCCAAGCTTCCCATTCAAGATGCGGGAGGAAACTTTATTGTTGATATTGGAGGCGGTACCACCGAAGTGGCGGTTATTTCGTTGGGCGGAATTGTAACCTTCCGCAGTTTGCGGATTGCAGGAGATAAATTAAACGATGATATTATTCAATTTGCCCAAAAAGAATACAAGCTGTTAATTGGCGAGCGAACTGCCGAATGGATTAAAATAAATATTGGTTCGGCTCTTTTGCTGAAAGAAAAAAAAGAAATGCCTATGCGCGGCCGTAATTTGGTAACCGGATTGCCAGAAGAGGTGGTGGTATTTAATGATGATATTCAGCGGGCATTAGAACGATCAGTGCGACAAATTGTTGCAGCCATAAAAACTACTATTGAAGAAACTCCGCCGGAGTTGCTGGCAGACGTGATGACCAACGGTATTTATTTGGCCGGCGGGGGAAGTTTATTAAAAGGACTTGATGTGTTGATTGCACGGGAAACAAAAATGCCGTGCAGAATTATTGATGATCCGTTAACTTCGGTGGTGCGCGGGTCGGGCTTGGCATTGGAAAATATAGACGCGCTGGCAGATTTGATGCAGAAAGATGAAGAGTGGGCGATAGCTTAATAATAAGAAAACCCCACACCAATTTCAGTAAAGCTAAGTACTATGCGGAGTTCATAAGGCGAAGCGCCTTCGGCTGTCTCATAAGATAGGACAAGGTATTGGTAAAATTGGTGAAGGGGTTTCGCGGCGGCAAGGAAATGATATTCCGCCGCTCAAAAAAAGAAGCCCTGCTCGCGTGATGCGTTGGGGCTTTTAGTTTTTTGCGTTGTCATCCGGTGTAGTTTCTTGCTCTGTCAAGCAAGGCAATGCTTTGGAAATCGGGGTCTTCTTTCGCTTCTTTGAGCACTTTGTAATGAGCATCGTTTTCGTTTTTCGCCCGAACCCATATGGTGCGCTGGTATGCTTTCTCGTTTTCCTTATTGTAGCATTTAACGGTTGCAATAAAGTTTTCCACGGCGATTCTCCGTGCAAAAAGGGTGGTATAGTTATGTTAAAGGGCAACGTAACTATAGCAGTATAAAAATTATTGTCAAGTCTTTTATTGGCGCTTTTATTTTGGTAAAATTCATCAATGATTTCAAAAGAGGAAGTATTAAAAATTGCGAAATTAGCGAGACTTGAGCTTAGTGAAAAAGAAGTAGGAAGAATGCAAAAAGATTTGTCATCAATTTTAGATTACTTTGATATTTTAAAAAAAGCGCCAAAGGTAGCGAAAGTGGCAAGAGCGATACAAAGAGAAAATGTGCTACGGAGAGATGAAGCAAAAGAGAAGCGTTCAACGATGGCAGGAGATTTAATTCAAGCGGCACCGGATAAAAAAGACGGATACATAAAAGTAAAACAAATATTGTAATGAATCTTTTAGATTTAACTATTACTCAACTTCACGAAGGCTTCAAAAAAAAGCAATTTACTTCAATTGAAGTTACCAAAGCTTATTTAAACCAAATTAAAAAAACAGATGGTAAAATTGGTGCGTATTTAGCAGTGACTGAAAAGTTAGCGCTTGAGCAGGCAGAAGAGGCGGATAAAAAAATAGCCAAAAGTGGCGACTTTCCTATGTTATGTGGTGTGCCATGCGCTATTAAAGATAATATCTTAGTTGAGGGAGAAAAAGCTACAGCTGCCAGCAAAATTTTGGAAAACTATGTGGCGCCCTATGATGCTACGGTGATTACAAAGTTAAAAGAACAAGGCACGGTCATTTTAGGAAAAACTAATTTGGATGAATTTGCCATGGGAGTTTCCACAGAGAACTCTGCATTTAAGGTAACGAAGAATCCTCACGATACCAGCCGGGTTTCTGGTGGAAGTTCAGGTGGGCCGGCTGCTGCCGTGGCCGCACAAGAGGCAGTATATACGTTAGGAACTGATACCGGTGGCTCTATTCGCTTGCCCGCTTCTTTCTGCGGCGTGGTAGGCCTAAATCCAACATATGGCGCGGTTTCTCGATATGGGGCTATTGCGCTGGCTTCTTCGCTCGACCAAATTGGGCCGATTGCCAAAACTGTGGAAGACGCCAAAATTATTTTTAAAGCAATTTCTGGCAAAGATAGTATGGACGCGACAAGTGCGAATTATCAATTTTCAAATAGTAATTGTCAATTAAAAGGTTTGCGAATTGGCGTGCCAAAAGAATATTTTGCTAAAGGCATTGATCCGGCAGTTGAAAAAATAGTAAGAAATGCGATAAAAAAAGCAGAAGAAGCCGGAGCTAAAATTGTAGAAATAAGTTTACCAAGTACTGAATATGCTATTGCATGTTATTATATTATTGTACCCGCTGAAGCATCGGCAAATTTGGCGCGCTACGATGGCATAAAATATGGATTGTCAGAATCTGCGGAAAGTTTACTTGATGGATACGTAAAAAGCAGGGGAGCTGGTTTTGGTGCAGAACCCAAGCGAAGGATTTTAGTTGGCACCTATGTACTTTCCAGCGGATACTATGATGCCTACTACAAAAAAGCGCAGGAGGTGCGAGAATTGATTAAGCAAGATTTTAAAAAAGTGTTTGAAAAAGTGGATGTTATTTTTACGCCAACGTCGCCTGTTCCCGCCTTTAAGATTGGAGAAAAATCAAATGATCCTTTGGCAATGTATTTAATGGATGCGTACACGGGGCCGGTAAAATTGGCTGGCATTCCTGCAATTTCAATACCGGCAGGTACTATAGGAAAACTACCGGTTGGTTTGCAAATCATCGGTAACTATTTTGAAGAAAACAAGATTCTTGATATAGCATCACAGATGGAAAAGATGCTATAATACAACAATATGTTAATTAACTGGGATTCTATTTACAATTATTTTGGAATAAAAGATTTTATTTATTTTATTTCTTCTCCCAGCATTCAAGATACGCTGTTTCCATTGAAAGTGGTATTTATTTTTTTTACCGCTTTCTTTTTTTGCGCTGTTATTTGGTTTTATGTCAACAGCAGTTATATCCAATATAAATTTTTACAGGATGTGACCGAATTTTTATCTAAAGAAACTTATGGACTGCGCAAAGTTACTAAAAGCTGGAAAAAAATTAAAAAAAGGGTTGAATCGGGATCCGAATCAGAACTAAAGCTTGCCATTATTGAAGCAGACGATTTCTTATATGAAAATCTGCAAGATATGGGTTACGTGGGCGATAGTTTTGAAGAAATTATTGATAACGCCAGTAAAAAAGTGCTTCCCAATTACCAAGAAGTATTGGATGCTCATGCCATACGAAACGCCATTGTGTACCAGCCAGATTATACTTTAGATACCGAAAACGCAAAAAGAATATTGTCTATATACGAAAACACCATTAAAAATTTGGCGCTCGCATAAAAGGTTTAATACTACAAAAAAAACAGCTACCAGCTGTTTTTTTTGTGATAATTTTGCTAATATTACTTAAAGAAATTCGCGGCAACCGACCACAACACCGTACTCACGGCCACCAAGCTAATAAGTACCACCCAAATTATTTGAAATATTTTTTTTGTTTTCTTTTTCATGGTGTTTCTTGGTTGTTTTCACAATAATATTATTGAATATGGAAGGGGGAACGATCGACTGACTCCCCGATACTGATGGTAACACAATTTCATAAAAAGAGAAATAATACGATACGCTCAAAGTTGTTTTTTCACTTAGGAGGGATTGCGCTTGCTCTAATTCTTATTGGTTTGGTAGTTGCAAATGTAAAAATATATCAAAAAAAGCAGGAATTTTTATCTCAAGTTTCTAATTTAAAAAAGCAGATTGTTGATTTAAAAAGCAGCAATGCTAATTTGCAGCAGGGCATGTCAAAAACAAATGACAGCCAATATATAGAAAAAGTGGCGCGGGAAGAATTAGATTTACAAAAACAAGGAGAAACCGCCGTGTCGTTTATTATGCCTCCGGTAGCCACCCCAGAAGCTAATGCTGTAAAATCAACCCCATTGCAAGTGTGGATGGGGAATATTAGCAATGCTTTTAGCTGGCTGAAAAGCAAGCTGTAAAATGCGGGCATAGTATAGTGGTAGTACGCGACCTTCCCAAGGTCGAAGTGTGAGTCCGATTGTCATTGCCCGCTCACTAAATTTTTATGGAACGCGATTTATTAAAAGGCATAGATTGCATTGGCGTATCGGTACATTTTTTTTGCCATGATGGAACTGGTAGGTTTGTCATGGCGAAAAGAAGCAACCATACCCGTGATGAACATGGGTGTTGGGACATTGGCGGCGGGGGAATTGAATTTGGCCAAACCGTAGAAGATACATTGCACAATGAAATTAAAGAAGAATACTGCACCGATATTATTGCATCGGAATTTTTGGGATATCGAACGATTTTTCGCGAACAGAATGGCAGGAAAACCCATTGGGTGGGTCTAGATTTTAAAGTGTTAGTTAAGCCTGAAATGGTCAACAATGGCGAACCACATAAGTTTGAAGAAGTGGCGTGGTTTACGTTTGACACGTTGCCTGCCAATATTCATTCGCAAAATCCTCATTTTTTTGAACTCTATAAACATAAGCTAATTAACCAGTAGTATGGATGATATCATTGCCCGCATAACGCAGGATATTAAAAAATCTAAAAAGTATAAAAGCGTTTATGACAAGACCATTGAAAGGGTTGTCACGGGATTTGCGCACGGAAAAAATTCAAAAGGCATTGAAAAAAAATCTAAAAATTTGTTGCACCAAATTTGGGGTGCATTTTATTCTACACGCCCTAATTTTAATGCTGTAGTAAAAACCATTGTTAAAAATATTGCCGAAGGGAAAAACGCTAAAGAAACCTTGGTGCCGGTGTTAGGGCTGCAATCTTCTTTAAAAGAAAGAATTCCCATATTGAATAGTTTTTATAAAAAAATCTTTGAAGCAACCGGTGTGCCACATTCTCTTATAGATTTGGCTTGCGGGCTAAACCCTTTAACCTATTTTTGGATGGATTTACCAGTTGACACAACCTACCAATCTTTTGACATTGATGAAGACCAAATCATTTTTTTAAATGCTGTATTCAAGATGTTTGCAGTAAAAAATGTTCATGCCAATGTGGGAGATTGCTTGATTGATGCTATTGGTTACGCGGATATTATTTTTATGTTAAAGTTATTGCCGTGTCTTGAGCACCAGAAAAAGGGTTCTGGCATAGAATTGATTAAAAAATTAGATTGCAAATATGTGGTGGTTTCTTTCCCGGTGAAAAGTTTGTCGGGCAAAAAAGCAGGCATGGCAGAATTTTACCGCAACGATTTCAAAAAAATATTAGAAAAGGAAAAGTTTGAATTTAAAGAAGTTTTGTTTTATAGTGAATTAGTTTTTATAGTGCATAAATAGCTTATTTTTATGCCGATGTAGCTCAGTGGTAGAGCAATTCTTTCGTAAAGAATAGGTCGTCGGTTCAAATCCGACCATCGGCTCCGTGTCAGTACTTTTTAGTAGCTCTTCTCAAAAAAAGAGGGAATAAACATGCGAGAAGGTTTTGATATTCTTCGGTGGGTAAAAGAAGTTAAAGCGAAAAAACCAGAAATGGATGCCTTAGTTGCTTCTCTTAGGAAGTATGGCGCCAGCGTTGAGCCCGATAAAGATTCAAACGACATAGCATCCCTGCATTACAGAGTTGTATTCTCATTCCTTGAACAAGAGGCGATAGTCACTATAGGAATTATTCTTTTGGATCATCAGACCAACTCAGATGTGGTTATAGAAACTATGACCACACTCCCTAACAATAAAATACGTAAGGGGTTTGGCAGTAAGGCTATTGCCAACATTTTGCAGTGGGCTGCTGACAACGGCTTTAAGGATGTTTGTGCTACGCAAGTAGCAGGAGAAGACAATGAAAATTTCTGGAGAAAAAACGGATTTCTCCGACAAGAGAATCCAAAGCCATGCAACGACTTTGTCTTTCGTTTTCCAAGAGAATCTGCATAGTTGCCCCTTAGTTTTGCCGTATGGTTTTTCCAGCGGCTTTTTTATTGCATACCCATTGACGCAGGTTCTACTGGTGATAAAATAAAGTTAGCACAATATTCTGTGCAGGTTCAACAACCTGCTGCAATGGCATCGCAAGGCTCGTTACGACGAGTTTTGAAGGGCTCGTGCCTTAGCAACTGTGCAAGCGGTTGCCCTGTTCCTTGTGCAGTAAGGCAGTAACTTGTTTTGCGAATGCCAGGGTCGCGTGTGATGTTTACGCGGCCTGTTTTTTTGGAAAAAATATGATACGATAAGTAAAGAAAAGTAACTCCACCATAATATGACCGACTTATCTTCAAACATAGAAGAAATAGAAAAGCAAGTCCATTATTTAGTGGACCGCCTTTGATATATCTGCGAAAGAAAAAGAATTACAAGAATTAGAAGGGCAAACACAGTCAGCAGATTTTTGGAATAATAATGAAAAAGCTGCTGAAATTAGCCAGCATATTTCTGCACTGAAAGAGGAAATAGAAGTTATAGAGGCGCTAAAAAAAGAATTAAAAAATATCAAAGAATTGAGCAGTTTAGCAGAAAGCGATGAAAGTTTGGCGAAAGAATTAGAAGAAAAAATTATTGGAGTTGCCGGAGTCATAAAAAAAGAAGAATTCAGAATTTTTTTATCAGGTCAATACGATAATCACAATGCTTTGTTGGAAGTTTTTGCGGGAGCGGGCGGACAAGACAGCCAAGATTGGGCCACGATGCTGTTAAGAATGTACGAGCGCTATTGCACAAAAAAAGGATTTAAAGCCCAAGTATTGCACCAATCATTTGGTGATCCCGGGGGCCCAGAAGGAAGAATTGGTACCAAATCTGCAACTTTGGAAATAAAAGGGAATCACGCCTATGGATTTTTAAAACATGAAACCGGAGTGCACCGATTGGTGAGAATTTCACCGTTTTCATCTCAAAAATTGCGCCACACCTCGTTTGCCTTGGTTGAAGTGCTGCCAGAAATACAAACTACTGCTACCCAAATAGAAATAAAGCCGGAAGATTTGAAAATTGACACTTTCAGGGCTTCGGGACCGGGCGGCCAATATGTCAACAAAACAGAATCAGCCATTCGTATTACCCATATACCGAGCGGAATTGTGGTTTCCAGCCAATCAGAACGCTTGCAGGGAAAAAATAAAGAGCATGCCATGAAAATTCTGTACGCAAAACTTCACCAGCTTAAGGAGAAAAACCAAGAAAAAGAATTGAAAGAAATTAAAGGCGAGTCAATTTCGGCATCATGGGGAAACCAAATACGAAGCTATGTGTTGCATCCGTATAAAATGGTAAAAGATTTACGCACGCAATATGAAACATCAGATGCCGAAGGAGTGCTTAATGGGGATTTGGATGCATTTGTGCAAGAAGAAATAAAACTCACCAATAAATAATGCATGATCAAGTTTGAAAATGTTACAAAAATATATGAACCCGACGTTACGGTATTAGAACATGTTTCTTTTGAAGTGAAAGAAGGGGAGTTTGTTTCCATTGTAGGAAAATCCGGTGCGGGAAAAACCACGTTAATTAGAATGATTTTGGGATTAGAAACTCCTACTTCTGGCAGTATTTTTTTTGAAGATAAAAATATTAACGAAATTGATTCGTCGGAACTTCAAAAATTGAGAAGGAGAATTGGCGGCATTTACCAAGATTACAAATTATTGCCCATGAAAACGGTCTATGAAAATGTTGCTTACATTATGGAGGTAGAAGGCCGGGCAAATGAAGAAATTATCCGCGACGTGCCAAAAGTATTGGAAGCTATTGGCCTCGCTGAAAAAATAAATAATTTTCCCAAAGAGCTTTCAGGCGGCGAGCAGCAGCGCTTGGCTATTGCCCGAGCGTTGGTAAATTATCCCGACGTGATTATTGCCGATGAGCCCACGGGAAATTTAGATCCGTATAACACCTATGAGGTTATTTCGCTGTTGGAAAAAATTAATAAAGCCGGTAAAACCGTTATTTTATCAACGCATGATCGCGAAATCATCAATAAGCTGGGCAAACGGGTTATCACCATTGAGGGTGGTAGAATTATCCGCGACGATGCAAAAGGAAAATTCATTATTTAAAAATGTATTGACATGCTTACCAGTTTCAAGAGAGTGTTAAAATTTGCTGTTATAGATTTTTACCGTAATAATTTGCGGGCCATTGCTGCTGTTTTTGTGTTGGTAATTACTATTTTTTTGGCAATTGGACTTTTTTTCTTGCATGGCATGAGCAGTTTTATTATCCAGCAGGTGCAAAATAAGATTGATATTACAGCCTATTTTAAAGCCGATACTGCCGAAAGCGATATTTTAAGCGCCAAAGATAAAATTGCCAAAGAAGACCCTGATATTAAAAACATTGAGTATGTTTCAAAAGATCAGGCGTTGGCTTTGTTTACCCAAAAACATCAAGACAATCCCGTGTTCACTAATGCGCTTAACGAGGTGGGAGAAAATCCCTTTTTGCCGTCGTTAAACATTACCACTAACGGAGATGCCAGCCAATACCAGCAAATTGCCACTATTTTGCAAGAGCCGCAGTATAGCCCTTTAATCGACCGGGTTGACTTTTCCCAAAAAAAAGATACTATTGATAAAGTTTTTTCCATTACTTCGGGAGTCAGTTCGTTTGGGTTGGTGCTTGCCATTATTTTTATGATTATTGCCGTATTAGTGGTGTTTAATACGGTAAAGCTTGCCGTTGACAGCGCCAAAGAAGAAATCAGCACGATGCGGATTGTGGGAGCATCAAGTTGGTTTGTACGAGCGCCCTTTGTTATTCAAGGAGCCATTTTCGGATGTATTTCTTTTATTATTTGTTTTGTTATAACAGCATTGGCAGCCTATTTTTTAACGTCAAGCGTGGCGGTGGTGATGTCAGGGTTTAGTTTATGGAATTATTTTTTGTCGAATATCTGGATGATTATGTTAATCCAGCTGGCCTCTGGAATTGGACTGGGCGTGGTGTCAAGTTTTATTGTGGTGCAAAGATATTTGAAGGTATAAATTTTGCGGGATCGTCTAATGGTAGGACAACAGATTCTGGATCTGTTTATCTAGGTTCGAATCCTAGTCCCGCAGCCAACACATGACAAGCCGATTGTCAAGGTCGCCCGAGGTGTTAGTGCGACTGAATCGCCTGGTTGTTTAAAGAATGAAACCAACGAAAAAATATAGGATTTTATTAAAAAATGGTGGACATCTTGCGGACTTATTAATTGTTCCATTGCATCACGGGGATCATTCTCTGAAATTTTCATTTAAAAATAAGCTTAGCCATTTCAAAGCACATCCTCGTCAAAAGACTGCTACAATTCAAGAGGGGGATTTCACTAAGCCCAACCTAATAAAAAATACTCCTGAGGGAGAGAGTTTTGAGATTTCTTATATCTTTGAAAAGCGTCAGCTTGAGGTAAAGCAAGAGGGTAAAGAAGGGGTTGGTATAAATAGAATTCACTTTAATGTTGTCCATCCAATCGATCGGCCACTCTTTACTATATTTCTTCGCAATTCAAAACCGCTAACGATGGCCGTATCGCTCCATTTCTTGTATGGCAGCCTTCTGATATCCGACATCTTCCACAAAGAATGAATGCCACAATTCCGTCTGTGTAATGGTTATCACTTTTGCAATCGTTCCGTTAAAATCCAAGTGAGCATTCACAGGATCAGGCCGTATGAAGATTTTTGCGCTTTCTCCAATGTAGTATGTTTCAGCTGAAACAATGGCGGTATTGTCAGCTGATTCTTTTTGGCTGATAGCTAAATCCACACCATGACCGATTTTCCCACGGTGATGTTGCGCTGGCAATTCATCATAGTACTGAATATCTTCATATTTTACGATCTGGTCATCCCGGGCAATAATTTTAAGCAGATATTCCCGATTCCAGGTAATGTCATCGCCAACTTTTTTCTTGAATTTTTCCAAGGATTCGGCAGTAGGGAATCGGCCTGGCCACAAACAAATTCCGTGCTCATCAACCAATGGATATTTTCTCGATATTCCGGCTCTGATTCCTTCGTCAATTTGCATCATCAGTCGTCCGACAAGCGAATGTTCATGGAGAAAATTTCCCAGCATGAATACTTTTGTCTCAGGGGTTCCCAGCGGAATAATCTCAGAAGAAAACCAGTTGAATATCTTGTCTCTGCTTTCCTTGGTCCGGGTCGAGGCCAAATCCTCAATATCGTCACAGATAGTAAGATCCGGCCGATAATGTTTATACCGCAACCCTCGTATGGCTTGTTCGGTGGACACCACCATGAGCTTGGCGTCATACTGTTCGAATATGAGCCCTGAAGTAAACCCCCACTCGTTGTTTTCTACCTTAAAAGGCCCGAGGTCATTCCTGAGTAATCGGTTCGTCTCCAAAGGCTTCTTGATGTTGGACATGTGCTGGCGTGACTGATGCTGGGTTTGGCTGGCAATGACCACAAAGTGACTTTGTCCGCTGATGATTTTCCAGATGGGTAGGGAAGTGGAAAAGATGGTTGACTTGGCCGATCCGCGAAAAGCACTGAGAACACAGAGGTCGCTATTTTTTTCTTCCGTTAATCTAAACATTTCGCGCTGAAATTCCGCGGTAGGATGGGTAACATATTCGGAAAAGTAGAGTAGGAAAAAGAGTGCATGGCTTCGCCGGGCAAATTTCTGGCGTAGTGTCCGGTTATGCCTGATGGCCGATATTAGGAAGTTCAGTTTTTCGAGGTTCATGGTTTTGTGATTCTTGAATGGTATTTTCTTCAAACCCGGCAAGCTCAAGCGCCTGGCGCAGCACGTCGGTTTCTTCTTGGGTAAGTTCTTCGCGTATTTGAAGAAGAGAGCCGGATATTTCGACCTTGGTTTTGTACTTGTTATTATGGTGCTTTAACCACAATTGAATGGCCGGGAAGCTTCGGTCTTTAATGAGGGAAATTAGCTGACTCTCACTTAAGTCGGTAATAAATCCTTCTCCCTCTGTAATCGCTACTTCTGCCAATTTCTCAAATTCTGAATCTTCTTTTTTCCAGCGGTAAAAGGTGGCTCGGCTGACACCGGATTTTTTACACGCTATTTCTATGATCGGCATCTGGCGCAGCTGTTCAAGAAGCACTTTTTTCGTTTTATCTTGCTTCATACTTTTTTGGCTTTTAATCCGGTGGCTTTTTCCCAGCGCTTTTTTATAACCTCCGCGTAGATGTTCGACTTTTCCATCACATAACAGCGCCGCTGCATTTTCGTGGCGGCGATAAGCGTTGAACCGCTTCCGCCGAAGGGTTCTATGATAAGGTCGTTTCTTTTGGTTAGTACCTTAATGTAAGGGATGAGAATTTCTAGTGGCTTGGTGCCAAATACGATCCCTTGGCCCGAGTGCTTGGCATCATCAGCTTTAAATTCAATAAAATCAGTAGGGCAGTACTTCTTGCCTTTTTCGTAACTTTCCCAGTGCGGTTTGCCGGAGGTGGCAAAGAGGGCGTTTTCGTATTCGTTTTGCAATAAGCTATCGTCTTCCGGATCCATGTTGAGCGAAACATCACCGCCGGTTCCCACCAGGGCAATATCCTGCTTGTTGAAAAACTTATACTTTGCCGCAAAACCGCTGATCCGGTTGGGAAGATGCCAAGTGATGGTATTTCGGTATTTCCAATGTTTTTCCAGTTCGTTCCATATCGTGCGAAGATTCTTTGGATTCTCAAAGATGATAATGGAAAAATCTGGCTTTTGCACCTTGGCGATATTAGCCATCCAAAGCTCAGTAAAATTATCAGGTAATACATCGGTTCCCAGATACCTCCGATCCCTTTTATACCCAAACCCTTCAGTAGCGCTTTTCTTTTTCTTGCCATGAAGGTAATCAAGCAAATAGGGCGGGTCAGTAAAACACATGTCGGCTTTCTGGCCGTCCATGAGTTTTAGCACATCCGCTTCATTGGTTGAATCTCCGCACATGAGCCGACTGCCGTTGAGGTCATAGACGTCGCCGGGTTTGATGGCAATGCTATCGATTTTTAATTTACGCAATTCTTTCTCAAGATCAAACTGCTCTGGCGTTTCTTCGATGGCAAAAATCTCATCCAATTCTTCACTAGAAAAACCGATGTCTATCAAAAAGTCTTCGGCAAAACTTTTCAGTAGATTATCGTCAAATTCTCCCAGGTTTTTATTCAGCCTGATATTGATCTCTTTTTCTTTCTCAATATCCGGAACGTTAATAAATACCGCGGGCACTTCCTTGATTCCTAACTCTTTTGCGATCGAAAGACGGAAGTGGCCTCCGATTAAGATATTTTCTCTACCAGGCGCAGAATTGACCAGCACGGGGTCTAAGAACCCATGGCGCTCAATACTTTTTCTTAATTGGGACATAGCTTCTTTGCTCCAAACCCTGGGGTTATACTCCGAGGGTTTGAGCAAATTTACAGGTACGTACACGATACTTAACTTGCTTTTTAATGGTTGATTTATTGGTTTCATATGATTGTTTAAGTTAATAATGAATACAAAGAAAAAAGCCCGAGATAACTCCAAATCGACCTCCTTTAGAGGACTCGGACTTATCTCGGGCTCTTGCCTCTATAATTCCATAAATTGAATTTATGATTCTATAGACGCAGCTTTCCGGGCGGTGGTTAAACCGGTTGATGTTTTTGCTACGCCCCAGGGGTGACCTGGAACCCAGGTTGCAACTAACGTCTCAATTAGCCAACGTACATCCGTTAGAACGTTAATGTTCTTGAGACATATTAATTATAACTCTTGCAAATAAGCAGTCAAGATTATACAGGGATATTTTGAAAAAGGAGCTGTGGATAACTCTGTTAAAACCTCAAAACCTGTCCACTTTTTGGACGGGACCTGTCCAGAATCTGGATGTCCAAAAAGTGGACACTACAAAAGAAACCGTTAATACAAACAAAAGAAGCCTTCAATCATGTATAAAAATCAATCCACATTTGTTTGTGGTTTTTTGTTTGCAAGAAATAATTGAAAAACTGATAAAAATATATAGAATAAGGGTGTAAAGAATTGTAAACTATGGAAAAAGAAAAACATCTTAAAAATAAACAACATTACATGGATCTGTATGACCGATATACCGTCGAGCAGTGTCGGCGATCGGAGAAATATTTTAATGAAAAAGAGCCGCCAATAATCGAGGGTGAAAAATTTAGCGAGGAGGAAGCGATACGAGCAACAGAGTATATAAAAAAACTTTGTCTCTATGTTGAAACTGGTGAGCGCTACCTCAACAAAGAAAAAACTATTCAAAAATGGATGGACGACGATCAGAAAAAAGACGAGCTGTACGAAACCGCTCAACCGCCGGAGGGTATCCGTTGCCTCACCTGCCGTAACTTATTAAAAGTAAGCTCTAAGGATTTATATTTAGGGATTGATAAGCCAGACAGGGTGCTGTTTATGTATGATTGCCCGAATCAGTGTTTGCCCCACCGAGCCTTTTTCAATGATGGCGAAGAGTGGCGGACAAAACCCAATCTTTGTCCAAATTGCAGTACTAAGCTTAATGAGAAAAGCGTTAACAGCGAGGAAAAATTGGTCACCGAACAGCTATGCCCAAAATGCGGATATGCCAACACCGAAGAATTGGTGTGGACTAAAAAAGAAGAAGAACCGATCGATGAAAAATTTGCCGCAGACCGCGATCGTTTTTGTCTGACTGATCAAGCAGGCAAGGAATTCATAGAGGGGAAGTGGCAGATGGAACAAATGGGAAAATTGATGGACGAATTTAAAGAAGAGGAGAAATCCTGGGAAGAAAAGCTCAAAGCCAATCCCAAAGGTTTTATCCTTGAAGGCGTTGGCCGTCATTGTGCAATCTGCGGTGAATCATCACGGGAAGACGGAAGCTGGTACGATGAGTATGGTATCAAATGCCTCATATGCCAGAAAGCGGTAGACGATGGGGAGATCTCGGCATCCTTGGCAAAAGACGAAGAAAATCGCTATTCGGAATTTGAAATCGGGTATTACTTTAATGTAAAAACCTCTACGTTAAATAAATGGGTGAGGGACGGGATTATAAAAGCACGGACGGTCAGTCACTACGGCAAAGGCGTCCACGCTCAGTTATTTCTCATTGAAGACAATAAAGATTTCCTGCCGCCTAAAAAATTAGTTGAATATCAATCGGTGCA
>Ga0210400_10000723_pt1 | contig 35018 bp, 24 predicted proteins | sample IncBWH26MmetaG_FD_155456 | JGI IMG/M metagenome (GOLD analysis project Ga0210400, IMG submission 155456) | Forest soil microbial communities from Barre Woods Harvard Forest LTER site, Petersham, Massachusetts, United States - Inc-BW-H-26-M | ecosystem: Environmental > Terrestrial > Soil >... | reverse complement strand
CCTTCGGCGGCCGCTTCGGACGAACCGCGCGCATCGAAGTCGATGGCGTTGATATCTCCGACGAGACTGTCGGCACCACTACGCAGAACGTCCCTGCCAGCGCTATTCAGGAATTCCAGATTGGCCAGTCTTCGCTGGACCTTTCCACGGAATTAACCTCTTCCGGGTCCGTTAACGTAGTAACTCGCAGCGGTTCGAACGAGATCCACGGGGAAGGCTTCTTCTACGGCCGCGATGATGCGATGGCGGCAAGGATTGCGCAGTCTGGCCCGTCCGTGTTTACCCGCCATCAGTACGGGGCAAATCTCGGCGGCCCCATCATTAAGAACAAGCTCTTTGCCTTCGGCGACTTCGAACGCACCATGCAGAACCTCTCGGCGCCGGTCACTATGCCCGGCAATTTCTCTACTCTCGACGGCACGTTTAATGCACCGTTCCGCGATGCCGAGTTCCTGGGTCGCGTAGACTACCAGATAACGCCGAATTACCATGCCTTTTTCCGCTACACTTACGAACAAAATAACAGCGTGAAGCCGTTCGTTCCCAACACCTATAACCCGTTTTTGAACCAGACCAATACCCCGTCCTACATGGGGGGAATTGACTTCACCACGGGGAGCTTCACACATAGCATTCGCGCCGGATACATGAAGTTCCGGAACGGAATCGGTGACGCTGTCGCGGGCTCCAACATCTTCAATCCGGGCGGCGCTGTCGGCATTGCCATCGGCGGAGACCCTCTGTGCCTCACCGCTGGAGCTGACCCGTTCTGCTCTGGAGCCAACTTCCTTGCACCTCAGAAGACCTTCCAGAGCAACAAGCAACTCAAGTACGACGGAAGCAAAACCTTCCATACCCACACCATACGATATGGAATCGGAGTGAACCGGATTAACGGCGGCGGATTCGCTGCCTTCTTGGCTAGTGCCCCGATCGTGGGTGCAACTGGTCAAACGTTCAATACGACCGCTACGGCGCTGCCGGGTGGCGGGTCAAATCCGCTCAACTACGACGTAAACACCATCTTTCTCGGCAACGGACAGGGCTTTTCCACGGAGAAACCCGCATTTGGGTTCCCCGGAGGCGGCCAGCAGGATACTCGTTTCCAGTGGTATGTCGGAGATTCCTGGAGGGTAAAATCAAATCTGACTCTGACTTATGGCCTCCGCTATGTGCGGGACACCGGTCGAGCTGACTCTGATTTGCCGGCCATTCCGGCTCTGGACCAGTTCGGGCCGGGCCTCGGGAACAAGGTGAACCAGCCAAATACGAACTTTGGTCCGCAAGTGGGTATCGCTTGGTCCCCCGGCTCCAGCGGCAAGACCGTTATCCGCCTCGGCGGAGGTCTCTATTATGAGAACGCTGTCTGGAACAACGTGCTGTTTGATCGTCCAGTCCGCCTGCCACAAGGTCTATTCCTTGGCTTAACGACCGTTTGCCCGGGCGGCTCGCTCACTCTACCCGATGGTTCGGTCGTAACCACGGTGAATGGACACCCGATTACCAGTGACTGCAACACTTTCATTGGCGACCCTAACATTAACGTATTGGCAGACGCTACCGCCCTCCAAAACCAGTTCAAGCAAGCTACGATTGCTGCTGGAGCCCAGTCAAACGGGAGCTATATCGGCAACACTCTGGCCGCTGGCCAGAACTCAACCGGCAACATCCTGATTGCTCCCGACTACCGGACACCGCGCTCCTGGCAGATGAACGTGGGCGTCCAACGGGAATTGTGGAAGGGCACCGTCCTCTCTGTTGATTACCTCCGAAACATCGGACTGCACTTCCTCCTTGCGTACGACGTGAACCATGTCGGTGATGCGCGTTATCTAAACCAGACCGCGGCGCTGGCTGCAATTTCAGCTGGCAATAACTCCGTCGGTTGCGGAACGTCCACTAGCCCTGCAGCGATTGATTGCGCGATTGCAAATAAAGCCACGATCGGCACTTATCAGGGTTTCGGGCTCGATTCTGGCAACTCATTCAACAGCGGTTTCCCCTGCAATGGGGCCTGCGCCTTCGGTGGCGTCAATCAGTCACTCGGACAGAACCAGATGCTCTTTCCGATTGGCCGCTCCGTTTACAACGGCATGGACGTGAAACTCACCTCCAACGTGGACCATCCGATGAAGTGGATCAAACATGCGAACTACCAGATCGCATACTCCCTCTCTCGGTTCGTGTCCCAGGCGCAGGATCAGGACTTCATCAACTATGCGCTCAACTTCCAGAACCCGAACCAGTACAGCGGGCCCAATGGACTTGATCGCCGGAATCAGTTTTCGGCAGGGGCTTGGTTTGATCTGCCACTTCTGACAAGACTCAGCTTTACAACCCATTGGTACAGTTCTCTGCCCCGGACTCTGTTTCTCCCTGGTGGTGGCAGCATTTTCACATCTGACCTCAATGGGGACGGCACAGGCGCGGGCAACACTACAGGAGCCAACGGCGATCTTCTGCCGGGCACCAACATCGGTTCCTTCTCCAGAGATTTCGGTGTTGGCGGCATGACCTCGCTGATCAACAACTACAACAACAACATCGCCGGAAAGACGATCACTCCAGCGGGTCAGGCCTTGGTGTCAGCCGGTATGTTTACGCAGGCCCAACTGATAGCTTTGGGCGCGACTCCGCAACCCATCGCTGCACCGCCTCCAGGTCAAGTCGGCATGGATCAGTTCTTCACCTTTGACCTCGGCCTGAGCTGGAATCTGAGGCCCAGCAAAGTCCTCCATTTTATTCCGGAGGGCGTGGTCATTCAGCCGCAATTCACCTTCTATAATCTTTTCAACCGGCAAAACTTTGACTCTCCTAGCCAGCCGCTAAGCGGAGTGCTCGATGGCAGCGCCGGCTCCCTCAATGGCACAACACGTTACAACCAGGCAGGATGCGACCCTGCAAACAACCCTGGTCCGTGTACCGGCCGCACGAACCTCACCTCCATTGGTTCCGGCGTGTTTGCTCTCGGAGCTCCGCGTCAGATCGAATGGGGCATCAAAGTTAGCTTCTAGTCTCACTCCGCCTTTAACAAAAGCGGCGGGTAGCCTTTTCGGCTTCCCGCCGTTTTTCATTTGGAGCAAGGGTTGTGGTTTGCGAAATGGTAAAATCTGTAATGCTCAGTTCATTCCGCGGAGGTGCCTTATGCGGAGCCGCTGTTTCTTCCTCTTTCTGCTGATCCAACTGTTTTCGCCCACCGCAAAGTACATTTCAGGTCAACACCCCGTCCCGCCCGCCGTTCGCGAAGCTGACAAACAGACAAATAATGCGCCAATGGAGGCGCCGCTGCCTCCCAAATCAAAGCAGCTGAATGTTAAACAACTCCGCGAGGAGGCCTCAGAGCTCTCGCAGCTTTCCGCAGGCATCCCCCAGGGAATTGAATATGTAACTAAAGGGCAAATTCCCAAGGATCTAAACGATCAGCTAAAGCATATCGAGAAAATTGCCAAGCACCTCCGTGGCGAAATTTACCCGTGAACAGTTCTAACTGTGTCAGCAACGGGCCTTTGTGTGAACTGCTCAACACAGCTGCTGATCGCGACTTTTAATTATTTATGACACTGTCACAGCGTGCCTCGGCCGGTGTACTTCTGTAGGCCTCACCAGCATTACATTCTATTTTCGGTAGTCAGTTACGTCTGACCATATCCAATCTTACTCATCCAAACCAGTCCATCTCTCTGCAGCAAGCATGACGTTGAATTTACAAGATATAGACACAGGGCTCGAAATGAATGTTTGGCAAAGGGCGTGCACTTGCTGGTTTCGCTTTTTGGGCCTCGGTTGCTCGGAATCTACCTTGCTGTTGCGGGTCTTAGCAAGCAACTCTTAGTGGGGGAACACAGGGGCGTTACAGCGATTTGCTCGGATTCACAATTGCACGGCCGATTGCATTGGTGGGGTGACTAGAACGAATTAGAAGCGAGTGGTTCCTTGATAGGAGAAGGCTGAAATGAGGAACTACTTGAAACGCTTATGTTTGGTGCTTCTTGCTCTGTTGCTTTTTAGCGTGTCCGGCTCTTGGGCACAGTCGATTGTCACGGGAGGGATTGCAGGAACCATAACGGATGCCACCGGTGCGGTAGTCGGAGAGGCAAAGCTGACCCTCAAGAACATTGCTACCACAGAAACGTTATCTAATACGACGAGCGCAGGCGGCGAATATCTTTTCCCGCTCCTTAAGCCTGGCGATTACACTCTTACTGTAACCAAGGACGGCTTCAAAACCGCAACACGGCCCGTTACTGTGGTGTTGGGAACCACCGTTAACGCCAGCCTCGCCCTGGAAGTAGGCGCAGCCTCAACAACTGTTGAAGTTTCCGTCGAGCAGGCGCAACTGCAAACGGAAAACGCCAACATTTCCACCAATTTCGAAACCAAGCAAATCCAGGAAGTCCCGAATCCAGGTGGAGACGTTACCTACGTGGCGCAAACCGCGCCTGGTGTCACCATGAGCAGCGCGGCCGGCGGCGGCTTCGGCAACTTCAGCACCTTCGGGTTGCCGGGAACTTCCAATCTCTTCACCATCAATGGCAACGACTACAATGACCCATTCCTGAACCTGAATAACACCGGGTCCAGCAACCTGCTGCTCGGTGGCAACGAACTCCAGGAAATCTCCGTTGTAAATAACGCCTATACCGGTGAATACGGCCGCCAAGCTGCTTCCCAAATCGACTACTCAACCAAGTCTGGCTCGAACAGCTTCCATGGCAACGCCGTTTACAACTGGACAGGCCGCTACTTGAATGCCAATGATCCACTGCTCAACGCAGCTGGCCAGCCGCGCCCATTCGAAAATAACAATCAATGGGCGGCTTCCCTCGGCGGGCCGATTATCAAAGACAAGCTCTTTTTCTTCCTGAATACGGAAGGCATTCGTTACATTTTCGGGGCTGTCAAGCCTGTAACGACCCCGACCCTGACGTTTGAAAATTACACGCTGGGTAACATCGCCGGCAACGGCGCTCCCACGATTGCTTTCTATCAGAACATGTTTAAGCTGTGGAACTCGGCGCGGGGCATTGCTGCTGCCGTGCCAAATGCGAATAGCTGCACCAGCACAGGCGAATGGGTCGCTCCGGGCGCCCCCAACCCTAACGGTCTTCCCGTGCTTCCTGCAGCCCTTGCGGCCGATCAGTGCACCCAGTCCTGGACGGACAGCTCGCCCTCGGGCAACAAAGAGTGGCTGCTCTCTGCCAGAATTGACTATTCCTTCAACGACAATAACAAGATATTTGGCCGGATGAAGTTTGATCGTGGCACCCAGCCGACCTACACCGATACCATTAACCCTATTTTTGACACCTTTAGCACCCAGCCTCAGAACGAAGGCCAATTGAACTATACGCACGTCTTTAACCCGACGGTCGTGAACAATTTTATTGGTTCCGTTCTGTACTACTCAGCGATTTTCGGCGGCGTGTCCCCAACATCTCCCGCGCTCGCTCTCTTCCCCGGCAACCTTGCCCTTGCGGACGGCTCTTTAACGAACCTCGGGTTCGGTTCCGGGAGTGGAGGTTATGCCAACGGCTTCTTTTTCCCGCAGGGGCGCAGGGTTACCCAGTGGGGACTCGTGGATGACCTTTCCGTCACTCGGGGAAATCACTCCTTCAAAATGGGGGTTAACTGGCGGAGGGATGACATCAGTGATCTCACTGCATCGGAGGTAGCTATTTACCCGGCAGTGAACACAACCCTGTTTGGATTAGCCAACGACTCGCTCAATGGTGGCCCTGGAAACTTCACAAACTTCAACTTCGCGAAAAGCCCCGTCCAGCCCGTCGCGTTTTACAGCGTCGGGTTTTATTTCCAGGACGAATTCCGGGCGACTTCAAAATTGAAGATGACCTTGGCCCTGCGGGCCGACCGCAATTCCGGCGGTGTTTGCCAACACAATTGCGCGAGCCTTCCGATTGTTCCTTTCACCCAGTTAGCCCACGGAGCATCCGTTCCCTACGACCAGTCGTTCCAGACAGGCAGGAAGACGATTATTCCCAGCAATGAACTGGTCGTCTTTCAACCTCGGTTCGGAGTGGCTTGGAGCCCCTGGGGAGACAAGACCGTCATTCGCACCGGCGTCGGCTTATTTGCCGATCTATATCCAGGCACCATTCTGAGCCCCATTGATACAAACTTCCCTCAAGTGAACATATGGAACGTTCCTGGTGGGAGCTTGGCTTGGGACCTTAAGCCCCCCACAACAACTGCATACCCGGGTAGCGGTGTTTCGTTTGTGCAACAATGCAACACTGCCTTCAACAGCAATTTCTTTGCCGGTGGCAGTTTGACTTCGTTCTTGGCAACTCCCGGACTTCCGGCAGGGTGCGCCACCACGCCGACGTTGAATGACGTGAGCCGCAGCCTGCAGAACCCAAAGTACGTCGAATGGAACCTGGAAGTTCAACACATGATCACCCCACACACTATTTTCAAAGTGAACTACGTGGGCAATCGCGGGTTTTCTGAGCTCTATTACAACGCCTACCTCAATGGCTTCGCAGGGCCCGGGCAGATCGGATTCGGAGTGCTCCCTCTCACACCGCCGGATCCTCGTGTAGGCCGTGTGAATTTCCTCCAGAGCGGGGCTGTCTCCAACTACAACGGGATGACCGTCTCTGTTGAGGAGCACAACTGGCATGGATTGAGCGGCAGGTTCAACTACACTTATTCGCATGCCTTGGATGAATCTTCAAACGGTGGCGTGCTCCCGTGGAGCATCTTCTACAGCGTCCTGGGCCAGGTCAATCCGCAGACGATAAGGTCTAACTACGCATCGGCCGACTACGACGCCCGCCATCAGGTCACTGCCAGCTATATCTATCTATTGCCATTCAAGAGCAGCAAGCGTCTCTTGAACACCGCCATTGGCGACTGGCAACTCTCAGGCACCTTGTTCTACCGCACAGGCTTCCCGTTCAGCGTCGATGACACTGCAACGGTCACGGGCCTCACCGGTCAGAATCTTGGTGGCCCCACCAACCCCGGAGCAGCCATCCTCCTGCAACCCTTGTTCTCCAAGAGAAACTTTTCCAACGGGGGCGCTTGCGTTGCAGCTCCATGCTTCGGCATCCAGGGTCTGATCAACCCGACTGCACCCTTCTTGTTCGCTCCGCCAACGAGCTTTACCAACCCGGTTGTCGGCCGCAACGCCTTCACCGGCCCGGGGTTCCTCGCCGGCGACATGAGTCTCCGCAAGAACTTCCGGATCAGCGAGCGCTTCATCTTCCAGTTGGGGCTGAACGCCTACAATTGGTTCAACCACGCGAATTACGGAACGCCCTTCTCCCAGACCATCTTTGGGCCTTCGAACTTCGGAAAGACCATCTTCACCGAGGCACCGCCAACGTCTCCTTACGGAGCGTTCGCTTCTGCCGCAACCGACATGAGAATGGCCCAGATTACGGCCAAGCTTACTTTTTAACTGAGTCTGCGAAAACGCGGAGAAAGAGGGCGGCCACTGTGCCGCCCTCTTTTTGTTGGGCCCAATGCCAAACCGGAGCACCGTCGTGCCCGCGCACACATTGCCTGCTCAATATCTGCTTGGGAATCTACTGGGGCTTCGATTCCTTAGGTGACGCCGGGTTCTGTCTGGCTATTTCTTGTGCGACCTGCTGGCGCATCTGCGCAGCGCGGAAACCTGCGGCAGAGTCGGGATCCAGCTTGATATAAGCATCGAGATCAGCCAGCAATTCCCCATAGTTTTTTTGCCGCATGTGGATGTTTGCCAGCAGCCGATAAACGAAGGGGGTATTCGGGGCAAGCTCTCTTGCGCGTTCGGCCGATTTCAATGCCAGGTCAAGTTGCTCGCGGCCCAGATCCAACTTCCCAAGTTCGTAGAAGCCCATCCAGGAGTTGGGATTCAATTCGACACCGCGCCGGATCGCTTTCTCACCTTCACCAGCCTCCCCCTTTTCCACTAAGAGGGTTCCCAAACCTACCTCGGCATCGCCGTAGGTATCGTGGCTCAATTCAATCGCCTTGCGAAAATTTCCCCGTGCTTCGTCGGCCTTGCCCATCGTGAGATATGCCATTGCAATTTCGCGATAGACCTCGTAATAACCCGGAGCCTCAGCCACGGCGTGCCGGAAGTCCTGCAGCCCTGCCTCTGGTTTCTTGTCCACGTACACTTTCTTTTTTCCGGAGGCGACAAGTTCCCGCGCAGCTTGTGGCATGGATAACTCGTGCGCGGAAACCACCGATCCGGTGGGGCCCGCCGCGGACTGCTTCGCGACGGGCTTCATGTAAATGGTCATGCCTTTGTCGGAGGCGTAACTCAAATCCAGCTGGAAGTCTGTCGTCCGGTAGCCATTCGCCTCAAACGTAAGAATGTAACGCCCCCGTCTCATCCCCCGAAAATAGAATTCACCGGTCTGTACAGTGGTGGTCTGTTCCATCAGATTGCCGCCACCATCGCATAAGCGGACGGCCACATGCTCGATTGGCTGATTGCTCCCTTCCGAGAGCACAACCCCGCTGACAGTTACACTGTTGCTTGAGGTCTGGGACACTACCTTCGACGGCGTGATCAATACCAGAAGTAAAACGCAGATTTGATTGCGGAGCCGGCCCATATCGAACCCCTTCCGGCTATGGGGGATTATATCACTCGTCAAGTTCGGGCTTCTTCGAATTATTCGAGCCGCGGTGCTGGCTTGTCTCTGCGAGGCCTCGAGCGTGAGCTTGGTCAGTTATCTGGCAGGCGAGGCCGTGTGCTCTCATCTGGCAGAGTCACATTGCTACGTGTAAATCTTCCGTCTTCTGGGGCTAACGCGCCGCTTTGGCTGGCACTGCCCCCGCCAACCTCTGAAGCGATTCCGTGTACGGAGCCTTCGCAACTCCCTGCTCCGTGAAAATGGCCGTGATATAGCGATTTGGCGTCACGTCAAATGCCGGGTGCGCCGCCGCCACGTCCGCCGGCGTAATCCGAACGCCCTGGATGTGCGTCACTTCCGCCGCGGCCCGTTCCTCGATGGGTATTTGTTCACCCGACGCAACAGACAAATCAAACGTCGAAATGGGCGCCGCAATATAAAACGGCACGTTGTTCTCTTTTGCCAGCACCGCCATTTGATAGGTCCCGATCTTGTTCGCGGTGTCCCCATTTGCGGCGACGCGGTCCGCCCCGGTAACGATTGCTCCCACTTTCCCGGTTTTCAGGAAGTGGCCCACCATGTTGTCCGTAATCACCGTCAGCGGAATTCCACCACGGTGCAACTCCCACGCCGTCAGCCGAGCTCCCTGCAAATACGGCCGCGTCTCCGGCACCAGTACGTGCAACTTTCGCCCCTGCTCGTACGCAACGCGAATCACTCCCAGCGCCGTCCCGATCCCGGCCGTGGCCAGCGCGCCCGCATTGCATTGCGTCATCACATGCCCTTTTTTCGGCATGAACTCCGCGCCAAACCGCCCGATGGCTTCGTCCGTTGCTTTCTTTTCCGCGTGAACCTCTTGCGCCTCCTTGATCAGCGCTTGCCGGATTCCCGCAAGGTCCAGATGAGATCGTGTCAGTTCCGCAAATCGCGCCTTCATCCGTTCCAGCGCCCAGAAGAGATCCACTGCCGTCGGCCGCGTCTTCGCCAGCGTCTCGCAAATAATCGGAAATTCGCTCCTCAGCTCTTCTACCGTTTTAGCCGTCGACTTCTGCGCTCCCAGCGCAACGCCCATCGCCGCCGCCACGCCAATCGCCGGAGCGCCGCGAATCACCATCTCGCGAATCGCCTTCGCAACTTCGCGGTAATCCGTGTAGGTGTAGCTGATCTCTTCCGCGGGCAATTTCCGCTGATCCAGCATCACCACGCCGCGTTCCGTCCATTCGATCGGTTGTGCCACGTACATTTCTTCGCTTATCCTCTCTTTTTATTTTAGCGAATCTAGACTGGGAAAAGAATTCGCTACTTGCCGGCGGGCATCTTCGTAAACCAATGCGTGCTCAAACCGGTGGCCAGTGAAATCAGCAGGTTGTAGCCCAAATGCATCAGAAAACTCGCGAGCACGGTTCCTGTCCGCGCCCTCACCAGCGTAAAAACAATTCCAACCAGCGTCAGAGTCGCCACCAGGCCCCACGTCCAGCCCAACTGGGCTCCGTGCATCAATCCAAACAGCACGCCCGTCACCACAATCGCTGGCGCCACGCCGAACGAGCGCGCGAACAGCGGATAGAGATACCCGCGGAAAAGCGTCTCCTCTACCAGCGGTGCAACCAGCACCGCCATCCCTACGAACAGCATCGCCGTATGGGGATACTTGAATAACTCCTCCATCGGTGTGCTTTCCGGCGTTTTCATGCTCGCCGTCATCAGCGCAACGAACAAAGACAATCCGCATCCCGCAAAAAAATAAGCCAGTGGATTCGTCGGAATTCTCGAATCTGCCGGCAGCAACTTGCGCCATCCCAGCGTGCGCCAGAACGGGTGTCCGCGCAGCACCGACAGGGTCACATACAGAAAGAAAAATATCACCGCATACCAGATCAGCATGCTGCCGATCGCAAACTGTGGCTTCGAAATCAGATATTCTTCCAGCTGTTTTGTGTTCAGCCTTTGCCGCGGCGCGTAGACCACCGCAAGCACCCCTTGAATGATCACCAGGCTCCCGAACCCGAAGACCACAAAAAGGATCAGGTGTGGCCACGACCAGCTGATCTGCAAATCTACCGGATACGTTTTAGCCGGAGGATATGGAACCACTTCCGTCGCCGCGGCCTGCTCATTTCCCGCGCTTCCCCAGTTCGGAAAAGATTCAGGAGAACTGATGTTTGGCGTCACAGGCGAATTGGGGTTTTCCGCCTCGGGTTCGGACTCGCCCGGCGTGGGCGGCTTTTCCTCATGCAGGTTCATGCTTTTGCGCGCCTCGCTCCGGACGGCCACCCGGACGTCAGCGCCGACGCTACCAATGGCAGCAGCAATTCGTGATGTCCCGTGATCGCAAATCCCCTCGAATTTTCTCCTGTTTTTTTCCCCGTCGGCGCCGTCGGCCTCTTCACCACATTCTGCAGCGGCCGGTAATGCTGGATAAAATCAAAATTTGCGGTGGTAATTGGTTGCAACCGCAAGCCCGTGTTTCGCGCTACAGACACTGCCTTCAGAAACACTTCCGGCAAAATCACCGCCGATCCCCAGTTCAGGAACGCGCCACCGCCATCCATTCCCCGCACCAGCGCGCAGAACAGCCGAAAATCGGTGAAGCTCGCCGCTCCCAGCGCCGCCCCGTCCGCCGCCGGATGCATGTGCGGAATATCGGTTCCGATCGCCAGGTGCACGGTCACGGGGATTCTCAATTTATACGCCGCGGCAAGAACGCTCGCTTCCAGGTGTTTCGTCGCCAGAATGCCGCTGTGCAGGTATTGCCCCGCGGCTTCTCCATATCCCAGCCGGATTCGCTGCGCGAGTTTTGCGATCTCGTTAATCCCGGCGCCGGTCTCCTGGGCCATTCCGAATTTTCCTTCGCCCAGTGAAGCATCCACGTCTTCCGAAGTCTGCCCGGCCAGCGCGATTTCAAAATCATGGATCATCGCCGCGCCGTTCATCGCAATCCCGCTGACAAATCCCGCCCGCATCAGATCAATCAGCAGCGGGCCAAGCCCCACTTTAATAACGTGGCCGCCAATTCCCCAAAGCACCGCCCGCTTCCGCGCTTTGGCCCGATGGACAGCCGCCAGCACATCCCGCAGGTCATTCCCCGCCAGAATTGCCGGCAATGCCTCCAGAAATTTCTTCAGGGAAGGATTCTTCCCCGCGGGACGCGCAAATTCCCGAACGTTCACTTTGCTGCGCCGGCTGGCGATGGGATAAGTCTCCACGCCCCCCAGCGCTACGGGTTGGATTTCGTAAATGCTCATTCGAATCTGATTACTCTACGGGGAACCGGCACACCGCGCAAGCGAAACGCGGCAATCGTCACCACGCCCCTCCAACTCTCACGATGCCTTCTGATTTCCATTGCTTGAAAAAGTCCCCGCCCCATTCATTCCTAGATGCCGCGCCAGCGCCTGCCCGGTGTAAGATTTTTTTGTTTTCGCCACCAACTCCGGAGTCCCCTGCGCCACAACCCGCCCGCCGCCCGCTCCGCCTTCCGGCCCCAGATCGATAATCCAATCCGCCTGTTTGATCACATCCAGATTGTGTTCGATGATTAGCACGGTATTCCCCAGGTCCACCAGCCGCTGCAACACATCCAGCAATTTTCGCACGTCGTCGAAGTGCAAACCCGTCGTCGGCTCATCCAGGATGTACATCGTCCGGCCCGTCTGGCGCTTCGAAAGCTCTCGCGCCAGCTTGATGCGCTGCGCCTCGCCGCCCGAAAGCGTCGTTGCCGATTGTCCCAGTTGCACGTACCCAAGCCCTACTTCCACAATCGTCGCCAGTTTTTGCTGAATTTGTGGAATATTCTCCAGCAGCTTCAGCGCATCGCTCGCGGGCAGGTTCAGCACATCGTTTATGCTGTGGCCCTTGTAGCGCACCGCCAGCGTCTCCGCGTTATACCGCCGCCCGCGGCACACCTCGCAAGTCACATAAACGTCCGGCAGAAAATTCATCTCAATGCGCCGCAGCCCCTCGCCTTGGCACGCTTCGCAACGCCCGCCCTTCACATTGAAGCTGAACCGCCCCGGCTTGTAACCCCGTTCGCGCGACTCCGGCAGCATCGCAAACAGCTCGCGAATCGGCGCGAAAACACCCGTATACGTCGCCGGATTCGACCTCGGCGTCCGCCCGATCGGCGCCTGGTCAATCTCGATCACCTTATCAATGTGCTCCACGCCCAGCAGCATCCGGTGCGCCCCGGGTTGTTCCATCGAACGGTACAATTTCTGCGCCAGCACCCGGTACAGAATATCGTTCACAAGCGTCGATTTGCCCGACCCTGAAACTCCCGTAACCACCGTTAACAATCCCAGAGGCACCGATACATCCACATCTTTCAAGTTGTTCGCATGCGCTCCAAGAATCTGAATTACTTTCCCGTTCGGGCTACGCCGTTTCGCAGGGACAGGTATTTCCGCCGTCCCCGAAAGATACTGTCCTGTCAACGACTCCGCTGTCGCCGCAATTTCCGCGGGTTTCCCCTGCGCCACAAGGTAGCCGCCCGCATTCCCCGCGCCCGGCCCCAGGTCCACCACAAAATCCGCTCGCCGGATCGTATCCTCGTCGTGTTCCACGACCAGCACGGTGTTGCCCAGATTTCGCAGCTGTTCCAGCGAATGCAACAACCGGTCGTTGTCCCGCGCGTGCAACCCAATCGATGGCTCGTCCAGCACATACAGCACGCCGCGCAATCGCGACCCGATCTGCGTCGCCAGCCGTATCCGCTGCGCTTCTCCGCCCGAAAGCGTCGCCGCCGAGCGGTCCAGGCTCAAATAACCCAGCCCCACCGCCAGCAGAAAATCCAGCCGTTCGGCAATCTCACTCAGTGGCCGTCCCGCCACTTCTTTTTGCCGCGGCGTCAACTCCGCCAGAATTTTCTCCACCGCGGGCCGCGCATCGCTGATCGCCAGCGCCGTGAAATCCGCAATCGACCAACCCGCCAGTTTCACCGCCAGCGATTCCGGCCGCAGCCTCTTCCCATGGCAAGCGCTGCACAACGTCGCCGACATGTATTGTGTCATCCACTCGCGATAGGAGTCCGAATTCGACTCCTCGAAATTCCGTTCCAGAAATTTCAAAATCCCCTGAAACCGGAACCCTTTTTCGCCCGCCGATGGACGCACGCCCGCGCCCTTTTTCGTATCTCCATTCGGATATCCGTAGAGCAGCAGGTTCTGCACCTTCGCCGGGTATTTCTCAAACGCCGAATCCAGGTGGAATCCATGCGCGTAAGCCCCGAGCTCCAGCGTCCGCTTCAGAATCGCAGACCCAGATCCCGGCCCGAGCCCTCCGTCAAACAGCGGCCGCGTCCAGTCCACAATCACTTTGGCGGGATCAAAATCATATTTCGAGCCCAGCCCGTTGCATGCCGGGCAAGCCCCATAAGGCGAATTGAAGCTGAACGATCTCGGCTCCAACTGCGGCACCGACAACCCGCAATCCGGGCAAGCCAGCTTTTCCGAAAATGTGTATTCCTTGCCGCCCACCACCGCCACGGTCACCAGTCCCTGCGCCAGCCGCAGCGCCGTCGCGATCGACTGTTCCAGCCTGGAAGCCACTCCCTGCTTCACCAGCAGCCGGTCGATCACCACTTCGATCGTGTGATTCTTCCGCTTGTCCAGCACCGGCGTTTCGTCCAGCGGCAGCAACTCCCCGTTGATCCGCACGCGCACGAACCCGTCCTGCGCCAACTTCTCCAGTTCTTTCCGGTATGCGCCTTTCCTGCCGCGCACAATCGGCGCCAGAATCATGATGCGGTCGTCGGCCTTGCACAATTCTCCGTGCAGAATGGCCTGCACAATCTGTTCGCTCGATTGCCGTGTAATCGGCTTCCCGCAATTCGGGCAATGCGGCACCCCCACGGCGCTATACACTACGCGCAGGTAATCGTAGATTTCCGTGATCGTTCCCACCGTGGATCGCGGCGAACGCGTGGTGGTTTTCTGCTCGATGGCGATCGATGGAGACAGCCCTTCAATCACATCAACTTCCGGTCTCTCCATCTGGTCCAGGAATTGCCGCGCATACGCCGACAGCGACTCAACATATCGCCGCTGACCTTCGGCATAAATGGTGTCGAATGCCAGCGACGACTTGCCTGATCCCGATAGCCCCGTGATCACCGTCAGCGTATTCCGCGGAATCTCCACGCTGATGTTCTTCAGGTTGTGCTGGCGCGCTCCCCGCACAACCAGTTTCGTTATCCCCATATTTCGAAAGCGCTCCCTCCACAGGAGCCCCGGCGCCCAGTGGGTACACTGAGCCCAGCATAGTCTTTCAACATAACAACTCGCGCAACCAGCGGTCAAGCTGGCCGACTCGTTAGATGCGCCTGCAAGGAAAATTCTTGCCGGGGAGCTGCGTCGGCCCATTCCCTGAGTAAAAAATTCCCCGGGGGTAGTGCTTTTTTACCCGGCTCCAGACTTTAATGTGTTGAAAATAAATGCTTTATGAATGGTCAACCGTTTGCACTTTAGACATGCGTGGGGGAGGCGAGCCGAGGATCCCTTTAGGGGATTGAGGGCTGGGCCGGTTCGCACTTCCCCTCACTTCTGCCGAAACCTGCAACTCTCAGTTGCGTAAGCGACTGGCTCCCCATACATCCCGGAATTGCATCTGACCAACCGGCAGAGGTTTGCGCCTGGTCTCCATTCTTGTGGATTAATCTCCACAGCCAATAAAAAAGGAGGCCGGATGGCCTCCTTTTCGTTCGAGTCTTTTCTCCTGGACTGCCGGTGGTTCAGCCTTCCTGCTGGATCTTGTGCGAAATAATTTGCGTCATCGGATAGCGCACTCCGCGATAATCCACGCGGGAAGCGTAATCGCTCAGCGTCATAAACAGCAGCAGCGCCAGCCAGAAAATCCCCGCGACAATCACCAGCTTGGTCCGTTCCGGCGCATACTTCGCGTGCATGAAGATCAGCACCACCAGCGTCGCCTTGACCGTCGCAATCAAAAGCGCCACAACAATGTTGAATCTTCCCAGATCAACAAACGCCGCAAACACGGTAATCCCGGTCAGCGCCAGCAACGTCAGGATGATCGTCAGGTACATTCCCGGCGATACGATATGCTCTGTGTGTTCGTGTTCGGCCACGCTTCGCTCCCTACTTATGCCGGTCAATCAGATATAACAGCGGAAAAAGATAAATCCACACAATGTCCACGAAGTGCCAGTACAAGCCCACGATGTCCACCGGGTTATTCCACTCCGCGTTAAACTTCCCGGCCACGGACTCCTTCAGCAGCCAGAAAAGCAACCCCGCTCCGATCACCATGTGCAGCGCGTGCAACCCGGTCATCCCGAAATACGCCGAATAATAAAGCTGCGCGTGCGCGTTCAGGTCGGGATCGGCTTTTGCCGCAACCTCCAGCTCTTCCTTTTCCTTCGCCATGTCGGCGGCGTCAATGTCTTCGCACTTCGCCGGATTGTTCACGCAATAAAAAATGTCGAAACTCTTTCCAGGCACCAGGTGGTGATGGAATTTTTGCGCATATTCCACATATTTCACGCCAAAAAACACGAAGCCCAGCAGGATCGTCAGGCTCAAGAAAAGCGTAATCAGCCCCTTCTTGCTCGTCTGCGAAGCCCATACCGCCATCGCCATCGTGAAGCTGCTGGCCAGCAGCACGACAGTGTTGAATCCCCCCAGCCCCAGGCTCAACGTGTTGCTGCCCATCGCGAACGCGTGGAAATAGGTGTGCCGGTTGATCGTGTACGCCAGCATGATCCCGCCGAAGAACATCACTTCGGTCACCAGGAAAATCCACATGCCGAGCGTGGCAGTATCCTTCTGCTGCTCCAGCGTCTTGAACTGCCCGTACAATGCTCCGGTGCGATGCACTCCGCACTCCTCTATCCGTCAGGTTCAGGCGCCAATCGCTCGCCTGTCTCCGGGCCGCGGCCCGGCCATCCTTCAGTCGTCCCCGTGGGCCGGCGCCACCACCGGCGAACCCTTCCCAGCGGGAACGTCGAGCCCCAGGTCCGGCCGGTTGTGGAAGTCGTAAGCTTCCCACGTGACAACCGGTGTAACGTCAAAATTCTCCGTCAGCGGAGGAGATTGCGTCTTCCACTCCAGGCCCGTTGCAGGCCAGGGATTGTCACCAGCCACCTTTCCATAAAACGCCGCCCAGGTCAGATACACCATCGGCAACAGGTAGCCGACAGCGAGAATCGAGGCCCCTGCCGTAGACATCACGTTGTAAATCTGAAATTCCGGCGGGTATGTGTGATACCGCCGCGGCATGCCCATAATTCCCAGGATAAATTGCGGAAAGAATGTGAAGTTGAATCCGATGAACAGAGTGAAAGCCGCGATCCGTGCGAGCCACTCGGGATACATGCGCCCGGTGATTTTCGGCCACCAGAAATGTAGCCCGCCCAAATATCCCATCACCGCGCCACCCACCATGATGTAGTGGAAGTGGGCGACCACAAAGTATGTGTCGTGAATGTTGATGTCTACGCCCAGGGCGCCGAGAAACAGTCCCGTGAGCCCCCCGACCAGGAACAGGCCCAGAAATCCGAATGCATACAGCATCGGCGTATCGAATGAAATCGACCCGCCAAACAATGTTGCAGTCCAGTTAAATGTCTTGATTGCCGAGGGCACCGCCACGATAAACGTCAGGAACGAAAACGCCACCGCCGCATACGTGGACTGTCCAGTGAGGAACATGTGGTGCGTCCAGACGAGGAACCCGATCACCGCGATTGCCAGGCTGGCCGCGGCCACGAAGTGATACCCGAACAGCCGCTTGCGCGCGAACGTCGGAATCAGCTCGCTGATCACGCCCATCGCCGGCAAAATCATGATGTACACGGCCGGGTGCGAGTAGAACCAGAACAAGTGCTGGAACAGAATCGGATCACCGCCCATGGCCGGATTGAAGAAGCCCAATCCAAACACCCGTTCCATGGCCGCCAGTCCCAGGGTAATCGCAACCACCGGGGTCCCCAGGATCATCACGATCGAAGTCGCATAATGCGCCCACACAAACAGCGGTAGCCTGAACCACGTCATCCCCGGCGCGCGCATCGTGTGCACCGTCACCAGAAAATTCAGCCCGGTCAGAATCGACGAAAATCCGGTGATGAATACGCCCACCACCGCCGGCGCCACCGCCGAATTCGAATACACCGTGCTCAGCGGCGTGTAAAACGTCCATCCGGTGTCCAACCCTCCGTTGATCATCGACCACAGCGTGAACAACCCGCCCACCACGTACACATACCAGCTCAGCAGGTTGATCTTTGGAAACGCCAGGTCCTTCGCGCCGATCATCAGCGGAATCAGAAAATTCCCCATCACCGCCGGGATCGAAGGAATCAGGAAAAAGAAAATCATCGCCACGCCGTGCATTGTGAACATCCGGTTGTACTGGTCCGGTGTCAGCAGGTACCCGTTCGGCGTCAGCAGGTGCAGGCGGATCATCATGGCGAAGAAGCCGCCGACGAAGAAGAAAAAGGTGACCGAAGCCAGGTAGAGCAGCGCAATCCGCTTGTGGTCCGTGGTCAGCAGCCACGAACGAATCCCGTACGTGGCGTTCAGGTAATGCTTTTCCGGCAGTTTCAGCGCCGGACCCGTGGCTTGCTCTCTCATACTATTTCTTCCCCGCTGGTGTCGGCATAATTCCCGCGCCCTTCGCCGGCACCGGCTGCGACTGCAGAGACTTGATATAGGCCGTCAGGTTCAGGATCTGCTCTTCCGTCACCAGGCCCTGGAACGTCGGCATTACCGGCTGATACCCGGCTACGATTTTCGCCTTTGGCTGAAGGATGGATTCGCGGATGTACGCTTCGTCGCCAACCACAGTCGTGCCGTCGGCCAGAAGCACCGTGCCGCCGAACAAGCCATTCAGCGACGGAGCACGCCCGGTCCCATTCGGGATGTGGCAGGTGTTGCAGGCAAACTGCGTAAACAGCCGCTCGCCCGCCGCCGCCGGGTTCACGTCGCCGCTCTCCCCCGAAAGCCAGGCCGCGTATTCCGCCGGCTCCATCACCGTCACCCATCCGCCCATCACCGCATGATTCGTTCCGCAATACTGCGAGCAGAAAAAGTGGTACTTGCCGGTCTTGATCGGCCGGAACCACATCGTATTGTACCGCCCCGGCACCACGTCCATCTTCACCCGGAACGCCGGCACGTAAAAATCGTGGATTACGTCCTCGCTGCCCATGATCAGCTTCACGTTGCGATTCACGGGAATGTGCAGCTCGTTGATTTCTTTCCGTCCGTTCGGCTGCTGCAGCTTCCACATCCACTGCTTCCCAACGAGATATATGTCCAGCGTATCCTTCGGCGCGATCCGGTAATTCACGTAAATCGCCGCGCCCCAGGCGAAAATCCCGATGGCAATAATCGTCGGAATCAGCGTCCAGCCCACTTCCAGCACGTTGTTGCCATGAACGTCGTCGCCAACCTCGTTCGCGCTCTGGCGCCGGAACTTGAACGCCGCGAATATAATCAGCACCGTCACCAGCACCGCGAAAAACAGCGTGGTCATCAGGATGAACGAGAACAACGCATCGACGTTGCCCGCGAAATTGGACGCTTGGTCTGGAAATGTTGGAAGCGGTGACTGCACGGCTCTAGTGTGCTCCTTGCGTCGGCATATCTTGGTGCGAATGCTCGTTGCGGTGGTCGCGGCGCCTGAAAATCACGAAGCCCAGCACCATGCAGAACAGCGTAACCACGCCGCCCATGCGGATCACCGTCATGATCGTGGCGCTGTACCGCGCCTTCGTCGGGTCGTACTGGTAACAAAACAGCAGCAGGTGATCCACCGGCGTCCCGATTTTCCCCGCCGACGCGTCCACCAATCCCAACCGCACGTTGCTCGCCGGATACTCCACGCCGAAAAAGTACCGTGAAATTCTTCCGTCCGGCGTCAGCAACAGGATTCCGCTCGCATGCGCGTACGATTTGCTCTTCTCATCGTAGCTGTAGCTGAAATTCGCCGCCTTCGTCACCGCGTCAATCGACTCGCGCGTTCCCGTCAGGAAATGCCAGCCTCCGTCGCTTGCCGGCCGCGCAAACGTCCGCAGCGCCTCGTGCTTCTTCTTCACCGCCGTATCCGGTGTATCGGCGGTGTCAAAGCTGATGAATACCACGTCATAATCTGTTCCGGGATTGAACGAAATCATCTTCAGCGTGCCGACCACCGCCTGCTCCACCTGGCTGCACAGCATCGGGCACGTGTAATACGCGAACACCAGCACCACCGGCTTCTTGCCGAAATATTGGCCCAGCCTCACGGAAGCGCCTGCTTCATCCACAAACTGGGCTTCCAGTGGAATCTGCGCGTTCAGTTGCGGATCGAATTTCACGTTGATCAGCGCCGGGGGCAATGCCTTGGAGGATTGGCCGACATTGTCCGGGATCATCTGCGCGCTGCCCGCAGCCGCGGCCAGCAACAGCATCGTGATCCCCGCAAATGTGCGCAGCACTTTCATCGTTACTTTTTCTCCGCCGGCGCGCTTATCGCCGGCAAACCTTTCTCCACAATCAATTTCATTGCGTCTTTCACGGGAATCTGCGCGATCCCCGCGTTCTTGTCCACCCAGCCTAACTCGTTGTTCGCCTTGGTATCCGCCTGAACCTTTTCCCGCATATCGTGCTGCGGGTCGGCCAAATGCCCCGGCATCCCCTGCATTCTCGGCTCTGGCGGGAGCTGCGGGCCCGCTTCGCGCATCGGCGCCGGAGCTTCATACGAACTCGTCCAGTAGTTCTTCAGTCCCTTGTAGAAGCCCAGCGAAAGAAAGAACGACGCAATTACCGTGATTCCGAGATACATCAGAAATTTCACGATTGGCGACGACTTGACGTCCGTCCCCTCAAAGGACACGTCCGCGTGCTGCGGCCGTCCGCCGTTCGCCTGCCCGTGGTCGTGGTGCTCAGTGCTCATTCTGCGCAAGCACCTCCGAAAGATTTGGGTCCCCAACCGGCAACAACGGCCTCTGCTTCAGGTTCATGGCAAAAAATCCCAGCCACAAGCCGATCAGCGCAACCGGCACCACGATGTCCAGCCACGTTGGCACCGCCCGCGACGTAAATTCCGGCCGCGTCATCCAGTACAAATCCACCAGCCGCATGAAAACCATCCACACCGCGATCTTCGAAACCACGCTGGCCGTCCGCTTCACGTCGCGCGAAAGCAGCAGCAAAAACGGAATCGCGAAGCTGAACAGCAGCACGATCACCGCCAGCACGCCCCACTGCCCGTTCAGCCGCGACCTGTAGAACGTAATCTCTTCCGGCTGGTTCCCGGACCAGATGATCAGCAGTTGTGAAAACGCGAAGTACGCCCAGAGCATGTTGAACGCAAAGAGCAGCTTCGCCAGGTCGTGCAGGTGCCGCTTCTTGATAACTCCGTTGAACGGTTCCGAGCCGGCCAGAAGTACAATCACCGCGATCATCAGCCCCATCGCGGCAATCGCCTGCCCCGCCACGAACAGAAACCCGTAAATTGTCGAAGCCCAACGCGGCGACAGCGACATCACCCAATCAATCGCCGCAAACGTCATCGCCAGGATGTACAGAATCACACCCGGCGCCGCCAGGGCCTTCATTCGCTGCTTCAATCCTTCGCCGTTTGATTGATCCTGCTGCTTCGACCAGTTGTTGAACACCACCATCAGCACCAGCCAGATAGCGAAGTAAATCAGAGCCCGCGTCACGAATCCGCCCTGTGTCAGATAACCCTGCTGCCACGAGGTCAGCGCGTGCTCGCCTTCTTTCGGTGCGTTAAGCCAGCCGGTTTCACTGTCGTTTCCGGAGTAGAGATATTTCATCCCCATCAAAATTGGAATAAAAAGAATCCCCACCAGCACAAGGTTCCGCGAAGCCGCTTCCAGGGGCCTCCGAATAACCATTCCCCAAATGCCCCCCGTCAGGTGCTGCAGCATCAGCAGTCCCAGCGACCCGACCGTCAAACCCAAAATCAGCATGTAGCTGAAAATATACGAGTGATAAAAATCCGCCGGCGATTTCATGTAGCCGAAAAGCGCCATCAGCAGCGCAATGCCGCCGACGACCAGACCGCCACTCTGCAGCCGGTCCACGCTCGCTGGCGCTCTGAACTCTTGCGCGCTCACTTCGCGGTTCCTCCCGCCATCAATTTCTCCCGTAACTCCGCCGGCAACTGCCCCGCCGGCGCGTTTCTGCTCAACTGCAGCGCCCGCAGGTACGCCACAATCGCCCAGCGGTCCCGCGGCGCAATCTGCGCCGAATAGCCATACATCGCGCCGAACCCATTCGTGACCACATCGTACAAATAACCGTTCGGCACGTTCCGGAGCCGTTCCTGGTGATAGCTGGGCGGATGCTTCATCCCGCGCATCGCCACCATTCCCATCCCGTCGCCCTGAATCCCGTGGCAGGGCGTGCAGAAAATCGCGTACCGCTGCTCGCCGCGCTGCATCAATTCCTCGCTGATCGGCAACGGAAACGCGTTCGAATCCTTGGGCACAGACAGCGAATCATCCTGCACTGATCCGCGCGCCACCGTGTTCTCCACCGCCGGCCGCTCCGATCGCCCGTCCGCGAAAAAGTCGCTCGGCGACAGCGGATTCTGCCGCGGCTGGTTGGCCATGTCCTGCCGCAGCGTGTTCTCGCAGCCGGCAAAGCCAAGGGAGCACAGCACCGCAACCGCAATAAGGGAAGGTTTATTCCTCATCCTTCACCTCGTTGACGTGCTGCGCGTGCAGGCTCTGCAGGAATTTCGACGTTTCCACCAGATCAAATTTGGGGTCGCGCGCTTCGACGCACAAAAAGAATTTGTCCGTGGACGCCTGCGAAAACCGCTGTACGCTAAACACCGGGTGATACGGCTGCGGCAGCTTATTCAGCGCCAGCATGCCGAACACAGCAAAAATCGAAGCACCCAGCACCGTCAATTCAAACGTCACCGGAATAAACGCCGGCCAGCTGTTGAATGGCCGCCCGCCGATATTAATCGGATACGCAATCGCCGCAACCCAGTATTGCAGGCCAAAGCCGGTCAAACCGCCCCCGATTCCGCCGATCAGCGTCAGCAGCGGCACCGCGGTCCATTTGAATCCAACCGCTTCCGCCAACCCTTCCACCGGGAACGGCGTGTAGGCTTCCACGTGTTTGTAGCCGGCCTCGCGCGCCTTTTTCGTCGCGGCCAGCAGATCCTCCGGCGTTGAAAACTCTCCCATCACGCCAAACAGTTGTGAGCGGCGTTCACTCATGAATGACCCTCACTGCCATGCGAATCCTCGTGCACCAGTTCGCGCATTTCCGAAATCGCAATCGCCGGCAGCCCGCGCACGAACAGGAAAATCAGCATCGTGAAAAGTCCCAGCGTGCCGACAAACGTCGCGTAGTCCCAGACCGTCGCAGAATACCGTCCCCAGGCCGATGGCATGAAGTCGCGCGTCAGCGAAATCACCACGATCACGAATCGCTCCAGCCACATCCCCGTGTTGATGATCAGCGACATCACAAACAACGCCGCAATATTCCGCCGCACCTTCTTGAACCACAAGAGTTGCGGTGTCAGGATGTTGCACAAAATCAGTGCATAGTAGAAAGGCGCGTATGGCCCGTGCAACCGCTGCTTCGCCAGGAACACATCGAATTTGTTCCCGCTGTAAAACGCCATGAAAAACTCAATGAAGTAGCCGTACGCCACGATGAGCCCGGTCGCCAGCATCACCTTGGCCATCTGCTCCAGGTGCCGCAGCGTAATGAAGCCTTCGAGGCCGTACGCCTTGCGCAGCGGAATCGCCAGCGTCAACACCATCGCGAACCCGGAATAGATCGCGCCGGCAACGAAATACGGAGGAAAAATCGTCGTGTGCCAGCCCGGAACGATGCCCGTGGCGAAATCGAAGCTGACCACGGTATGCACCGAAAGCACCAGCGGCGTCGCTAGACCCGCCAGCAACAAATACGCCGATTGATACCGGTGCCAATGCCTGGCCGATCCGCGCCATCCCATCGACAGCATCCCGAAAATCACCTGTTGCCAGCGGCTCTTCGCCCGGTCGCGCAAAGTCGCGAGGTCGGGCAACAATCCCACGAACCAGAACAGCAACGACACTGTTCCGTAGGTCGATACCGCGAAAACGTCCCAGATTAGCGGGCTGCGGAACTGCGGCCAGATTCCCATCGTGCTCGGGTACGGGAACATGTAATACGCCATCCACGGCCGCCCGGTATGGATCAGCGGAAACAATCCCGCGCAAGCCACCGCAAACAGCGTCATCGCTTCCGCGAACCGGTTGATCGAAGTGCGCCACTTCTGGTTCAGCAGGAACAGAATCGCCGAAATCAGTGTCCCCGCGTGGCCTATACCGATCCACCAAACGAAGTTGACGATCGCAAAGCCCCAGCCAATCGGGATGTTGATGCCCCAGATTCCCGTGCCCTTCATGAACAACCAGCCGACCGCCAGGTTCAGCACCATCACGATGCTGAAAACGAATCCAAATCCCAAAAGCCAGCCGATTCCCAGCGGCCGCGTCAGCACCACCGACGAAATCTTGTCGGTTACCGAAGCGTACGTATGCCCCGGCTCAATCCACGGTTCTGGCTCATGCCCTCCCGGCAATTTCTCGTCTCCACTCATGCCTTTTCCAGCTCCGCATTCGGATTGCGCACTGCCGCCAAATAGGTTGTCCGCGGCCGCGAATTCAGTTCGCCCAGAAGGGTGTAGTTCCGCTGTTGCGCCTTCAACTTCGCCACCTTGCTGTTCGGGTCATTGATGTTGCCGAAGGCAATGGCTTCTGACGGACACGCGGATTCGCAAGCGGTCACGATTTCGCCGTCGCGAATCGGACGGCTCTGCTTTTCCGCGTCAATGCGCGCGTTGTTGATCCGCTGCACGCAATACGTGCACTTTTCCATCACACCGCGGCTGCGCACGGTCACTTCCGGATTTCGCAGCAGCTTCAATTGTGGCGTCTCCCAGTCCTGAAAGCGCAGGAAATTGAACCGCCGCACTTTATACGGACAGTTGTTCGAGCAGTAGCGCGTCCCGACGCAGCGGTTGTACACCATGTCGTTCAGGCCTTCCGCGCTGTGCGTCGTCGCACCGACCGGGCAAACCTGTTCGCACGGTGCGTTTTCGCACTGCATGCACGGCACGGGCTGGAAGAATGTCTCCGGGTTATCGAGCGCCGCGTTGTATTCCGACGGGTCGCCCGAGTAGCCTTCCATCGCTGAGGGAACATGCGTGTAGTAGCGGTCCACGCGGATCCAGTGCATTTCGCGCCCGCGCATCACCTGGTCCTTGCCGACGACCGGAATGTTGTTCTCCGACTGGCAGGCCACCACGCACGCATTGCAGCCGTTGCACTTGTTCAGGTCAATCGCCATGCCCCACGCGTAGTTGGGGTAGGCATAGGCTTTGTACAACGAATCATCTTTCGCGACTTCTTCGTGCTTTTCATGCGCAAACGCCGGATTCTTCTTGAACTCATCCAGCGTCGCCGTGCTCAGAATCTGCCGGCCTTCCATGTTGAAGTGGTACTGCGTGCACGCCAGCGAATATCCGTCGCCGGTCGCCGTCATCTTGCCGCCCGCGGCGCTCCACATTGCGTTCGAAGTCCGCACCGCATAGGCATTAAATCCCTTGTTGGTTCCCGCAAAACCCGAACGCGTCCGTCCGTAACCCAGCGGCAATACCACCGTGTTTTCCGCCTGGCCCGGCAATGTCCACGTCGCCGCGGTCACCTTGCTGCCGTTCAACTCGATGTCCACCACGGCCGAACGAATCTGTCCGTGTTCGCCGCCTCGCGAAACAACTTTGTGCGCCAGGTCATTCTTCTGCGCGAACTTCGGACTCACCAGCGCCGCGTTGTCCCAAGTCAGCTTGGTCACCGGCTTCGGCAATTCCTGCAACCAGCCATTGTTGGCGAACCGCCCGTCATACACTGTCGGATCCGGCCGGAATATATATTCCACATCGCTGGCAGGCATTCCCTTGAACGCGGGCAAACTTGCCGGATCAAACTTCAGTTGCGGAGCAATCGGCGGCAACTTCGTCCCGGGAATCACTCCATCATTCAGCCACTTCCGCCAGCCAGCTTCGATCGAAGTTTCAAGATGCGTGGACGCTTCCGTCCAATATCCGCGTACAGCGTCGTAAGCAGGCTGCCCCGGCTTGTCGCCGAATGCAGCCACCACGTCATGCGCCGACTTCGTGTAATAAAGCGGCGAAATCAGCGGCTGGACGATGCTCGCGGTTCCGTCGTAAGCCCGTGCATCGCTCCACGATTCCAGATAATGCGATTCGGAAACGTGCCACTGGCAGTAGGCCGAGGTCTCATCGAAATACGGGCTCAAATGCACCGATGTGTGCACCTTTTTCAGTTTGGTAACGAAATCGAAGTCGTGTGGCGCGTCGTAAACCGGATTGCCGCCCAGAATCACCAGCAGATCCACCTTGCCGGCATCCATCTCCGCGCAAAGATCGCGCAGCGACTCCAGTTGATTGACGGGTTCCGCTTCGACGGGATCCGTGTAATAAACCGTTGTGCCCACATTCCCTAGCGCCGCGTTAATCGCATGCGCCAGCGCATGCACCGCCGCGGGCTGTTGCTCGCCCGCAATCACCAGCGAACTGCCGTGCGCCTTCTGCAAATCCGCAACAACCGTGTCCAACCATTTTTCCGCGTCGCCCGAGAGGCTCACCGAATTGCCACGCCCCAGCTTGCCCGCCAGAGCCCGCGCAAACAATTCGACATCGCAAGCCCGCATCGGCAAACGATGATCCGCAGAGGAGCCCGTTACTGTCGGCGTCGGCTCCACCACGTACAGCCGGTTCATCGAATCGTTTGTGCTTTCGAGCTTCCGCCGCCGCGACCACTGCTTCGCGTACGAAATGTGTCCCGGCCCGCTCGCCAGGAAGTCCGCGTCCAGCGACAGAATCACGTCCGCCTTGCCCGGCACGTAAACCGTGTTCACCGCGCGCCCAAACGCCAGCTTCGCGCCTTCGCGCGCTCCGTCGCTGACCGCCGGCTCCCACTGGTGCCATTTCGCTTGCGGATAAAGCGCAAGCAATTTCCGTAACTGCGACGCCAGCGTGGGTGAAGTCACCGTTCCAGTCAGAATGCGAAAACCCGCTCCCCCAGCCGCTTTCACGCCTATTGCCGCTTCCTGCGCGGAATCGAGGAACGTGGACCACGCCCGAATTTCGCCCCCCTGCAGCACTGTCTGCGCGCGGTCCGGGTCGTACAAATTCAGGATGGATGCCTGCACCATCGCGCTCGTCGATCCCAGGCTCGACGGGTGATCCGGGTTGCCCTCAATCTTCGTCGGCCGCCCTTCGTGGCTTTCCACCAGCACGCCGACGGCGTCCGCGCCAAACGGCATCACCGTCGCGTAATAATTCGGCTTCCCAAGCACCATCCCGTCCGGCTGCTTCACGTACGGCACGATGTGCGCTACATCCGGCCGCCCGCAACCCGCCAGCCCCGCCAGCGCCAGCGACGCGCCCATCAATTTCAGGAAGTCGCGGCGGTCCACCGCGTCATCCCACTCCGAAGCGTGCCGCGGAAATTCCCGGTGTAGCAATTCTTCGAAATGCGGGTCTTCCGAAAGCTCTTCCAGCGTCCGCCAGTACTGCTTTCCGCTCTTGTCCTTCAGTTTTTCTCGGACTGCGGATAGTTCCAGCCGGTGCTCCCGCAGCGTCTCGTCCACCATCTCTTCGCCGTCGTGATCGTGCCCGTGACCCTCGTCCATTGCGGGTTTCGAGGCCGTCGGGCCTTGCAGAATACGCAGTTGCTTGTCGTGTTCGTGATCGCTCATAGCATCCATTAACGGTGACACGTCGAACAGCTCGTCAGTTCGGCCGTGGTTCGCAGCTTGTACTCCGCTGCAAGTTGCCGCCCCACTTGCTCCTGGTTCGCGGGCGCCTTCCAGTCCATATTGAAAATCTGATCCTTCGGACGAAGATTCTGTTGCGGATTCCGGTGGCAATCCAGGCACCAGTTCATGTTCAGCGGTGAGGCCTGCAGCATCAGCGGCATCTGGTTCACGCTGCCGTGGCAGGAAGAGCAGCCGATGCCCTTGTTGATATGAATGCTGTGATTGAAATAAACGTAGTCCGCCAGGCGGTGCACTTTGTTCCAGCGAATCGATTCGTCCGTCCGGTAGCTCTCGCGCACCGGTTCCAGGTAGCCCACATTGTTAAAAAGAACCGAGTGGCAGTTCATGCAGGTCTTGGTCGGGGGAATTCCCGCAAAAGCCGAGGTTTCGACACTCGTATGACAGTACCGGCAATCAATTCCGTCGTCCCCAACGTGGTGCTTGTGGCTGAATTGAACCGGTTGAGTGCGCGTTACGTTTTGATTGGTGATGTAAGGCGATCTTGCAAGGACGAGAACCGCCGTCAATGCGGCTCCCCCAAGAACGGCCACTCCGAGCAAGCTGGCCCGGGCAATAAAGTTCGCACTGCGGTGAAAGATTTGTGCCATGTCAGAGTTGCGCTTGAGCGAAGTTCTTCCCCATGAGCGTTGGTCTCCCGAAGTTGTCCACTCTTATTCCGGACTGCGCATGTCCGGGTCCATCAGCGACCGATTAGTGTCCAATAATTTTTCCGGGAATGCAACTCATATCCATTTTTTCTCCGTTTGAACTCTTCAAAACGCGGATAGATGCAATGGACAGCCATTTTGAACATTCCGAAATAAATCAAACTCAAGTGCCACCGTGGTAATTCTCCCTGAATAAGAACCGCCCTCCCGCTGTTTCCGGACGCCCCTTCTGCACCTTACCGCACAAGCCCCCGACCATTCTTGATAAGCCTTTTTTATGATTCCCTCTGCCTATTCCACTCTTGCTGATGGCACCCGCCATGCTATGCTTTTTATGTTCTTCATCGCTTTGCAGGTTTCGCCTGCAGGCTCCGGCCCTTCCCGGAGCTGCAATGAAAACCCCGCTGGGGCGTGGTCCAACTGGTAGGACACCTCACTGTTAATGAGGACGGTGAAGGTTCGAATCCTTCCGCCCCAGCCAACTTCTTCTCTAAATCTCCGCATCAGCAGTGTAGTTTTTTTACCCCTAGCCTGGCGCCAATCGTTGACACCGCCTCGCTACAGGCATACGCTTTCGCTGGTCTGGAGCGTGCCATGAAAAACGTCTGCGCCGTTCTCCTTCTTGGCGTCATTGTTTTCGTTCCTTCTTGCTTCGCTCAAAACGAACCCCATCACCATCACGACGCCGGCGAAAAGCTCGGCACCGTGTCCTTTCCGGTTTCCTGCGCTCCCGCCACGCAAGCGCAATTTGAGCGCGGCATGGCTCTCCTCTATTCCTTTGAATACGAAACGGCCAGCAATCAGTTTGAAGATATCCAGAAGAAAGATCCCGCCTGCGCCATGGCTTACTGGGGCCAGGCCATGAGCCTGTATCACCAGCTCTGGGATCGCCCCTCCAAAGCCGATCTCCAGCGCGGCGCGGAATTGCTTGCCAAGGCGAACTCGCTTCATCCCGCCACCCCGCGCGAACGCGACTACATCCAGGCTCTTACTTTGTTTTATTCGGATACGGATAGGCTCGATCACCAGAAGCGCGCCGAGGCCTACACGAAGGCCATGCGAGGCGTTTACGAACGCAATCCCCAGGATCGCGAAGCCGCCGTTTTATATGCACTTGCTCTTCTAGGCTCCGCGCCCGAGCGCGATCCCGACCTCGTCAACGCCAAAGCCGCCGTCGCCATTCTCAACAAACTCTACGAGCAGGAGCCTGATCATCCCGGCATCGCCCACTACATCATTCATAGCTGCGACAATCCTTCGATGGCCAGCCTCGCTCTACCCGCGGCCCGCCAATACGCCGGCATCGCGCCCGCTTCGGCCCATGCGGTTCACATGCCGTCGCACATCTTCGCGCGTCTCGGCCTCTGGCAGGACGACATCAATTCCAATCTTGCCGCTATCCAAATCGCCGATCAGATGGCCACGATGCACATACACGTGATGCATCACAAAATGCATTCCATGGATTTTCTTGAATATGCCTATTTGCAAATCGGAGACGACGTGCACGCCAAAGCGGAAGTAGACGACTTCGCCGCGATCCCCGATTCCGGCGCGGATCCCATATTTAAGGACTATTTTCTGCTGCGCAAGGCCATGGCTCCGGCCATGTACGCCATCGAGCGGCGTCAATGGAAGGAAGCGCTCAATCAACAGCCTGCCGCCAACGCGCCGCCTCACGTGCAACTCGTCGCTTACTGGAGCCGCGCCCTTGCTGCCGGTCACCTTCGCGATTCCGCTGCAGCGCAAGACGCCCTGAAACACGGCAACGAATTGATCGAAGCCACTCGCAAGGGCGACAAGCCCTACCTCGCCGATTCTCTAAAAGATACTCACGATGTGATGCAGGCGTGGGCCGACTATGCTTCCGGGAAAACCGCCGAGGCAGTGGCTCTCCTCCGTGCCGTGGCCGACACGGAAGACAAAGTCGGCAAGGGCGAAACGGATCTCCCGGTTCGTGAAATGCTGGCGGATATGCTCTTGGAGACGCAGAAGCCGAAGGAAGCGCTGGTCGAATACGAAACTTCTTTGCGCACCGACCCGAATCGCTTCAACGGCCTTTATGGCGCGGCCCAAGCCGCGGAAATGGCCCAGCAGAAAGAGAAAGCGGCGAGCTACTACGCGCAACTCCTCAAGAACTGCGACGGCGTGCATTCCGATCGCCCGGAACTGTCGCAGGCAAAAACCCTGCTCGCCGCGTCTCGCGCTATCGTTACTTACCGGCCAGTTTGTTCAACTCTTCATACGTGCGGTCGTCAATTTTTACCGACGCCGTCGCAACGTTTTCTTCCAGGTGATCCACGCGAGAGGTGCCGGGAATCGGCAGCATCACCGGCGAACGCAGCAGCAGCCACGCCAACGCCAACTGGGAAGGCGTAATCTTCGCGTGCTCCGCAATCTTTTCCAGTTTGCTGCCCGCGGCCGACAATTCCCCCGCTCCCAGCGGGAACCATGGGATAAATCCGATCTTCGCGCGCTCGCAATACTCCAGCACGTCCTCCGCACCGCGATCCAGCACGCTATAGCGGTTCTGCACCGTCACGATGGGCACCAGCTTCCGCGCGTGTTCGATCTGTGCCACGCTCACTTCCGAAAGTCCGATGTGCTTGATTTTTCCCTCTGCCTGCAATTCCTTCAGCGTTCCCAGCTGATCTTCCGCCGGCACCTTGTCGTCGATCCGGTGCAACTGGAAAAGGTCGATCCGCTCCACCCGCAGCCGCCTCAGGCTCCCTTCGCACGCCTCGCGCAAGTGCGCCGGCTTGCCGTTCGGCACCCACTGATCCGGGCCCGGCCGCTCCAATCCGGCCTTCGTCGCGATTACCAGCTCTTTCGGATACGGGTAAAGCGCCTCGGCAATGATTTCCTCGCTGACCAGCGGCCCATAGGAATCCGCCGTGTCGATAAAATTAATTCCCAGCTCCACGGCCTTCCGCAGTACTCGAATCGCTTCGGCCCGATCCTTCGGCTCTCCCCAAATTCCCTTGCCGGTAATTCTCATCGCCCCAAAACCCAGGCGGTGAACCCGGAGATCACCTCCGATTACAAAATCGCCCGACTTCTCCGCTGGCCGCTTTGCAGTTGATGTTGCTGCGCTCGTGCTTTTCATGTCTGGCCCTCTTTCTGTCAGTGCTCTCTCAACAAAATCGCGGTGCGTCATCTGGTCAAATTCGACGTCTCGCGCAGAGCCCCGCTATTCCCGGCATCTTCCGGGCGGTCAAGGCCTGCCTATTTCTGATGAACCAATCCCCTCGGTTGTTGCAGCCTTTTTCCCCGATCTCGCACCTCCTTTTGGAAGGGCTTTGCGGCCAAACGGGGTCGGGCGCACCAACGCGGACAAAAAAATGGCGCCGCACATGAGATGCGGCGCCGACAGTATTGCTGAATGGAAATTATTGGCAGGATTGCGCTGGTGTCGTTAGCTTCGTCGTATCGGGATAACTGTAAGCCCCGCCGATCGCCGACGATGGCGACTCTCGCGTAAACCACGGCAAGATCGCCTCGGTCTGCGGGTGATACGTGAATCCGCCGATCGTCACGGGAAAATCGGGATTCGGCACAACTTCCATCGGATCGCCTGTTTCCAGATTGCCCTGGCACGATCCGGGAATCCCGGGGAATTGCCAGGGTGGAACGAAATTGTGAATGAACGGATCGTTCATCCATTCGGAAACCTCGTGGCTTAACGGAAGGACGTCGGCCCAGCCCGGAGGAAAGATGTTGGGGTCCGGCCACGCCGCATAAATATAGGTCTGAATCTGCTGGTTGCCGTTTCCACTCGTCGAACGCGACGCGCCGTGATACCCCAGCACACAGCAGTTGTTCAGGTTGTGTATGTACAAAAATGTGTTGTACGTAAGCACAACCGGCAAGGTTGTCGGTGCAATGTGCAGCGAGTTGATCGCCTCGTTCAGCCGATCCGAAAACCAGGAGATACTCATCAGCGCGAAGACCCGATGAGAGACGCTTCCGATCAGGACCACCGCCTGATTCTGCGGCACCTGGATCACCTGAGTCGGGTAAACCGTTGGCGCGGAGGGGAGCAGCGTATGCCAGCTCGGGCTGCTTCCGGAAACGAACGGCCAGAATTCCGCGCGCTGCACCGCGTCGCCAAATTGCGTGGTGCCGCTGGTGTACGTCGCATTCTGGAAGTTCGGCGAGCCAAGCACATTGCCCACCTTTGAGGTGCCGCTCAAGACAAATCCGTTCGCGAATACGAAATCGAACGGGATGATGGCCACGTCCACGGTTGTCGTGGAATTACTGGTTGCCGGGTTCGTTCCCACCATTGTGTAAGGATACGTCACGCCCTGGTAGGTAAATGAAGATGTCCAGTGCGGAACGGTTTTCGACGTCGCCGGAACCGTCGGTACCGACGTATCTGTTGTAAATGTTGGCGTGCCAAATTTGTCCGTCTGGGAATCCGACTGCGCCATCGAAATTTTCGGTAACGCCAGCACAAGCGTGAACAGTGACAGCAAGACTATCAAAACTTTTCGCAAAGTAGTAACTCCTTTCGGATTTCGGCATTGCACGGCACGCGCGGGGTGCCGTTCGGCTCCGGGGGGACTTCGCTTCCACAGGGAGAAAGCGAATCAGGAGCAAGTGCCGGGGGATGGTACTCCACCCTCTTGAGCGCCGCAAGCTTTTCTTCTTTGCGCAGAGATATAGCGTCGGTTCTGGAAGCGCCAGCCCCGGAGCCTCTCTTTGGCTTTACCCTTTTTGTGTGGGAAGCCCCGCGCCGGTCCAGCCTTTCCAGCCACCGTCCATCGATTCCACGTTTTTGTATCCCATCTTTTGCAGATTATCCGCCGCCAGCGCCGAGCGAAAACCTCCGCCGCAATAAAGAATGATCTTCGCGCCGGTATCCGGCACCCGTTGTTCAACGTCCCGTTCGATAATTCCTTTGCCCAGGTGTATCGCCCCCGGCAAATGTCCCTGCGCCCATTCGCTCTCTTCCCTGACGTCCACCAGCACGAACTTTTCTCCCGCATCCATCCGGCGCTTCACGTCCGCCACATCCGTTTCCTTGATCCGCTTTTTTGCGTCATTCACCAGCGCAAGAAATTTTTCCGCATGTGCCATCTCAATCTCCTCTGCTTAACCCGCCACAATTTCCACCAATCGAGCTCGCTCGTGGTTCGTCACGTAGGGGCCGCTTTCTTAAGCGGGCGCCTTTTGGACGCCACCTGACTGTCAGTCGCTCCATTACGCGTTTTGCGTGGCGCATCGCTGCGGGCGCCCTTTTATGCCAAGTCACTCCGGCTTCCGGCAGCTAGGACTTCCCCGCCGCCGCAGCCTTCTTCGCAAACGCCCGAACCACGTTCACCAGGTTCCAGCGCACTTGCTCTTTCGTCCGGTCGCCCTCGCCGCCCGCCATTTTCCCCCGGCCGTTCGTGATGATGTAAAACAATTCCCCGTCGGTCATCTTTCCGAGCGAGTTTGGATCCCGCCAATCCTTCAACTCCAATTTCATGTCCGCCGCCAGGTCGCCTTTCCCGTCGCCGTCTTTTCCGTGGCACATCGCGCAGTGATACCCGAATAGTTTCTTCGCCTGCGCCATTCCTTCGGAAGTCGGCTTCACCGGATTTTTCTTGGCCGCGTCCTCGGCCGGAATCGGCGCTTCGGCCACCTGCGGAGCCTGGCTCATCACCCGTTTCGGTTGCGCAAATCCTGTCGAAAATCCTGCAGCCAACCCCAAAATCAACACACCCGCGCTGAACATCCTCATTCGACTCATAGAGACCCCCTGTTTTCGAAAAGGTTGAAGGAGCGAGCTCAACACAATCTGGCGCGATTCTACGCCCAGCTTCCTCGGAATGCGAGTTTTTCTCCCGCGTGTGTGGCTTTGCTGTTATTCGGTTGCCGCTTGCTTCGGCTGATCCAGCGCCCCGTCGCTTTCTGTGGTCAGCATTCTCCGCTGCGCAGTTTTTTCTTCGGGTACTTTGCAGCCCTGCACCGGCTCTTGCCCGCGGCGTCCTGCCGTGAACCTGCTCGTCTCTCGTACGCGCGTCCGCACTCCGTCAATCACCGCTGGGATCGTGTTGTGCTTCTCGCCGCGAATCAGGTAAATCATCAACGCGGCCTCTCCCGGCGCGTCCGCGCTCGATGTAATCCCCACCCCCTGCACGCCAGGCTGCTTCATCCATTCGTCCACATGTGCCGCGTGAACCGCTCTTACCCGCTCCAACTCCGCATTTTCCAGCGTGCTCACGGCAAACGCGTCTTGCGGCGGCACGATTCGCAACGCCGCCTCAAATTCCAGAATTCCGTGCGGCGTCGGTTCTCCCATCGCCACAATGCGAGTGGCCACTCCTTCAATCGTCGTTGGCATTGGCGTCGCCCGCTGCCCCGGATTCACCACGATCAGCACCGCCGCGTCTCCCGGACGATCCGCGCTCGCCGCCACGCCCACCGCATTGATGTACGGATTCGCCAGCAACTCCGGCGCGTGCAAATCGCGCGCCCGCTGCGCCTGCGCTATCGAAGCAGCGTCCACGGAAATTGCAGTCAGCGACGCCGCCTTCACCGCCGCACCCGCCAGCGAGCATCCAATCACCGGGTGTGTCGAAGCGCTCCCGACGAACGACGGCTGATTCCCCTGCGCATCCGCCAACGCGGTCAGCACATCCCCAACTGGATTGCCCACCGTGTCTGTATCCGATCCTCCGTAGAGCAGCGCTACAGGATCCGCCGTGCCTTGATCCACAATCAGCGACCCCGAGTCTCCTCCAGCGCTGAACCCTCCGCCCGATACCGAAATCTGATTGCTGTACGTAACGCTGAAACTCGTTCCGCCGTTGCACTGCCTCTGGTAAGTAACGATGGTGCTCATGTTCGTCGCCACGACACTGGAGCACGTCAGCCCCGTAGTCCGGCCGCTCTTCGCCACATGCTCCCCGATCGAAGCAAGAATCCCTCTGCCCTGATGC
>Ga0210400_10000722_pt1 | contig 35051 bp, 23 predicted proteins | sample IncBWH26MmetaG_FD_155456 | JGI IMG/M metagenome (GOLD analysis project Ga0210400, IMG submission 155456) | Forest soil microbial communities from Barre Woods Harvard Forest LTER site, Petersham, Massachusetts, United States - Inc-BW-H-26-M | ecosystem: Environmental > Terrestrial > Soil >... | reverse complement strand
GCCCGATCGTGCGCGCCCTGATCCGCGCCGCCGAGGAGGGCAAGCAGGTGGTGGCGCTGGTCGAGCTGACCGCGCGCTTCGACGAGGAGGCCAACATCGCCTGGGCCCGCGAGCTGGAGGAGGCGGGGGTGCACGTCGTCTACGGCGTGGTCGGACTCAAGACCCACGCCAAGACCAGCCTGGTGGTTCGCCGCGACGAGAGCGGACGCATCCGCCGCTACTGCCACCTCGGCACCGGCAACTACAACGAGATCACCGCGCGCATGTACGAGGACATCGGCGTGCTCACCGCCGACCCGCAGATGGGCGCCGACGTCGCCGACCTGTTCAACTTCCTCACCGGCTACTCGCGGCAGGAGGAGTTCGGGCGGCTGCTGGTGGCGCCGGTGACGCTGCGTCCGCGGCTGCTCGACCTGATCCGCCGCGAGTCGCGACCCGGCGGAGTTGTGGTCATCAAGGTCAACAACCTGGCCGACCCCGAGGTCATCGACGCCCTCTACGACGCCTCACGGGCGGGCTGCGAGATCGACCTGGTGGTGCGCAGCGCCTGCGGCGTGCGGCCCGGCGTCGAGGGCATGTCGGGGCGGATCAGGGTGCGCTCCATCGTCGGGCGCTGGCTGGAGCACTCGCGGATCTACCGCTTCGGCGCGGTCGACTCGCCCCAGGTCGAGTACTTCATCGGCTCCGCCGACCTGATGGTGCGCAACCTCGACGGCCGCGTCGAGCTCTGCGTGCCCATCCTCGACGCCGAGATGCGGGCCCGCCTGGAGTCGGTGCTCGACGCCAACCTGCGCGACGACACCCTGACCTGGGTGCTGCACAGCGATGGCTCGTGGACCAAGCTGCCGTCGCGGCTCGGCTTCGACCTGCACGCCGAGCTGCAGCGCGAGGCCGTCGAGCGGGCGACCGGGCGGTCGGTCCAGAGCTGACCGCCTGGGCCTCGACGGTCTAGGCGGTCGCCTCGCGGCGTCCCGCGCCGGTGGGACGTCCCAGCCTGGCGTCGGCCTCGGCGCCCTGCAGGCGCAGCGCCGTGCCCAGCACCCGGCCGACGTCGCGGCTGCGCGCGCTGTAGTACACGACCCGCCCGGCGCGCCGCGACTCGACCAGGTCGAGGTCGCGCAGCACGCGCAGGTGCTGTGACACCAGCGGCTCGCCGATCGACAGGGTGACCGCAAGATCGCTGGTGCACATCTCCTGCTGGAGCAGGACGTGGACGATGCGCAGGCGATTGGGGTCGGCGAGGGCGGCGAAGAAGTCGGCGACCGACTCGTGGTCGACGCCGGCGATCAGCTCGCGTGCCCGCCGCACGTCGCTGACGTGGATGGAGCGCCGCGCCAGCGCTCCGGTCGGACGGTCGGGCGTGCGTCGCCCTGGTAGAGCTGCCATGCGGCCAAAGCATAGGGCACGCCGACCGGATTTCGTGGCAATGTGGTGCGTCGCGTGCCCCATCAGCTCGACGAGCAGCCCCTCGATTCGGCGGTGATCGACGACGCCCACCTGGGCGACATCCGCGGCGCCTTCGGCACGGTGCGCTGGCGCCAGCTCTGGCTGCCCCGCACGGGGCGGCGCCGCCTGCGGGTGCTGGCTACGGTGATGGGCCCCGGAGTTCTGGCCCTGGTTGCCGACAACGACGCCGGCGGCGTGGCCACCTACGCGCAGGCCGGGCAGGAGCAGGGGACGCGGCTTCTCTGGCTATTGATTCCACTCGGCGCGGTGCTCTTCCTCAACCAGGAGATGGCCGCGCGGCTGGGCACGGTCACCGGGGTAGGCCACGCCCGGCTGATCTTCGAGCGCTTCGGCAGGCTCTGGGGGGCCTTCTCGCTCGGCGACCTGCTGCTGCTCAACGTGCTCACCCTGGTCACCGAGTTCATCGGCGTGCGCATCGCCGCCGAGCACGTCGGCATCCCGGCCCGGCCGGCGGTGGCGGTGGCCGCGCTGCTGCTCATCGCCGCCACCCTGGGCGGCGGCTTCCAGCGCTGGGAGCGGGTGATGTACATGCTGGTGGCGCTCGACGTCGCCCTGGTGCCGCTGCTGCTCTTCGCCCACCCGGCCGCCGTCGCCGGTGGTGGCGCCACCATGCAGATGCCCGAGGTGCAGCCGACGGTGCTGCTCATCGTCGCCCTGATGGGCACCACGGTGGCCCCCTGGCAGCTCTTCTTCCAGCAGTCGGCGGTGGTCGACAAGCGGATCACGCCGCGCTGGATGTCGTACGCGCGGCTCGACACCGCGGTGGGCACGGTGCTGATGCTCGGCGGCGCGGCCGCGGTGATGGTGGTGAGCGCGGCGGCGAGCGGTGGCGGACCCGGCACGGTGCGCGCCGAGTTCGACATGGGCGGCGTGCTCAACGGCGTCGGCGCCCACGCCGGCCCGGTGTTCGGCAACCTGCTCGCCGTGCTGCTCTTCGACGGCGCCCTGCTGGGGGCGGCGGCGGTGGCCATGGCCACCTCGTACGCCATCGGCGACGTCAGCGGCGCGCGCCACTCGCTGCACCGCACCCCGCGGCAGGCGCCGGTGTTCTACCTGGTGTCGACGCTGGTGATCGCGGCCACCGCGGGGGTGGTGCTGCTGCCCGGAGTGCCGCTCGGCTTCACCACCGCGGCGGTGCAGGTGCTCGCCGGGCTGCTGCTGCCCAGCGCCACCGTGTTCATGCTGCTGCTCTGCAACGACACCGCGGTGCTGGGGCCGTGGGCCAACGGGCGCTGGCTCAACGCGACCGTGGCCACCATGCTCGCTGCCCTGCTCGCCCTCTCGGGCATGCTGGTGGTGACCGCGCTGTACCCCCGCGCGCCCGCGGTGACCGTGGGCGCGGTGCTCAGCGGGGTGGCGGCCGCGGGACTGCTGGCCGTGGGCGTCTCCGGCGCGCTGCGCCGCCGCCGCTCGGCCCGCCTGTTGTTGACAGACCCGGCAGCAACTCCGCACCTCGCCCTGCTGCGCCCGAGCCACGTGGTCGTCATCCCGCCACGCGGACGCGACCTCGCACCACTCGAGGACGAGCGCTCCTTCTGGCGCACCCCGCCGCTCACCGAGCTGCGCCGTCCGGTGTGGAGCACGGGGCGGCTGGTGGGCATGCTCGCCCTGCGCGCCTACCTGGTGGTCAGCGTGCTGCTGCTGGCCGGCCGCGCCGTGGCCACGGCGCTGGGGCACTGACTCAGGCGACGGCGGCGTCGATCTCCCGCATCACCTCGTCGGTGAGCAGGGGCAGGACGTCGAGGGCCTGCATGTTGTCGCTCACCTGCTCGGGGCGGCTGGCCCCGGTGATCACCGTGGAGACGTTGGGGTTGCGTGCGCACCAGGCCAGGGAGAGGTGGGTCAGGGCGACGCCGAGGCGGTCGGCGATCGCCTTGAGGCGGCGAACCCTGTTCAGGTTCTCCTCGGTGAGCATGCTGCTGCGCAGCCACTCGTAGCCGCGCAGCGCGGCGCGGCTGCCCTCGGGCACGCCGTCGAGGTACTTGCCGGTGAGCACGCCGGAGGCCAGCGGGCTCCAGATGGTGAGGCCGAGGCCGAGCTCCTCGTAGAGCGGCGCGTACTCCTCCTCGACGCGCTGGCGGGCGAGCAGGTTGTACTGCGGCTGCTCCATCACCGGCGCGTGCAGGTGGTTGTCGGTGGCGAAGCGGTGGGCGGCGAGGATGCGCTCGGCGGGCCACTCCGAGGTGCCCCAGTAGTGCGCTTTGCCGCGGTCGATGATGTCGTGCATCGCCCACACCGTCTCCTCGACCGGCGTCTCGAAGTCGGGGCGGTGGCAGAAGACCAGGTCGACGAAGTCGAGGCCGAGGCGCTCCAGCGAACCGTCGATGGCGTGCATCAGATACTTGCGGTTGAGCGTGTTGCGCATGTTGACCGCGTCGTGGATGCCCCAGAAGAACTTCGTCGAGATGACGTACTCATGGCGCTTCCAGCCCAGGTCGGCGATCGCCTGGCCCATGATCCGCTCCGACTCGCCGCGCGAGTAGACCTCGGCGTTGTCGAAGAAGTTGACGCCCGCGTCGTGGGCGATGCGCAGGCACTCGGCGGCGAGGCCGCGGTCGACCTGGTTGCCGAAGGTGACCCAGGAGCCGAAGGAGAGCAGGCTGACCTGGAGCCCGGAGCGACCGAGGTGGCGGTACTGCATGGTGGCCATGCATCCGAGCATAACGAAAAGGGCGGCGCCGGTTTCCCGGCGCCGCCCTTCGTCTCGGCAAGAGCCGAACCTACTGGTTCAGGCCGTTGCTGATGTTCGAGAAGACGTTGTTGACCTGCTTGCCCACCACGGTCAGGATGACGATGACCACGATGGCGATGAGGACGAGGATAAGCGCGTACTCGACCATGCCCTGGCCTTCCTCACGCTCCTGGGCGCGGGCCAGAGCCTCACGCAGACGCAGATAAAGGTTGCTCAGCATTTGGGTTTCACCTCCTTTGGTTCCGGAGCTTCCGCCGCGTTGAGTGCGGTTGTATCGGAGCCCTGCAACCGTACGGCCCGGCCCTTCACCGCTCGTTCGCGTCGTGGTCACGGACCGACGACGGGCGACGCACGCCGCCGCGACGCCACGCTCAAAGGGCGTGTGACGAATCACCCACCCCGGCAGGTCTGACCCTGGCGGAAGTCCGGCGAGGGGCGCGTCCAGTCGGCTGAACGGTCGCCCAGGTGCGAGTAGCAGTAGGTGCCGGGGTTGCCCTGGTCGGTGGTGTAGCTGTTGCCCGAGGGGTCGAACCACACCGCCGCGGCGTCGTCGTAGAAGGAGTGGTCGCCGGGGCCGAAGCTCACCGCCGCCTGGTAGTAGGGCGCCGCGCCGTGGCCCACGTTGCTGAACTGGGTGGCGTACAGGCCCTGCTGGAAGGACTGGGGGGTGAGGTCGGGACCGGCCTGCTGGATGCCCGAGGCGAGCAGGAGCAATTCCTCGTAGCGGTAGTAGCTGTAGATGTTCTGGCTGGTCTGCGCGTAGGTGGCGCCACTGTCCATCTCCCGGACGGCGCGATACCAGAACTGGTTCTGCGGGTCGAGCACCTCGTTGTTGAAGTCGATGCCGATGACGTGTGGCTGCTCTGAAGCGGGGTATCCCTGCGCGCCTTTGTCGTATGTGAGGAACTGCTCGTTGCTGACCAGCCACTCGGGGAAGTACGCCTGGTTGGAGGCGGAGCTCATCAGCGTGTTGAGCTGGCCCGGTGCACACAGGCAGGCGACGGTGGTGTCAGCGTTCTGCTGCATCTGGTTGACCGCGGCGGTGTTGCTGGCGCTGTCGCTGCCCAGCGCCTGCGCGGTGACCTGCACGCCGCAGGCGCTCAGGGTGCTGACCAGCGGCTGCGGGTCGATGGCCACGTTGTCGGTGGTGGTCTCGTAGTACACGGCGATCTTGCGCGGGCCCCACGCGGTCGCCGGGGGCGTCGGCGGACCGGCGTAGCTCGGTGCGCCGCCCTTGAGCTGGTGGCAGTAGAGGTTGCCCAGGTTGGCCTCGACCTTGTCGTACCCGGGCACGGTGTTCCAGGTGTAGACGCTGGCGGCCAGCTGCGCCTCGGTGCGCAGCAGTGCGGCCGACGAGATGCTGAGGATGCCGTGGGTGGCCAGCCGGTCGTTGAAGTAGTAGGCGGTGCCGCCCTCGGGCGCGTAGCCGATCGAGGCGAAGATGCCCCCGCTGGGGTTGGCCTGGGTGGCGATGTAGTCCGCGTCGGAGTACTGCTGCTGAGCGGTGTCCTGGGCGAAGGCGGTGTTGGTGGGCGGCCTCTCCACCAGCTTGATCTGGCGACCGTAGAGCTGGAAGTGGGCGTTGAAGTAGTTCTGCAGGTCGATGACCACCTGGTGGTTGTCGGGCGGCGGGAGCCCCTTGTCGAAGTACGGCCAGGCGACGTAGATGGTGTCGCGGGTGACGCCCGGGTAGGTGGCGCCGCCGTTGTCGCCCTGGAAGGACTGCTTGCACGGTGGCGACTGGGGGTCCTCGGTCTGCCGCGGCGGCGACCCGTAGCAGCGCACCAGGGCGGGGCGGCCGGCGTTCGGGTTGGGCGTCGGGGTTGCGTTGGCGCCGGCCCTGGCGGGCGACGGCGTGGGCGAGGGTGCCGGTGTCGGCGTGCCACCGCCCGCGGCCCCCAGCGCGTTGGCGCCCTCCTGTCCCTGCAGCCCCTTCTGCTGCGCGTGCTGCTGCACGTCGGGCGCGAAGGCGGCGATGCTCGGCGGCCGCGACTGGCTGACCGCCACGCCGAAGGCGGCGACCACCACCAGGATCGAGGCGGCGACGCCGCCGTTGGCGAGCGCGACGGCGCGCGGCGGTCGCTGCGGCTGCTGGGCCATCAGTGCGCCCTCGCCTGCGGCACGGTGGACGTGGTTGCGCTGACCGTCGCGGCGATGCTCTGCATCGTGGTGCCGCTCGTCTCGGTGCCGCTGACGTCGTCCGACTCGGCGACGATCAGGCCGCCGTACTGGGTGGCCACGTCGTAGGTGAGGTGGTTGAGGGTGAGGTTCTGGTCGGGCCCGACCAGGGTGCCACTGGCGCTGACCTCCCAGGCGTCGACCACGGTGCCGCAGGCGTCCACCGAGACGCGCCTGGTGACCGCGGCGCTGAGCTCGATGGTGGTCCCGCTGGCACTGTCGGTGCCGGTGGTGGTCCAGCTCGGCAGGTCGGTGCCGGGGAACTGCATGAGCAGGATCGGCGGCGCGAACCTGGCGACACGGGCGCTGGGCAGGTTGGCGTCCCTGACGACCATGGCGGTGAGGTACAGGCCCGCGGCCTTCGAGGTGTTGACCCCCTGCACGTCGGTGGTGCCCTGCGGCGGCGGGATCACCTGGTAGCTGCTGGTGACCTGCTGCAGGCCGGTGAGGCCGCCCGCGGTGGTGCCCACGTCGAAGGTGTAGCTGCCGGTGGTCGCGTCGGGGGCGCTGACGTTGGCGACGGTATGGGTCAGGGTTGGCGGGAACTGGCGCGCCGCGGCACCGCCGAGCTGGTAGGAGCCGTGCTCGCGCCACGGGTAGGTCGCGGCGGCGGGCGGCGTCGAGGCGGACGGGTCGGCGGCGATCGCCGCCACGGCGTCGACGGGCGCGGTGGGGCAGAGGCTCGCCGGAGTAGCGGCCGGGGTTGGCGCGAACGTGACCGGCGGGGCGGGGGAGGGGGCGCCGTAGATGAGCGGCGGCGCGCCGGGGGGCAGCGGGGCGGCGGGCGGTCCGGCGGCGACGCCGGGCTGCGCCTGCTGCTGCGTCTGGGCGCCGTACTCGACGTCGCCCGGGACGGCGTGCACCGCCAGGCGGAACGGCGCCGCGGGCCCGCAGGCGGTGAGCGACAGCGCGGCGAGCACCACGCAGGCGCGCCTGCGGTGAAGCATCACTGCGCGGCTCCGGGCAGCTCGGCGGCGATCGGTGGCACGGGCAGCGCCACCAGCGGGGCCCCGTGCTCGCGGTCGCTCATGGTCAGCACGAGCTCGTCGGCGGTGAGGGGCGGGAACTGGGCGCGCAGCACCACGACTTCGAGGGTGCGCGGTTGCGGCGGGAACCAGAAGTAGACGCGCTGGTCGGGCTGCACCGAGACCCAGATGCGCTGCTGGAAGCGCAGCGTCTCGTCCTTGACGCTGACCTCGGTGTATCGCCCGGGGCACGCGCATGCGCCGTCGTCGAGAGGGATGCGCTCGACCATGTCGGTGAAGTTGCCGCTGCCCAGGCGCTGGCGAAGCTGGTCGACGACGTCGGCCGAGGCGCGGTCGAGGTCGGCACGGAGCAGCGACACCTGCACCGACCCCTCGATGACGTCGCCGTTGTGCACGGTGTAGACGTGTCCGGCGGTGACCAGTGCGTCGGACCCGGCGTTGCGGAACGCGCCTTCCACCGAGGTCTGGCGGCGCAGCAGCAGCGGGCCCACCGCGGGTGGCACCAGCGCGTCGAGCACGGCGTCGTCGCGCGCGCTGGTGCTGTGCGCCGCGGTGGGAACGGTCGCGCCGGGCGGCGGCATCAGCGCGCTGACGGCGACCAGGACCAGCAGCAGGGTCGCGGCGGCGGCGGCGCGGCGGCGCAGCATGGTGCCGCGGGGACGCGCGACGCCCCGGCCGCGCCGCGCCACCCGGATCTGTGGCCAGAGATTGGGGACCTCGTCGCTGTACGGCCGCCGCAGCGAGGTGCGCGCCATGGCGGCGAGCGCCCGGCTGAGCGGCGACTGGGCGCGCAGCACGCGCCGCCGCACCGACCGCGCCAGCGTCTCCGCGGCGTCCGCGTCGCTCGCGCGCAGGTCGCGGCGCAGGTCGCCCCAGAGTGCGCGGGTCACCAGCCAGGCCAGCTCGGCGTGCTCGTCGTCGGGCTCGATCTCGCCCAGGAAACGCAGCGGCGTCAGCACCGGGTCGCCGACGGCCAGGTCACCCATGGCGTCACGGAACTCGGCGTACGCGACGGCGATGCGCGCCGCCGGACCGCGCCGCAGCGCCCAGCGCGTGCGCCGCGCCGCGCGGAGTCGCTTGAGCAGCATCGGATAGGCGAGCACCAGCAGCAGGGCCAGCGCCGCGAAGGGAATGGCGCGCACCAGCCACCAGCGCGCCACCTCGTACGGCGCCAGCGAGGTGCGCTCCTGCACCGGCACGTAGACGACCAGGCCCAGCTTGTCGGACGGCGCGATGCTCGCGTCGCTGCTGGCGCGGCTGTGGTCGAAGGTGGGCTGGGCGCGCGGCGGCACGCCAAGGATGGGCAGCCAGCCGTATCCCTGGAACCACGCCTCCAGCCAGGCGGCGCCGTCGTGCGGGTGCACCTCGTACGTGCCGCCCGACGCCGGCGGCTGGTATCCGAAGGCGATGCGCGCGGGCACGCCCGCCCAGCGCGCCAGCATCGCCTCGGCCGCGGTGATCTCGAAGGGATTGGCCCTGCCACCGTTCAACATCTCGACGACGCGCTGGGGTGGCACCGGCGCCGGGGCGCCGCCGCCCGCGGCGACCACCTTGGCGAACAGCGCCTTGCGCAGGGCTTGCATGCGGTCGAAGCCGTCCGCGGGTGCGCGCGCCAGCAGCGCCGCGATCGCGGGCGGCGCGGCCGGGACGGCGAGGAAGTCGCGCATCGCGCTCGGCGGCGCAGGTGCGGCGATGAGCTGCCCGGCGGCCGGCAGCGAGGGCGCGTCGAGGGTGTACGAGAGCCCGGCGAAGGCGGGCTGGTCGGAGAGCTCGATCTGCCCGGTGCGCGAGTCGACGCGCAGTGAGTCGGACGTGCCACCGACGCGGTTGCTGCCGGGCACGGCGGGGAGGACGTGGCCGGGAAAGTCGCGGATGGTGACCTCGACGTGCACGCCGCCGCCGCTGGGTGCGCCGGGCAGCGCGGCCGGCGGCCGGACGCTCTGCATGCGCGAGGTGTCATAGGACGGCAGCAGCCACTGCTGCGAGTTGCTGTCGTACACGTCCAGAACCCCGGTGCGCAGGGGCAGGACGGCGCCGCCGCCGAAGTGCACCGCGAACAGGGCGCGGTCCGGCCCGGGCGGCTGCGGCTGCGGCGGCTGGGGCGGGACCACGCGGGTGGCGTCCGACTGGGGGAAGAGCACGCCCACCCGGCCGAGCCCGGAGACGGCGACCACCAGGACGGCCGCCAGCGCCGCGCCGCGCAGCAGCCGTCCCCGCTCGAAGGCGAGGCCCAGCGACGAGGCGCGCGACAGGTCGGCGCCATAGGCGATGGCCAGGGCCGCGGCGAGCAGCACCACCGCGCCCGCAACGGAGAGCAGCTCGCCGCCCGGCGGCTGCACCAGCGCGGCGACGGCGACCACCGGGACGGGCAGGGCGACGGCGAGCATCGGCCGCTCGAGGCTCAGCGCCAGGGTGGTCGCCGCCGAGCAGACGCCCGCGAAGAGCACCACCAGCACCAGCCGCCAGCCCGGGTCGAGCGCGATCGGTGGCTGCAGGATGCCGCCGCCGCGCAGCGCGTCGCCGACCAGCGAGGGGATGGTGGCGCTGCCGCCGGTGCTGGGCAGGACGAGCAGCGCGCCCAGCACCACGGCGGCGGGAATCACCAGGAGCTGCAACGCGGTCGGCCGCCGCAGCCGCGAGCCCAGCAGGGTGAGCGCGACGGCAAGGGCGATGCCCAGCAACCCGAGCCCGCGCCCGGCGCCGCTGCGGAAGATGCCGCCGGTCATCCACGCCGCGGCCGCCGTGCTCAGCGCTGCGGCGGCGAGGGTGCGCACCATGGACGGCGCCGCAGCGACCTCGCCGCCGTCCGCGGAACGCGGCGCCACCGCCACGGCGACGGTGCCGTCGAGCGCGTCGACGTCGACGTCGCGGACGCGGGCATCGCCCAGCTGGGTCATCGGATCCCCGCCCCGACGTGGCGCAGGAACACCGTTCCCAGCACCGCACCGGGCCGCACCTCGACCACCTGCGCGCCGACCTCGACGGCGCGGCGCACGGTGAGCGGGTCGGACTCGTCCCACACCACCGCGGCGACCAGCGCCGAGCTGCCCTTCTCGATGAGCAGCCGCAGCCGCGCCGCGGTCTGCGCGTCGAGACGCGGCGTGATCACCAGGTAGTGGGCCACCCCGCCGCGCACGCGCAGCACGCGGTCGACCGACTCGCGCAACTGCGACGCGTCGCGCTCGACACGCGCCAGCTCGTCCAGCAAGGGGATGCGCGCGCGCGGTCCGCGCAGGTCGACCGCCAGGCGCTTGGCGTTGGCTTCGAGGCCGACGCTGAAGCCATCCTGCAGGTGGTGCGCACCCAGCGACGCGGCGCAGCGCACCGCCACCTCGAAGGTGTCCGACACCTCGCCGGGGCGGTGCACGTTTTGGTCGGTGTCGAGCAGAACCACGACGCGGTCGGTGATGCCCTGCTCCGACTCGCGCACCATCAGCCGCCCGGTGCGCGCCGACGCGCGCCAGACCACGCGCCGGAGGTCGTCGCCGATCACGTAGTCGCGCATGCCGTGGAACTCGAAGCCCGCCGGCCAGGGGCGGCTCACCGGCGGGCGAACGGGAGGGTCCTCCCATTTGCGCGCCGTGGGGCTGTCCAGCACCACCTCGGTGGAGGGGTGGACGATGATCTCGGCGCGCTCCAGCAGCGGCTGGCGGCTGCGCGCGAGGCCGAACGGGTCGGTCCACTCCGCCTCCAGCGGGCCGACGTGGTGCACGCCGCGACGGCGCGGCCGCAGGCTGTACTGATGGTGCACGTCGCGCTCGGGCGACAGCGTGCCGACGGCGACGCGCACCGGCGGGCCCAGCGCATCGTCCAGCCGCTCCTCGACGATGAACGAGGTCAGCCGCCGGCGGCTGTGCAGCGTCAACTCCGCGACGACCGTCTGTCCCTCGCGCACTCGCACCGGAAGCTGGGAGCGCACCGCGGACACGGGACGGCGACGCCGCGCCATCCACCACGCCACGCCGAGCAGCAGCACGCTGACGTAGACGAGCAGGAACAGCGCGCGTCCGCCCAGGGCGCGCGCCGCGATCCAGCCCAGCACCGCGAAGCCGGCGACGGCGAGGCCGCTGCTCGACAGTCCCAGCCGAGCCTCGACGCGCGCCAGTGCGGTCTGCGCCGGGGACTCGCGGCGCCGGGCGCCGATCATGCCGAGGCGTTCTCCGGTCCGCCGGCGCCGAGGCCGAGCGGCGGCTTGACCCGCCCGGCGATGCGCTCGACCACCTTGCCGACCGTCTCGTCGCGAAGCTGCGCGTCGGGGGTGAGGATGAGCCGGTGCGCGAAGACGGGGTGGAGCACGCCGCGCACGTCATCCGGGTACACGTCCTCGCGTCCCTGCGACGCGGCGACGACGCGCGCGGCGCGCATCAGTGCGAGCGACGCGCGCGTGCTGGCGCCGATCAGCAAAGAGGGGTCGCTGCGCGTCGCCTGGCAGAGGTCGATGATGTACATCATCACCGGGTCGCTGACGGTGACCCCGCGCGCCCACTCGACGAGCTGAAGCACGTCGCCGGTGTCGACCACCGCGCGCAGGTCGGCGATCGCCTCGTCGGCGATGTTGGCGCGCAGCACCTCGGCCTCGGCGTTGCGGTCGGGGTAGCCGACCGACAGCTTGAAGAGGAAGCGGTCGAGCTGTGCCTCGGGCAGGGGGAACGTGCCCGCCAGCTCGATGGGGTTCTGCGTCGCGATCATCAGGAACGGGCGCGGCAGTGGATGGGTGACGCCGTCGACGGTGACCGAGCGTTCCTGCATCGCCTCCAGCAGCGCGCTCTGCGTCTTGGGGGTGGCGCGGTTGACCTCGTCCACCAGCAGCACGCTGGTGAACAGGGGTCCCGGCCGGAAGACGAAGTTGCCGGTGGGCATGTCGATGATGGTCGAGCCGGTGACGTCGGAGGGGAGCAGGTCGGGGGTGCACTGCACGCGCGCGGTGGGCACGTCGATCGACTGCGCCAGGCTGCGGGCCAGCATCGTCTTGCCGGTGCCGGGCAGGTCCTCGAGGAGCACGTGGCCCTCGGCGAGCACCGCGGTGAGCACCAGGCGCACCACCTCGCGCTTGCCCTTGATGACCCGCTCCATGTTGTCCGCCAGCGCCTCGAAGCGAGCGCGGAACGACGCCGGGTCGAGCGTCGGAGTTGTGGCCGAGATCGGCCGGATCTTGCTCATGCGGTGCTCCCCAGGTAGGCCCGCACCACGGCGGGGTCCTCGACCACCGCGCGCGGCGGTCCGTCGGCGATCACCCGCCCCTGGTCCATCGCCACCATGCGGGTGGCGACGGCGGTGACCAGGGGCAGGTCGTGTTCGATGACCAGGATGCTGCAGCCCGCCTCCTTGGCGATGCGGCCGATCAGCGGGCCCAGCTCCTCGGTCTCGCTCTGCGCCAGGCCGCTCGACGGCTCGTCGAGGAGCAGCAGGCGGGGCTCGGCCGCGAGCAGGCAGGCGAGGTCGACGATGCGCCGCGTCCCGGTGGACAGCTCGCCGATGAACTGCTCGGCGCAGGGGCCGAGGCCGAGGCCGTCGAGCAGGTTGTCGACGCGACGCGCCGTGCGCCGCTGCTGCGTGCGCGCGACCGGCGGCCACAGTGCGCCGCCCAGCCCGCCCAGGTCGGAGGCCGTGCGCTCCAGGGCCAGGGCGATCACCTCGCGCACCGTCATGGCGCTGAACAGGCGCACGTTCTGGAAGGAGCGCACCAGGCCGCGCCGCGCCCGCGCCTCGGGCGGCAGCGCGGTGACGTCCTCGCCGAACGCCGTCACCGTTCCTGCCGAAGGTGTCACGAACCCGGAGATGGCGTCGAACAGGGTGCTCTTGCCGGCGCCGTTGGGACCGATGAAACCGACGATCTCGCGCGCGCCGACACCGAGGCTCACCTCGCGCAGCGCGTCCACACCGCCGAAGCGCACGGCGAGGCCGTCGACGCGCAGCAGCGGCGCGGCGTCGCCGTGCACGCCGCCGACGTCGTGCCGGCGCGTCACCCCGGTGAGCGTTCCGCCGGTCGCCCGGCTCTGTCCCAGGAACACGCTGCGGGCCAGGTCGCCACGCCGCCGCAATTCCTCAGTGGCGCCCGCGAAGACGACGCGCCCCTTCTCCATGAACACGGCGCGCTCGGCGATGGCCATGGCCACGTTGACCGACTGCTCGACGATCACGATGGTCGTGCCCGACAGGTGGATGCGGCGCAGCACGTCGAGAAGCTGCTCGACCACCTTGGGCGCCAGGCCGAGGCTCAGCTCGTCGACCAGCAGCAGGCGCGGCCTGAGCAGGAACGCCTGGGCCAGCGCCAGCATCTGCTGCTCGCCACCGCTGAGGTCGCCCGCCTGCTGGTGCATGCGCTCACGCAGCACGGGGAACAGCGACAGCACCCCTTCGGTCCGCGCGGCGCGTTCGTCGGACCCGTCGACCTGCTCGGCGGCGACGCGCAGGTTCTCGGCGACGCTCAAACGCGGGAACACCGCGCGCCCGCCGGGCACCAGGGCGACGCCGCGCTCGGTGAGCAGGTGCGGCGGCGAGTGGGTGACGTCGACGCCGTCGAGCAGGATGGCGCCGCTGCTCGCCTCCTGCACCCCCGCGATGGCGCGCAGCAGCGTCGACTTGCCCGCGCCGTTGGTGCCGAGCAGGGCGAGGATCTCGCCGTCGTGCACGTCGAGGTCGACGCCGAAGAGCACGCGCGCGCCGTCGTGGACCACGTCGACGTCGCGGCAGACCAGCAGCTTGCGCCGTCCCGACTGGCGGGCGCGGCGCGCCTCCTCGTCCGCCATGCTCGCCGCCAGTGCGGAGCGGATGTCGGAGGCGACGTGCAACCCCCCGGTGGCGAACAGCACCGCGGCGACGAGGAACAGGGGCAGGTAGGGGAGCAGCTGCATGCGCGGCGACCAGCCCGCGCTCTGAATGGCGCCGACACCGTAGAAGAGGATGGGGAAGGACAGCAGCATCCACGGCGCGTAGCTGGTCATGCCCATGGCACGGATGCGCGCGGGTGCAACCAGCGAGACGACCGCGGTGAGCGGCGGGCTGAAGCCGGGATTGACCAGCAGTGAGCAGGTCGCGGCGACGCAAGCCGCCAGCACCGCCAGCCACAGCGCCGGCGCCAGCGCGCAGACCAGCAGCGCGATCATCAGCACAACGCAGATGGCGCCGACCAGTCCCATCACCCGCGCCGGCCGCTCGGCGAGCATGCGCTCGGTGAGCACGCTGACCAGCACCTGCCCGCTCAGCGTCACCGCCGCCTCGGCCGCCGCGACCAGGCCGTACTGCGCGGCGCCGAGGTGCCACTCCACCGAGAAGTAGATGGGCAGCAACACGAAGATGAAGCTCGCCGCCGAGAGGAACGGCATGGCGAACCAGATGCGCCGCAGCGTCTGCACGCTGTTGAGCGCGCGCCACGACTCCTTCCATCCCGCCGGTGGCTGCTCGTGTTTCGCCGCCTCGGCGCCGGCGCCCATGGCCAGGCGGTCCTGCTCGCCGCGCACCGGCTCACCCACGGTGAAGTACAGCGTGGTCAGCATCAGCGAGAAGGCGCCCAGCACGATGAAGGCGGTGCGCCAGCCGTAGCCCGCGGCGATGACGCCGATGGCGATGGGGGAGAAAACGGCGCCGAGGCTGCCGCACTGCAGGACGAAGCCGAAGGCGCGGGCGCGGCGCTCGGGCGGGTAGAAGTCGGTGAGCAGCGGCATGGCGGCGGGCGCGGCGACGCTCTGTCCCGCGGTGGCGATGGCGCGCCCGGCGAGGAGCTGGCCCGGTCCCGTCGACAGGCCCATGGTGATCGAGCCGAGGTGGAGGACGACGCCGCCGGCGCGCAGCATCCAGACGCGGCGCACCCGGTCGGCCAGCCAGCCGAGCAGCGGCGCGCCCAGCGTCTGGCCGACCTGGAGCACGTAGTTGAAGACCACGAGAAACTGCAGGTCGTAGCCAAAACTCGGGCGCATCTGGGGGATGAGCACGAACAGCGCCTGGTAGTCGGCGTTGCCGAGGAGCTGGAGGAGGCCGACGACGAGCAGCGGCGTCACCGCGTAGCCGCCGGCGATCGACCAGGGGTTGACCTGGGCGGCGTAGACCGCCAGCCGGTCGCGCCGCCGCGGGCCGCGCTCCTCGGCGGGCGCTGCACCAGGCGCATCCGCGTCCGCGATCATCGCCGCGCCCGCACCCGCGGCCGCCATGCGCTGCGACGGCACCTGCGGCCGCGCCGCGGTCGCCTCAGCCACCGGCGGCGCCCTCGCCCGCCTCGACGTCGAGCCGGTAGCGCACCGCCACGTGGGCGCGCGCCGTGCCGCCCGACCCCGCGCGCAGCGGCGTGATCGGCGCTGCGGCGCGACCCTCCACCGCGGCGGCGGCGATCAGCCCCGGCGCGTGGACGCGGTGGCGGATGGCCACCCGGCGCAGCATGGCGTCGCGAGTTGCGGCCAGGACCTGCACCAACCCGCCGGGCGCCGCGAGCAGCACGAAGACCACCCCACCGCCGCCGGCCAGGAAGCCCACCAGGGTGTTCGAGGAGCTGAGCAGGAAGCCCAGGTAGACGGCGCCCAGCACCGGACCCCACAGCGAGCCCATGCCGCCGATCACCACCATGAGGAACACCGCGACGCCCAGCTCGGGGGTGAGGTCGGGCGCGTGCACCCCGTGCTCGTTGTAGGCGAGCAGCGCGCCCGCCAGTCCCGCCAGGGCGCCCGACAGCGCGAAGGCGATCAGCCGCACCCGCGCCGGGTTGACGCCCAGCGCGCGGGCGGCCTGCTCGTTCTCGCGGCAGGCGATCAGCGCGCGCGCCGTCCGGCTGCGGCGCAGCGCGGTGATGAGGGCGAGCACGCCGCCGAGCACGGCCAGGCAGAGGTAGTAGAAGACGCGCTGGTCGTCGAGGTCGAGGCCGAGCAGCACCGGCCGCTGCACCGTGGCCGGCAGCGCCTGGCCCAGGTAGTTGCCGCTGACCAGCACCAGCGACACGGTGAGCGCCATCGCCAGCGTGCTCACCGCCAGCGCCAGCCCGCGCACGCGCAGCGCGGGCAGGCCAACCAGCAGTGCCGCCACCGCGCCCGCCATCGCGCCGAGCACTACGCCGAAGACGAACGAGATCCCGGTCCCTGCGCTGACCAGCGCCGCGACGTACGCGCCGACCGCGGCGATGGCCAGCTGCCCCAGGCTGATCTGCCCGCCCCAGCCGGTGAGCACCAGCAGAGAGACGCCGAGCACCGCGTCGATGCACACCCGCGTCGCCGTGCCCACGTCGGACGGCGCCATCACCACCGGGTAGGCGAGCACCACGACGGCCAGCACGATTGCCCCCCAGCGCAACCATGCGCGGACCACGGGAAGCCGGCGCAGCGCCTCGGGGATCGGCCGCACCTCGCGCGCGGCCAGCCAGCCCACCGCGGCCTCACTCTCGGCGCGCGTGCGCGGGGCGCGCTGCAGCAGCAGGAACAGCGAGATCACCACCAGCAGCAGGGCGGGGTACACGTCGGGCGCGTTGACCCCGGCGTGGATGCCCTGCTCCAGGATGCCCAGCGCCAGCGCGCCCGCGACCACCAGGGGCAGGCTGCGAAAGCCGCCGATCACCGCGGCGGCGAGGATCCCGACCAGGGTGACCACGTCGAGCGGGTTGTCGCCGCCGTGCACGCCGCTCGAAGCGGCCGCCAGGCACGCGGCGACGCCGCTGAGCACACCGGCGATCAGCCACACCGTGCCGCCCAGCGAGTCGACGTCGACGCCCAGCGTCCGCGCCCGATCCGGGTTGTCCGCCGCGCCGCGCACCGCGATGCCGCGACGGCTGCGCCGCAGGAACAGCGACAGACCCGCACCCGCCAGCAGCACCGCGGCCACGGTCGCCACGTCGGCGGTGGTGAAGGTGGTGGGGGAGATGCTGAACGACAGGTGCAGCGGCAGCGGCACCGCGTTGCTGAGCTGCACGCCGGGCGTGGTGCTGTCGAACAGCGAGGGGAGCGCGGCGGCGACGCCCGCCAGCAGCTGCGCGATGCCGATGGTCAGCACCGTCGCCACCAGCTTGGGCGCGCGCGCAAAGCGGCGCACCAGCAAGGCGTACGCGCCATGGCTGAGCAGCGCCGACAGCCCGACGGCGAGCAGCAGGCTCAGCCAGTAGTCGACCGCCTGCGCCGCCGCCGACGCGTGGTCCGCGCCACCAGGCACGCACGGCGCGCAGACGAACGAGGCGAAGCGCAGGAACTCGTGCCGCTGCGCCATCTCGGAGAAGAGCACGGCCGCGGTGGCGCCGGCCTGCACCTGGGCGAAGTTGACGATGCCGCTGCTCCGGTACACCAGCACCACGCCGAGGGCCTGCAGCGCCACCGCCGAGCCGCTGACCACGCCGAGCCCGAGCAGGCCTCCGCTCAGCCCGCGGCCAAGGGCGAGCGCCGCCACCAGCACGGCGGCGAGCCCGAGCAGCTCACGCCGCTCGCCGATGCGGCGACGCAGCCCGCCGGCTCCCACACCCGTGCCCTGCAAGCTCAACTCCCTTTCTCTCACCGTCCCCGCCGCCACCCTCCTGGTATGCCAGCGTACTGTAGCAGCGTTTGTCCTTGCGGGTCAAAGCGTTTCCCCGCTGCCAGACGGCGCAAAGCGACGCTGGTATACTACGGGCCTCGGCACGGCGGCACGCCCCAAGGGGCATGGGAGGGAAGCGCGACACCATGGTCGCGTCGGCACGGCGGCACTGCATAGGACACCGGCGAGGGCCTCGGCGATGCAGCCTGCCCCGTGGTGGCCGCCTGCTCGGCCGCCCCGCCCTCGCCGCCACCGCGCTCGCGGCGCTGCTGCTCAGCGGTTGCGGCTACCAGCCGGCCCAGCAGGTCCGCCACGGCGGCCAGCTGGTCGTCGCCGTCGCCGCCGAGCCGCGCTCGCTCAACCCGCTGACCGCGGGCGACGTGGCCTCGGTGCGCGCCTACGCCCCCCTCTACCCGCTGCTCTACAGCGCCCGCCCCGACCTCGGCCTCGCCCCCGACCTCGCCGCCGCACCGCCCCAGCTCGACGCCACCGGCCGCGAGTGGACGGTCACCCTGCGCAGCCGCGCGCAGTGGAGCGACGGCGCCCCGATCACCGCCGCCGACGTGGTGTACACCGTCAGCACCGAGGCCGACCCCTCGCTGTCCGGCGAGGCGACCTTCGACTGGTCAGACCTGGCCAAAACTGAAGCCGTCGACGCCCACACCGTGCGCTTCACGCTGCGCGCTCCCGACGCGTCGTTCGGCGCGCGCCTGGTCACGCCGGTGGTGCCCGCGCACGTCCTCTCCAAGTACAAGCCGGCGCAGATGGACAGTGCGTTCTTCGACACCACGCCCTCGGTGAGCGGTGGCCCGTTCCTCTACCAGCAGCGCGACAGCAACCTGCACACCATCACCTACGTGCCCAACCCGCACTGGTACGGCGGCGCGCCCAACGTCGACAGGCTGGTCGTGCAGGTGGTCACCGATCCCCGGCTGCTGCCGCCGCTGCTCGCCCAGGGCCAGGTGCTCTGGGCCCCCGAGCTGACCGCGGACGCCACCCGCGATGCGCAGCAGCAGTCCGGCGTGCGCCTGGCCTCGTACCCCGACCTCGGCTACGTCGCCCTGCAGTGCAACGACCGCGCCGGCAGGCCGACCGGCAGCGTCGCGGTGCGGCAGGCGCTGGCCTACGCCATCGACCGCAACGCGGTGACCCGCGCCGCACTCGGCGACGACGCCACAACGCAGTGGGGCGATGTTCCCCCCCAGTCGTGGGCGTACGACGCCAACGCCGCACAGCGATACCCGCGCGACGTGGCCAGGGCGCGCGCACTATTGGCCACGGCGCAGGTGGCAACGCCGCTCCAGCTCGATCTGCTCTACCCCCGCGGCGACACCGCTCGCGAAGCCGCGGCGCGCAGCATCGCCACCCAGGCCGCCGATGCGGGCCTGCACATCACCCCGCGCGCCCTCGACCCGGTCGCATTGCGCGCCGCGCTCGACGCCGGCGAGTTCACGCTGGCCTTGACACAAACCGGCACGTCGCTCGACCCCGACGACTCCGCGGCGCTGTCGTCGAGCGCGGGCCGCAACTGGGGCGGCTACGCCAGCGCCGAGATGGACCGGCTGCTCGCCGCCGAGCGCAACGCCGTCGCCGCGCCGGGCCTGCAGCTGCAAGCCGCACGCAAGCCACTGATCACCGCCGTGCAGCAGCAGCTCACCCGCGACCTGCCCTTCATCCCGCTCTACGCGCCGCTGCACCACGCCGCCTACAACGTCACCGTCAACGGCCTGGTCGCCGGCGCCCAGCTCGACCAGGACCGCGACTCGGCGATGTACGGCCGCTGGTACCTCGCCGCATGACCACTCGCAGGCGCACCACCGCCGGGCCCGCAAGGCAGGACCTTGCCGACCTCGCCTACACGCGCCTCGCCGAGGCCATCGCCACCTGCGAGATCCCCGCCGGCGCGCCGCTCAACGAGCGCGAGGTCGCGGCCCGGCTGGGCATGAGCCGGACCCCGCTGCGGGCCGCGCTGCACCGCCTCGCGCTGGAGGGAATGGTCACCACCGTGCCCAAGCGCGGCAGCACCATCGCGCCCCTCGACCCGCGCGACGTCGAGGACAACATGGCCGTCCGCGAGGCGCTGGAGGTGGAGATGGCCCGCCACCTCATCGCTGCCGGCGCCGAGCCCGACCCCGCCGCGCTGGAGGAGCTGCTCGCCCGCCAGCGCCACGCCGTCGAGCACCTCGACTCGCCCGCCTTCCTGCGCGCCGACGAGCAGTTCCACCTCCAGCTCCTCGCCGCCGCCGGCAACCGCGCGGCCCTGGACGCCGCCCAGCGCGCCTGGCTGCACGTCAACCGCGCCCGCTACACGGTGCCGATGACCGTCAACCACATGCGCGCGGCCCTGCGCGGCCACCGGGAGATCGCCGCCGCCGTCGCCGAGCGCAGCGCACCTCGCGCCGAGCGGGCCATCCGCGCCCACCTCGAGGAGCCGCTGCGCCGCCAGCTCCGCTACCTCGCCGAGCACCGCGCCCCGGAGCCGCCGCAGGCGGTGCCGCCGGTGCTCGCCGCCGCCGCCCACCTCGGCGGCCTGGTCCGACCGTAGCGTCACGCAACGCCCGGACCGCTATGCTGCGAGCATGAAGCGGACCAGCTTCGCCGGCATGGAGTGCTCGGTGGCGCGCGCCCTCGATGTGGTGGGGGAGTGGTGGAGCCTGCTCGTCCTCCGCGACGCCTTCCTCGGCGTGCGCCGCTTCGAGGACTTCCAGCGCAGCCTGGGCATCGCCCGCAACATCCTCACCGACCGGCTGCAGACCCTGGTCGACTACGGCGTGCTGGAGCGCCGCCTCTACTCCGAGCGCCCCGAGCGCCACGAGTACCGCCTCACCGACAAGGGCCGCGACCTCTACCCCGTGGTGCTCTCGCTGATGCGCTGGGGCGACCGCTGGGCGGCCGACGAGACCGGGCCGCCGATGGTGCTGACCCACAAGGCGTGCGGGCACGACGTGATGCCGGTGCTGGTCTGCCCTGACTGCCGCACGGACGTCGAGGCGCGGGGCATGACCTGGCGGCGCCGCGAGGCGGGCGATCCCGCCGCGGTGCGCTGAGGCTCCCGCCGCTCGGGGTTGCATCGCGCAACCCATAGGCGCAGACTGGTCGTTGCATCAAGCAACGCACGGAGCACCGAACCATCATGGACACGGCGGCCGCCCCTCTCTACCCGCCGCTCCCCGGTGCCCTCAAGGCGCCGATCCCCGCCGAGCTGCTCCACCCGCGCCCCGGCCGAGCCGCCCGCCACCGGGTGATCACCCTGCGCGACACCGGGCAGGTGCTGCTCCGCCCCCTGCGCCCCACCGACCGCGAGGTCTACCTGCGCGGCTTCGAGCACCTCAGCGCCACCTCCCGCTACATGCGCTTCTTCTCGCCCAAGGCGCACCTCACCGAGAAGGAGCTGCGCTACTTCCTCGACGTCGACCACCACGACCACGAGGCCATCGTCGCCATCGACCTGGCCAGCGGCGAGGGCATCGGCGTCGCCCGCTTCGTGCGCGAGCGCGACCTGCCCGGCGTGGCCGAGCTCAGCATCGTCGTCTCCGACGAGCACCAGGGTCGCGGCCTGGGCGGGGCGCTGCTCGAGTTCGTCGCCGAGCGCGCCGCCCAGGAGGGTGTCGACCGGCTGCGCGCCATGGTGCTGGCCGACAACACCCGCATGCTCGGCCTGATCCAGTCGCGCTGGCCGCGGCACCAGGTGGCCCGGCGCGGGGGCTCGGTGCTGGAGCTGGAGTTCGACGTCACCCCGCGCCGCTAGAGGGAGCGCACGAACTCCGCGACACGGTCGAGGGCGTCGTCGAGGACCGGACTGAGGCCGTGCTGCACGCCGGGATAGGTGTGCAGGGTTGCGTGGCGCAGCAGTGGCACGTTCTCGCGCAGCAGGTCGACCTTGGCGAAGGGGTCGGACTCGCCGGAGAGAAGCAGCACCGGGCACTCGATGCGCGGCCAGTGCTCGACGCGCAGGTCCTCGGCGTGGCCGGGGCGGTGCAGCGGGTAGCTGAGCAGCACCAGGCCCCGCACCGGAGTGTCCGCGGCCAGCATCGAAGCGACCCGGCCGCCGAAGCTGTGGCCGCCGACCACGAACGCCCGCGGGTCCTCGGCGACGCGCCGGGCGAACACCGGCACCGCACGCTCCGCTTTGCCCTTGGGCAGGTCGATGGCCTCGGCGGCGATGCCGCGCCGCTCCAGGCCGAGCACGTGCGGCCGCATCGACGCCGCCGTCCCTGACGCGCCGTGGCCCAGCACCACGCGAAGCTCTGCCATGTCGGTGGTGAATGCTAGCGCCGCCCGCAATACCTCTTAACGACCCGCTCGCCCGCCCACAACCGCCGCCGAGGCACACTCGTGGCCGACGGACGGCAACTCCCACTCCACGGCAGGGAGGCTGGTGGTCCCCCGGCCGCCGCCTCCTCTGCCGCGGCGGGGCTTTGCCCCACGGTGCGCGCCAGCGCACGGATGGACGGGTGAAGCCCGCGGGCCCTAGCGGCGGACGCGGTCGCGGGCCCGGTCGACCACCCCGACCACGGGCATCCCCACCATCCTGGGCGCATGCGGGTGCGGGTGGGTCGGCGCCAGCCGCTCGGCGCGCTCCACCATGGCCCCGAGCCGCATCCGCTCCCTCGGCCCGAGGTGCAGCCGCAGCAGCGGGAACACCAGCGTCTCCTCGGTCTGCGCGTGGTGGCGCACACCCGCGAACAGGCGCTCCACGAAGGCGTCGAAGTCCGGGTCGCCCGGCTGGCGCTGGTCCAGCGTGGCCAGGAGCTGCTTGGCCTCCAGCTCCTGGGCGAGCACCTCGGCGACCAGGCGGTGCCCGTCGGGAAGCTGGCGGCGCACCAGGGGATGGACGAGCTGCTCCTCGACCGCCTCGTGGATCGACAGCCGCCGCGAGAGCTCGCGCAGCGCGCTGCGGCGCACCTCGGGGACGGCGGCGGCGCGCTGGTAGCCGTCCATCAGCCGCTCGGCCTCAGCATGGCGGGCCAGCAGCAGGTCGACGACGTCCTCGCCTTCGAGGCTTCCGTGGCGGCGAAAGCGTCGCAGCAGCAGCGCCGCGACACCGCCGAGCGTCGCCGCCACGAGCAGTCCCGCCGCGCCGGCGCGGGCCACGAACCTGGGAAGCCACGCGAACATCAGCTCCCTCCACCTTCCTGAGCGCCCCTGCTCCGGTTGACAGCCACACTATCACCTAGCACCCGCGCGCCACCGCCGAAGACGCTCACCGCGAATCCGCCGCGAACGCCGGGCACGGTATTGTGCGGCGGAATGAGCGCGTTCTCCCTCCGCATCCCCGCCGTGCTGCTGGCGGCATCCGCCGCTCTGCTGGCGGCGTGCGGCAGCAGCGGCAACACCACGGGCAGCTCGACCTCCACGTCGAGCACCAGCACTCCCAGCGGTGGCGGCGCCGCGGCGGCCCAGTCCACCACCCCTTGCAGCACCGCGCAATTCGGCAGCCCGCTGCAGCCCAAGGACGCGCCGAGCGACGTGCACGTCTACTCGTCGGCGCCCGCCAGGCAGATCGACACCGGCAAGCTCTACCTGGTCACCATCAAGACCGCCAAGGGCGACATCGGCCTCTGCCTGCAGCCCAAGCTGGCGCCCAACACCGTCAACAACTTCGTGGTGCTGGCCCGCAACCACTTCTACGACGGCCTCAAGTTCCACCGCGTGGTGCAGGGCTTCGTCATCCAGGGCGGTGACCCGCAGGGCACCGGCTCCGGCGGTCCCGGCTACCAGTTCGCCGACGAGCCGGTGCAGGGTGAGTACACCGCCGGCTGTGTGGCCATGGCCAACGCCGGGCCCAACACCAACGGCTCGCAGTTCTTCGTCTGCACCGCCAACGACACGCAGCTGCCCAAGCAGTACAACCTCTTCGGCCAGGTCAGCAAGGGCATGGACGTGGTCCTGCAGATCGCCGCCGGCGACACCATGAGCAGTGTGGCCGTGCAGGAGCAGTCGTAGCCCCCGACGCCATGACCGACCAGCGCGACGACCTGCGCAACGTGGCCATCATCGCGCACGTCGACCACGGCAAGACCACGCTGGTCGACGCCCTGCTCAAGCAGTCGCGCGTCTTCGCCGAGCACGAGCAGGTCGGCGAATTGATCATGGACTCCAACGACCTGGAGCGCGAGAAGGGCATCACCATCCTGGCCAAGAACACCTCGGTGCGCTACCGCGGGGTCAAGCTCAACATCATCGACACGCCCGGTCACGCCGACTTCGGCGGCGAGGTGGAGCGCGTCCTGGGCATGGCCGACGGCTGCCTGCTGCTGGTCGACGCCGCCGAGGGGCCGATGCCGCAGACGCGCGTGGTGTTGAAGCAGGCGCTCGCCCTGGGGCTGCGCCCGATCATCGTGGTCAACAAGATCGACCGTGCCAATGCGCAGCCCGACGAGACGGTCGAGGCGGTGCACGACCTGCTGCTGGAGCTGGCCACCGACCCCGAGCAGCTCGACGCCCCGGTGATCTACACCAACGGCCGCGAGGGCACGGCGACGCGCGACCTGCGCATCGCCGGCACCACGCTGGAGCCGCTGCTCGACACCGTGCTCGAACACGTGCCGCCGCCGCGGGTGGTGCTCGATGGTCCCCTGCAGCTGCTGGTCAGCGCGCTCGACCACGACAGCTACATCGGACGCATGGCCATCGGTCGCGTGGTGCGCGGCTCGGTCGCGTCGGGGCAGCCGGTGGTGCTCCTGGGCGCCAATGGCGCCAGCACGCGGCAGCGCATCGGCCAGGTGATGGTGGTCGAGGCGCTGGAGCGCATGGCGGTGGAGTCGGCGTCGGCGGGGGAGATCGTCATCGTCACCGGGCTGGCGGAGGTGGGCATCGGCGACACCATCGCCGACGCGGAGTTGCCGGAGGCGCTGCCGCGCTTGGAGGTCGGCGAGCCGACGCTGCGCATGCAGTTCAGCGTCAACCAGTCGCCGTTCTCGGGGCGCGAGGCCAAGCTGTCCTCGACCTCGCGGCAGCTGCGCGCGCGGCTGGAACGCGAGCTGCTCACCAACGTGGCATTGCGCGTCGCCGACGGTCCCACCGCGGACATCTTCGAGGTCAGCGGCCGCGGCGAGCTGCACCTGGCGATATTGATCGAGACGATGCGCCGCGAGGGCTACGAGTTCGAGGTGTCGCGCCCGGCGGTGATCACGCGCGAGGTCGACGGGCATCGCGTCGAGCCCGTGGAGGAGTGCATCATCGACTGCGGCGCCGACCACGTCGGCGCGGTCACCGAGGCGCTCGGCACGCGCGGTGCGCAGCTCCAGTCGATGCGCACCGACGCGGGCGGCGGCGTCCGCCTCAGCTACGTGGCGCCGACGCGCGCGCTGATCGGCCTGCGCTCACTGCTGCTGACATTGACGCGCGGCACCGGCGTGATGGCGACCCGCCTGCTCCGCTGGGAGCGCTGGCGCAACCTGCCACGCAGCACGCGCAACGGGGTGCTCACCGCGTCGCAGGACGGCATGGCCGTCGCCTATGGACTGCTCGGTCTGCAGGAGCGCGGCCAGCCCTTCGTCGGGCCTGGCACTCCGGTCTACGAGGGGATGATCGTCGGCCTGAACCGGCGTCCCGGTGACCTCGCCGTCAACGTCACCAAGCAGAAGCAGAAGACCAACATCCGCTCCTCGACGGAGGACCAGACGGTCAAGCTGGTCCCGCCACGCAGCATGTCCCTGGAGGAGTCGCTCGACTTCATCGAGGACGACGAGCTGGTCGAAGTGACGCCGCAGACCCTGCGGCTGCGCAAGCGGACGTTGAGCGCTGACGCGCGCATCAAAGAGCGGAAGCGCCAGCTCGTCTAACCAGCAGACGCCTCCGCAGGATGCGCCGCCGCATGCCGGCGACGCATCACCACAAACGCGACCAGCCCGATTGCAGCGGCGAGCAGCAGCATCGGCGCGAAGGGAACCTCGGGCACGCTGACCGCAGGCACGAACGCAACCGGCGCGGTGTTGCCGCCGTCGAGGTCCTTCATGAGATTGGTCACGTCGGGGGTGCCCCAGCCGGTCATGTAATCCCAGCCCGCATGCGAGCAGGAGTACGGGCTCGGGTACATCGAGCACGACGGCGCCGTCGCCCCGCTGCTGCCGCCGACGTCGAAGAAGTCGCGCGCCCACCTGGTGGCGTCCGCGTTGTTGGCGTAGATGGCCGGTGTCGCGAAGCCGACGCGTCCCGGGTTCGAGGACGCCGCCTGGATGCGCGTCCACATGCCCAGCCACAGCGGCGAGCTCAGCGAGGTGCCGCCGCCGGCGACGTAGCCGTTGCTGATGACGTCGCCCGACTGCGCGGCCACGTCGGGGATGCCGCGGCAGAGGGTGCCGGGCGCGTAGGTGGCAGGCGGGGTGTGCCAGTCGACGGTGCACGGGTAGAGCACGCCGGGTGCGGGAATGTCGCTGAGCTGCCACGCCGGCGCGGGCACGAACAGGCTGGTTCCGCCGCCGCTGTGCGTCCAGGAGTACTCGAGGAAGCGCGACGCCGGGCCGCCGTGGGTGGCGGGGTTCCAGTAGAGGACGGTGCCGCCGACGGCCGTGACCCACGGGCTGACCGTCGGGTAGTTGTTCAGCCCGGTGGGCACCGCGGTGACGCCGTTCAGCGCGGTGGCGAAGCTGTAGGGGCAGCCCTGGGCGCCGAGGTCGCCGGCCGAGACGAACATGGTGCGACCCAGCTCGACCGCCTCTTTGAGCAGCGCCTCGTAGGCGTCCTGGTTGGGGTTGCCGATGGCGGTCTGGCCCGCGCCGGTGGTGGGGTTGCCGGGCCCGCCGGCCGAGCTGCCCGTACCGGGCCCCGCCTCGCAGCCGGCGAAGGAGGAGCTGCCCTGGCGCGGGCCGTTGGGGTCCAGGTCCCAGGCGTCGTAGGCGGCGAGGATGTCCTCGTCGCCGCCGCTGACGCCGAAGTACATGTGCAGGCCGTTCACGCCCGGGGCCATGCCCGTTGACGCGGGCAGGTCGAGGTTCCACTCGCCGGCGCCGCCGGCGTCGGTGATCTGCTCGCCGAGGGCGCCGTAATGGTCGATGGTGACCGGAACGTGGGGCAGGCCGTAGGTGTCCTCGAAGCTGCGCAGGTTGCCGACCACGTCGACGCCGAGAGTTTCGGTGGCGCCCCAGCCGAAGATGGCCATGGTCTCGCCCTGGCCGGTGTTCTCGGCGGGCTGGTCGTAGACGCCCCACAGGTCGCTGGGCGTGGTGCTGCCGACCTGCACGGGAAGCGGCGGCAGCACGCCGTGTGGCGACGCGGGCAGGTTCTTCTGCCACTGCTGCATGGTCTTCATTCGCGACCAGCTCTCCAGCCCCGAGATGCCCAGCACGCCGAGGCTGGCGGGCACGGTGGGCGCCTGGGTGTTGGCGTAGAAGCCGGTGCCGTTGAAGCTGTAGGTCATCTCGGTGACGCCGAGCATGCTCTCCACCGCAGCGGCGGGACCGGTGGCCAGCACGTACTCCGTGGAGCTCTTCACCGCAGACGTCTTCAGCCCGTGCTGGTGCAGCCAGTCGACGGTGGCCTGGAAGCGGGCCTGCGACACTCCGAAGCGCTGCTGGAAGCCGGCGACGTCGAGAAAGTGCCGGAAGTTGGCGCTCTTGGCGTCGTAGACGTCGGCGATGTAGGCGTTCTCACCGGCGGCGTCGGGGCGCTGCAGGCTGACGCCGATGGTCAGCGGCGCGGTGGGGCTGTAGGTGCCGGTGGGGGTGAGCTGGTCGAGGTGGTTGAGCACGTCGGAGGTCAACCGGGCCTGCCCGGCAAGGCCGAGGAACGGGTCGCCCGCCGCTGCACGAGCCGGCATCACGCCGAGGGCCGCCGCGCCCAGCGCGGTCGCGATCACCAGCAGCCCGGTCCGCCTCGCTGCGTTGCCGACAAGCATGTGTGCGTCCATCCCCGGTACCCGGGCGCAGGGGGACGCGGCGCGCCGGAACCATGTGCAGTGATGTCCCCGAGCCGGTAGACGCCCGACCCGGCCGTTCCATTGCGGTTGCAACGAACGTCGCGGCGGACCGTCCTATGAAGACGGGGACGGGACATCCCCGCGATGTCCCGCACAGGTCGCACAGAACCAGGAGCCGCGCCCGATGATCGCCAGGACACGCTTGACCCTCTGCTTCGGCGCGCTCGTCACCCTCGCCCTCGGAGTGACGCCCGCCCGCGCGGCCGGCGCCCCCGCCTACACACCGGTGAACGTCGGGCCCAAGGACGGCGGCGAACCCTCCTCGCTGGCCACCAACGACGGCAGCCTCTACGTCTCGTATCCCGGCGGCCGCGGCATGCCCACCTACCGCTCCACCGACAACGGCGCCACCTGGACCGGAACCACCATCCCCGATCCCTCCAGCGGCGACGACTGCCTGGCCAGCGATGGAGCCGGCGGCCTCTACCTCTGCAACCTGGCCGGCTCCGCCGACGCCGCGCCGCTGCAGGCCGACGTCTGGAAGTCGACCGACAAGGGCAAGACCTGGACCCTGGCCACCGGCACCGCCGACTCGGCGCCGTCGGCCGGCTCGAAGAGCAACGCCGGCGCCAGCAGCAACCCCTTCGGCGTCGACCGCCAGTGGGTGGACGCCTGGGTCCCCCCGGGCAAGTCGGGCACCGACAACGCCGAGGTCATCCTCAACTACCACGACTTCTACGGCCCCAGCCAGATCTGGGTGAACCTGTCGACCGACGGCGGCAAGAGCTTCGGCGCTCCCATCGACGTTCTGGCCAACCCTGCCAACAACACGACTGCCCGGCAGAACGCCCTCGCGGCGCAGGCGTACAGCGCATGCAGCACCGTGCCCACGGCGGTCGACATCGTCAAGACGGGCCAGTACGCGGGCCGCATCTGGGTGTCCTGGATCGCCGGCGACGCGGCCACCAGCCTGGCCACCGGCTGCAACGTCACCCAGCTGGCCACCTTCCACTCGCTGTGGACGGCCTACTCCGACGACAACGGCGCCACCTGGACGCCCGAGCTGGCCTTCGACGGCGGCGCCGGCCACGACGCCTCGACGCCCTTCGCCGCCTTCACCCTCGACAACCAGGGCAACCCCTACTACGCCTTCGCCATGAACATCGGCAGCGAGTACGACATGTGGCTGGTGTGGTCGAACGACGGCGGCACCACCTGGGCCGGCCAGGGCGACCTGGGCGCGATCACCTCGGCGGGCAAGCCCATCAAGGTGAGCGGCGACAACGGCACCCACATCTACCCGGCCATCGCCGCCGGTGACCCGGGCCACGTCGACGTCGCCTATCTGGCCACGCCGACCGTGGTGCCCACGCTGCCCTACGGCAAGTTCCAGCCCGGCGGCGGCGCGGGCGCGAAGTGGTACCTGTGGGTCGCCCAGGGCGACCTCAACACCCCGGCGCCGACCTGGACGCGCACCCAGGTCAACTCCACCGCCGACCCCATGCACGTCGGCGACATCTGCAACCTGGGCATCTTCTGCATCGACGACACCACGGGGCAGCACGTCCTCGGCACCAACCGCGACCTGCTCGACTTCATCTCCATCGACCTCGACCAGCAGGGCCTGGCCCACGTCGCCTACACCGACGACAATCCCGACGACAAGGCCAACGGCCTCTACGGCATCGACGTCGCCAACCAGACCTCCGGCCCGTCGCTGTTCGCGGCGCCCGCGCCCAGCGTGCCCGAGGCCCCGCTGCCACTGCTGCTCCTGCCCACCGGCGCGGCCGCCGCCGCCCTGCTGGAGTGGCGCCGTCGCGGCCGCCGCGAGGCCGCCCTGGCCGCCCTTCCCTGACCGCCTCAGCCCCGTGCCCAGGGGCAGCAAGTTCCTCGTCGCCCGGCCCGTTACCACGAGCATGACCACCGCCTCCCTGCCCACCGCTCGCCACCGCGAGCGCCTGCGCGCGTGGGTCGACGGCGGTGCCGACTTCGGCCGGCGCCACCGCGCGCTGTGGCCGGCGGCGGGCATCCTGGTGGCCACGGTGGTCGTCTACCACCTCACCCTGGCCAGCTTCGCCGACTACCTGCGCCTGGAGACGCCGCTCGCCTACCTGCCGCTGCTGCCGCTGTTCAGCGTCGGCCTCGCCCTGCTGGTGGCGCACCGCCATCGCAACGCCCCGGTGGCGCGCGACCGGCACATCGACCTGATCGTCGGCGTGCCCATCCTGCTGGTCGCGGTGGCGCTGATCACGGTGGTGCCGACCATCGCCTCGACGTACTACTGGACCAACCGCCCCGACGTGCTGTCGATGGCCTGCTTCGTGGTCGGCGCCCTGGTGCTCGGCTACGGCGTGTCCTGGGCCTGGCGGCTGCGCGGCCCGCTGCTCTTCCTGTTGCTGATGTGGCCCGCGCTGTACCTGCACATCATGGCCGGGCTGATGCAGAGCTTCACCGCCGCCACCAACAACACGCTGGCGCTGTTCGTGCACCGCCTGCTCGGCGTCACCGTGGTGCCGGTGGCCAACGACTCGCCGACGCTGATCGTGCATCCCGCGCACCTGGCGCCGGTGTCGATCTCGGTGGGCAGCGCCTGCTCGGGCGCGGACAGCGTGCTCGGCTTCCTGCTCATCGGCGGCGCCATCCTCACCGCCATGCGCGGCGGCGCGGGACGCAAGCTGCTCTGGATCACCGCCGGGCTGGCCGTGACATTTGTGGCCAACGTTGTCCGGATCACCGCGATCGTGGCCCTGGCCGGCGCGGGCCACGCCGACTTCGCCATCAACACCTTCCACACCTGGATCGGGCTGATCCTCTTCGCCGCGGTGATGCTGCTGATGGCCTCGCTGCTGGGCCGCTTCGGCCTGCGCCTCAAGGACGACGTGCCCGCCACCGCCAGTGCGCCCGCCGCCGCCGCGCCGCGCCGCTCGCGCGCACGCCGCCGCGCCGTCATCGCGTCGCTGGTGGCGGTGACCGCGGCGCTCGCCGTCGCCGACCACAGCCTGGCGACCTACGCCGCCTTCGACGACGGCTACGGCGCGCCGACGGTGCAGCCCTTCGGCCCCGGCGCCTCGGCGCCGAACGGCTACCGCGTCGAGATGAACGGCAGCTACCCGTGGGCGCGCCAGTACTTCGGCCCCAACTCGACGTTCACGCGCTACCTGGTGCTGGGCTCGGCGTCGATGCAGCTCAGCTACGCCGACGTGGTGGTCACCGACGACCGCGGCTCGCTCGACGCCTACAACCTGCAGAACTGCTACCTGTTCCACAACTACGACATCGTCACCACCGACCACATCGACCTCGGCGACGGCGTCACCGGCCTGCTGCTCAACTACTCCGACCCGGCCAGCCGGGCGCGCTGGGCGACGGTGTCGTGGGCGTGGCCGATCAACAAGGACGGCAAGGCGTACTACGAGCGCATCGTGCTGACCTCGAACCTCGATGCCCGCGGTGACGCCGACGTGTCGCCGTCCGGCGGCGTCCACGACTTCTTCCTCAGCCTGGTCAACATGGTCGAGGGCAGCAAGAACGACGCCAAGGCCACCGCCGCGTACGGCAGCGCCGACCAGGTGCTGCGCGCGCAGGCGGGCGCGCTGGTGGCCCAGGCGGTCCACACCACGCACGGATGAGGGTGCTGCCTGCGGCGCGGCGCAGCGGCTTCCGCATCGCCCGCGGCGGCGCGGCGGCGGGGCTGCTGGCGGGCGCGGTCACCCTGGCGGTGATGTCGGGTGGCGTCCACGCCTGGGCCGGCACCGCGCCGGGCGCGCTGCCGCAGCTCCCCGTGGCGCTGCCATCGGTTCCCGCGCTGCCCTCCCCGGCGCCGTCGCTGCCCGCGCTGCCGCCGGGGTCGCCCTCGCCCGGCACCGCCGCCTGCCCGGCGCCGTCGATCAACCCGGTGAGCGCCGACGCGGCGACCAGCGGCGTGCAGACCGTGGCCGCCGCGGGCGCGCCCACGCCGCAGGGACCGCAGGCGGGACCCGCGGGCACCTGGGTGACGGTCAACGGCCTCAACCTGGAGGCGCCCGGCTGCTGGACCTTCGTCTACGTCGGCTCGGTGCAGCAGGCGCTGCCCGCACCCACCACCGCCGGGACCGTGCCGCCACAGCCCGCGGCGACCAGCATCACCTTCGCCGCGGGCGGCAGCGCCACCGCGCCCCTGAGCGGGCCGGTCAGCGTGGTGCTCTCCCCGGGCGGCCCGCCCACCGGCGGCGTGGCCCAGCCCGCGCCGTCGCCGGCCGTACCGGGCACGGTGTCCTCGCCCGCGCCCACCCCAGCACCCGGCGCGGTGGCCAGCAACGCCACCCTGACCTTCGTCGAGCCGCCCTCGATCCCCACGCCGCAGACGCTGCAGAGCACTGAGGGCGAGTCGCTGGCCATCACCGGAGCCGGCTTCCAGCTCGGCGGTCTGGTCAGCCGCTCGCCGGTCCCGCAGCTCACCTTCCACCAGGGCAGCGACCCGGCCACGGCGCCGGTGTGCGACGAGGTGGGCACCGATGCGGTGGCCGGCGACACCTCACTGCGCGCCTACGCCGCCAACACCTACTGCAGCGGCGCCATGGTCCTCGACCTCTTTGCCCCGCGTGACACCGCCGACCCCGAAGCGGGCGCGTCGCACGTCTCGGCGGTCGCGGGCAGCCTGGACATCCTCCCGGTGGTGCTCGGCATCAGCCCGTCGCAGGCGGCGCCCGACCAGGCGATCACGGTGTACGGCTCGGGTTTCGGTCGCGGCGGCAGCGCCACCGTGGGCGGAGCGCCCGCCACCGTCTCCACCTGGTACGACCGGTTGGTCGAGGTGACCGTTCCCCACGGCGCGGCGGACGGAACGGTCAGTCTGATGCGCGGCGAGGACGGGCGCAGCGTGGCCGCGGGCGCCATCACCCTGCTGGCGGCGCCGGTGCAGCCGGGCGGCGGCACCATCGGCGGGATCGGCTCGGTGTCCGGCGGGCTGCCGGGGGCGCGTGTGCTGGAGCAGCCGCTGCGCGACCGGGTGTCGCCGCCGGTGCAGCCGGTGGGCGCGGCCTGGCCGCTGCCACCGGACGTTGTCGCGCCGTCGCAACCGCGCTCGGAGCCGCAGCTCGTCCTGCCGCTGCTCGGCGCCATTCCCCTGCCCGGCGTGCTCGCCTCGCCGCTGTTCGGTGTCGCCGGACTGCTACTGGTGGTGGTGGCGCTGGTTGTGGTGCTCTGGCGGCGTCGCGCGCTGCCGGTCGCCGCGGGGGTGGCGCCCGTGCCCGAGGCGGAGCGGCGCAGCCCGTTCTCCGGACCGGTGTGGCAATTCATGGCCAGGGTTGCCCGGCGCGTCGCCGCCGAGGTGTGGCGGCAGCAGAGCGTGCGCGCCTTCTGGGCGCGGGTCCAGCCGCCGCTGTGGAAGGCGATCTGCCTGGCCGCGGGGACGCTGATGGTCAACATCTACGTCATCGCCGCGGTGTCCACGATGACCGCGCTCGCCGTCGTCCTCGGCTTCGGCGCCAGCGCCCCGGGGCCGGAGGGCAAGCTCTACCTGGTGGCGGGCGCCTTCGTCTCCCTGGCGCTGAGCGCCATCGCCATCCGCTACATCTACTACTACCGCTGCTGGGCGGCCAGCCGGCAGTGGTTCCAGAAGCCGCCGGCGGTGGACGTCGAGGCGCTGCGGGCGCGCCCGCTGCCGTACATGAAGGTGCAGGTCACCACCAAGGGCGGCGCGCAGCCGGTGGTCGAGCGCAGCCTCGACGAGCTCCGCGCCATCCTGGAGCGCCAGGTGTGGCTGCAGCCGCTGCTGTCCGCCGAGGTGATCACCGAGGTGGAGGAGGAGGCGCAGTCGCTGTCGGAGCGGTACGCGGGCTCGGCGCTGAACGTCACCGGCGTCACCCTGCCGCCGGACTACACCACGCCGAAGGGCACCCGGCTCAAGGCGCGCGCGCTGCACTACATGTGCGAGCTGCGCCGCAAGGGCTTCAACCGCAAGCCCGGCCGCACCTTCGTCATCCACTTCGACGAGGAGACCCTCTGCGACGAGGCCAACCTGCTGGTGCTGGTCAAGTACCTGAGCGAGGACCCGCGCGCGATCAGCCAGGGCCCCATCCTCTACCCGCTGGAGTGGCACCGCACACCCTGGATCTGCCGCGCGCTGGAGTCGACGCGCCCGTTCGGCTGCTCGGAGTGCGCACGCGTCATGGAGCACCCGCCGCCCCCGCACCTGCACGGCTCCAACCTGGTTGTGGACGAGTCTGTCGAGAACCGGCTGGGCTGGGACTTCGGCACCGTCGACGGCCAGCCCTACGTCGCCGAGGACCTGCTCTTCGGACTGCGCGCCTACGCCGCGCTCGGCGACGGCGCCTTCGGCTGGCACGGCGCCACCATGCTGGAGCAGCCGCCCTTCTCGCTCTACTGGGCGGTGCAGCAGCGCCTTCGCTGGGTGCTCGGCGCGTTGCAGGGCCTGCGCGCCATGTCCACCGACCCGGACTACGCCGCCATCCCCCGCGAGCAGAGGCGCCGCCTCACCCTGGCGATCAGCTTCCGCATCGCCACCTACGCGCTGGGCTTCCCCGTCGGGTTCGCCGGCCTGTACTTCGTGCTCCACCCCGCGCAGGTCGCCCTGGAGTGGCGCTCCGCCTTCGGGCTCTGGCACGCGCTGATCATCATCTCCGGCGTGTCGTGGTTCGCCTCGTACCAGATCGGCATCGCCCGCAACCTGCTGTACCAGAACCTGGGCAAGCGGCAGCGCGTGCTCCATGCGGTGGTGATGGTGCTGATGACGCCGATCGCGGGGTTCTGCGAGACGGTGGGGCCCTTCCTGGCGGTGATCCGCTGGATGTTCGGGCTGCGGCGGGCGAGCTGGACGCCGACACCCAAGCTGGAGCAGTCGCGGCTGCGGCCGGAGGGGACTGCGTAAGCCGCTCTGCACAGCGGCTGACAGGTTCTCGCCTGGTTGCGACGGGGTTGTGACCTGGGGGGCGCGGGGGGCCGGTAGTGTCGTGGGCACCCCCCATGCGTGCTCTGCTTTTGTTGCCCGTTCTTGCGTTGATTGGTGCGGCGGCGCCGGCGAACTCGAATTCGGCCCCGATAGTGATGGCTTCCGCGAGGGCGCAGGCGCCCGGGGCCGTATCCCATGCGTTGGGGGACGGCACGCCGGCACGGTTCTCGGCCCCGACTGCCAGTGCAACCGCGGGACTCCCTCCAAACGGGGCCGCCCTTCGAGCCTCCCACGCGACTCCCGCTCCAACCCCAACCCCCACCCCCAACCCCCACATCCCCTGGGGCGTCTTCCAACCCGGCGCCCCCACATCCATGTCCGCCCTCACCCCCCTCGAATCGGAGCTCTCCGCGTCCCCCAACTACGTGATGTGGTACGTCCACTGGGGCGGCGCCTACAGCGCCTACAACCCCACGGACGTCCAGAACGTGATCACCCACAACG
>Ga0210400_10000721_pt1 | contig 35055 bp, 32 predicted proteins | sample IncBWH26MmetaG_FD_155456 | JGI IMG/M metagenome (GOLD analysis project Ga0210400, IMG submission 155456) | Forest soil microbial communities from Barre Woods Harvard Forest LTER site, Petersham, Massachusetts, United States - Inc-BW-H-26-M | ecosystem: Environmental > Terrestrial > Soil >... | reverse complement strand
TCGTGAGGGCCAACCACACGAAGGGCGCTGCGATGAGCGTGGTGACCGCCGAGAGCCACAAATATGCCTGCCGTGAATTCTTCGCAAAGTAATCGCCGATCCAGCCGCCGACAAAGGTGCCGACGAATCCCGTTACGACCACGATGGTGCCGAAACTGACCGTGGCTTCGCTGCGGGGGATGCCGCGCGCCCGTTCGAGAAACGCCGGCATCCAATACGCCAGGCCTCCAAGGGCAAACGTGTAGGCCGCATATCCCAAAACCGTGAGCGCATAGGGCTTGTTGCGAAGCAGTTGCCCGTAGGTGATCCACGTCTCTTTGCTGATGCTGGATCGCGGCCTGGCAGCCACGGCCGGAGCGATCCCGGCGGCTTGGTCTTGGATGCCGCGCGGCGGATCGCGCAGCAGCAAGCACAACGCGGCGAGGATCAATCCCGGGACGCCGGCGACGAAGAATGCCATGCGCCAGCCGTAATGTTTGTCCACCAGTCCGCCGACGACATAGCCCAACGCGGATCCGACGGGAATGGCGCAAAAGAATATCGCCATGACCCGCCCGCGCTGACGCACCGGAAAATAGTCCGACAGCAGGCTCGGCGCGATCGTGACATAGGCGGCCTCGCCGACGCCCACGGCCGCGCGAGCGGCAAACAGCGTGAAGAAATTGACCGCGAATCCGGACAAAGCGGTCGCGAAACTCCAGCACGCGACGCCCAGGGCAATGAGCCGCGGCCGCGATTGGCGATCTCCGAGCGCGCCGAACACCGGTGCGAGCAGGGTGTAGACCACCAGGAAGCCCGACATCAGCGATCCTAGATTGGTGTCCGAGAGTCCGAGGTCGGAATGTTTCAGGCTTTCAAGCACCCCGGAGACGACGTAACGATCGAGGTAGCTGAATAAATTGATGAAGGCGAGAATCGCCAGGCCGGCATTTGCCGAAGCCAGCCAGGACTTTTGTTTTTGTTCGACCACGCCGAAGTATAGTAGCGATCCAGACAATTGCACGCGGAAGCGGTTGGGCCGCTCAAGCGAATGTAAACGATTGATTTATATAGATTTTAGGAGATTAATTTGGCCAAGCCGAACTACCGTCACGCGAAAAAGCAAAAAGAAGCCGCTAGAAAGGCCCGGCAAGATGCCAAGCAATCACGCCGTTCGGGGGCGCCCGAAGTGCCTGTTGAGCCCGTACCTGCGAAACCGGTCGCATGAGCGCGGCGCACCGCTCGCCATGGACGGACGCGGCGCACCGCGCGCCATGGACAGACGAGGAGTTCTCGATTATTTCGAGATGCCCTGCGAGCGCGCGGTTTTTTTGTGGACGATATCATCGCGAAGATGTCAGCGGCACGCGCGGCAGAATTGATTTCGCACACGCTCGAGCGCGCATCTGAAACCTTGTCGCTCGTCGGCGACGGTATCGCGCGCTCATTAAGGCGACTTCACAGATCTTTTCGAGTTCGATGCTTCTCAGGCGGCCTGAATCGCACAACAATACCGTTCATGCGGGACGTAAATTTGAGGCTGTTCGCCGCGCCGCTGCTTCTGGCGCTGCTCGCGTTGGCGGCCTGCAGCAACGGCGGCACCGTTGTAACGATGACGGCAACCGCATCGTCGGATCCTTTTATCGTTTATCGCGTGGGACTGACGTCGGTTCAACTGAAGACCTCCAGCGGCAAAATCGGTTTTCCCATTCTTCCGGCGCAAGTCTCTGTAGATTTTACAAAGACGCTCGATCTCAGCGAGGTGCTCGGCGCAGCGACGATAGCGAAGGGCACCTATATCGGTGCGGTGATTACGCTTGACTACAGTGCGGCGCAGATCATCTATGACGATGGCAGCGTTGACGGCGTGGCGCTGGTGCCGTTGGACGCCAACGGCAAGGCGCTGGGCCTGGTGTCGGTGGCCGTGGCGCTGGATCCCAGCGATCCTATTCACAGCGCTCCCAAGCAGGCCGAGCGCTTGTCGCTGAACCTCAATCTGGCGGCGTCAAATTTGATCGACCTGCGCAAGAACACCGTGACGGTTACGCCGCTGATCGCGGCGAGCGCCCAGCCCATCGATACCAAGCAAGTGCGCATCCGCGGTCCTCTGGGCGGCGCCAGCGGCTCCTTTTCGACGTCCGGCGTGATGCCCTTTGACAGCATCACGGCAGGGGTTGGGCGGCTCTCGATTCAATCGAGCGACACGACTACCTACGAGATCAACGGCTTTGTCTCGACCGGCGCGGCGGGCCAGGCGCAGCTTGCCTCGGTGCCGGCGAATACCTTGACCACGACGTTCGGCACGCTCACCGTCACCACGACAGCCGCCGCCGCAACCGCGCCGACCACACCGTCGATCACAGGCGCGCCGACCGGCACCGCCACCTCCAACGTGACATTCGCCGCGTCGCAGGTTCTGGTCGACGGCGCGGTACAGGGCTTGGGACTTGGGCGTGTATCGGGAACGGTGTCGGCGCGCAGCGGCGATACGTTGGGAATCGAGGACGCGACCCTGGTCCAGAATAGCGGCACCGTTACCTTCGTTCCCGGCACGACCATCGTGAATGTCGGCGCCAACACCCTGGTCGCCTTTTTCGGTCAAGGTGTCGCGGCTGCCATCAGCCCACAACAGATTTCGATCGGATCGGTCATTGAAGCCTTTGGCACCGAGAGCAGTACCAGTACCGGGCAAATTCTTCTCGATGCCAGCGCGGGCCGAGTGCGCCTCGATCCTACGTCGGCTTCCGGTTCCGTGACCGCGCAGGGCAGTCAATCATTGACGCTCAACCTGACCATGCTTGGGGGCCGTGCGATCAGCGCCTTCGACTTCGTCGGCAGCGGTGCGGATGCGACCCGGTATGGGGTGAGCACCGGCAGCCTAGACCAGACCAATGCAATCGCCGGGGCGCCGGTCATCGTCACCGGCTTCCCGAATGCCTTTGCAACCCCGGCGCCGAATTTCACGGCCACCACGCTCCTCGATCCGACCACCATTCAGGCGGAACTGGTGCTCGATTGGAGCGGCGGCACGGCGACACCGTTCAGCTCCTTCGATAGCTCGGCGATTGTTGTCGACGTGGCGAACGGCAGCATCGGTCTGCGCCACCAGATCCAAATCGGATCGGATATCGTCAACCTGGTGGGGCTGTCGTCCAATCCATCGATTACGCCGGCTACCGGTTCGAATACGGCTACCAGCTCGAACACGGTATATTCCATCGGACACTCATCATCCTTTACTGTCGAGAATTTCGAGACCTACACCGCGTTCATCACGCAGTTGCAGTCGGAATTGAACGGCGGCACGCTGGCGACGGGGATGACGGCGGTCGGGCAGTACACGGCGTCGACATCTGCTTTTTCTGCGACGAGCATTACGCTCTTTCTGAACAATTGAACGCCAAGGCGTAGCGCTCACGAGGTAAGGATTGTTGAGGTCTAGAATTACCCGGCGCGATCTGCTGCGGGCAACGCCGCTGCTCGTGCCGGCCGCTTGGCCGCGCGCGGCACGCGCGGCGGAAGCGCCCGCCCCAGCGCAGGCTTATCATTACGCCTACGTCGGCACCTATACGCCGAATGGCGGCGGCATCTATCTGTTTCGAGTCGATCCAGCCACCGCGGCGCTCACGCAGCTGCAAGTCATCGATGATATTCGCAATCCTTCATGGCTCGCGGTGAATCCGGCGCAAACCCGGCTGTACGCGGTCAGCGAGATCGACAACTACCAAGGCATGCACAGCGGCGCCATTGTCTCGTATGCGATTGACAACGATAGTCTGCAGATCAAGCGGCTGGGGGCGGTGAGTTCCGGCGGTATCACACCGGCCCATGTCAGCGTGCATCCAACCGGAAAATTCGTGTTCGCCGCGAATTACGGCGGCGGCAGCGTCGCCGTTTTCCCGGTGGGGCCTGACGGCGCACTGGGCGAGGCAACGGACGTGCGGCCAAGCGTCGGCCCGCGCCATCATGTCCGGGCGGCGATTGATCCGCCCGGACAATTCGCGGTCAGCGACCACGACAGTCCGCATCTGCACATGGTCGCGGCCGATCCCGGCGGACAATTTGTCGTCGCGAACGATGCGGGGCTCGATCTGACGTTGATATGGCGGTTCGACGCGGGCACCGGAAGATTGCTGCCCGCCGCGGTGCCCGTGGTTTCAGCGCCGCCGGGTTCTGCGCCGCGACATTTTGTATTTCATCCCAACGGGCGTGTGTTCTACAACCTGTATGAGCATGACGCCAAGGTAGCGGTCTACGACTACGACGGATCGCGGGGCGCCATGAAGCTGAAGCAAATGATGCCGAGCCTGCCGCCGAAGTTTGCTGGCAGCAATCTTGCCTCTGAAATTCTCATGACCGCGGATGGCCGGTTTCTGTATGTCGCGAATCGCTTGCACAACGCGGTATCGATCTTTGGCGTAGCGGCGGATGGCCAATTGCGGAACATCGCGGAGGCCTGGGTGCACGCCGACTCGCCGCGAAGTTTGTGTATCGACCCGGCCGGGACATTTCTTTACTCCTGCAATCAGCGCGGCGATTCGATCACCTCATTTCATTTGAATCCGGCGACCGGCGGACTGACCTTTACCGGTCGATTCGAAGCCGTAGGAAGTCCCGCCGTGATGACCATCCTCAAGCGGCCCTAATCCGAGATATACTCGTCTCTGGTGCGCTCGCGCTAACACGGTTGAACAGTATGGAAATCGCAATGATCGGTCTTGGCCGTATGGGCGCGAACATGGCGCAGCGGCTGATGCGCGGCGGCCATCAAGTCGTGGGCTACGATCCGGCGCAAGCGGCCCGTGCACTGCTGGAAAAGAACGGCGCGCAAACCGCCGCCTCGCTCGAGCAGATGGTCGCGAAACTCAAGGCGCCGCGCGTAGTCTGGCTCATGGTGCCGGCCGGCGCGATCACCGACGGCACCATCACGAACTTGCTGCCGCTGCTGGCCGCGGGCGACACCATCATCGACGGCGGCAATTCCAATTATCGCGATACTCAGCGTCGTGCGGCGGCGGTTGCATCGCGCAAAATTCAGTATGTCGATTCCGGCACGAGCGGGGGCATTTGGGGATTGACGGAAGGCTACAGCCTGATGATCGGCGGCGATGAAGCCGCGGTGGAGCGGCTGCGTCCGATTTTCGAGACGCTGGCGCCGGCCAAAGATCAGGGCTGGGGCCGGGTCGGCCCGGTGGGCTCGGGTCACTACACCAAAATGGTTCACAACGGCATTGAATACGGCTTGATGCAGGCATACGCCGAGGGCCTCTCGATCCTGCAGCACAAGGCAGAATTCAAGCTTGACCTGCATCAAATCGCCGAAATTTGGCGCTATGGCAGCGTGGTGCGCTCCTGGCTGCTGGACCTGACCGCCGACGCACTGAAAAAGAACCCCACGATGGCCGGCATCGCTCCCTACGTGGTCGATTCCGGCGAAGGGCGCTGGACGGTTGCCGATGCCATCGAACTGGGCGTCTCGGCTCCCGTCATAACATTGTCGTTGCTCGAACGTCTGCGCTCGCGCGACAGCGATTCCTTTACCGACAAGCTGCTCGCGTCGATGCGCAATCAATTCGGCGGTCACGAAATCAAAAAAGAGTGAGAATTCTGGTAGTCGGCGCCGGCGCCATCGGCGGCTATTTCGGCGCACGGCTCATGGCGGCGGGCCGCGATGTCACGTATCTGGTCAGGGAGCGGCGTGCGGAGCAGCTCCGCCGCGATGGTTTGGTGGTGAGGAGCCCGCTGGGCGATCTCAATCTGCCGACACCGACCCTGGTGAGTGCGAAAGATCTCACCGCGGACTACGGCCTGATCATCGTCAGCAGCAAATCCTACGACCTGGAGAGTTCAATCGAGGATTTCGCCCCAGGCTTGGGTCCGAATTCGCGCGTGCTGCCGCTGCTGAACGGCATGCGCCACCTCGATGTACTTGACGCGCGATTCGGCGCGCGGCGCGTGCTCGGCGGCTTGGCGCGAATTTCGTCGACCCTGGATGCGCAGGGACGCATTCATCAATTGGGTACGTTCAACGCCCTGGCATTCGGCTCTCGCGGCCGCGGCGAGCCGCCGATCGACGACATCGCCGAGGCGCTGCAGGTCCCCGGATTCGACGCGCTGTTGAGCGCCAACATCCTGCACGAGATGTGGGAGAAGTGGGTGTTCATCGCCGCGGCAGCTTCGACGACCAGCCTCATGCGAGCGACGGTGGGCGATATCGTGGCGGCGGGCGCGCAAGACATCCCGGTCAGGTTGCTGCAGGAATGCGCGGCCATCGCCGCCGAGAACGGTTTCGCGCCGCGAGAGGCCGCCAGCAACGCCGGCTTGAGTGTTCTCACCGCGCCGGGTTCCGCTTTTACCGCGTCGATGTTGCGCGATATCGAGCAGCACGGCCGTATTGAGGCGGATCACATCGTCGGCGACCTCCTGAAGCGCGCGTCGAAATCCTCGCCGGCGCCGCTGCTCGCCACCGCCTACGCGCACTTGAGAGCCTACGAGGCGCGGCGCAAGCGCGAGTCCGGCCAGCCCTAGGCCGACAGTCCGATCCGCAGCCCTAGATCGACGGCACAGCGGACTTGTGGCGGCTGACCGCCGCGCCGTCCTGCGCGCGCAGTCGGGCGAATACCAAGGTGGACACAATGGTCAGGATCGCGAGACCCAGGAAGGCGAGATGAATTCCGTGCAGCAGCTGCGGGGCGGTCGCGCGCAGGCGATCGGGTATGAACAGAGCGGCGGCGAGCGAGGCCGTGGCGATACCGAAACTCACGGCCAATTGTTGCACCGTGCTCGCTATGGTGCTGGCGCCGCTCGCTTCGTGTTCGCCCACATCCGCGTAAGCCAAGGTGTTCATGCTGGTGTATTGCAGCGAGGTGAGGAAGCCGTAGATGAAAGCCATAATGACAATGAGCCACGCGGGCGTGTCGAGATTGATCGTGGCGAACAGGAGGATCATGAGGCCGAGCAAAATGGTATTGGCGATGAGGACCGTGCGATAGCCGAATCGCTTCAGAATCAGCGGCATGGTCAATTTCAAGCTCATCGCGGCAAAAGCCTGCGGCATGATCAGCAGTCCGGATTGCAGCGGCGAGAATCCGAGACCGACCTGATACAGCAGCGGCAGCAGGAACGGGATTCCGCCTATGCCCAGGCGCGTGAACAAATTGCCGCTCACGGCGACTCGAAAGGTGCGGATCGCGAGGAGCTTCAGGCGCAGCAGCGGGTGAGCGGTGCGCTTGGTGTGCAGGCCATAGGCCGCCAGCAGAGCGGCCGAGATCCCCAGCAGTCCCAGCATCTCCCGGCCGCTCAAGCTCGTTTCGCCGAACACTTCGAGCACATAGGACAGCAGTGCGATCCCCGCGCCGAACAGGACCAGCCCGACGAAATCCAGCGGGTAATTGCGCTTCTCGCGGTAGTTCGGCAAATGCCGCTGGACCATGTACAGCCCCAACAGGCCGATCGGTATGTTGACGAAAAAAATCACGCTCCAATGAAAGTAACCGATGATCGCGCCCCCAATGACCGGCCCGAGCATGGGGCCGACCAGTCCCGGAATGGCGACGAAACTCATCGCGTTGATGAGCTCCGATTTGGCGAACGTACGCACCATGGTGATGCGGCCCACCGGCAGCATCATGGCGCCGCCGCCGCCTTGCAGAATGCGGAACGCGACCAGCAAGTGGATGTTGTTGGATATGCCGCAAAGGAATGAGCCGAGCGTGAAGATGCCGATTGCCGAGGCGAACACCTTGCGTGTGCCGAAGCGGTTGGCCATCCAGCCGCTGATCGGAATGAAGACCGCCAAGCTCAAGGTATAGCTTGCGAGGACCGCCTTCATGCTCAAGGGCGGCACCTTGAGTGCCTCTGCGATGGCCGGTACGGCGGTATTGAGAATCGTGGTGTCCAGCGATTCCATGAAAAATCCCACGGCCACGAGCCATGGCAGGAGGCGCTTGGCGGTGGCCGTCAGCGCGATGTGATCGGAATCGGCCAAGTCGCTTCGCCGTTAAGCGCCCGCGAGCGCCGCATCGACAATGGTCTGTGCCTCGCGGATCAGACGGCGCAAATGCGCCTCGTCATGAAAGCTTTCGGCGTAGATCTTGTAAATATCCTCGGTTCCCGAGGGGCGCGCCGCGAACCAGCCGCCGCGCGAGGTTACTTTCACCCCGCCGATGGGCGCGTTGTTGCCGGGCGCTTCCGTCAATATCGCATCGATCGGCTCGCCGGCGAGTTCGGTGATGCGCACTTGCTGCCGATTGAGCTTGGCAAGCTTCGCCTTTTGCGCAGGCGCGGCGGGCGCATCGATGCGATCGGCAAACGTGGCGCCGAGTTCCTGCGTCAGCGCCTGGTAGTGCGCGCCGGGATCTCGTCCGGTATGGGCGGTGATTTCCGCCGACAACAGCGCCGGGACGATGCCGTCCTTGTCGGTGGTCCAGACGCGGCCGTCGATTCGGCTGAACGAGGCACCGGCGCTTTCCTCGCCGCCGAAACCCAAGGTGCCATCCACGAGCCCGGACACGAACCATTTGAAGCCCACCGGCACCTCGTAGACGTTGCGCTTGAGCCGGCGGCCGACGCGGTCGATCATCGCGCTGCTGACCACCGTCTTGCCCACGGCGGCATCCGCACGCCAGCCGCTGCGATACGTGAACAAATAGTCGATGGCCGTGGACAGATAGTGATTGGGCGGCATCAGCCCGCTGCTGGCCGTGACGACCCCATGCCGATCATGGTCGGTATCGCAGGCAAAGGCGATGTCGAAGCGATCTTTGAGCTGGATGAGCCGTTGCATGGCGTAGGGAGAGGAGGGGTCCATGCGAATCTTGCCATCCCAGTCGAGCGTCATGAATCGAAACGTCGGATCGACTGCATCGTTCACCACGGTCAGGTCGAGGGCATAACGCTCCGCGATCCGCGGCCAATAGTGCACGCCGGCGCCGCCGAGCGGATCGACGCCCATGCGAATTTTGGAGTCCCGAATGACATTCATGTTCAAGATGTTGCCGAGATCGTCAACGTAGCTTTTGACGTAGTCGTGCGAGTGCGTCGTGGCCACCCGCCGCGCCGTGCCATAGGGCATTCTCTTGATCCCGGCCGCGCCAGGCTGCAGCAATTCGTTGGCGCGATTCTCGATCCACTTGGTGATGTCCGAATCCGCGGGACCGCCGTTGGTCGGGTTGTACTTGAATCCGCCATTGTCGGGCGGGTTGTGCGAGGGCGTGATGACGATGCCGTCGGCGAGGCCTGAGCTGCGCCCGCGGTTGTAGGTGAGAATCGCATGCGAAATGGCGGGCGTGGGCGTGTACTCGTCATCCGCCGCGATCATGACTTCGACGCCATTCGCGGCGAGTACCTCCATCGCGCTGGCGAACGCCGGTGCCGACAGTGCGTGGGTGTCGAAGCCCATGAACAGAGGACCGTCGATGCCTTGCGTGGTGCGGAATTCGCAGATGGCCTGGCTGATGGCGAGCACATGCGCTTCGTTGAATCCCACTTCGAATGAGGATCCGCGATGCCCGGAGGTGCCGAAGGCAACTCTTTGCGAAGGGATCGCCGGATCCGGCCGCTCGCTGTAGTACGCCGTGATCAGCCGCGGGACATTGACCAGCGAGGCCGCGGGCGCCGGTTTGCCGGCGAGGGGATTGATCCGCGAACTCAAGTGGTTGCCAGCGCAGCGCTCTTGTCCTTTATGCGCTGCATGAGTTCAGTCCACGATTTGACGAACGATGCGGCGCCATCCAACTGCAGTTGAGCGGCGAGGGCATCGACGTCGATGCCGGCGCGCGCAAAACGCGCCAGCATGTCTTCCGCATCGCCGCCGTCCTTCGCCATGACGCCCTTGAGGTTGCCGCTCTCGGCGAATGCCAACAGCGTTTTCTCGGGCATGGTGTCGATGGAGTCCGGAGCAGCCAGCGCCTCGACATAGAGTCCGGGCGGGGCCTTGGGGTCCTTCGTTCCTGTGCTGGCCCACAGCATGCGCTGCTTGCGCGCACCCTTGGCCTCCAGATCCTTCCACCGCTTGGCGGCGATCAATTCGCAATGCGCACGATAGGTGCGCTGCATGATGGCGATGCCCAATCGATTGCTCAATTCCTGCGGCACCTTGTCCGCGATCGCGCGATCCCAGCGGCTGACGAATACGGATGCCACCGAGTTGATTTTCGGATCAAGGCCCGCGGCTATGCGGCGCTCGAGGGCGCGCATATAGGCATCGGCGACTTTCAGGTACTGTTCACGCGAAAACAGCAAGGTCACATTGATGGGAACGCCGGCGAATATTGCCGCCTCGATGGCCGGCACGCCGGCGGGCGTTCCCGGGATTTTTACATACAGGTTGGGGCGGTTCGCTTGCCGGTGAATTCGCAGTGCCGCATCAATGGTGCCCTGCGTGTCGTTGGCCAGCAGCGGCGACACTTCCATGGATACCCAGCCGTCGATCCCCTGCGTGCGCTCGAATTCAGGCCTGAAAAGATCGGCGGCGCGGCGTAGATCCTCCAGCGCCAATTCGATGAACAGGTTTGCTCCCGACATCCCGGCCGCCGCCTTCTGGCGAATGCCCTTGTCGTAGGCCGCCGTCTTGCCGATGGCTTCGTCGAAAATCGTGGGATTCGAGGTAAGGCCCGTGACGGAGAATTGTTCGATGTAGCGGCGCAGCGTTCCGTTGTCGAGAATTTCCCGCGTGATATTGTCGAGCCATATGCTTTGGCCCAGGTCGTGCAGGGTTTTCGTCATGCTCATGGTCGCACCTTGAAATCGGTTAAGTTGTGATTGAGAAGGTCTCCGATGCGGTCGATCACAAGATCGGGCGCCGGGACTACCGAATTGGACTCCGCTGCCAGCGCGTAGTGCCCCTGACGCACGAAAACGGTCGTCAGTTTGGCACCGAGCGCCGCCTTCATCGCCGCCAGAAGATTTGCCTTGTCATCGACCATAACATAGTGCCGCGCCGGAAGGCGCCGCTGGACATGGTCGAGCACTTTTTCCTTGTGCACATAGATCATGACACGGCCCTCGACGGCATCCCAAATGCCGGAGTGCTGGATTTTGCGCGGTTGAAATACGATATCCCCATCCGACAACACGGCGGGAGAACCCAGCGTGCGCAGGTGTGCAATCGCCTCGAGTGCTTGCGGAAACAGCCGGTTGGCGTAGGGGTATTCGAGCAGGAACGGCGACATGTCGAGCAATTTCGGATTGTCGTCCTGTCCTGCCCGAAATTCCTGCAAGCTCCCCAGATAGTCGGCCAAGCCTGAGCTGGTGCGCCGCCGCGCAAAAATATCCCAATAACGGGCCCGCTCGGCGGCGCCGAAAGAGCTCTCCAGGCGATCGGTCAGATCGGCCGTGAAGCGGTCGTTGTCCAACAAGGTGTTGTCCACGTCCAGCAAAAATACCGCGGCCTCTTCGTTCAGCATGGCGCCGACTTCTCGATTTGGGGGTCGTGCCAGATCTCGCCAGAATCGACGATCGCGGTGGCCGCGGCGGGACCCCATGTGCCCGGTTCATATTCGATCACGGGCAAGCCGCTCTTCAACGCCGGGTCAACCACCCGCCAGGCTGCCTCGACGCTGTCGTCCTGGGTGAACAAAGACGTATCGCCGCGCACGGCATCGCCGAGTAATCGTTCATAAGGCGACTTTTCCGCCTGCGTGTTGTGGCGGGCAATCAATTCGACCGGCTCGCCGCGCATGTCCTCGCCGTTCAGCTTAACCAATGCGCCCTCGCCAATGACCACCTCGGGGCTCAGGCGCAGGCGGAAATAATTCGCGGGCATCAGGTCGCTCGAATCGAAAATTGCCAGCGGCGGCCGCTTCAGCGTGACGCTGACTTCGGTCGCGGTGATCGGCAGATTCTTGCCGGCGCGGATGTAAAACGGTACGTCCGCCCAGCGCCAGGTGTCAATGTGCAGATGCAGCGCGGCAAAGGTTTCGACTTGCGAATCCTTGGCCACGCCGTTCTCGCCGCGATAGCCGCGAAATTGACCGCGTACGACTTCCCGCGGATCGAGGGGCCGCATCGCCCGGAAGATGCGCAGCTTCTCCGCCTGCATGGTCTGCGGATCGCGGCCGGCCGGCGCGTCCATCGCCAGCAATGCCACGACCTGCAGCAGGTGGTTTTGCACCACGTCGCGGATCGCGCCCACTTCCTCGTAGAAGGCGCCGCGGCCTTGCACGCCGAAATTCTCCGCCATCGTGATTTGAATGTCGCGAATATATTCGCGATTCCATATCGGCTCCAGAAAGGTATTGGCAAAGCGGAAGTACAGGATATTTTGCACGGCCTCCTTGCCCAGGTAATGATCGATGCGAAATATCGAGGATTCGTCGAATACCTCATGCAAGGTTCGATCGAGCGCCTGCGCGCTGGCGAGATCGCGGCCGAAGGGTTTCTCCACGATGACTCTGCCATTCTCCGCGCATCCGCACTTCTGCAGTCCCTGAACCACGCTGGCAAACATGCTCGGCGGGATGGCCAGATAGTGAATCGGGCTTTTTGCCTGCCCGAGGGCTGACTTCAACTTGGTAAAGGTATCGGGTGCCGTGTAATCCCCATCGACATAGCGCAGCAGGCCGGCCAACTTCGCGAAATTCTGTTCGTCGAAATCGCCATTCTCCCGGACGCTGTCGCGGGCGCGCGCCTTGAGCCTGTCCAGACTCCATCCGGCGCGCGCCATGCCGATAATCGGGATGTGAAAGCCGCCCCGGCACACCATGGCATAGAGCGCCGGAAAGATCTTCTTGTACGCCAAATCACCGGTGGCGCCGAAAAACACGAAAGCGTCGGATTCAGCGTTGTTCATTTGCTTCGCGCCTCCAGCTGGCGGCGCAGCTGCGCAAGTTCTTCGATCAATTCGACGGCAAGCGCGACGCCGGCGAGATTCAGCTCCAGATCGCGCTCCAGGCGCACCGCGAGCCGGGCGCGGCGCAATGCGTCGCCCGTGAAGTGCCACTCGCTGCGCACATTGACGACGCTAAGAACTCCTTCCTCGACGAATTCCACGATGTGCCGCTCATCGACGGCGCACATTCGGCTCAAGTCCTTGATGCTCAAGATCGCGGACTCGTCGAAAATGGTGCCGGGCAAAGCCTGATCGTCTGATGGGGACATATTAGACTCCAAGGCTGGCGCGAGGATTGAACCCTGCAGCCGCCGCCGCCATCGCCGCGTACGCGGCCTTGGCTCTTTCGTCGTTGGCGGGGGGCAGGGCGATTTGCAATACAACGTAGAAATCACCGGGCGGCGTCGCGGGAACTCCGCGGCCCTTCAGCCGCAATTTGCTCCCGGCATGAGATCCTGCGGGAATCTTCAATTCGACCGTGCCGCCGGGCGTGGGCGTCTTGATCGTCGCGCCAAGTGCCGCTTCCCAGGGCGCGACCGGCAATTCCAAGGAGAGATCTCGTCCATCGACGCGATAAAGAGGGTGGGGCGCAAACTCCACTTCGATGTACAGATCGCCCGCTGTCCCCTTGCCATGCGCAGGCTCGCCCTGGCCCGCGAGGCGGATTTGCTGGCCGGCGAGGATGCCTTTGGGAACCTGCACGTTCAGGGTGCGCTCCTTCGACACGAGCCGGCCTTCGGCATCGATTTCGGGCACCCGCAAGGTGAATGAACGTGCGCCGCCGTTCAGTGACGCGTCCAAATCGAGCAACACCTTGGCGTGGTGATCCTCGCCGCGGCCGGGATGAGAATCGCCGCCGCGTCCCCGGCCGGATCGTGCCTGTGCGCCGAACAGCGCATCGAAGAAATCGCTGTAGTCCGCATCGCCCGGGCCTGCGCCGCCCGGGCCCGCGCCGCTGAATTCAAAGCCCGAGTCCCAATTGGGCGGCGGCCTGAAATCTTGTCCGGGGCGATAGTCCTTGCCCAACTGATCATAGGCGGCGCGTTTTTCAGGACTCTTGAGCACCTCGTAAGCCTCGCCGACTTCCTTGAAGCGCGCCTCGGCATCTTTTTCCTTGCTGACGTCCGGATGATATTTGCGCGCAAGTTTGCGATAGGCCTGCTTGATTTGCGCTTCAGTCGCATCGCGCGCAACGCCCATTACTTTGTAATAGTCCTTGAATTCCACCGATCACCTGACGATGACAACATTAAAGAATACTACGGGCGAAAAACCCGTGAATCATAGACACCGTGTCAGAACAATCCTACGCTACAATTGATACGCGACGGTGAGCAGCAGGCCTTCGCAAAGATCGCGCAGCAAGCCCGGCGGACGGCAATCAAACGGCGTGGTCTTCGGGATCAGCGCCCCGATCCAGTCCGCGAGCCACTTGATCTCGCCGGCGCCGTAGAAAACCACCGCGCACTCGTAGTTGAGCAACAAACTGCGCGAGTCGAGATTTACGGAACCCGATACGCCGAGGGCATCGTCGAACACGACCGCTTTTGCGTGGCTCATGTAGGGCAGCAGATGCACGTTGACACCCGCCTGGCTCAATGATCGCAGCGCGCGGCTGCGCGCAAAATCCGCCAATCTATGATTGGAGGAAGCGGGGATGCACAAATCGATCAGTACGCCGCGCCGGGCCGCCAGGCGCATGGCCGTTTCCAAGCTGACATCGGGCACAAAATAGGGCGTAGTAATGAGCATACGGTCGCGGACGTGAAAGCAGGCATCGATCAACAGGGCATGCACCGTGTCTTCGCTCTGATCCGGCCCGCTCGGCAGAAATTGCGCCTCGCCCAAGTCCGCCTCGCCCGAGGCTGGGGGACTTGGAATCTTTGCGGCCGCGGGTTTGCCGCCGGCAGCGACCCAGTCGGATTCGAATTGCGCGGCGGCCGCGGCCGCCACGGGGCCCTGCACGTCGAAGGTCAGGTCCTGCCATGGCGGCGCGCCCGCCAGGCCCCAGAAATATTCCGCGGCCAGGTTGCGTCCACCGGCCCACAAGCGTGCGTCGTCCGCGATCGTCATTTTCCGATGATTGCGCAAGTTGCGCGGACCCTGCGTTCTGCGGGCAAACAAAGGACTGAAAATGGCGGTCTGCACGCCGCCAACATGCAGGGCGCGGAAGCACGCCCTGGGCAATTGGAACGCCCCGACGCCGTCGAGAAGCAGCCTGACCTCCACGCCGCTGCGGGCGCGTTCGATCATGCGCTGCATGACTTCGCGGCCGAAGACATCGTCGCCGAGGATATACGTGCAGATGTCCAGCCTCGACACCGCACCCGACATGGTGGCGAACAACGCGGCCGCCGATTCCTTGCCGTCTTGATGCATATCCATCAGCCCCGGCGACGATGCGGGCAATCCGAAACTCTCAATGAGGCCCTGTGCCCAGTGCCGGGCATGGGTCCTTGCCCGCGAGCGCTCCATGGTCCTGCGTGGAAACTTGCGCCGCCCAAACAGCAGGTACATCGGCAGAACCAGATAAGGCAGGGCAATCATTCCCAGCACCCAGGCAATCGCGATCGACGGCGGCCGACGCTCGCGCTCCGCACGGGTGGTCAGAATGTAGACCAGTATGCTCACGACGATGGCAAGCGAATGCAGGCTGACCTGCGACAACCAGGTGCTCATCAGCCGGCTTGCCCCAGGCTGCGCAGCACAGAGGGCAAGAGATCGGGCAAGTCCTCGGCAATGAGTCCCGCTCCAAATTCCGAGGCCGCCGCGCCATGCAACCAGACGGCCGCGGCGGCGGCCGGAAACGCCTCCATCTTCTGGGCCAGAAAGCCCAGGATGAAGCCGCCCAGAACGTCCCCCGATCCGGCCGTCGCCAGGGTTGCGGGCGCATTGCTGTTGATGACGGCGCGGCCGTCGGGCGCGGCGACGACCGTGTCGGCGCCCTTCAATACGATAATCGCTCCGCTGCGCCGGGCGGCCCACCGGGCGCGAGTCAATTTGTCGCCCGTATCATCAAAAATGCGTTTGTATTCGCCCTCATGCGGCGTCATGACGCAGGCTCCTCGAATGGCTTGGAACAATTCGTCCGCGCGCGAGGCAAACACGCTGATGGCATCCGCATCGATCACGACGGGCTTGCCGGTTTGCAACATCGCGAGCGCGCGAGCGCGAGTCGCGTCGCTCAACCCGGCGCCGGGTCCGATGGAAAACGCGGTGTAGCGCGGATCGGCGAGCAGCTCGGCGAAGTCCTCATCTTTTGTCAGCGGGCGCGCCATGATGCTCGTGAGCGCCGCGGCATAGATTGCAAACGCGTGTTCCGGCACTGCAATCGTGGTCAATCCAGCCCCGCTGCGGGCGGCCGCGCGCGCCGCCATCCGCGCCGCGCCGGTCATCGGATAGCCGCCGTACAACAGCGCGTGACCGCGGATGTACTTGTTGGTATTCGCGCGCCACAGCGGCAACTGCGCGCGCCACAGCGCCGGCCCGTTCTCCCAGGTATCGAGCGCCAACGAATCGATCACGCCGCGCGGTATGCCGATATCCGCCACGATGACCTCGCCGCATGCATCGCGCCCGGGCAACAACAAATGTCCAGGTTTTTTGTGCATGAACGTGACGGTGCAGACGGCAGGCGCCGCGCCCAGGTCCTCGCCGCTGTCCCCCGCGATACCGCTCGGAATGTCCACTGCGACGATCGGCACTGCGCGACTGGCCGCCAGGGCAAGGATATCGACGACCTTTGCATCCAAGCGGCGATTCAAGCCCGATCCAAACAGGGCGTCGACGATGAGCTCGGATTCGATGACGGCGGGGCTCAGCGGCTCGACGGCGCCGCTCCAACGGCGCGCATGAAACAGCGCGTCTCCGCGCAGGGATTCGAGGTTGCCGAGCAGGGCAAGGCGCACCGGCCATCCTGATTGCGCCAGCGCGGCGGCGACGACAAATCCATCGCCGCCGTTATTGCCGGGACCGCACAAGACGCTGACGGGCCGCGGCGTGAAGCGCCGCTCGATTTCTCGTGCGACCGCTTCGCCCGCGCGCTGCATCAGCAAGACGCCCGGCGTGCCGGCCGATATGGTCAATCGGTCCGCCTCGGCCATCTGAGCGACGCTCAGCACGGGGTCATGGTCTCTGAGGAGCATTGCAATCCTGTATATGCAAACAGGCAAGGGGGGTGAACCGCACCGCGGCGAATCTAATGGTAGCTAGCCGATGGCAAGCGGGGTAGTCTCTTGCGTCAAATAATAAATAGCGTCGCACGCTCCCGTCCGGTCAATCAGGAAATCGCATGAACAATCCTCTGTTCTGGATAGAGTGGCTTGATCGTCTCGATCGTGTGCTGAAAAGCGCTCGTCAAGATGTCGCCACGCTGAAGCGTGCCATCAGTCCACGCAGCCTCGAGGCGATCGGGCGCTCGAAGCGACAGCTCGCCGCGCTGATCAGTGATTTGCGCTTGTTGGATCGAGACGTCTTGGCGGGGAGTGCAAAGCCGGGCGCCGCGGATGCACTGCAATCGGCGCTCGAGGCGACCGTGGCACAGTTGGGGAGCCTCGCGGAAATACCGGCCGCGAGCGCACCAGGTCTGCTCGATCGCATGCTCGCGGCCAGCGACGCCGCGTTGCGCGACAGCTTGTATGAGGCCGCAATGCTGCTCGTGCCGCATCGCCGCCGCGCGTAGCGCCGGCAGTACTCGGACAGGCTCCTAGGCTTTGGCGGTTTTCGGACCGAAGAAGTACCAAAGAACGAATCCGAGCAGCGGCAGCAGGAATACCACGATGATCCATAACACTTTGCTGCCGGTGTCCGCGCTGCTTTGAAAGATGTTGACGATCGCCCAGACGTCCGCGATCAATACGATCAGACCGAATATGCCGCCTTGATACATGCGCCTTCCCCCCTTTAGAGGATCAACAGAATTCCCCCAATCGCACTCAATAGCAACACCAACTGCTCGAACAGGTTCTGATTGACATGCTTGAGAAGCCAACGGCCGGCCAGCGCGCCGAGCAGCACGGCCGGCGCCAGCATGAGATTGAAGCTGAAACTCTGGGTGGTGATCAGCCCGAGATCCACCATGAAGGGCACTTTGAATAGATTCAGCAGCATGAAGAACACCGCGGCGGTGCCGACGTATTCCATTTTGGGCAGCCGCATCGCGACCAGATAAATGGCCATGAGCGGGCCGGCGGCATTGGCGACGAGCGTGATGAAGCCCGCGGTCATGCCGATGGCCGCGCCCACCGACCAGTGCAACGCCGCCGCTTTTTCCTCGTTTGGAGCGGCCACGTACCTGCGCCAAAAGCTCAAGGCCGCCAGCGAGACGATGATCCATCCGATCAGAATTCGCGCGGTGTGATCGGAGATGCGGCCGAGCGTGAAGTAGCCCAGCACGACGCCGGCCGCCGTCCAGGGAAACAACCGCCACAGATAATGCCACTGCGTATGTTTGCGATACGAGAAAACCGCGACGAAGTCGCCGAATATCAGCAGCGGCAGCACCAAGCCGCTGGCCTGTTTGCTGCTGGGAAACACATGATTGAACAATGCGATCGAGAGGATGCTCAGCCCGGTAATGCCGGCCTTCGAAACGCCGACCATGAAGGCGCCAAGCGCCGCGCAGAACCACAGCAGAGGATCGGTGATCATGCTCCAACCTAACACGGCGCATGGGTGTTATGGCGGCCGCTTGGCGGAACTCAGGGTTCAGTTATTGACGTAGAACTGGCGCAGGCGATGCAGGTTGATGATCACGTCAAAGTGCTTGCCCGCGGGCAGCACCGGCCCGGTGGCGAAGTCGTAGCGCGAGTCCAGATCGGCAACGCTGGGATGCAAGTCGTGCATTGCACGCTTGAACATCTCCCGCGGCACCCACTCGGAATTCGACGACAGCGAGCCGAACTCATCGTGGTAAATCGTGGCCGTTGAAATATCCGCCGGTGCGGACGCGATGGCGAAAATGCGCGGCCGGGCGGCATCCAGATGCACCTGCTTGGCGCCGGCCATGATCAGCCCCCATTCATTGCCCTGCGGTACGGCGATGAGCGCATAGACATGATGTTGTGCGGTAAAAAACGCGATCGAGATGGCGAGCATCGCCGTCAGCCGACGGGCATTCGCGCTCCAGCGTTCGGTGAGCGCGCTGATCGAAGCGACCACGAAGCACAGCAACACGCCGGTCATCGCAAGAATGGTGCGATACGTGGCATACCGTTCCGAGGCGAGCAAGCACACGGCGAATGCAAACACCGGAAGTCCGAGCAGGCCCGACAACCAGACGATGCCGCGCTGCATGCCGTGTCGGCGCCATTCCAGATAGGCGCCGGCGATCAGGATGGCGCCGACCAGGGCCGCGCAACCCAGGTACAACGCATGGCCGCGATGATTGTTGTCGTTCAGCACGAACACGCTCAGCGCATTCGGCAGCGGTTCCTGCAGAAACCAGGCGATTTTTTCGCCCCAATGCGTTTCGAATGCAATGCGTCCGGACTTGACGAAAACATGTTCGGCGTAGAGCAGCGACATGGTGCAGTAAGCCAGTCCCAACGTCCCGGCCACGAAGCCGAGATGAATGCCGGCCCAACGCGCGGATTGCACCAAGCTGCGATGCCGTTGCGCGATCAAGGCGGCGGCCAGCGGCACCAGGTAAAAGAAGGCGCTTGGCTGATAAATCAATGCGCTCAGGAGCATGAGACCCAGCGCCACCGTCCACTGCGCAACGGCGCGCCCGACACCGGCCGACAACCCAAGGGTCAGCGCGCCTTCAACGGTGAAAAATCCGCCGAATGCCAGCAGCGCCGTCGCCGCATAGGGCCAACCCACCGCCCAGCCGGCAATGACTTGCGCCGATGGCACCAAGCTGAGCAGCACGGCAAAACACAGGCTGCTGTTGAACGACCAGCCCACCGCGCGCAAGCCGCGAAAGCTCACGAGCGAGATTGCGCCGAGCAGCAGTGCCGCGACGAAACGCAGCCACTGGAGGTTTTGCACCGAGCTGGTTTGCCCGTATGTCGCCTGAAGAAGCCAGCCGTAGACAGGGCGCGCATGCGAGGCGCAAAACTGCAGGACCTTTCCGACTTCCTCATGGGCTTCGCGCAGATTGGAATAATCATCGCGCAACCCGTAGTCATGAAACGTGGCAGGCCAATAGGCTACGAGCGGCACCAGGAACAGCACGGCGGTGAGCATCCACGCGCGGGCGCGCAGCCCAATCCGCGGCCCCGCGATCGCGCGGGGCGCGCCGATGGGGACGGCAATGGCGCCTTCACTCAGCACTGCATCGCTGAGCGCGGTATCGCCAAGTACTGTCTTCGGAACGCTGCTCATATTCGCGTGAGGCCTCATGCTGCATCGCACTATTTACCGGGCATCATCATCCTTTGCCACGCTGCCATCAGCGGAAAAACGAAGGTGAGATATCCCTGCTAGGATTCGATTCTATCGACGCTGAGCCGAAAATCAGTGCCGCAATTCGAGAAAATGCGTTAAATATCTGTTAACTAGACCAGGCGCGCGGCCTACGCGGCCACGCACAGGTTTTTGCCGTTGTGCTTCGCACGGTACAAGGCTGAGTCGGCCCGGTCGAAAGCGGCTTCCGCCCCGTCGTCATGCAAAAGCTCGGTGGCTCCGCAAGACACCGTAACGCGCACCGGCGTTCCGCGAAAATGAAAGCGCAGTGCCTCCACGGCGGAGCGCACTTGATTGGCAATGAGCATTGCCGGCGCGATCTTCGTGCCGCTCAACAACATGGCGAACTCTTCGCCGCCGATGCGCGCGACGAAGTCGTTGCCACGCACCGCCGCCATGAAGCAGGCGGCCACACTTTGCAGTACCCGGTCGCCGGCGCGGTGGCCGTAGCTGTCGTTGATGATCTTGAAGCCATCAAGATCCCACAGCAGCATGACCACGGCCTGATCGGCGCGCGGCTGCTGCGCGAGCTCTTGCGCGAATCGCTCCTCGAAGGACTTGCGATTCGCAATGCCGGTCAAGGGATCGACACGCGCGCCTTGTCTTTCGCTGTCCAGCCTCGAGTGCAGCTCGCTGGTTTCGCGCTCCAATTCGGCGATGCGCGTGCGCATTCGTTCAGCGCGTCCGTTGACTTCCAGCAACCGAAATTCTTCGCGGGCGCGAAAATTACTGACATGTTCGGCCACGCGTTCGAGGCGTGCATTCACCAAGGCCTGCAATACTCCCAATTCTGTCGCGCCGGCGACCTCATCGGTGAGCTCGCGCATCTGCGACAGCACCGTGTCGTTGTACGTTTGCGTGTCCGCAAAATGACTGCGGTTGGCGTGGTTCGAATCCGACAAATAGCCCGCCATTTCGTCCAGCCGCTGGGTGACCTCGCCGAGAATTTCCGCGATCTGCAGGCGTTCGCGCTGCAGCTGTTCGCTGTGTCCGTGGACCAAGTCGGCCGCGCGCCTGATGATATTTGCCAAGGCGCTGTCGTTTTTCGCTTTTGCGAGTTCAGCAATCAACGCCGCCGCGGGATCCTTCCGATCGCCGGCCGCCAGGCGCTCGAGCAAGGATCTTATTGCGAGCCGGGACTGCGTGTCCGTGGCGGGGAACGTGATCGTTGGGACCGGGCAGGCGGCATCGACGGCCACCACCGTGGTCGTCAGCGATTCCGCGAGGCGGGCGAGTTCATCGGCGTCGGCATTGCGTCTGTTGGCGGCCGCGAGTGCAATGAGTTCATCGTCGAGTTGCTGATTGACGCCCATGCCGGCGGCACACAAGCGGCCCACCAGCCGGCGCAGCACCCGCTCGACATGCCGCCAGCGAACCTCCTCGGCTTCCATCTCGACCAAGGAGTCGCGGTATTTTTGTTTCCAATCGGCGGTTTCAGACACGAATCTTGCCTCGGCGTAAACTAAAGAAAATGTGCAGGTGTTATGTCAGCCCCGACGCAGCCTCCATCGAGCGCGATTTCGGCCTCACGGGCATCGAGCGGGGATTCGCGGCGAATTTCAACACCACTCCGCCGCAAATCGTGCCGGTCATCCGGGTGATTGAGGACAGGACGGAACTTGTTCGGATGCGATGGGGATTCGCCGGGCGCGGCAGCTTCAACGCCGGCGTCGAAACCCTGGCGACCGGCGCGGAGTTTCGCGTGCCTTGGAAACGAGGCCACCGCTGTATTGTTCCGGCACTGGGTTTCTACGAATGGCATGTCAATCCGGACGCGGGTAAACAGCCATACTATATTCACCCGGACGATCAGGATGTGTTCGGATTCGCTGGATTGTGGGCGCGATCCCGTCTCGGTGCGAACGGCGTCACACAGTGCTGCAGCATCATCACCGTGCCGGCGAATCCGCTGATGGCGAAAATCCATAATTCCGGCGCGCGCATGCCCGCCATGCTGACACGCGAGCAGCGCAGATTATGGTTATTCGGGCCAAAGGAAAGCGCCGGCATGGCGCTGTCTGCCTACCCTGATGAGCGACTGCTCGCGTACCCGGTGAGTGATCGGATCAACTCGCCGCACAGCAATGACGAATCGCTGCTGGAGCCCCTCGAAACGGACGTCGATTGAGTTGCCTCTCGGACAGGCTCCCAGGGCCCGGGCAGGGCATTTTTAGCGGCTCCTCGGCGGTTTCTTGATGCAGGTCCCATCGGCCCAACACCTGCCGGGATAGGCTTTGTGCGAAGGATCGCCACTCATGCCGCGTCTCGCCCTCTTCATCGCCATTTTGCTGACCGCATCGACCGCCGCGGCCAGCCCTAAGATTTACACCTACCTGGACGCTCACGGACAGCGCCACTACACCGATGTGCCGGACGACAACCGCTATCGGTTGTTGGTTCTGTCGCCCAATGACCGGACTGCGAGCGGCGATCGCTACGACTTTCAACTGCTCGCGAAGGCAACGCAGTACGATTCCATCATCGAGCATGCGGCGGTGTCCGCGGCGGTTGAACCCAATCTTTTGCGGGCCGTCATCGTCGTCGAATCAGGCTTCAATTCGCGCGCAGTTTCGAAGCGCGGGGCGGTCGGCCTCATGCAGTTGATGCCCGCGACGGCGAGTCGATATGGGGTGTCCAATCCCTTTGACGCCAGGCAGAACGTGCATGGCGGTGCGCGGTACTTGAAGTTTCTCATCGATCGATTCGGACACGACGTTCGCCTGGCGCTGGCCGCTTACAACGCCGGAGAAGACGCCGTGCAACGCAATGGCGGTCAGATACCGCCGTTTAGCGAGACCATGGCGTACGTCCCGCGCGTGCTCAAAATCTACAAGATGCTCACCGAGCAACCGCGCGCGACTTGACTTTCTGTAAGCATATGCTTACCGTTAGTCATGGCTTACCAATCGGCATTCCTGGCCCTTGCCGACCCGACACGCCGGCAGGTGCTCGAGCAACTGCGCCACGGCCCGAAGTCGGTCGGAATCATCGCCGCTAAAATGCCGGTCAGCCGTCCGGCGGTCTCGCAGCACCTGGGCGTTCTCAAGAAAGCCGGGCTCGTGGCCGATCGCGCCGAGGGTACACGCCGCGTGTACTACATTGATCCGCATGGCCTGGCGGCGATCCGGATTTGGCTGGATCAATTTTGGGATGATGCGCTGGCGGCATTCAAAACTGAATTGGAGAAAGGGGAGTCGGGCAAATGATCGGCATCGCCCCGGTGCGCAAGCAAGTGACTGTCACTGCCAGTCAACAGCGCGCCTTTGCGTTGTTCACGAATGAAATGTCGCGTTGGTGGCCGGCCACGCACTCGACTCTCAAGTCTCCCCTGAAACAGTACATCGTCGAGCCGCGCGTGGGCGGGCGCTGGTACGCCGTTGCCGAAGACGGCTCGACCGGTCAAACAGGCTATGTCATCGAATGGCAGCCGCCGGCGCGATTGGTGCTTGCCTGGCAGCTGAGCGCTGACTGGCAATTCGACCCCGAGCTGGTCACGGAGGTTGAAGTTCGATTCATCGCCGAAAGCGAGAGCAGCACGCGGGTCGAATTGGAACATCGCAATCTGCAGCGCATGGGCGAGAAGGCGGCGCAGATACGCGGCATGGTGGATGCGCCGGGCGGATGGACGGCGGTTCTCGAGTCTTTCAAAAAAATGTGCGGCTGAGATCTCAAAGGGAGGGGTGAAATGGTGAAGCTCGACAAAATACTGGTGTGCTGCGGCGGACTCCTGGTGACGTTGTTGGTGAAACCCGCGGCGGCGGAGGTGCTGAACCTCGGCGCGAACGGCTTCGAAGTTCGAGAGACCGTGCATGTGGCGGCGGGAGCGGACAAGGCCTATGCCGCGCTGCTGCAGCCGGCTCGCTGGTGGGGTTCCGAGCACACCTTCTCGGGAAGCGCCGCGAATTTGGTGCTGGATGCGCGCGCCGGAGGATGTTGGTGCGAGAACCTGCCGGACGGCGGCTCCGTCGAACATCTGCACGTTGTGTATGTCGCGCCCGGCAAGACGCTGCGGCTGCGCGGCGCGCTGGGACCCTTCCAAGGTCTGGGGGTCGAGGGCAGCATGACTTGGAGCGTGAAAGCCGGCGCCAACGGCACCGACATCTCCGTCAGTTACCTCATCGGCGGCTACGCCAAGGATGGCTTTGACGGCCTATCGAAAGCGGCTGACACCGTGCTCGGCGTGCAGATCGAACGCCTGCGAAAATTCATCGAGAGTTGAACATCGCCCGGGCAAGACTTTATCGAGACTTGCCCGGTTTGACCGCAACTCCCGCTATTTCGAAACGCGCGCCGCGTACCAATTTGGCAACTGCAATAAATGCGCGTGCCGGGTAGTGCTCGTGAAAGTAGGTGCGATAGACCGCGTTGAATTTGTCGTAGAGATCGAGATCCGTGCAGTAAACCGTCACCGATACAAGATCGGCCATCGTCAGTCCGCCGCGTTCCAACGAAAGTTTTACCGCATCCAGAACCAGGCGAGCTTCGGCGTCGGCGTCCGCCGGGACTTTGCCCGTCGCCGGATCGACGCCGAGGTGACCGCCCACGTAGAACGTGCCGCCCACCATCACGCCGTTGCTGAACGGAGCCGCCACTTTCGGATCCGCGCCGGGTGGCGTAATGAAGACTCGTTCCGAATCGGCCGCATGGATCGCGGCGGCGAATAGACCGATGGCCAGAATGCTCAGTATTTTGCTCATGGAGTTCTCGTTCTAATTCTTGGGTACCGCGCCGCCGGGAGTCAGTTTGTCGATTGCCTGGGGCAGCACTTGCGAAAGTTTCGCGGCCAACACGTCCGGCGACAAGCCGATCTTCGCAGCCAGTTCCTTCACCGTATCGGAGCCGAAAGCTTGGTGGATCTGATCGGGTGTGATTGCTTGATTTGCGCCCGTTCCCACCCAGGAACGCACGGTGCCGCCCAATCCCTGCTGTTCCAGTTGCGCGACGATGCCTTGCACACCGCCGTGCTTTTGAATGAGTCCGTTGACCACGGTGGCCATTTCGGCGCCGACCACGCCGCCCAGTATGCCGTCCAACATGCCCATAACCCCTCCTTGATAGCCGCTTGTGTTCTTGACTAAAAGCCGAAGACCAGATTCACGCTCGCCACCGTGTCGAGCTTCTTGAGCGGAGCCGGTGGTTTGGTGTTGTCCTTGATTCCATAACCGACGCTGAGGGCCAATTTATCCGACATCTTGACGGTAAGCGCAAGGTCATCGCGCAGCAAAGTGTTGCTGGAGCCCGCTTCCGTCAAGAACTTGTTGGTAAAGACCGTCGTTTTGCTGAAGGCATGCGAAAAATCCACGCCAGCCGTCGCGATGGCTTCACCTGTCGCCTCGAGCGGGGTGCGCGCGATCACCGCTCCGCTGGCGTCCTTGTCGATTGTTTCGGGCCGCAGGCGCCGGTAACCTGCGCCCGCCTGAACCGTCAGTTTGGTGTCATCGGTATTGATGAGTTTGTAGCCGAGGCCGCCGGTCACGCTTGCCTGGTACTGAAATCCGTCAAACAGATCGTGTTCATACCGAAGACCGCCGAACACGAACAAATCGCCTGAAATGGTGTAGTTGGATTGGCCCCAGGTTTCCCAGCGTTCCGCCGAAACGATGCCGGAATTCTTGCCGTACAGGCCGCCGGCATAGATCTCGTTCTTCCAGGGACCGTCGTACCGCAGCACGTCGATGTTGGCGTTCAGCGACTCCGCGTCGCTGTTGCCGCGCGAGCTCAAGAACCCAACCTGGCCCTTGCCGATAAAGACGCCTTGCGGCGGCGGCGGCGCTTCATCGCCGTGCACCGTCAAAGCAGGCGCGAGTGCCAAAAGCGCGATTGCGAAGCGGTTGGTAGTCATGGTGTTCCTTGAAGGTTGGTAAAAATAAAGCCAAGGTCTGTCCCTGACGCGCCCGTCCAACTCAATCGCAAGCCGAAACTGCGTTTATGCGCGCTTTGCCAGCAAGTCGCGAATCTCCTCGAGGAGCAATTCGGACTTAGGGGGCGGTGGCGGCGGCGGCGCCACCGCCGGTGCGGGTTTCTTGAGCCTGTTGATGCCCTTGATGCAAATGAACAGGACGATTGCGATGAGGACAAAGTCAAAAATGGTCTGAATGAACGAGCCGTATTTGACGAGTACGGCCTTGCCAGCCGGATCGCTGCCGAGGCTGATCGCCAGGTCCGAGAAATTCACGCCGCCGACGACCTTGCCGAGGGCCGGCATGATGACATCACCGACGAGCGCGGAGACGATCTTGCCGAATGCCGCGCCGATGATCACGCCGACGGCCAGGTCGACCACGTTTCCCTTCATCGCAAATTCTTTGAATTCCGCTGCTATTCCCATGGCATTCCCCTTCTGATCAACCCTGTTAGGATTTTATACTGAGGCAGCAATCGTACAGTACGAACCAGAAACAGGCATCCCAAGATCAATTGGCATGAAAGGAGCTGCAATGAGCACCAATGAATCCGACAAGGGCATGAAGGTACTGGCGGCCTCAGGCACCGTTGATGAGACGATGGACCGGCTCGAGGCGATGGCGAAAAAACGCGGCCTGACCGTGTTCGCGCGCGTCAATTTCGCCAAGGACGCGGCGGCCGCCGGGCTCACTATGCCGCCGTCGCAGCTGTTGATCTTGGGCAGCCCGGTCGCCGGAACACCGCTGATGGTGGCGGCGCCGGGTACCGCGTTGGATTTACCGCTGAAAGTGCTGGTGTTGCAAGACCAGGCGAACCGCCGCTGGGTCGCATTCAACACGCCGGAATATTTGCAGCAGCGGCACGGCTTTCCGGCCGCGCTGACGGCCAATATCGCGGGTTTGGAAAAGCTGGTGCTGGCCGCTATTGCATCCGGTCCAGCGTAGGAAAGTGCCGCCGCGCATAATCCAAGATCTGCGCATCGGTGGGATGATCCGCATTTTCGACCGCGACGATGGACTTTCCCAGCTGCGGATATTTCTCACGCAGAAACCCCGCGAACTCTTGCTTCGTCTGAGCAGGGCCGATCAATAAAATTTCATGTGCGCCCGCCAGCGCCTTGGCGACATCGTCGAAGAAATGAGGGTCCGCACCCGATCTATGGCCGCCATGCGCACTCTTGCGGCTGTGCACGCGCTGGTGTTGATCTTGCGCATGCACCACCTTCTCTTCCTGTGCGGTCGGCGAGAAGTGCCATGCGGTTGCTCTTTGATGATCGATCCAGACAATCGCATGATAGTGCGACATTGTAATCTCCTTGAAAGCGTGTTCTCTTATTCTAAGCCGCCGCCGCAACTGCGTATAACTCGAGTGTCGGTGTTTGTCCTACGATGTCCCATATTCTGACCATCAATGCCGGCTCCTCGAGCCTTCGCTTCGCGATATTTTCGAGCGGCGCGCGGCCGGCTCGACTGCTCGATGGCAAATTGGAGCGAATCGGCAACGAAGCCGCGGCGGTGACCGCGGACCGATTGGCAGAGCGGTTGAAGGCACAGACTTCAATGCCGCCGCCCAGTGCAATCGGCCATCGGGTGGTGCATGGCATGCTGCATACCCAACCCGAACGCGTGTCCGCGGCGCTGTTGGAGGAGCTTCGGCGCATTGCTTCGTTCGATCCTGAACATCTGCCGCGCGAGATCGAACTCATCGAGGCGATGGGCCGCCACTATCCGGATGTGCCCCAGGTCGCGTGTTTCGACACGGCATTCCACCGCGGCATGCCGGCGGTGGCAACTTTATTGCCGATTCCGCGCCGCTACGCCGCCAAGGGAGTGCAGCGCTATGGTTTTCACGGACTTTCCTACACGTATCTGATGGGAGAGCTCGCGCGTGCCGGCGACCGCGCGGCCTCGCACGGGCGTGTGATCCTCGCGCACCTGGGCAGCGGAGCAAGTCTTGCGGCCGTGCTCGATGGACGCTGCATCGATACCAGCATGGGTTTCACGCCCGCGGCGGGACTCGTCATGGGCACACGCTCTGGTGATTTGGATCCGGGTCTCATGAGCTATTTGATGCTCACCGAATCGATGGATGCGGCGCAATTTCAAATCATGGTCAACGAGGAGTCAGGGCTCATCGGCATCTCGGAAACCAGCGCCGATGTGCGCGACTTGCTCGAGCGCGAAGCCGTTGATGGCCGCGCGCGGGATGCGATCGCGATTTTTTGCTATCAGGCAAGAAAGTGGATCGGCGCCTTCACGGCGGCGCTGGGCGGAGTCGACATCCTGGTATTCAGCGGCGGCATCGGCGAGAACGCGGCGCCGGTGCGGCGGCGAATTTGCGATGGGCTGCAGTGCTTCGGGATCGAGCTTGACCACTCGCTGAATGACCGGCATGCCGCGCGCATCTCGACCGGCCGGGTCGCCGTGCATGTGATCCGCACCGACGAGGAATCCGTGATTGCAAGCCTGACGGCGCAGTGCTTGGGACCATCGATGGAGGATTGATATGCAACACAATGGCCAAACGACCGTGCCCGATGGCAAAACGTCCGTGCTGGATGGCAAAGCCGTGCTGGATGCGGAGTCGGCGCGCCGGATCGATGCCTACTGGCGGGCTGCAAACTATCTGTCCGTGGGCCAGATTTATCTGTGCGACAACCCCTTGTTGAGGGAGCCGCTGGCCGCGACGCACATCAAACACATGCTGCTGGGTCACTGGGGCACGACGCCGGGACAGAATTTTATTTACACGCACTTGAATCGCGCCATCAAAAAGTACGACATGGACATGATCTACATGTCGGGGCCGGGACATGGCGGGCCGGCGGTGGTGAGCGGGACGTATCTCGAGGGTACCTACAGCGAGGTGTATTCGAACATCAGCCAGGATGAGGCGGGATTGAAGCGCTTGTTCACGCAGTTTTCATTCCCCGGCGGCATTCCCAGTCACGCGTCCGCGGAGTGCCCGGGATCGATTCATGAGGGCGGCGAGCTCGGATATTCGCTGAGCCACGCCTTCGGCGCCGTGTTTGACAATCCAGCGCTCGTCGTCGCTTGCGTCATCGGCGACGGCGAAGCGGAGACCGGGCCGCTGGCCACCTCGTGGCATTCCAACAAGTTTTTGAACCCCGCGAGCGACGGCGCCGTTCTGCCGATTCTGCATCTCAACGGCTACAAGATCGCCAATCCCACCCTGTTGGCACGCATCTCGCGAGAGGAATTGGTGCAGTTGCTGCAAGGTTGTGGTTGGACTCCATTCTTCGTCGAGGGCCATGAGCCGATGCCCATGCACGAGGCGATGGCGGCGACATTGGATTCATGTGTTGAAACGATTCGCCGGATTCAGGCGGATGCGCGCAAGTCCCCCGCGGCGGTACAACGGCCGCGCTGGCCGATGATCGTGCTGATCTCGCCAAAGGGATGGACGGGACCGAAGATGATCGACGGCAAGCGCATCGAGGGTAGTTTTCGATCGCATCAGGTTCCGTTGACCGATCCGGCCACGAATCCCCAACACCTCAGGCAGCTGGAAGATTGGCTGCGCAGCTACCGCCCTGCGGAGCTGTTCGATGAGAAGGGGCGCTTCAAGGCGGAACTTGCCGCGCTTGCGCCGAGCGGTGAACGGCGCATGGGCGCCAATCCGAATGCCAATGGCGGAGTTTTGCTGCGCGACCTCAAGATGCCGGATTTCGCCGACTACGCCGTCGATGTTCCCAAGCCGGGCATCGGCGGCATAGGCGATACGCGTGTGCTGGCGAAATTCCTGCGCGATGTGGCGAAGGCAAATGCCTCGCCGCGAAACTTTCGGATATTCGGGCCCGACGAGACCGTCTCGAATGGATTGGAGGCGGTGTTCCAGGTCACCAATCGCCAGTGGCTGGCGGACACGGTTCCCGACGATGAGTACCTCGCGCGCAGCGGCCAGGTCATGGAAATGTTGAGCGAGCATCAATGCGAGGGCTGGCTCGAGGGCTACCTGCTCACCGGAAGGCATGGCGTGTTCAATTGCTACGAAGCCTTCATTCACATCATCGATTCGATGTTCAATCAACACGCGAAGTGGCTGAAGGTCACCGCGGGTCTGACGTGGCGGCGCAAAATCGCCTCGCTGAACTACCTCTTGAGTTCGCACGTCTGGCGCCAGGACCACAATGGATTTACGCACCAGGATCCGGGATTTCTAGACCACGTGGTCAACAAGAAAGCGGAAATCGTGAGGGTGTACCTGCCGCCCGATGCCAACTGTCTCTTGTCGGTCATGGACCATTGCCTGCGCAGCCGCCACTACGTCAACGTCGTGGTCGCAGGCAAGCATCCGGCGCCCCAATGGCTGTCGATGGATGCGGCCATCGATCATTGCAGCGAGGGCATCGGCATCTGGCAATGGGCGAGCAACGATCAAAACAGCGAGCCCGATGTGGTGATGGCCTGCGCGGGAGACGTACCGACGCTCGAAATACTGGCGGCCGTGTCCATCCTTCGCCAGAAGCTTCCGGCTCTGAAGGTACGCGTCGTCAACGTGGTCGACCTCATGAAGCTGCAGCCGCAGTCGGAGCATCCTCATGGATTGAGCGACCATGATTTCGACGCGCTGTTCACCAAGGACAAGCCGGTAATTTTCGCGTTTCACGGCTATCCCTGGCTCATTCATCGTCTGACCTACCGCCGTCATAATCACGACGGCCTGCATGTACGCGGCTACAAGGAAGAAGGTACGATCACCACACCGTTCGACATGACGGTGCTCAACGAGATGGATCGCTTTCACCTGGTCATGGATACGATCGACCGGCTGCCGCAAATTGGCGCGCGCGCGGATCATCTCAGGCAGCAGCTGCGGGACAAGCTCCTCGAGCACAAGCAGTACATAGACAAGAACGGCCAGGACATGCCGGAAATCAGAAATTGGACCTGGCCCCACTAGATGTTGTCCTACAGGGCGTATGGCGGCGAGCCGACAAGTCCTACGGAGCGGCGCCTACGCCTGCGATGTTCGCAGGATCAATAATGCGAGCGATATCAGCCGCTCCTCGAGGGATTGGAAATTTCCAGCAACATTGAACGGTCAAAACAAACCGCAGGATCGCCTTTCCCCCGAGGCGCGAACTGGGATGGACGAGGGGTCAACTTCTCGCTGTTTTCGGAAGCCTCCGAGTCGGTGGAGTTGTGCCTGTTCGACGCGCCCGGCAACGTCGAAAGGCGCTTGCGAATCCGCGAGCGCACCAACGGCGCCTGGCACATCTATGTACCGGACATCGGGCCGGGACAGCTATACGGCTATCGCGTGTATGGGCCCTATCTCCCGGAAAGCGGGCTGCGCTTCAATCCGAACAAATTGCTGCTCGATCCCTATGCCAAGGCGATTGGACGGGAGCTGCGATGGGCCGATGAGCTATTTGGCTATCGGCTGGGCGATGCCGGAGCGGATCTGTCGTTCGACGATCGCGATAGCGGCCCGTTCGCCCCGTTGGGCGCCGTAATCGATTCGAGTTTCGATTGGAGCGGTGAGCGGCGCCCCTCTTATCCAGCGCACGAAACCTTGATTTATGAGGCGCATGTACGCGGCATGACGCGCCTGCATCCGGACGTGCCGGAGCATCTGCGCGGCACCTATGCCGGGATGGCCTCGGATCCCATCGTCAAGCACCTGCAGAAAATGGGGGTGACCGCGGTCGAACTGATGCCGGTGCACTATTTCGTACAAGACCGGCATCTCCTGGAACGGGGTTTGCGCAACTATTGGGGATACAACACCCTGGGATTTTTCGCGCCGGAAATGAGCTACGCCTCCACTCCACAATCGCCGGATCAAGCGGTGCGCGAGTTCAAAGGCATGGTCAAGATTCTGCACAATGCGGGAATCGAAGTGATCCTCGACGTGGTTTACAACCATACGGCGGAAGGCAATCAGGACGGCCCGACGCTCTCGTTCCGCGGAATAGACAACCTGGCGTATTACCGGACCGTGCCGGGCGACGCACGGCACTACATGGATTACACGGGCTGTGGCAATACGTTGAACATGGTGCACCCGCACTCGTTGCAGCTGCTGATGGATAGCCTTCGGTATTGGGTCACGGAAATGCATGTCGATGGCTTCAGGTTCGATCTCGCCTCGGCGCTGGCGCGTGAGTCGAAGGATGTCGATCAATTGGGTGCATTCTTCGACACGATTTATCAGGATCCGACACTCGCGCCGGTGAAACTGATCGCCGAACCTTGGGATCTGGGCGAAGGCGGGTATCAGGTTGGAAACTTCCCCTTGGGATGGATGGAGTGGAATGGCAAGTACCGGGACACCGTGCGCAAGTTCTGGAAAGGCGACATGGGCCTGCACTCGGATATCGCCACGCGCCTCGCCGGCAGCGCGGACCTCTACGAGACCACGCACCGGCCGCCCTCGGCGAGCGTCAATTTCGTAACGGCGCATGATGGCTTCACGCTTGCGGATTTGGTGAGCTACGAACAGAAGCACAATGAAGCCAACGGCGAGGGCAATCACGACGGCGCGGACGACAACAGTTCTTGGAACAGCGGCGCGGAAGGTCCCACCGACGATGCCGGCATCATCGAGCTGCGTGAGCGTCAGATGCGCAATTTCTGGTGCTCGCTGATGTTCGCGCAAGGATCGCCGATGATCAGCGGCGGCGATGAACTGTGCCGCACGCAGCAAGGCAACAACAACGCCTACTGCCAGGATAGCGAATTGTCCTGGTATCACTGGGATCTGAACGCGGCCAAGGCGTCGTTCTTGGATTTCGCGCAGCGCGTGATCCACTATCGGAAGAAACATCCCAATTTTCATCGCGCCTCTTTCTATGACCATGATCCCGATGCGAAGCACCCGGACAAGAACATTGTCTGGTTCCGAGCGGACGGCAAGCGCATGGAGAGCAAGGATTGGGAAGACGGCGGCTGGATGCGCACGCTCGGCATGTTCATGAACGGCATGGCAGCCGAGATTCGCGATGCGCACGGACAGTGCGCCGAGGACATGGATTTCCTGCTGCTGCTCAATGCGCATCACGAGCCGGTTGCATTCCGGATTTCGCACGAGCTCTACCATGCCGGTTGGAAGGTCGCGTTCGACACCGCGCGCCCCACGCTGGAGATTGACCGGGAGTCGGTGAAGCGCAATCGCTTCAATCTCGCGGCCCGCTCATTGGTGCTGCTCAGTCATGCGCGCTAGATGGATTGCGACTTATCGCCTGCAACTGCATGCCGGGTTCCCTTTGCCCGCGGCACAGCAAGTGCTCGGGTATCTGGCGGAATTGGGCATCAGTCATGTGTACTTGTCGCCCTGCCTGCAGGCCGTGCCCGGCAGTCAGCACGGTTATGACGTCGTCGATCCGAGCAAGATCAGCGACGATCTGGGCGGCGAGCAGGCATGGTCGAGTTTCGTGCGCGCGGCGCGCGAATTGCGGCTGCGAATTCTGCTGGACGTGGTGCCGAATCATATGTCCGCGTCGCAGTACAACCCCTGGTGGGACGACCTGCTGCGACATGGGCCCTTCAGCCGGTACGCGGAGTTTTTTGACATCAGAATTACGCCGGGCCAGCCGTTCTGCGTGCATCTGTGCTCGCTCGCCCGGCCCTATGGCGCCGCGCTGGAAGCGGGCGAACTGACTATTGAAGTCAGCGGAAATGAACCGCGGGTCAGGCACTATGAGAACACCTGGCCGTTGGGACCGGCCTCGTGGGGTGAACTGCTGGCCAGCGACGAGCGTTGCTTCGAGGAGCTGGAGCGCCTGGGCAGCGTTGCCGCGCCCGTCGAGGAGGATCGATGCGCCTATGGCCGCCTAGCGGCGCGAGCCCGCGCGATTCTGGAGGAGGCAGCCGCATCCGGTCGGCTGCAGGACGCGGTCATTCGCGCACAAAGCGAAAAGGCGCGTGTCGATGCGCTCCTGTGCAGGCAGTACTATCAGTTGCACGGCTGGAAACTCGCGGGCGAGTTGACGAACTATCGCCGATTTTTCGATATCGAGACGCTCATCGGGATCCGCGCGGAGCGACCTGAGGTGGCCTCCGCGATCCTCGCGCGAGTCGAAACCATGATCGCCAACGACGAGATCGATGGCCTGAGGGTGGATCATCCCGATGGTCTGCGCGAGCCTCGGGGCTACTTGGAGCGGCTGCGCCGCGTGCTGCCGCTGGGTCGAATCTATATTGAAAAGATCCTGGAAAACGATGAACGTCTCAAAGAGGACTGGCCCATCGAGGGTACCGTCGGCTACGAATTCCTGGCCAAGGTCAACCGCCTGTGGATGGACGATCAGCGCACCGATGTGTTGACGGCAACCTACGCCGACTTCACCGGCCACTCGGTGAACCTTGGACATCTGGTGCGCGAAAAGAAACGCGCCATCCTGGAGACAACATTTTCCGCCTCTCACCGGCAGCTCGCCGACGCAGCCCTCAAGATCGCCCGCGGCGCCTGGCAGACCCGGGATTTGAGCCCGCGCCAATTGCGCGAGGCGTTGGCGAGGCTGGTCACGGCGCTGCCGGTGTATCGGACCTACCGTACCGCCAACAGGCTCGATGAGGAAGACCGGCGCGTGCTGCTCGAGGCGCTGCAAAGCGCGCGCATTGGTTCTCCCGAGATTGATCCAGCCGCGTTTGATTTTCTGGCCGCACTGTTCACGGAGGCCGATCTGAACGAGTCCGAGGCGGATTTCATCGCCAAGTGGCAGCAATTGACGCCCGCGGTGATGGCGAAGGGCGTTGAGGACACGATGTTTTATTGCTTCGACCGGCTCGTGTCGTGCAATGAAGTGGGCTCACAGGCGTCGCTGATTGGCATATCGGCCGATAAATTTCACGAATTTTGCCATTATTTGAGCGATCGTTGGCCGAACAACATGCTCGCGACCTCGACCCATGACAACAAGCGCAGCGAGGATGTGCGCACGCGCATTTCCATTCTCTCGGAGATTCCGG
>Ga0210400_10000720_pt1 | contig 35064 bp, 40 predicted proteins | sample IncBWH26MmetaG_FD_155456 | JGI IMG/M metagenome (GOLD analysis project Ga0210400, IMG submission 155456) | Forest soil microbial communities from Barre Woods Harvard Forest LTER site, Petersham, Massachusetts, United States - Inc-BW-H-26-M | ecosystem: Environmental > Terrestrial > Soil >... | reverse complement strand
GCTTCAAACCCGACGTCACCATCGATCGCAGCACGGACCTGAAAATTGGCGGAACGCGCATCGAGCTTATTCCCGTGCAAGGGGGCGAAACTCGCGACGCCATGTTCATCCACTTGCCGGATCTGGGTGTAATGTTCGTCGGCGATTTCATCATGCCTTATCTCGGCGCGCCATTCCTCGAGGAAGGCGACCTACAGGGGCTGCTGGACGCCATCGACATCGTCGCGCAAAAGAATCCGCGGTATCTGCTACACGGCCACGAGCCACTCACGCGGAATTTCACTTCACCCGCTTTGCTGTCGGAGCTCAAAACCGACCTGGAATGGCTGCGCGAGCAGGTCCTGATGGCCATCCGCCGCGGCGATGAGCGGGGCGCGATATATCAGGCGAACCTGATTCCTCCGGGCCTGCTCAAGGGCCGGGCTGACGTGTATCTGCCTTATATGATTTTGCGTGAACATTTTATAGACCGGCTTTACGACCAGAACGTCGGTTATTGGCAGCCGGATCTGCAAGGGCTCGACCATCTGACGCGCGCCGACCACGCAGAACTGGTTGACTATCTCGGCGTGTCAGAACGTCAGCTTGTCAAGGCCGTGGAACGCTTGGCCGCGGACGGCAAATACGAACTGGCAGCCTCATTGCTTGAATCGTCCGGGGATAGGTTCGATCACAGCCCTGCAGTGGCCAACGCCAAGCGGCTCGTGTATCTCAAGCTGATGGAGAAGAACCAGAATACCGATCCGTTCAAATTCATCCTTTACTCCGGCAAAATCGCCGAACAAACGCCGCAAATGGCTGCAACCAAGTGAGCGTCCCAAATTGATTTCTTGTGACCACATAGATGCATACATCTAACACTGCGAAAGGAGACCAGCCATGAAACACCCAAAGATTCTCGTAACAGGCGCGACCGGCAGGACCGGAAGCACTGTCGTTGATCAACTTCTTGCCAAAGATGTTCCCGTGCGGGCTCTGGTCCATTCGAAAGACGCCCGCAGCGCGGCTTTGGAACGCAAGAGGGCCGAAACAGTGGTCGCCGACATGTTCGACCTCGATCAGTTGCTGGCCGCTATGCGCGGAACCCAGCGCGCCTACTACGTCCCCTTCTACCACCCTTACATGATCCAGAGCGCCGCGGTCTTCCAGTTGCCGCGCGAGAAGCCAAGCTGGAAGCAGTCGTAAGCATGGGCCAGTGGCTGGCGAGCCCGATACATCCCTCGCTCACAACCCGGCAACATTGGGGGGGTGGCAGCCCGTTAGGCGAATGGCCTCGAGCCGATCCGCTAGACAGGTTTTGGGTGCCGCAACCCTACGGGTTTTAGGGTGCGGAAGTGGTGTTCTTTCTTTCCGTCCACTAGAACTGCACCTGCCTATTTCTGCCATCGAATCTGTCCCACCTTACACTAAAATTTCGACCTCGCCCGCCGGCCAGATTTGAGAATCCGTCCTTCAGCACAGTTACGCTCTCTCCTTCCCGGGCAGTAAAATAAACCGTGATTTCTGGCTCGCGCACGCTCGGTTTCACATCGAAGGGACTGCTTTTGCCGTTTCCCTTTCCTCTTCTCGCCACCCATCACTCGCCTATCCGGAGCGGAGTCCAGGGGCCACTCGCCGCCAAGGTTTGCGCAATTATGTTTTCCTGTAACTCCTTTAGAAGCAACACTTACGGCATCGCCTGGAAGTGTTCATTCCAAAAGACTTACAAAAACCTTAAGTCTTTTAGAAGCAACACTTACAAAAAAACCAGGGGGGTGGGGGTCTTATTGTTAACTAAACATCCGACGAGGATGTTTATCCTGAGCGGCCGAAGGGAGTCGAAGGACCTGTCCCGCTCTTCGGGTAGCACTCCTGCCCAGAGCCAGCCCGCCAGGGTCGAAAGCCCCTTAGCGAAGTACGATGGCCGCGCCACGGCCGAGCGCAAGCGTCCGCGAAGCGTTGGCTTTGTTGACCGCGATTTCGATGTAGCCGCTGGACCCAATGTAAGCGACCGGCTCTCCTTCGTTGCCCTGCGCAAACGTGTCGACAAGACGTGTAACGGCCGTGGTGCCGATCTGAAAATTTACCGCGCCGTTCTTCAAAGCGGTGGCCGGCAAATCTTCTCCGCGAAAATTGGTGATGAGATTGCCGAATGTATCCACGCGCAAAACTACCCCTTTGTTTACGCCGTCTACGGTTTTCGGCCGCGGCATCGCGAAACGCTTGTAGTCGCTAATCTCTTCTCCCATGCTGGCGATCTGCGCGCCCTTCGAAAGCCACCCTGCAACGGGAGCGAAAATGTCCCGGCCGTGAAATGTCTTGCTCAGTGGCTGCAAGTAATAGTGCTCGACGTTGGCGTGCCGCACGATAATATTTTCCTCCCGCTCGTATACAAGGGAGAGGACGCCGTTGTCCGGCGCGATAAAGTATTGATTTTCTCCGCTTACCAGAAGCGGGCGGCGCTCGGTACCCACACCGGGGTCCACCACGACCACGTGAATCGTCCGCGGCGGGAAATAAGAATAAGCCGAACCAATGGCGAGCGCGCCATCCAGAAGATCGTACGGCGCGACGTTATGCGTAATGTCGACAATCGTTGCGTCGGGATTGATTTTCAGGATGACGCCCTTGAGAGTGCCGACCAGATGGTCGCTGGTACCGTAATCGGTGGTCAGTGTGATGATCGCGTTTGGCAATGGATGCTCCCGCCCTGCCTTCTGTCTGAAGTCATTGCGCCAACGAAGTGGGGAGACACTTCGTACCTATCGACGCTAACGGAGGCACGCGCCGCCGTCAAGAAAAGGAGCGAGGACTGCTGTGCAATTGTCAACGGGCGGTTGGAACGTCCGGGCGAACAGGGAGACGCCGAGCAAAATACCAGTCAGCTCGGGAGCTGGAGTGAAGCTCGCATTCCTCGCATTGTTCTCGGTAGATATTTTTTGATAGATTCTCTTGAGTGGAGCGTGCCATTCGGGCGAGGTACGCGATCCGCGACGGCAAACTTCGAGCCCGACCCAATATTCGGCCGCCGGCCAGTGTTTTTCAACTTTATCGTTGAGATTTCGAAGGAGGCAATATGGCAACTTCAAAAGTGGCAATTGCACCGATGAAAGCGGCGCAGATTCCTAAGGCGGGAGCTGATTTCCAGATTGTTGAGCGCGAAATCCCCAAACCAGGCGCAGGACAGGTACTCATCAAGGTGCAAGCCTGTGGTATTTGCCACAGTGACGTCCTCACGAAAGAAGGCGCTTGGCCCGGAATTCAATATCCCCGCGTCCCAGGACACGAAGTCGCGGGCATCATCGATGAGGTCGGCGCCGGTGTCACCGAGTGGAAGAAAGGGCAGCACGTCGGTGTCGGCTGGCACGGCGGCCAGGACAGCACGTGTCTCTGGTGCCGCCGCGGGGATTTCCGCAATTGCCAGAATCTGAAAGTTACGGGCATCAGCTACGACGGCGGCTATCAGCAATATATGGCGGCTCCAGTGGAAGCACTAGCGGCGATACCGGAAAGTTTAAGTGACGTTGAAGCGGCACCGCTGCTCTGCGCCGGAGTTACCACGTTCAACGCGCTGCGGCATAGCGGCGCCGTCCCTGGCGACCTGGTTGCGGTGCAGGGCATCGGCGGTCTGGGTCACCTCGGAATTCAGTTCGCGAACAAGTTTGGTTATAAAGTCGCGGCCGTCGGGCGCGGGTCCGAAAACGCGGCGCTCGCAAAGAAACTCGGAGCGAGCGTGTACATCGATAGCCAATCGACGAAGGCAGCAGAGGCATTGCAAAAATTGGGCGGGGCACAGGTCATTCTGGCGACAGCCCCAAGCTCGAAAGCGATGTCCGAGCTGGTCGACGGTCTGGGGCCGAACGACAAGCTGATGGTAGTGGGGGCGACATTCGATCCCATCGAGGTCACACCCATACAGCTCATTATGGGAAGTCGAACAATTCAAGGCTGGGCTGGGGGAACACCAACCGATTCCGAGGACACACTGCGTTTCGCCGGACTAACAGGCGTGCGTCCCATGATTGAAACATATCCGCTCGAAAAAGCCGCCGAGGCTTACGCGCGAATGATGAGCGGCAACGCACAGTTCCGCGTCGTCCTGACGATGTGAAGTTGGCAAACAAAGGAATCCGCTCAATACCTTCCGGCCATTCGATCGCGCGAGACTGCGCCGAGCGAAATGCGCATCGGTTCGGGACATGGAATGGATCTCGCGTTCCTCGAGACTTCCCCTGGTGCACCATTTCTTGGCGAACTCTTGAAGGCGAATCGCTATTTTGTTAGCTTAAAGAACAGAGCGGGCGTCGTACAATGGCAGTATAGAAGCTTCCCAAGCTTCGGACGTGGGTTCGATTCCCATCGCCCGCTCCATAGCACCCGCAGACAACAATTTGACCGGTAAAACGGACCGGAAGAACCAGCTCATTACCTACACCTACGACCAGTTGAACCGGCTAGCGGGGAAGACGTATCCTGACAATTCCACGGTGAATTATACGTACGATCTAAATAGCCGGTTGACGCAGGTAAGCGATCCCACGGGGACCTATCAGTTCACGTTCGACAACATGGGACGACTGACCGGCGCGACGACGAACTATGCGTTTCTGACGAGCCGCAGCTTTACCACGAGCTACGGGTACGACGCGGCGTCGAATCGCACGTCGTTTACGGACCCGGAGAATGGCGCGACGGCGTATGTGTACGACACGCTGAACCGCTTGCAAACGCTGACACCGCCGAGCGCGTTTACGACGGGCCATTTCGGGTTCAGCTATGACGCGCTGAGCCGCCGGACGCAGATGACGCGCCCGAACGGCATCGCCACAAACTACGGCTACGATAATCTCTCGCGGCTGCTGAGCGTGCTGCACCAGAGCGGCTCGACGACGCTGGACGGCGCGACCTATACCGTGGACAACGCGGGGAATCGCACGTCCAAGACGGACAAGCGCGCTAGCGTAACCTCGAACTATACGTACGACCCGATCTATGAATTGCTCACGGCGGTGCAGGGCTCGACCACGACGGAGAGCTACACCTACGATCCAGTGGGCGACCGGCTTTCGTCGCTGGGTGTCTCTCCCTACAGTAACAACACGTCGAATGAACTCACCTCGATACCAGGCACGACGTATACCTACGACAACAACGGCAACACCCTGACAAAGGTAGTGGGCTCAAACACCACGACCTACGCGTGGGACTTCGAGAATCGCCTGAGCAGCGTGACCTTGCCCGGTAGCGGCGGCACCGTGAGCTTCAAGTACGATCCCTTCGGCCGCCGCGTCTACAAATCATCTTCCGGCGGCACCAGCGTCTACGCCTATGATGCTGACAACCTCATCGAGGAAACCAACGCGTCAGGGGCAGTGGCAGCCCGCTACGCGCAAACTGAATACGTTGACGAACCACTGGCGATGCTGCGCAGCTCAACGACGAGCTACTATCACGCCGATGGTCTCGGGTCGGTGACTTCACTGAGCAACACTGCTGGTGCGCTGGCACAGACCTACAACTTCGATTCTTTTGGCAAGACGACGCCGACTGGAAGCCTCGTGAATCCTTTCCAATACACTGGCCATGAGTTTGACGCGGAAACCAATCTCTACTTCTACCGCGCCAGATACTACGACACATCCACGGGCAGGTTCATCAGCGAAGACCCAAGCGATTTCAATGGCGGAATAAATTTCTATGCTTATGTGGCAAATGACCCAGTCAACTGGATTGATCCACTAGGACTCGATGCGATCTCGTTGGGTGACGTCGCAAATCTTGTTGCGAAGAATAATCGCTCGGGTCAAAGCAACGAGTTGATCATTTGCATTGCTTACAAGGAAAGTACGTTTGATCCGGACGCGATGCAGTCCGGGTCTAATAGCGCTAGGGGATTACTTGGAGTAACCGATTCGGCAGCAACGGATGCGGGCTTTAATTGGGACAATCTAGGTGATGCGGCCACCAATATTGCTGCTGGCTCAACATACCTCGGTATATGCATTCACAGGAATCACGGGAATGTATTTAACGGGTTGGTGGGATACGGAACGGGGAGACCCTATGCCAACTCTCTCCTCAGATGCGAAAAGTGTCTGGTCACGCGCGCTGGCGAGAATGACGAATGCAAGACCAGAGACTGCCTTAAGCCTCTCCATCCGGCTCCTAAGCCTAGACCTCGTCCTGGGCCGAAACCGCGCCATCCAAGAAGGCCGACACCATGAGACTGTTCAGCATTATAGCCACTGGATTTTGCCTCAGTTTAGCACTTCTAGTGTCAGCCACTCTGGTTGCTCAAGAAGTGGCAGAGACTGCGACGTCTGATCCCCCTCGCGGAGAAAATCTTCTCGCTTTAGCGCGGTGGCGGGTTGCCGGTACGGAAGGCCACCTGTTGTGCGAAGTCAAACAAGAGATCGCTGCGACTGGCGTTGCCTTGCCCACAAGAGTATTAACAATTTACCGGGAAGATGGAGCCAAGCTCGTGCAGGTCTTTAAGTTTGAGACGCCCGACTCTGTCCTGAATATGTATCCGCTCGGAGACTACAACGGGAGACTCTTCACTACCTGGGTGGGTGGGAGCGCATACCATTTGCGAGTCTGGGCTGTCGTGGACGGACAAGTGAAACAGGTTCTTGATGAAGGTACTAAAATCGCGCCCGAATTTCTATACGACTATCAGGGCCGAGAGTCCATATTCATCACTGATCCCGCCTTGGAGAGCGGAAAGTGGACGGCCAAAAACGGCATAACTACTGTGTTCAAGTGGACTGGACATGCCTATGAGAAGATAGGAGCGGTTCCCTGGGCAAAAAGGCTCCAATGTCTCTCCAAGCAGTCTTGCGCGTCTTTGAAGTAGGCCGCCCTTAGTGTTCGCCGTTTTTGCAAGGGTTTCCGTACAACCTAGGCTACTTTTACCAGTCGCGTGGTTCATGGAATCCCCCGCCGTGGGTGCACTGATTCGGACTCCAGCTCACAGAAATCTGTTTTCCCCAAAGTAGTTCCCGATGCGGAGGGTGCCGGATGAAGGTAAATAAGTGGGGGCTGTCAGCCACATCTCTCACGATTGCACCATTGTTGTAGGATGGCTATGTGAAAGAGTAGTTCAGAATCCCTACAAGTGCCTCGTTCCATACATCGTTTTAGAATTGTCTGCGTTAGCCTGCGGCATTGTTGCATCTGTACGCGGAAGCAAGTGGTGGTTACTCACATCTGTGTGCGCGGGGCTCTTAGCCATCCAGGCGTTTTATGCTTTATTGGTCGAATGATCTGGCTTGCTGAGCTGCCCCTAGCCGTTACAAAGAAAAAGGATCATTCACTCTCGAAGAGTCGCTCGTTCAATTGATCGCTAACGGCCATATCAACGAAGAGGACGCTTCCGTGTGCGCCATACACCCCGACGATCTTGCTATTTTGTTGAAAATGGACCGAAGAATATAAGCATTCCGCCTACACAACCGTCTCCGACAGGTTGCTGCTGAGCGGAATAGGCGCAAAGGTGTTGTTAGGAGCCGGACCGGGGACACACGTCACATCGATTCTGACTCCATTTGACTCCAATTGAACTGAAAAGCGGGCGGTAACGCCTTATTTTGGCCGATTGTATTTGTTTCGATTCCCATCGCCCGCTCCATAGCACCCGCAGACAACAATTTGACCAACAAAACTGACCGAAAGAACCAGCTCATTACCTACACTTACGACCAGTTGAACCGGCTGACAGGGAAGACGTATCCTGACAATTCCTCGGTGAATTACACTTACGATCTCAATAGCCAGTTGACGCAGGTAAGCGATCCCACGGGAACGTATCAGTTCACGTTTGACAACATGGGGCGGCTGGCCAGCGCGACCACGAACTATGCGTTCCTGACGAGCCGCAGCTTCACTACGAGCTACGGGTACGACGCGGCGTCGAACCGCACGTCGTTTACGGACCCAGAGAATGGCGCCACGGCGTACGTGTACGACACGCTGAACCGCTTGCAAACGCTGACCCCGCCCAGCGCGTTCACCACGGGCCATTTCGGATTCAGCTACGACACGCTGAGCCGCCGGACGCAGATGACGCGCCCGAACGGTTTGGCAACGAACTACAGTTACGACAATCTTTCACGCCTCTTGAGTGTGTTGCATCAAAGCGGCTCGACGACGCTGGACGGTGCGACCTATACGGTGGACAACGCGGTGAATCGCCTGACCCGCACGCCGCAGCCCACTGGAACGGCGAGCAATTTTACCTATGATGCGCTGTACGAGTTGACTCAGGTCACCCAAGGCGCGAACACCACGGAGAGCTACACCTACGATCCGGTGGGCAATCGGCTTTCGTCGCTCGGTGTTTCTCCCTACGGCTACAACACCTCCAATGAGCTGACCTCGACGCCGAGTGCGAGCTATGGATACGACAACAATGGAAACGCCGTCACAAAGAGCGACTCGACCGGCATCACCACCTACGCGTGGGACTTCGAAAATCGCTTGACCAGCGTGACCTTGCCCGGCTCGGGTGGGACGATCAGCTTCAAGTACGATCCCTTCGGACGACGCATCTACAAGTCGTCCAGCGCGGGAACATCCATCTTCGCGTACGACTGGGACAACATTGTCGAGGAGACGAATTCCACTGGCGCTGCCGCTGCCCGCTACGAGAACACCCAGAACATCGATGAGCTACTCGGCATGCTACGCAGCAGCGCGACGAGTTTCTACCACGCGGACGGCCTCGGCTCTGTCACTTCACTCTCAAACGCATCAGGCTCACTCGCCCAAACCTATACATTCGATTCGTTCGGTAAACAAACTGCCTCGTCCGGTTCGTTGACGAATCCGTTCCAATACACCGCCCGCGAATCGGACACAGAAACCGGTCTGTATTACTATCGGGCCAGATATTACGACCCGAGCGCAGGAAGGTTCCTCAGCGAAGACCCGATTGGATTTAATTCTGCACAGGATGATTTCTACAGTTACGCTGGAAACTCTCCCTTGGGCAGAGTGGATCCATTGGGACTGGCCCATTGCACCTTCGAGTTAAATGGGTTCGGGGGAGCGGGGATGCTTATCTGTATTCCAGATAAGCCAGGCGACCCAATAATTATGATCCCTGCTAATTCGGGTAATAACGCCGATCCCGAGCACAAGTGTCGAAATAATCCAGACTGCCCGCCAGATGCGCACGGCCCACTTCCGATCGGATGGTACCAATTTGGAGGCGGGCCTACTCCCCACCACAAGGATGGAACACACTTGTATCCAATTCCGGGAGCCGGAACGAGCAATCGTGGGTCCGATGGCAGATTCCTGACTCACTCGTGCCTACGTCCATTCGGACCCGCTCAACATCCACCATTCTGTTCGACAGGATGTATTGTCTCCACGCCCGAGAATATTAGGGCTCTTAACCAGCTTCTAGCCGCGGAGCCTGGCAGTACTCTCCTAGTTAATATGGGAAATCATCAGTGGTGAGCGATATGTGGCTAAAGAGACTGTATACGATCTGGGTCCGAATGTGCTTGTCGAGTTTTGCATTGATTGGTCCGGTGACGATGCTTTTAGCTCTGCCCGTGTCGAATACCAGTGCCCAAAGTAAGCTCGACGAGATGGCACAGGCCGGAGCAGTCCGGATGCTATGGAAGGCAGATTCGAGTCCCTGCGTGCTAACCAAACCCATGGTCAGTAAGAACGTGCTTTTTGTGGGCTCATGCGATCGCAAATTCTACGCTCTCGAAAAAAAAAGTGGTAGGGTTGTCTGGTCGTACGACACCCGTGTCGATGGTGATTCGGGCATCTTTCAGGCAATCCCTTTGTTGCACAAAGATTTAGTCATAGCTGGGACGGTCGGTCAGTGCGGGGCAGCAGATGCGGGTTATGTTTTTGCGTTCGACCAGCGAACGGGAAAAGTACGATGGAGGCTAAAAGCGAGTGTTGCATCTGTCGCCTTCGCAGACATTGACGATGCGGCCCCCAATAGCTCGATCGTCTTCGGCACTCGTGAAGGTGAATGGCTCTCAATCGAGGCGAGCAGTGGCAGTGTCAACTGGAGATTTAACACCACGCCACCAGGGCCGAACTGCGAAAGCAGAATTTCCGTTGTAACTGATGGGGCGAGCGTCTGTCTGTTATCTTACGATAGGAACGTACACTGCTTACAAGCAAAATCAGGTCATGAGCTATGGAAGCAGAGCCCCCCTTCCCCTTTGACAACCGACGTTTTCATGTACAAGGACGTTTTGTATTTCGGCGCGGCTAACAGCCACATTTATGGTCTTGATCCTGAAAATGGCCGGACGCTGGTAAGACTTAAAACGGCGTACACACTCCATGGCAATATCGCCGAGTCGGACAAAGACACAAAAGGTGATTTCGAATTCGCGTATGCCACGGGCAAAAATAGCGGCAACGATGCCGTGGTTAGCTTCGCTGATGAATTCGGAAGCGTACTTTGGTCGCGTACATCCACCGAGCTGTGGACAACGGGAGCACCCGAGCCTTGGAAGGGACGCCTCTTTGCCGGAAATTGTAAAGGGGATATTCTTGCATACAGTACTCCAGATGGTAAGCCCTGGTGGTCGGGCCATATCAACGGCTGTATTTCGAGCTTCACCCACGACGATTCTTCGCTCTACATCAGTACTCGGGAAGGCGTTGTTTACCAATACCAACCACCAATCTCAGTGCATCTTACACCCCGTGCCCTGCCGTGAACCTGGTTTTTGCGTGGCAAACATTTTTCTAAGCAGAAGCGTCGCTCGGGAACGCGCGTGGCGCATCCTTAAACCCATAGAAACCTCTTGGGTGTGATCTGCCCCCTAGCTCCACGCACGGAATCAGACGACACTCGAATCAACTGGCGGTGACCTGCTCCCCAAAATCCGCGCAGAGGTGTATATGAATATCGCATTTTGAGGAGGGAGCATGTCGAAGAGGAAGTATAGCGAAGTAGAGATGATTGGGGCGCTGAAGCAAGATGGAGGCGGGCGGAGCGCGGCGGAGGTGGGGCGGGAGCTGGGAATGTCGAAGCACACCGCACAGTAGTCTGGGGTATTTGGCGTTCGTAATCGCAACTAGTAAGATAATTATCCAGTGGAGTGACCCGACAGCGACTTTCATTGGCATGCGCATGACTTGCCCCCTAGGTTCGCGCGCGGGATCATACGACATCTAAGTCTCCTGAACTCATGACGTTTATCTCAACTCGCCTCGCGAACTCCCGCGCGGGCCGGTGTAGCACTCATAGTGGACGTTGCTCTGCCCTTACCGGGGGCAAAGTTGGGAGGCGGTTTTTTCTTGTACTTGGTATCGTGAACATTCTGTTTTTTCGTCAGACTGGGCGCAAGATATTTGCAAGAGCCCAGGTGAGCAAGCCTTTGGTTGCCCGACTTTGGCGACGCGTTGGTGAGAATGGTGCGCAGCTCCTATTTCTTGGAATCGGAGTCATTCTTGCCACGGCTGGGTGTGTCTTGCTTGCTGCGGGCAACGCGTAGAACCGCCTGACGAGTATCATGCTCCCCGGTTCTGGCGGAACGAGCCTCGCTCTTGTTACCAGACGGAAGGGGTTGTCGTGATGAGAAAAATCATCCTCATCCTTGGATTGGCGGTTCTTGTGTTGGCTGGCGTCGCAGGCTGGCAGATCGCTTCGTGCGAACTAGCCAATTTTGAGTTGCACGACGATATGCGATACCTCGCGGCGCAAATCGGCAGCCGAATCGGGTTGAACCCTCCGAGCACGGATGAGGATTTACGCGGCGCGGTCATCCACAAAGCCCAAGAGCATGAGATTCAGCTTGAACCTGAGCAGGTGACTGTGCAACGGACCGGCACCGAGGAAGCGCCGATCATATACCTTGCGGCGGATTACAAGGTGCGCGTAAAGCTGCTTGGATTTTCGCTTACTTTTCACTTCACGCCATCGAGCGCGAAGTGAGCCACTATTTGCCTCTCTTCCCCTGTAGAGCAGCCTCGGATAAGAAGAAGAGGGGGGAATGCCACTCGGTAAAGCTGCTGTCCGAAGACCGGGCGATCAGCGAAATAAGCGTAAAAGGCGTTGTTAACTTAGCCGGAACGTGGACACACATCCTCTCGGACTCTGACTCCATTTGACTCCAATTGAACTGAAAAGCGGACGGTAACGCCTTGTTTTGGCCGGTTGTATTTGTTTCGATTCCCATCGCCCGCTCCAGATTCTAAAAGACTTACGCAGCCGCGCCGGTTTCCATTATTTCCAAAACATCAATTTTGTTGCCAAACTTCATGGAAAATTCGGTGCGAACGTCGTCGAGAGGAATCTCTCCGATGTACCGGGCCGTCATCGTAGAGGACGTGTGTCCCATCTGCTGACGGATGACGGCGGGGTTGATACCAGCGAGTTCCCATCGACGGTTGCAGCCGCGTCGAAAGGCATGCATACCGGACTTCTCCATACTCAGAGCTTCGAGAGCCGGATGTAGACCTTGATTCAGGATGTTGGTTGCACGAAGAGGGCCGCCACGCTTCGAGCGGAAGACGAGAGCATTGGAGCTTGCAGCCTGTCCTACGAACCGCTTCAAGCTCCGCATTGCCTTCTGACCCTCAGGGTCACGTAGGAGCACTGTCCGATAGGCCGTGGCGTTCTTACACGGCCCAATCTTTCCTGGGCTCCGCTGGTCTGAGGATTCTTCTACTCGAATCGTGCTCGCACCGAAGTCAAGGTCGTTGACCCTCAGTGCAAGTAGCTCACTGAACGGCAAGCCCGAGGCGGCTGCAAGAAGAAACAGGGTCGCATATCGTTCTCGGCGAGCATCGCCCAGCCCGTCCAATTTGCGAACGCGCTCGGCGATTTGCTCGGCTTGAGCCCACGAGGCCGATTTCGCTCGCGAGTGTTGCTTCAAAAAGAACACTGCCCCGCTTAGGTTCTGATTGAGTCTTGCCGCATAGAACGATTCTCTTGGGGAAGTATTGTCGGATCAACTGGTTAGATGGTGTTGCATCGACCGTCTGAACTGGCACGACTAATCAGGCGCTTGCGCCAGATTCATGGCACACAAAACGCTTTATGTGAATAACATTTTGAACGTTAACTCATCAAGAACTCATTGGCGGCAATTTGGGCCACAGCAGCATCCACCAAAGTTAGAATTATTGATGTGGCCGGTCATCGTTTTCGAAGACGCATTTTCAATTGAGCTTCTTTCTCTTTGTCACGAGTAAAAATCGCATCAGAGTGAGACCGGGCGTGGCATACAGCTTGCCGGTTCTTCTCAAGGTGACCGCGGGTTCGCTGACTCTTTGCCGGAAGATCGGCGAACCCTACGAAGAGAGGATTTGGGCGGAATCGCAGCCCAAAGAGAGATTCGCGTTTCTGTGCGCCATCCCGCGGGGGAAGGGAGTGGAGAGATGAATTCGAGACCCGTCGAACTCCCTTCTGCCGAATCCGCCCCTCCATTGAGCAGGGGGGAATCCAATCCCACCGAGCTTGGCATGCGTAAGATCGAACGCCGCGAGCGGTGGCTGTGGGGATCCGCAGTTGTTGTAACCCTCCTCCTAACGCTCGGGATCTACTCGTTCGTGCCTCCGAGGGCGACTTCGCCATTCCGGGAGTTTGACGCGCTGCAGTTGAGTCTCGCCGTGCGCGGGCTAATCGGCATGGTTCTCTTGTTCGATGTATATGTGGTCTATCAACAATATCAAATCGGGGCGATTCGCCGCCAGTTGAATGAGCGAGATGAGCTCTTCCGGCTGATTACTGAGAAAGCCGCGGACATGATCGCGGTCGTGGATACCAGCGGGCAGCGGGTCTACAACAGCCCCTCGTATGAACGGATCATGGGCTACAGCCCCGAGGAACTTGGGGCCACATCGTCCCTCGAACAGGTGCATCCCGACGACCGCGAGGGGATCAAAGCAGCAGCGGCAGAAGCATCTCGTAGCGGAGTGGGCCGACGGATTGAATATCGCATGCGCCACAAGGACGGCAGCTGGCACGTTCTCGAATCTACGGCAAGCACGATTCTCGATGCCCAAGGGGGTGTCGAAAAGCTCGTTATTGTGAACCGCGACATCACTGATCGAAAGCGCGCCGAGATGGCGCTACAAGAGCACAAGGTCCACCTTGAAGAGCTTGTGGCGACGCGCACCGCCGAACTCACCAGGGCCAATGAACAACTTGAGCGGGATATCACCGAACGAAATAGGGCACAGCAAGAACTCACCCGCAAGCTGGAGGAACTGGCTCGTTCCAATGGCGACCTAGAACAGTTTGCTTATGTGGCCTCGCATGACCTGCAGGAGCCTCTGCGCATGGTGATCAGCTATACCCAACTTCTGGCACGGCGTTACCAAGGAAAGCTCGATGTCTCGGCAGACGAATTCATCGGCTTTGCAGTTGACGGGGCGACCCGAATGCAGCAGCTCATCCAGGACCTACTGTCTTATTCTCGCCTCACAACCAGAGGTAAAGCGCTTCAATTCACCCAAGCCGGAGCCGCCTGCAACGCTGCTCTCGAGAATTTGCGAGACTCCATCAAGAATGCAAACGCCGAAGTGAGCGTCGGACCTCTACCGACAGTACTTGCAGATGCCACGCAGCTTGCTCAGTTGTTCCAGAATCTGATCGGGAACGCCATCAAATACCGCAATAAGCGCAAGCCCAAAATCGGAGTTGACGCGCGTTCCAACGGAAATGAATGGGTCTTTTCTGTTCAGGACAATGGAATCGGCATCGAGCCCCAATACTTCGAACGCATCTTTCAGATGTTCCAGCGGTTGCACACGCGCAAGGATTACTCCGGTACAGGCATTGGACTGGCCATTTGTCGGAAAATCGCAGAACGGCATGGGGGAAAGATTTGGGTGGAATCACACCCCGGGAGAGGTTCGACATTTCTGTTTACGATTCCGCAAGCGGAGGAAATAGGGAAATGACTTCGAGGCCCATCGAAATCTTGTTGGTGGAAGATAATCCGGGAGATGTACGGCTGACGCTCGAAGCGTTCAAAGAAGGCGAGGTGCTCAACAACTTTACGGTCGTGAACGATGGCGTGGAGGCCCTCGCATATCTGCGCCGTGAAGGACAGCATGCGAAGGCTGTACTGCCGGAACTGATCCTGCTCGATCTAAACCTACCCAAGAAGGATGGCAGGGAAGTCTTGGCGGAGATCAAAGCCGATGACCGTCTGATGAAGATCCCGGTGATTGTCTTGACCACCTCTGCAGCCGAGGAGGACATTGCCATGGCGTATAGCCGCCATGCGAACTGCTACATCACCAAGCCCGCGGATCTGGACCAGTTTCTGCGGGTGGTTCAATCGATTGAAAGCTTTTGGCTCACGTTGGTCAAGCTACCATCAAGGTGACTCAATCATGTCAAATGCCATAACTAAGATTCTCCTCGTCGAAGACAATCAGGGCGATGCGCGCCTGGTCCAAGAAGCGCTTTCTGAAATCGCCAAATTGCGGTTTGAACTCGTTCATTGCGAAACCTTGGCGCAAGCCTTGGACTTCTGTTCAAACAGCACTCCCGATGCGGTCTTGTTGGACCTTGGGTTGCCGGATGCTCAAGGATTGGAAACCGTGCGGCGGATGCATCGCGCAGCCCAGCAGACACCGCTGGTGGTGTTGACCGTTAGCAACGACGAGGAGCTGGCAGTCAGGTCTCTGCATGAAGGTGCGCAGGATTACTTGCCGAAAGCGCAGATTGACGGCGCATTGATCTGGCGGGCCCTCCGCTACGCTATGGAACGACAGCGCGTACAACTGGAGCTCCTCAATCTCTCTCTTGTCGACGAGTTAACAGGTCTCAATAATCGAAGAGGATTCCTGGCTCTCGGTGAGCACCATGTGAAGCTAGCGAGCCGCTCGGGAATGCCGTTTATGGTTGCCTTCGTCGATCTTGACAATTTGAAAAAAATCAACGATACGTTCAGCCACCAGGAAGGAAATCGCGCTCTCGTCGAAGCCGCCAACGTGTTAAGAGACTCTTGTCGTCGGTCTGACATTCTTTCCCGGATTGGGGGGGATGAGTTTGCGATTCTTATTGCTGATGTAGACAAAAACTGTACTGACGTGGTTCTTCGCCGAATCCAGAAGAAACTGGATTCGTGTAATGCCAGCCAAGGCCGCCGCTACGCTCTTTCTCTCAGCGTAGGAATAGTCGCCGCAAATATGGCTGAAGATGCCGACCTTGAGCAACTTCTGCACAAAGCGGACGAGCTCATGTACGCTCAAAAGCAAAAGAAGAAAGCTGCGCAGGTGCTCGTCAGCCCTGATGGGTAGCAACCTCCCTCAAAGTGGAGGCCCTCAGGTCAAATTGTTCTCCCAGGCTGCATTCTGGTGCGCAGGATTTTCCAACGAAAAGCCACATGGCTGATTAACGCGGTGGATTCTATAAGTCGATGCAACACCATCTAGTGGACCTTCTACTTAAGGATGGTGTTTATGAGCGAAGGAACACGATCGAGACTTTCTCTCACCCAGAGATCCGAGGTCTGGAGCCGTTGGAAGGCGGGGCAGTCGTTGCATGAGATCGGTCGCGCCTTTGGCAAGCCACATAGCTGCATTCGCTGTTTGTTGTTACTTCGCGGGGGGATTGCTCCGGCGGCCCGCCGGCGCTCTCGTCTAGCCCTCACCCTTGCTGAGCGAGAGGACATTTCGCGAGGGATCGCTTCCGGTTCGCCGATTCGTGAGATCGCCAGACACCTTGATCGAGCGGCCTAGACGGTGAGCCGGGAGGTCACCCGCCATGGTGGCCGTCCTGCCTATCGCGCCCGTGAGGCGGATCACCATGCCAGGGACTCGGGCTTACGGCCCAAGAAGTGCTTTCTGACCTTACACCCGAGGTTGCGGGAGGTCGTTGCGAGTAAACTGATCCTGGACTGGTCGCTCGAACAGATTTCCGGATGGCTGAAGACCCACTATCCCGATGACGAGAGCATGCGAGTTTCCCACGAAACCATTTACCGTAGCCTGTTCATTCAAGCGCGGGGAGTATTGAAAAAGAGCTGATGGACCACCTGCGGTCGAAGCACCGCATGCGCCGTTCGCGACATGCAAGAGTCAGCGGACACTCACGCGGTCAGATGGTCGGTGCCATCTCGATTTGCGAAACGTCTGCGGAAGTGGAAGACCGAGCGATTCCTGGCCATTGGGAAGGCGATTTGCTGAGCGGCGCAAAGAACAGTTACATGGCGACTTTAGTGGAGCGTCATTCGCGTTTTGCCATGCTGATCAAGGTGCCGAGCAAAGACACGGAAGTTGTCGTTGCCGCATTGAGTCAACATGTTCGCAAACTCCCCGCTACGCTGCGACGCTCGCTGACGTGGGACCGCGGACTGGAGATGGCGAAACACAAGGACTTTACGGTAGCCACGGATGTGAAGGTTTACTTCTGCGATCCGCAAAGTCCCTGGCAGCGCGGCTCGAACGAAAACACCAATCTGCTGTTACGACAATACTTACCTCGAGGCACCGACCTGTCTGGCTATTCGCAAGCGGAGCTCGACCAGGTCGCGCTGCGCTTGAATTAACGACCGAGAAAGACCTTAGGTTTCCAGACCCCTGCAAGTAAACTTCAAGCAAGTGTTGTGTCGACCGACTGAGCCGGCAGCGCTAATCGGAGAAGTGAAGTGCTAGTACGTCATTTGTCCGGTTACGCGTGCCAGTTCAGGTTTTTTCTCACAGAGCAAGTGTGGCCAACCTACCGGACGCAATGGACAAGCGGCCGACTCTTTGGGAATAATGTTCAGTAGAGGAACCTTGAGATGCAAGCTGGAGAACAATTAAAGGAGATCCGATCACGACTGTCTGTCACCACGCGCGATGTCACGGAGTCCAGCCAGAAGATCGCTGAAGAGGAAGGGAATCCTGAATTCTACATTTCCAACGCATGGCTTACCCAGATCGAGAATTCAGACTCGGTCCCCAGCATTTTCAAGCTGTACAGTTTGAGCGTCATTTATCATTTGAAGTTTGCAGATCTCCTTCAACTCTTCGGCGTGGACGTCCAAAAGATCACCAAGCATCAAATGACGAGGGCTCTTCAGCAAACCCATCTGACGCCCATTGAGGTGTTTGACCAAGAGAGAACGGTCACTTTTCCCATTCGCTTTGACGGGGGATTTGATCTCGGACGGACGAACCTTATCTCCCGGATGGTCGAAGTCTGGGGGGAAGTACCAATCGCACTGATCCAGCATCTTGACGTCCGTCATAGCCTCTACGGCTACATCGGTCTGCAGGACTTTACGCTCTACCCCCTCCTCCGGCCGGGATCCTTTGTGCAGATTGATCAGAGTGCGCGGAAGATCCATCCCCTCAAATGGCGCACCGAGTACGACCGACCGGTCTATTTCATCGAATTGCGGGATGGATATGCGTGTTCCTGGTGCGAATTACAAGGCAGTCAGTTGATCTTAATTCCCCACCCGCTTTCACCATGCAGCGTACGGCAATTCGTGTATGGCAACGAGGCGGAAATCGTTGGACGGGTTACTGGCGTAGCGATGCGGATCGTAGATCCGGGGGACGGCGCGACTGACCGAAATCCAAGATTGCCAAAGCAGTCCTGACATTCGAAGCAAACAATTGAGCTGCTAGGGCGCTGCAATCGAGCGGGATCGTCACGCGATAGGGCTGCAATCTACCCCAGGTCCGGATAAAATCCGAGCAAGGGAGCCGCGTGCATCGAGCATACACTTCCAGATGTTCAACGAGTTCTCTCATCGAACACTGAACCATACGCTGAAACAAATCCTGATGGCAAGATGCCAGGGCTTTGCGAGCCGCTCTCTCGCCGAACTGAAGGGCCAGACCCTCGTGATAATACTCTCCTGTATTGTAGTCCCGCGTGGAGGCCAAATAGATCAAACGAGCGAAATCCCCCGACATCCTCGCCAGGGTCCGATTCTGCAGATCCTCCCGGGCTGCCTCCACATCCTCGTATTGGAGCTGTCCGTGCATATCTCTTCTACCGCGCCACGGTGCGTCGCTTCGCTTCCGAATCGCCATTCATTATTTCTGCCGCCATTGAACCGGCAACTGGCAAAGCTTCTACACTCATCCTCTTCAACTCTTCTGCTAATTTTACGCAGTGTCCGACAAACTTGGCTGCATGGAAGGGGCCTCGGAACCAGACTGCGCCGTAAACGAGCCCAATCGTTATCCGAAAAACGAGAAATTCAAAACCTAGCTTGACCTCGTCCGCCGGTCGCAGGTTTGGATTTTCCCGCGCAGTCCTCGAGTGAGCACGCATCAGACCACTAACTCCATCCCTTATCTGGTCCAACCACGCGAGCGCGAGGGCAGTCCGTTCGGCCTGAAATCTGCGTTGAAACTGGCGTGGGGTCTCAAGCTGCACGAACGCGAAGTCTTCTGCGGCAAAGATCGTTTTGCCCAATTCCAGAAATGAACCATCCTCCCTGCGTAGAACCGAAAGCGGTGCCTCAGACCACCTTCCTTGCATGTCCGTACGCAGTCTTGCCAACCGCCTCAGAACCAGCGCTGAAACGGCCAGCATCAGGACGCCAATCAGAAGGACATAGAAAGAGACGGTCATGTTTTCATGGTCCTTGAGAGGTAAGTCCGCGCCGAGCTCAACTGCTGTCGCGTTGCATCGGCGAGGGATTGATAATCCGTTTCGAGGCTCGGTTCCATTTCAGGCTCTGGAATGCTGGCGTAAGACCATACAGTCCCGCACCAGATAGCGAGAACAAGTATGTAAGCCAGGGGTTGAATGTACTGCCACAGTTGTTGAAAACTGTCCCCGAGATAATCCCGGAGGGTCAAATCTATAACGCTCGTCCCTAGGAAGACGCTGAATCCATAGATGATGCCCTTGAGATTCCGTCCGAGAGGAATCGCATAATACGCGAACAGAGCAAGCAAGCCGATGAGCAGTGCCATTTGCACAATTCGAAGGTCTCTTTCCTGCTCCAAAGTAGTCTTTCCGGGAATCCAGTTTGCACTGTTCCACGCCTTCACGAGAATCCTTGAAATCGAGAAGATAAAAATGAAGAGGAGCACGTTACGCGCCATCCGCGCTGCACCCGGGTACCGCGCAAGCGCTAGCTTGTAGACTTCCCAGACTACGCCGCAGCCCACCACGACGTGAAACAACTGGCTGTACCAGTAAGCAACCGAGTAGAAGTTGGGCCAAAAATAATATATGGGCAGAAGGGACAGGTCTCGAAGGAACACGCAGCTCAAGTACAGATAGAAAAGGTGGTACTGTTTTAGAAGATCCCCTCGTAAAGCCCGCAGCAGAAGGGCGCTCTCGAGAGCAAGGGATATCAGCCAAAGAATTGTGGAAAACATCAAGGCCCTCTTACAAATTCCGTAAATCTTAACATGAATGAGGGAGAAGGTACCGAGTACCTTCCCCCGATGATTGCCTCTGATCCCCCACGGAACGGATGCCTTGGGCGAAAAGATGCGCAGCTCCGAAAGCGGATTATCCGCGTGTGAACTCCCAAGCGCTCAACGGTGATGATGCCCCGGCCCGATATTTAATGGGTGGCGGGGGCGGAGCTCCTCCATCGGCGTTTAACTGTGGCCCAGTCTGCGCCCCGGCCCGATATTTAATGGGTGGCGGGGGCGGAGCTCCTCCATCGGCGTTTAACTGTGGCTCAGTCTGCGCCCCGGCCCGATATTTAATGGGCGGCGGGGGCGGAGCTCCTCCATCGGCCCGAACCTTGTCCGAATTTCGTTGTTGATGCTGGTTCAGAACGACAGGAAGCGCAAGTGCAGCGGATGCGAACAACAACAAACAGATTCCCTTCTTGATGAACATAGATTTTCTCCTCGGAGTGAAATGAGCCCCTGTGAGGGGGCTTTTTTGGCCTAGCGGAGATTAGTGAGTGGTACTTCTATCAAAGAGAGAAAGAATGATTTGCTTGGTTTTCCGACCAGATTTCGCGGTTGTCATCAAGCGGCAAAATACTCGTTGGATAAATGGCGAACGCACTTCCGAACACAACTAATCCCGCCTCGGGGGAATCACTCTCGAGACGCGACATGCAGTAAACTCAGTGAGCTCCAACCTCGTCGAGGAAGTGTCTTTAACTCTGTGGGCACATAGACTTAGGAGTTTGTTTCAAAGGATCTTGCAAAGCACAGCTGTGGAGCTGCGCCCCTCAATGCGCGCGGGAGCGATTAGAAGATTCGTGCAAGCCCATGGTTTAAGAGTTGATTTTGGAATCCTTTCGGTTGGAAAAACAACCAAATGGCTTCCGATCGCTCTTCCGTCATCGTCTTTCGCCCGGGAGGCAATATCTCACGTCCGCTCGTAGTGTGAATGCGACCCACGTTTGTGACATCCACTTAGTCAAGGAATGTGTAACAGCCCGCTCCTGGAACGAAGCAGCAGTCCTTACCTTCAGGGAGCTACATAAGAGACCAAAAGCCTCGCGATTGCACCGCAACTCATGGGTCTATGTCGAGAGATAACTCGTTCAAGAACGAAAGCGATCAAACTATATTGGCTTCCCCTTTGCCCCGTGCCAGTTGGCGCTTCCGTCTCGTACGAAGAGCCGATGAACGTCAAACCAGCGGCGTTTGGCAAGCTCCTCAAATATATTCAGCCGTCACTGCGGCCTCTGCACCGACAATCGAGCCTCTTCGACCCGATGACAAAATTGAAAAGGTCAAACATTCTCGACCAGTTTGCTTGGGATACCTAGCAAATTGGAAAAAACCTACGAACAGTGGCCTATGCGCGCAGTATACGCTCAGGGTTTAACTGGAGCGCAGGCTACACCGTTTAATTCACTTCGGGGTACTGTGAAAGTTCTCTTGGTCGAGGACAGCCCGCCGCTTGAGAAATTCATCCGGGCCGCTCTGACCCAGCGTTTGGGTGTTGGAATCCGAATGGAATCGAAATCGAGTTTGTCGCAAGCCCTTGATGCGCTGAGATGCGAACCCTTCGATGCCATCATTGTAGACTTCTCCGTATCTGACTTGCAGGTACCCGATGGACTCGAACGCATCGGCGCGATGGCTCGAAGATTTCCCGTCGTGGTGCTGATTGACCCGGAACAAACAGATCGCCTGATCACGGCGCGCGACTTACGCATCCACAGTTGGCTCGTAAAGGAAACGTTAACGCCATCCAGGTTGGCAGATCACGTGAAGAGCGCCTTTGAATTGCAAGACATTCGAAAGCGCATCTGAACGGTCGGTGGACATTTGAAGATACTTATTTTGGGCAATGAGACTCCCGTTACCTTCTTGCCTAGGTGGGAGTTGACGCCCGTCGTGTCGCAAAAGACTCGCTTCGTCTCATGTTGATACGAATTCTTAGGCCCATCGCACCGGCATTACCAACTGTATCGTTACCTAGATTAGCAGCCTAGTAAGTTATACGTAATCCAGGATTTAACTGGACACAGCGGGTTCCCTTGCCACTGACAATGGAGTTCCCCGTGCAGCAAGTCAGAGGGAATATGTGTGTGCATCCAATATCGTTTGCCGGTGACGAAGAAAGCTCCCCACGCCCGGGGTCTCGCACTTCGTTCCGTCTGGTGATTTCTAGTTGGTTCCTAAGCGCACTTCTGGCAGCTTCCTCCGTCTTCGGACAGAGCCAAACTCCTACCTGGCAGACTCAAGTTCGCAAATACTCCGAGGCACAGGATTGGGAATCGGCGTTGCGCGTTGTCGACCAAGAGGTCGCTCACGCTCCGCAAGATATGGACGTGCGGGCATGCCGCGCACGCGTCCTGGCCTGGTCGGGGCGTGTGGCGGAAGCGGAAAAGGAATATCTGGAGATCTTGAAGGCCTCACGGAATGATCCGGACAACTGGATGGGACTTGCGAACGTGTATATGCGTGAGGGAAAAACGGCTGAGGCCCTGCAAGCGATCGAAATTGCCGTGAAACTTGATCCTGCTCGCGCCGATTTGCACGCTGCCCGTGCCCGGGTGTTGCGAGCCGCTGGCCAGCGAAGCGAAGCGAAATCGGAATTTCAGAAAGCGCTGGATCTGGACCTCACGAGCGTGGAGGCGAGAGTCGGGCTGATCTCCCTTCGCGAGGAACCTAAACATGAACTGCGGTTCGGTCAGGACAACGATCTTTTCAATTTTTCAAGTGCGAATCACGACGAATGGACGAGCCTCACGTCGCAATGGACGCCGCATTGGGCCACGAGCTTTGCCGGGAGTTTTTACCAACGCGGCGGCGCCGACGCCAGGAAATTTGTGGGAAGCCTTACACGACGTCAGGCGAAATGGGGAGCCGTCACCCTGGGCGGGGCAATCGGACATGACAACGCCGTGATCCCCAAGAGCGAAGCCTTCTTTGAATTGGACCACGGGTGGAAGACCGGCGATTCGAATTTTGTGCGAGGGGTCGAGCTTGTGTATGGGCAGCACTGGTATTGGTATCAGTCGTCCCGAATTCTGACTCTGAGCGGCACCACGATTGTGTATTTGCCGAGGGAGTGGACGCTATCGGTGGGAGCAATCGGTGCGCGCAGCGCCTTCTCGGGGACAGGCGCCGAATGGCGTCCTTCCGGAATCACCCGTCTGGGATTCCCGTTGGCGCATTGGAGCGCGAAACGCCTCTCCGGAAATGTGTTCTTTGCGGCCGGCACGGAAGATTTTGCACGGGTAGACCTGATCGGGCGTTTCGCCTCGCAAACCTACGGCGGTGGATTGCGGTTCCAGATCAACGCGCGGCAGGACGTGACAGGCTCCGCATCGTATCAGAAGCGCACGCAAAACAGAACGGACACAAGTTTAGGATTCAGCTATGCCATCCATTTTTGAAAAGCTCTGGAGGCTCGGCCCGTCGGCGTTCGTGGTGAAAGCCATTGTCGCCGCCATCGTGGGCGACGCACTGCTGCTCGCCTTCATTTTGCTTCGGCGCGCATACCGAAGGCGGTATTTCTCGAGACGTGACGCACGAGTGTTCGAATTGCGCCAGCAGTGGGACGCGCTGATTTCCGGACAAATTTCATACGAGAGGTGGCGAAAGAAACCCTTCGACCGACGGATTGTCGAGACCATCGCGCTCGATGCGTTCGAAGCAGCCGGGCCCGCAGAATCGGCGCGATTGCTGAAATTTCTGCGGACCAGCGGGCTGATCGAAAAACGCATCTTTGAAGCCCGGCAACTTACCGGCTGGCGGAGGATGCGGGCGCTGGTGGCCCTTGGACGTACGCGCGCACCGGAAGGCATTCCCGCGCTGGCTGAGGGCTTACGTGACGCCGATTTGGAAACACGGCTCGCGGCCCTGCGCGGATTGGGAAGGATGGCCTGTCCGCAAGCGGCGGAGGAGATTCTGGCGTGGCTCGGTGAGAGGGGTCTGACCGTGCCCGCGCTGCCGTTACAAAGCGCGCTCCTCCAGTGCTGCGCGGAGCGCCCGCAAGTGTTGATTCCCTACGTGCAAAATGCGGAAGCTCCTTTGCGAGAAGTCCTCGGCCGTGTGCTTGGCGAGGTGGCCACTCCCTCGATGGGTTTGGACCTGTTGCAATTCGTGGGAGATGACCTCGACGAACTGCGTGCTGCGGCGGCGCGGGCCATGTCGCAGTCGCAATCGGGGCTCGCGCTCGACGTCCTTAACGAACTCGCGCGGGATCCCATTTGGTTCGTTCGCCTGCGCGCGATCGTCAGCTTGGGCAGGCTATCTGATCGCCGCGCAATTTCGTCACTCCTGAGAGGGCTGACGGACTCGAACCGTTTGGTGCGATTGCGCGCGGCGGAAGGCCTCGTGGGACTCCAGGCGGAAATGGTTCCGATCTTCGAACAAGTGGTGAGTACACGAGATCGCTACGGCCTGCACGCCTATCTGACCGCGCTGGAGAATGCAAACTTGCGGGGAAAACTCGATGCTGAGCTTCAGGCCAGCACCGGAGTCGACGTAGAAGAGAGGAAGCGTCTCGAGACAGTGTTGCTGGCGGGGACACTGCCTCCGGAAGAGCCTGCGACGGTGGAGGGCGTCCCGACGAAGGCAGAAGCGCTCCCATGATTCGATTCCTGGATATTTCAAACCACACTCTCTTCTGGTACTACCTGGCGAGCAATCTGGCCTACCTGACGATGTTGCTGGTGGCGCTGAGGACGAGCGCGGCGCATCAACGGAGACTCGAAAGCCATCGCTTGGGCTGGATCAAGCAAACACCCCTGGCGCCGCCGATTACGATCATCGCGCCTGCGCACAACGAAGAAAGCTCCATCCGCGTCGCCGTGCGAAACCTTCTTGCCCTCGATTACCCGCAACTCGAGGTCATCGTCGTTAACGACGGATCCCAAGATCGAACTTTGGAACAGTTGCGGGAAGAATTTCGCCTGCGATTGGTGCGGGCCGTATACGTCCCGGTAGCGACGAGCGCGCCGGTACGAGGATTGTACCGAAGCGAGATAGACCCAAGACTGCTAGTCGTCGACAAAGAGGCTGGGGGAAGCAAAGCGGATGCCGTGAATGCGGGTCTGAACGCGGCGACTTCACCTTACGCGTGCATAGTCGATGCCGACTCGATGCTCGAGAGCGATGCACTGTTGCGAATCATGGTGCCCATCCTGGAGGACCCAAAGCGCGTCATAGCGGTGGGCGGAATCATCCGTGTATTGAACGGCTCGGAGATCGTGGGAGGGCATTTGAGGCGTGTGCGTCTGCCGCGCAAGAGCATCGAAGTGATCCAGGTGGTCGAGTATCTCCGCGCGTTCTTGATTGGTAGGGAGGCATGGGGCCAGGGAAACATGTTGATGATTATTTCCGGGGCCTTCGGGGTGTTTCGAACGGACCTGCTGCGCGCTATCGGTGGCTATAGGCCTCGCGCGATTGGCGAAGATTTCGATGTCGTAACGCGCTTGCATCGGCATTTGAAGGAAACAGGCGCCGACTATCGTATCCATTTTGTTCCCGATCCCATGTGCTGGACGGAAGTGCCCTCCGACCTGCAATCTTTGGGGAGACAGCGAGCGCGCTGGCAGAAGGGATTGTTGGACGTCCTGTGGGCCAACCGGGACATGCTGTTCCGCCCGCGTTACGGCAGGATCGGTTCTTTTGCGCTTCCTTATATGTGGCTGTTTGAACTGCTGGCCCCAGTAATCGAAATCGGAGGGATCGCAACCATCATTCTCGCGGCTTCCTTGGGAGTGCTTAGCCGAGGATTCTTCTTGCAGTTCCTGCTTTTCGGGTATGCCTTTGCGACATTAATCTCAATCGGGTCCGTCTTACAAGAGGAAATAACCTACAAACGTTACAACGACTGGCAAGATGTAGCGAGACTTGTGAGTTACTGCTTTCTAGAACATTTTCCCTACCGCCAGTTCCATATGATCTGGCGCCTGCGTGGCATTTGGCAGTACATGCGCGGCGACACCGTTTGGGTGCCCTCAAAGCGGAAAGGGCTTGAGTCCGCAACTGTCCGCTAGGTCCGCCTCATTCCGCGTAGAAAGGAATCCTAACGGGAGAAGAGATCAAGGAACGCGTCGATAAGCCGAAAAGCAAGATCGCACTCCAGTTCCGCTGGCTTCGAGGGCGGCTTGGCACCACTGTGTTCCGCGGCCCACGTGGTCCGCGTCGTGGGACCTGATTGCATCGGGATACGCTGGAAAACCTGTGGCCAGAGGAAAGCAACCGGCTGCAGCAGTTCCTCCTGCCACTAATTCTTGCCGCCAATTGATCCAAGACATTCACTCTCTTTCATCGGAACTCTACGTCACGCTACGCCCTTGTCCAGGCAACTCCCAGCAAACGCGCTTTGAGGAAAGCAGGTGCATGCAGGAGCCGCCGCGTGGCCGAAATCACTGCATGCGTGGTTGGATTACCGCGGGACTGGCTCAGGCTCTTGACTTGTTGCGCTTGAGGGGAGTCTGCCACGACGAGTCCTCACTGCTTTACGGTCGTCGAGAGGCACCCCTGCTGCGCCGCCCACCTTGACTGGCATCCTTAGTTTCGCTCGGATTTCCGATCAATCCTGAACGCAAAGGCACAAGATCAGATGGCAAGAATGGGCAAACTGTAGATAAAAGAATCGGGTAGGAGCTTCGATCTGCCCACCATCGCACTCGCATCGGACTTCGCGGATGCGCTTTTCCGGCGGATTGCACCCTACGAAGTTCCGCCCTTAACTCATATCCTGTCAATGATTTATCGAATCCTTTTTTCGATGGCCCAACCGGTCATAACTCTGTTTTCGCAATTCTTGCTGTCTCCGATTTGTTTCGGACCGTGAATAACCTGTGTCTCGTCCGTCCCCGTTCGACTTCTCTGTGGTCACAATTACGAGCAGGAGGACTACGCGCATATTCCTGGTTCAACTCGACGGATAACATCTTCAATCAGGCGGCCTTCGCAGGGGGGAACTATGATGATGCGGAGCGGGCAGTGGTATCGGTGCCAGAACCAGGAGTGTGCGGCCGACATCGAGGTTAAGAAGGATTCCATTGACGGCCAGTCAAATCCCAGATGCTGCTGCGGGGCGGAGATGAAGAAGCATTATGCGAAGCCCGTTCTGAGAACGCTGGACAAGGATCCGGCAGTCGTAGCCGATATTTTGAGCAGCAGAAGATAGGCATTGAGTCCGCCCAGGCAGGTGTCCCCAACGTCGGAACAACGCTATGAGACATTTCAGTTTCAAAAACTAAAGTTCTAAGATTTTTCCAGCCAGTGTCAGCCACGCCGCACTTCAAGCCGCCAGCAGAACTGTGGCTGTCGCGAGCCTATACAGGTAGCTGGGAACGGTATTTCGCTTTCGCAGCCGCTAGCAGCCACTCTTTCAGTACGATCAGAAATTGCTGAGGAACATCGTGGAATTTTACCCCCATGCCGAGGTTCGGGTGCGCGTATGCAATAGTCCCGGGGGCTTCGAAAAACTTCCCGTCCGAGTGTATTTTGACCACGACCTTCGAGCCCTCGGGCGGAGGATTGACTATGTCGATGTAGCACCCGAACAGACTTAGGTCGCTCACTCGCGCTGAGATGCTAGCGCGCGACGATTGGTCGATGACTTCCGCCGCGGCAATGAACGGATACCTAGGAGCACTGCGTCGTTCTTGTCCCATGGGACTCTCCTAAGAGTGGCTTACGCAAATGTCATAGGTGGCTATAGAACGACAGACAATCGAGGCCAGGTATCTACAAGCAAACAAGATTAACGCCTAGGACGCCACAATGGTTGGAACAACACTGTATGTTTTGCGTGCACGCATGCCCCAGCGGAAAACAGGACAAGGCCATCGCTGGTGCCGGCACAAGCATAGACGTTACGACCGGCAACGCTACTGCCGCCACGCTTCCGATTTTTCGCATGGCTTCCCGCCGCGACAGGCACCGAGGCTGTTTGCATAAGAAGGTTCCTTCCACCAAAAGACCTGCGGCTTCGAGCTTACTCAGTGCCATCCACAGGATTCGTTGATCGATTCTTGACCTCATTTTGTCTTGCAAATCGCGGATCATTTCGGTGAGTGTGGTCTTGCCATCGCACGCCATCCAGACTGCGGCGGCGGCCTGGTTCAGACAATGTGCCCGATCAGTTCTTAAGTCGTAGACCAGCAGTTCGTCGCAGAATTGCCGCGAGACAGCGTCTACTCGTTTAGGTGTGATAGCACCTGAGTTATCCATGCACTCCCCTTCAAGTTGGCCTTTCGAATCCACTATAGCTGCAGTAGGTGGGCATGACTCAGCGGCCCAAGATTGCCCGCACTACATCTTTTGCCTCACCTCTAACTCCGTTTAGAATTCGGGCTCCGCGGACCGTCCTTTGCAAAAAGGTTAACGTTTGTTCCGGCTGTCCGCGTGCAGACAACGCATTGGCAAGCAAACCAAGTGCTGCTCTTCCAGGAGAGATAGCCCTCGGATGCCAGCGTGCGGAGCTCTGGTAATGCGTGAAGAGCAAGAGACCAACCGGCAAGGGCTTCACCCCTGTCTCGACGCCGAGTTCTGTTGCTGAGACCTTGGATTGCTTTTGAGTTGTCTCTTCTCGCATTGCAAGGGGTTTAGCAAAGGGGTTTACGTAGCCGCGCCCATCAAGCACTGCAAATTCATCTGAATAGTATGTCGCCCCGTATCGGAGGAATTCTTTGACCAGCGTCGTCTTACCGCTGTAGCTACGGCCAGGGATGACTATCGCCCGTCCTCTCCATCCCACTACTCCCGCATGCACAAAAAATCTGCGGCGAGCAGATTGACCGATGAAGTTATTCAAGTCTGATTCGAACGTCTCAAACAAGTCCCCAGCGTCCCCTGTCCGAGCTAAGTTTTGCAGGTCTCCGTACAAAAGGTGAAAACGCTGCACTCCGGGTCGTGCCCCTCTCCCAGCAAAGACAAAGGAATATAAACGATCAACCACTGGTGATTGCTGAATTCGCCACGCCGGTGGAAGGTGAGCCTGAATTTGTAAGACAAACTGCGGTGCGTTCACCCGCACACCTATTCGTACACCGAACGCGCCGAAGCAGAATCCAGCCGCCCCGACCTGGCGGTAGAGTTTATCAATTCAAGTAGACTTCCACCTGATTGTCGGTAAATCTAAAGTTGTCATCGTTCTCCCACACTGCACACATAGGCGTTCGTGAATCTTTCGCAAAGCAGGAATTCATAGAACGCGCTTTTTGATCCCGAACCGTACAAGACGTCGGGTCTCAGCGGCATTCTGAACTCTGAGTGTCGGTTTATCGTTTATCATGGCGCTTCTTCATGATGCTTCCGCAGAAACAACGCCGATTTTCGTCCTCGCGCTCGCTCGACACCAGCACCAGAATTTCGGCTCCACAAGCGTCATTTTGGTAGCGCCACGGCTCTCCTTTTAGGATTTTCACCGCACGAACCACCCCTCTTACTCGATTCAGAACCACAAGAGAACGGCAGGGAGACTTTGGGGGTCTTTCGCTGCATTTTTGGGTCAGAGACAGTGGACCAGCCAAGAAAGTTGGGATTTGCTTGGAATTCCGACCAACACCGTTTTACTTGGGCAGTTGCGCTGGATCGAAGGGCTCCCCGCAAAGAATTACTGCGAAGAAGTCACTTAAGATAACGGTTTGAAATTGGGACGCCCGACGGCAAAGAAGCTCGGACTCAAGCGCCTACGGCGCCAGCCGATATCGAGCTAGGCAGGGCTGCGTTTTTGCCGGCGGTAAGCGCCAGGGCAAGATCCTCAACTGTGCGGTTGGCGTGCCCTCGCTTCAACTGCAACACGAATCATCGAGCGTGCTGCTCGCCGGGATGGAGAATGACTGCAGGGGGAAGATCGCTTTCCCTGAGCTTCGGAATAGAATCGACGACCGACGGCTCGCGAATCCCACGACTTGCGGAATTCGCTAGAATAAAGACCAACTCTTGGACACGTTTTACACGTTCGAAGCTGGCGGGTACACCGATTATCCCTTCTACGAACAGCGATCGGAGTCGCTTGCTTCCACTCTGTAATGGCAGACGGCTTCTGGTCGGTTGAAAAAAACTTGTATCCTAATTGTGCCGGTAAACATCACATATGCCGTTAGGAGATTTGATGTCCGCGACTAGCGTCCAATTCACGGTTGCAGCACACATCATGGCAGCTCTCGGCTTCCGTCACGGCGAGGAAAGCTCTTCGGCGATGCTTGCAGAAAGCGTCAATGCCGATCCCACCTTCGTCAGGAAATCTCTCTCGAAACTCTCAAAGGCAGGCCTGATCGTCACCACGCGCGGTAAGAATGGCGCGAGCCGGCTCACGCGTTCCCCTAAGCGAATAACCCTTTTGGACATTTATCGCGCCAGCGCGGCTCCTCCGACATTCGCGATTCATAGCTATCCAGTAGAGAAGAGATGCCCGATCAGCTGCAACATCAAGGGATGCATGTCGTCAGTCCTAAAGAAAGCGCAGGACAGCTTCGAGAATAGTCTCGATGGAATAACGCTCGCCGATGTAGTTGGGGAAATCCGTCGCGCGAGCCGGTAAATTTTGTTGTGTTTATATGTGCATATTATTATCACATATTAAGGAAAGGGAGAACCGAATATGAGCAGCCTTAAAGACAAGGTCGGTGTCGTAAGGGACGGCAGTTATGTGATTTTAGGGAGTAGCGGGAACACCGGTTCGATCATCGCCAACTCCCTGCTATCGAAGGGCCAAAGGGTGCGCGTCGTAGGGCGCGATTCAGGGCGACTGCAGCGCTTTGCGCGCAAAGGCGCGGAAGCGTTCACGGCCGACGTGAGTGATGCGGTTGCGCTCACCAAAGCCTTCAGCGGTGCTCGCGCTGCATACCTGATGTTGCCACCGCTGAACTCCCGGGAGGAGCAAGAGCGACAGAGCGATGCGATTGCGAAAGCCGTGAAGGAGTCTGGTCTGCGTTACGCGGTGCACTTGAGCAGCTACGGCGCTCATGTCCCGGAAGGCACCGGGCCAGTCACCGGGCTGCATTCTTCGGAGCAAAAACTGAACGCGATCAGCGATTTGAACGTTCTGCACCTGCGAGCTGCGTATTTCATGGAGAACAATCTGGAGGCAATCGACATGATTCATGGGATGGGACTGTTCGGGCATGCGCTGCTACCCGACCTGAAGCTACCCATGGTCGCGACGCGAGATGTCGGCGACTACGCCGCGCAGCGCGTCCTCGACCTGGATTTTTCCGGCAAACAAACGCGCGAACTGCTTGGCGAGCGCGACCTGACGATGACGGAAGCTACCGCGGCGATTGCGCGCGGCATTGGCAAACCGGATCTGCGTTACGAGCAATTTTCGTATGACCAGGTGCAGCAGGTGTTGGTGCAAACGGGCATGCCGTCGAAGAAAGCCGCGGTGTACATCGAGATGTTCGAGGCCATCAACGCTGGACTCCTCGCTGCGCAGGAGCAGCGTTCGACGGAGAACAGCACGCGGACTTCGTTTGAGAACTTTGTTCGGGACGTTTTTGTGGGTGCGTATCACGGGAAGGCTCTCACCGCTTAAGTTAGCGCCCAGCTGGTTGCGCCTGTTTGTAGACCAGAATTTCGGGAAGCAGCTTATGAGAATTGCCGATGCGGAGATCTAGCCATGAATAGAACGGCCTCTAAGAAAAGAGAGTTGCCCAAGGGTGCTAAGAAACCGAGTACTTATCGTCGTATCGTCACGGGAAATGTCAATGGAAAGGCCATCGTCCAAAGCGACGAACCATTGATGGCTTATGAGTTCAAGACTGTGCCCGGCTACGAGCACACACTCATATGGCTCAATCCTGCGATCCCGGATCTCAGCACTGAGCAGAGGTTTGATCGATATCCCGACTCCGTCGTTCCAGGGCCTGGCGGTACCAGCTTGCACTTCGTGACCTTTCCGCCCGGTTCGGTCTTCGCCGATCCCTCTTTTGATGGCGAGGCCGCACAAGAAGAAGCGCTCGTTCGTCTGCGAGGATTAGCGGACCACTTCGAAAAGGAAGACCCGGGAATGCACAAAACGAACACCGTCGACTATGCAGTTGTCTACGACGGAGAGATGTGGCTGGAGTTGAACGACGGCGAGACTCTGCATTTGAACCGCGGCGACGTGGTAGTGCAAAACGGTACGCGCCACGCATGGCGAAACAAAGGCAACAAGCCCGTCACGATGCTCTTTTTCTTGAACGGAGCAAAAGCTCGCGAAACCTCGCAAGCCTAATGGAGGACCCGATGACCCATGAAAATAATCTCGCGACCGTTAGCCAGTTCGACGGCAACGCATACAAGAGATCGCAGGCCGCGGAGCAAACCCTGAACGCGGCGATCCTGCGCGCCGAAATCGCCAGGGGCTACGAAGAGTTTCTGGAGATCTTTGACAAATTTTACGCCGACGATGTCGAGGTGAGCAGTGAAGATTCGCCGGAGACAATTCGTGGAAAGGAGAGAGTGCGTCCCTTTTTATTGAATTTCCTGATGCCGCTTCACGTAATAACTGAGGTTGCCGGATTGTCGATGTCAGTTCGGCTGACTGAGGTTCCCCGAGACACCACCAACGAGACACATTCCGAATGGAGGATCGACTTCACCGGCGTCGGCGGGAGACGGTGCACTTTGAAGTGGTACGCCATTCGGGGATGGGCGGCGTCCAGGGTTGTGTATGAACACCACTACGGTCATGAGAAGATCGGCGGCCCCCTCACCGAGGACGACTTGAATTTCAATTGGGGTCGTTCGGAGGTCGGGATTCAATCGCCCGCTTGAGGCTCGAAGGGGCCCTGGACCGATTATTCAGGATTGGAGGAAACAAGCAATGGCCAGCGAAGTCGAGGAGAAGAACAAGGCACTGGTACTCAAGGCTTTCGACACGCTTTTCAACGAGCGTGACTACGCAACGGCGGAGCGATTCTGGTCACCGCAATACATTCAACATAGCGCTCACATCGCTCCCGGTCGTGAAGGCCTGTTCAATCTCATCAAGAGCCTTCCGCCAACGTTGAAGTACGAGGCGGGAACGATCGTGGCAGAGGGCAATTTTGTCATCGTGCACGGACGGTTTTCGGGATTCGGCGCCGCCGCAAATTGGATCGCTGCCGACATCTTGCGCATCGAGGACGGATTACTCGTCGAACATTGGGATGTGATTCAGGATGAGGTCACAGAAGAGCAATCGAAAAGTGGCGCGCCTATGTTCGGAAAGACTTTTCCAAAGCACAAATGAAACGGAGTGGTTGACAGGAGACGGACCCATGGGAAACGAAGGCTCTTACGTAGCTCTCGGGTTGAAAACGTGGAAAGCCCAAATTGATCGCGCTGACAAGCTCTTTGGAGGTCTCTCGTCCGAGGAGATTCTGCGGGAAATAGCGCCTGGCAGGAACAGGCTTCTTTACTTGTGGGGGCATCTCACAGCCGTACACGATGCGATGCTCCCGCTATTGTCGCTGGGAGAACGACTTTATCCCGATTTTGACGTCGCTTTCGTCTCGAATCCCGACAGATCGCGAGCCGACATTCCTTCGCACGAACAAGTTCGCCGGGCCTGGAACGTCGTCAATACTGAATTGCGGAAGGGGTTTGAAAAAATGTCTTGGTCGGATTGGGCCCAGAGGCACTCGGCCGTATCGGAAGAAGACTTCGCCAAAGATGCTTCGCGCAATTGCTTCGCCATCCTACTGAGCCGCACGAACCATCTTTCCTATCACCTCGGCCAAGCGGTGCTCGGACTCAAGTGATCGAGAGTCAAAGGATCGGAGGTCGCGAGTTCAGAGCTCAGCAACAACGGAGAAAGGCAATGTTCAAAAAGCTCGAAGGTAAGGTCGCTGTCATCACCGGCGGCACGGAAGGGATTGGGTTAGCTACGGCAAAGCTTTTCGTCAAAGAGGGTGCCTATGTCTTCATCACGGGCCGCCGCCAGAAGGAACTCGACGACGCGGTGAAGGAAATCGGGAGCAATGTGTCTGGTGTTCAGAGAGACGTTGCCCAATTGGGCGACCTTGATCGTCCTTACGAGACCATCTCTAACGTGAAGGGGCGAATCGATATTGTTTTCGCCAATGCCGGCGTTGGCGAATTTGTTCCCTTTGGGGCCGTCACCGAAGAGCATTTCGACAAACTGTTCAACATCAATGTGAGGGGAACGCTGTTCACGGTGCAAAAGGCCTTACCGCTACTGAAGGATGGCGGCTCTATCATTCTCAACGGCTCTGTCGCCAGTGTTAAGGGTACTGCCGCCTTCGGGGTCTACGCCGCGAGTAAGGCTGCAATCCGCTCTTTCGTGCGAACCTGGACTACGGACCTGAAGGACCGTCGTATCCGCTCAAACGTTGTTAGTCCCGGTCCAATCAATACGCCCTTGGCGAATCGGCAAGCTGCCGACGTGCTTGCGAGGATTGTGTCCACCATCCCCATGGGACGCATGGGGGAACCCGAGGAAGTTGCCAAGGTGGCGTTGTTTCTGGCGTCCGATGACTCCAGCTTCGTCACGGGTATCGAACTGTTCGTTGATGGGGGGAGAGCCCAGGTCTAACCGAATGGGCGAGAGACTTTTCCGGGGTCACTAGACATCAAAATCACAGGTTGGCGAGTGCCTCCGGATAGCCGACCACACGGAGGTTGGCCAGACCGGTCATTACAAGCGCGTCTCACAGGACTAATGTTGAGTCCGGTAAACATTGGTCGCTGAGCGCATTGGCCTGAAGGCAACAGTTGAGCCAAGGGTCGCTTAGCCGGAAATGCGACTATTCGGCCAAGCGACGAGAAGCCCGTTCTAACTAAGCCTCCGCCGCC